>Ga0209375_1002979_pt1 | contig 11883 bp, 10 predicted proteins | sample GraSoiAngelo_131_FD_185888 | JGI IMG/M metagenome (GOLD analysis project Ga0209375, IMG submission 185888) | Grasslands soil microbial communities from the Angelo Coastal Reserve, California, USA - 14_0929_02_30cm (SPAdes) (version 2) | ecosystem: Environmental > Terrestrial > Soil > Grasslands ... | reverse complement strand
GGGCATTTCCCTGGCACTCCTATCGTGCCTGGCGTCGTGATCCTCGATGAAATCGTCGCAGCTTTGACCGAGTGGCGCAAAGATTCGCACCTTACTTTCATACGAGTAGTCAAGTTTCTCGTGCCGTTGAGGCCTGAGCAGCCATTCACTATCTGTCTGTCTGCGAGTCAGGACGCTGACAGCGAAGTCGATTTTTGCTGTCGCGTCGAAGACCGAGTGATAGTTGAAGGTCGACTTGAGGTTTGTTGCGATGCAAGCTGACCTCGTGAACGCGGCATCATCTGGCGCACCTACATTTATAGCTCGGCCGAGCGATCCGCGCTTGGCGCATTGGCTCAAAGGTTACCCGCCATCGGTGTTTAGCGAACCCTTGTATCAAAGCATCGAACTGATGGAGCGGTATAGCATCGATCTAGCGATCGATCTGTTGCGCCGGTTGGATGTGACGGATCAACTCGGCGAGTGGCGATCCGCGAATGAGCTTTGTCACGTCCTTTCTTTTCGGCCAGGTTTTAGTTTCGCCTTGGCTTGGATTCTGGAGCGCCTGGTCGAGACCGGTTGCGTGGAAGCCAGCGCCAATGGTAATACCCGTTCTTATCATCTGCGACGGTCGCCATGGCAACCCGAGCTCGAGCGCTTGCGTGCAGTAGGGCTTAGTATTGATCCCGCCAATGCAGCGAGTTTGGATTTATTGGATCACGCAGCAAGCCTCTATCCAGCCGTGGCCAGCGGCGAACAGAGCGGTGATCACAGCCTATTCGGACCGCAAGGAATACCGCTGTGGTTAAAGTATTTTCACAACGACAACTTAACTTACGCGGTGAATAACTGGGTCAGTGCGATCCTCGCCGCTGATCGTTTGTCCGCTCGACCCAGGCTGCGGATTTTAGAACTCGGTGCCGGCGCCGGTAGTGCCAGTGAAACCTTGCTCCGCTGGTTTGATCAATGCGGGCTTCTGCCGCAAATAGAACGTTACGTCATTACAGAGCCGAACGCATTTTTCCGGCGGCGCGCTCAACGCGACCTGACAAAGCAGTATCCTGATCTGCCGCTAGAATGGGCTGCGCTTGATCTCAATTTGCCGTGGGACACTCAAGGCGTCGATCGGGGCGAGTTCGATCTCGTATACGCCGTCAACGTGCTGCATGTCTCCAAGAATCTTTTGTTTGGCTTGAATCAGGCTCGCTCTACTCTGACGGGCGATGGCTGGCTGGTGATCGGCGAATGCCTGCGGCCCTATGTCAATCAGCCGATCTACCCGGAACTGATGTTTCAGATTCTGGAGAGCTTTACCGAGGTCCAAACAGATCCGGAAATTCGGCCGAATCCGGGCTTTCTGACTGCAGATCACTGGCTTTGAACGTGCCGAAGTGGCGCCGGATATCGATAGCATTCGCGAGATCTATCCGCATTTCTTCACCGGTGCAATTTGCGGGCAAAACAGGGCCACCACAAATGATGTCCGCTAAAGCCTTGCACGCGCATCGTTGGACGGCCTTGCCGGAGCGCGGCACACCCGCGTCGTTGCGGCTGATCGCTTGGATCGCGGTGCACATCGGACGCTCGGCCGCAAGGCTTCTGCTGTATCCAATCACGCTTTATTTCGTAATCGGCGCTCGTACAGCCCGGCGAGTATCGTACGAATATCTAAAACGCGTGCGCGGCCGTCCGCCTCACTGGTGGCATGTCTTCCGCCATTTTCATTGTTTCGCCGCTACGATTTTAGATCGCGTTTATCTGTTACGGAGCGAGTTCGAGCACTTTGACGTGACACTTCATGAGAAGGAAATCCTGCACCGGCAAATCGAAAGCGGCAAAGGCTGCATCCTTTTGGGCTCGCATTTTGGTAGCTTCGAGGTGTTGCGCACCCTTGGAGTGACGCAGCAGGACTTTTCGCTCAAGGTGTTGATGGATATTGCGCATAACCAAAATATTACTCGCTTTCTCGATGCGCTTAACCACAAGATCGCCAGCACGGTAATCGTACCGGATCGGCCGGATACTTTGCTGAGGGTCAAAGAGAGCCTGGATGCGGGCTTCCTCGTTGGCATGTTGGGCGACCGCGTCTCGAGCGGCGACAAGACAACGCAATGTCGATTCTTCGGCTCGCCCGCTACATTTCCGGCTGGCCCGATCCTGATCGCCGCGATGATGCATTGCCCTGTTATCCTGTTTTTCGGCCTCTACCGCGGCGGGAAGCACTACGAAATTTACTTCGAGCATTTCGCCGATGACGTGATCCTAAATCGCGATCATCGCGCGGAGGACATTCAGAATTGGATGCAACGCTACGTCGAGCGGTTAGAGCATTACGCGCGGCTTGCGCCTTACAACTGGTTTAACTTCTACCCGTTTTGGGATTAATTCCGAACGCTTTCGGTACTGGCGTGAAAGCTCTAAAAACGGTTGACAATATCCCGATTAGCAAAGCGGAAATCCGCACGCTCATCCCACACTCAGGTCTGATGTGTCTGGTGGATAGCGTAACCGAGTGGGACGATCGATCGATTACCTGCATCAGTAATACGCATCGTGATCCGGCCAATCCATTGCGCCGCGATGGACGGTTATCGGCCTTGCATGCTTTTGAATACGCCGCGCAAACCGTTGCAGTGCACGGCGGATTGCGAGCCCGGTTGGCAGGCATGACGGCGCCACCCGGTTACTTGGCCGCTCTGCGAGATGCACGTTTGCGAGTGATGCGCCTGGATGACATCGCTTCGCCGATCCAGATTTGCGCGCACCGCTTGTTCGGAGACGCCGCCAATACAGTTTACGAATGCCGCGTCTCAGCCGGCGATGTTCTTCTGGCGGACGGGCGCATTACCATCATTCTGCGAGTCGTGTAGAGGCGCATGAGGATTGTAGGGGGAAGCTGTCAGCTTCCCCTTACAATTTTCGAAAATCACATCACTATTCCGCCATCGACACAGAGCACCTGGCCGGTGATGTAACTTGCCTCCGCGGACGCGAGAAAGGCCACGGCACTCGCGACATCTTCAGGTTCCCCTGTTCTGCCGAGCGGAATTCGCGCGTGAATTGATTTCTTAATTTCCTCCGAGAGTCCAGCGGTCATGTCCGTCGTGATAAATCCGGGAGCCACGGCATTCACCGTGACATTGCGGCTGGCCAATTCCCGCGCGAGCGATTTTGTAAAACCGATCAGACCGGCTTTGCTCGCAGCATAATTGGTTTGACCTGCATTTCCGATCAATCCGATCACCGAGCTGATGTTAATGATGCGGCCGCTGCGCTGTTTGATCATCGCACGCTGCACGGCCTGTACGAAGTTGAATGCGCCTTTAAGGTTGGTGTTGATCACCGTATCCCAATCTTCCACCGACATGCGCATGCTCAGTCCGTCGCGCGTCACACCGGCGTTGTTCACCAAGATGTCGATCTCGCCGAAGTCTCCGACAATTTGTGCGCCGATTTTTTGCACTGCGACATGATCCGCGACATCGACCGCATAAGCTCTCGCCGTGTCCGGTCGCGTCGCGTTAATTTCAGTTGCAGTCTTTTTTGCATTCGCTTCTGTCCGACTAACGCATGCGACGCGCGCGCCCTCGCTCGCCAGCCGCACCGCAATTGCATGACCGATCCCCCGCCCGGCTCCTGTCACTACTGCGATCTGATTCTCAAATCTCATAATTTCTTATCCTGGGAAAAGTGAATGCTCTTTAAACTCGCGAACGGCCGCTCCTCTCAGTTTTACGTGAATCATAGAATCTTCGCCAGCTCCGGTAGACGCTTTAAGCAGTGAAAATGGTCAGGAAAGCGACTTCGACGGCCAGTGCTTCCTGAATATTGCGATTCAGATGATCGCGCAATTCTTCGAGGCAACGGACACGCCGCAAAATTTCGGCTATGGTGAAACGCTTGGCGAGCGCGCCGGTTTCTTTTCGTGCGTCCGGCAAATCCCTTCGATCAACGCCGCTGCTAGACCGAAGAACATCGGACCACCAGGCGAATAATGTTTCGATCAGTCCGGCGCGCCGTTGCAGATAAAGACTTTCGGTAAGCGCCTTGTAATATTCCTCGCGTTCTTCGAGCCAGACGCCATCAGTCGCATTCTTGTAACGCGTTTCTTCTTTTTTCAATGCCTGATCGATTTCGTCTTTAATTTCTTCACGAATCCCACGGAGCAGACGCTGAAATCCCTGAGCCAATCGATATGCATACTGAATGCTCCAGCTCTGCTCATGCGCCGCCTCTTGAAGTAATTTCACGAGCTTTTCTTCTTCCGGTTTGTTGTCGTGATCGTCGCCTGGCGCAAGTGGGATTGCGATGCATCGGGAAAGAATTGTGTCCGGCAGAGCTTCGGGCAACGCGCTCAGAAGAAGCAGCAATGAATCTTTCGGCGGTTCCTCCAGCGTTTTGAGAAACGCATTCGCGGCCTGCGGCTGAAGCCGATCGGCTTCGGAAATAATCGCTACTTTGCGACGGCCATCGGTCGCACGCATTTGCAGCCTATGCTCAAGATCGCGGATCTGTTCGATGACAATGCGCCGGGATCTCGACTCGGGCTGGGCGACGAAAATGTCCCGAGCCTTGGCAGAGAAAACATCGTTCGCGGCTGTTCCGTTCACGAGACTGGCCAGCTCTGCCGCAAGCAACTGCTTTCCGCTGCCGGGCGGTCCTGAGATCAAATAGGCGTGCGCGAGCCGATTTTGTTTATGAGCCCGTCGCAGATATCCAAGCGCCGATGTGCTCGAGAAAGCCATCTAGATTTTCGATTTTCGATTTTCGATTTTCGAGCCAAGCTGAGGGAATCGCACAGAGATCATTTCCCAAATCTCATTCTCCACCTCATCGACCGGTCGCGCACCGTCTATCAAAACAATCCGATGCGGGTCGCGCGCTGCAAGTTCTCGGTAGCCTGTTCGAACCCGATCATAAAATTCCGTTGATTCCTGTTCCATCCGATCCGCTCTACGCGGTTCTTGCATTCTGGAGCCCGCAGTTTCTGCATCGACATCCAGCACGAAGGTAACGTTGGGAACGCAATCACCGACCGCGAATGCGTTCAGTCGTTCGACAATTTCTTGATCTAATTTTCGTGCCACGCCTTGGTAAACAGTAGTGGAATCAAAAAAACGATCGGCAATTACACACAGGCCGCTCTCGAGCGTTGGTTTGATCGTTTCGCGAACGAGCTGGCTTCGGCTTGCTTCAAACAAAAGCAGCTCTGTTTGAGGTGTCATGCTGCCGCCATGCGGCGCAAACTGAAGAAGTTCACGAATTGTTTCACCAATAGGAGTCCCGCCAGGCTCGCGCGTCACGAGATATGGAACACCCGCCCGTTCCAGACGCGCCGCGAGTCTTTGCACTTGAGTGGATTTTCCGCATCCCTCCGATCCTTCAAACGTGATGAATGGCAGGCGCGGCATCAGATCGATTGTGAAACAAACCTGCGCAGTTGTCGAACAAGGAGCGACGTAACTCAGGCATCTTGCTGATACGTCGCGCGGGCTTCCAGCATGTGTTACGATTTTCACATGAAGAATTTTTGGTTGGTAAAACAGGAACCCTCCTCTTACTCATGGTCGGATCTTCTCGCCGATGGCGAAACGGAGTGGACAGGCGTCCGAAATTACACCGCGCGAAACAATCTGCGCAGGATGCGAGAGGGCGACGAAGTTCTGTTCTATCATAGTGGGGAGGAAAAGGCGGTGGTCGGCATCGCCAAAGTTGTGCGCGGAGCCTATCCAGATTCGACCGCGACAGAGGGCGATTGGAGCGCGGTCGATCTTGCTCCGAGCAAATCTCTCCGACGATCCGTCACGCTTCGAGAAATCAAGAGCGCTCCGCAGCTCAAGGAAATCCCGCTTATTCGTCAATCGCGCCTCTCCGTTATGCCGGTGACGGCTACGGAGTTTCGTGCCACTGTGCGTATGGGAGAATAACGCACGACCCTGCGCTCTCTCGCTTTTCCGCGGCGAAGAGCGGTGTTGAAATTTGCAAACATGACTTCAGTGGTTGCCACTCAATTCCTGTCACTGGTCTCGGCAGCAGATGCTGCGAGAGATTTTATCGTTATCTCTCTGCACGACGTCGCGCCTGCCAATCGAGATCTCGCAGACAAGATCATTTCAGAACTAGTTCGGTCCGGTGTGCGCGTCTGTTCTCTCCTCGTTGTACCCGATTATCATCATCAAGGATCGGCCACGAAAGATCGAGCGTTCGTCTCCTGGCTGCGGGATCTGGAATCGGAGGGCTATGAAATTGTCATCCATGGCTATTTTCATGAACGTCCGCGCCGTCCAAACGAAACCTTGCGCGACAAATTTCTGACGAGGCTCTACACCCATAACGAAGGCGAATTTTATGATCTTGATTATGAGGAGGCCTTGCGGCGAATCACAAACGCGCGCGACGAATTTCGTGCAAGCGGTCTGACCCCACGAGGTTTCGTTGCGCCCGCGTGGTTACTTAGCCAAGAGGGCGAACGTGCCGCGCGCGATGCCGAACTAGAATACACGACGCGGTTGCGCACGGTGCGCGATCTCCGTTCAGGCGAAGAGTTCCCGGCAAGGTCGATTGTGTATAGCGTTCGAAGCAATTGGCGGCGAGCGGTCAGCCGCGCCTGGAATGCTGCTCTGTTTCAGTTCCTAGAGAATAATGCCTTCTTGCGTCTGAGCATCCATCCGCCCGATTATTCTCATCCCATCATTTGGGGACAAATTCTACGATTCATAGATGTGATGAACGGAACGAGAACGCCAACGACATATCGTGAGTGGATCGCCGAGCAGAGATTGATGGCAGACCGGAAACGTAAAGAATGAGCAAGTGCGATCTTCATATTCACTCGCGCTACAGCGCGCGCTCTGAGGAATGGCTTTTCCGTCGGTTTGATTTTCCCGATAGCTACTCCGATCCCAAGGAGTTGTATCGACAGTTGCTGGCTCTTGGGATGGATTACGTCACGCTGACTGACCACGATACGATTGACGGTTGTCTCCAAATTTTAGATCTCCCTCAAGCGTTTATTAGCGAACAGATTACCACCTATTTTCCGCAGGATCCGTGCAAGTTACACATCCTTGTCTGGGGAATTTCCGAACAGCAACACCGTGATATCGAAGGCGTCCGCGATAATATTTTTGAGCTGCAGCGCTATCTGCAAACGGCACAAATCGCTCACGCTGTAGCACACACCCTTTATAGTATTAACGGCAAACTGGAAGCCTCCCACCTCGAGCGGCTGATTCTTCTTTTCAAACATTTTGAGGGAATCAACGGTCTGCGCGACGCGCTTCTGAGCGATCTGGCGCAAACTTTTTTCGGCGGACTCACGCCGGAGAAGATCGATATGCTATCCAATCGCCATAATCTCGCGCCCACGCACGCGGAGCCATGGAAAAAGATTTTGATCGCCGGCTCAGATGATCATGGCGGACAATTTCTCTCTTCCGCCTATACCGAAACGCCGCCCGTAGAGTCAGCGGCAAAATTTCTCGCGCACATCCGCAACGGCAACTGCTCGGCGCAAGGCCAGGGTGGGACTCCCCTCGCCTTGTCGCATGGTTTTTACAATACAGTTGGCCGCTTCATCCAAGGCCGCTTCCACGAAAAACTTGGACTCAGCGCTCCGCTGATCGAGCAAATGTTTTCGCGTTTCATGGAAGGCCGGGATCCAACGGAGTTTACCCTCAAGGAAAAAGCAGCTTTCATCGCGCAGGGAATTTTATCGGGAAAAATCTTCGAACTCGCGAAACCGGCCAACAGATCGCTCTGGAAGGAGCTCTCAAGCTATTTCGGGCAGCCAGAAGTAAAGGCGAAACTCAACGAGGAGATCAGCGCCGTCCCCGAGCCGGAGCGGCGCACTTTTCTGATGGCAAATTTGGTCGCAGAACAACTCGCCTTTCGTTTTTTCCAAAAATTCGTCCAGCAAATCAGCGCGGGGAACATGGTCGAGAGCATGCAAGCGCTGAGCGCGATCGCACCAATCTTGGTGATGCTCACGCCGTACCTCTACGGTTTTCACAGCCAGGCCCCTTCTCGCCCATGGCTGCGAAAAGTCTTTCGCGAGTTGACCGGGGAAATTCCGGTCGCGTTACAGAATCGCAAACGCGCCTGGTTCACCGACACGCTCGAGGACGTCAATGGCGTTGCTACCACAATCCGCAAAATGACTGCGGCCGGCGCGGCAGCCGGAAAGGAATTGATCGTCGTAACCTCTCGAAGCGAGCTGAACATTTGTGATATTCCAATCAAAAACTTTCCGCCAATCGGTGAGTTTGAACTGCCCGAGTATGAGCTACAAAAATTGAGTTTCCCACCGATTCTTCAGATCCTCGATTACATCCAGCGTGAAAAATTCACCGAGATCATCATCAGTACGCCCGGACCGGTCGGCCTGACGGCGCTGCTTGCCGCTAAAATGCTTAACCTCCAAACAAGCGGCATCTATCACACCGACTTCCCGCAATATATTCGCATCCTCACAGAGGACAGTTTTTTGGAGAGTGCTACCTGGCACTACATGCACTGGTTCTACGGCCAGCTCGATACCGTATTCGTCAACTCCGAAGAATATCGCCAAAGCTGGATGGATCGCGGCTTCGATCCAGGGAAATTAAGAATTTTCCCGCGCGGCCTCGATACTGATCTGTTCACACCGGCGCGACGCCAGCCCGCGTTTTGGGAGAAATTTGGCGAGAGTAACGGCCAGGTACGCTTGCTCTATGTAGGCCGAATATCCCGAGAAAAAGATCTCGATGTGCTGGCGAATGCTTACCGGAAATTGCGCGATGAAGGTCTTCCCGTGCAGCTTTTTGTCGTCGGCCACGGGCCTTATTCTCAGACGCTCTCTGAAACTTTGCCCGACGCAGTTTTCACCGGCTATCTTACTGGCGTTGAACTTGCCACTGCTTATGCGTCGGCTGATGTCTTCACGTTTCCAAGCACCACTGACACTTTCGGCAACGTCATCATCGAAGCGCAGGCTTCCGGCGTGCCAGTCGTTGTTTCTGATTCCGGTGGACCCAAAGAGTTGGTAGAAGACAAAACCAACGGCCTTATTACCAAGTCGCACGATGTCGATGATTTCACGCGTGCCATCCGGGAACTGGCTATCGATCCTTCGCTGCGAACGCGCATGGGCAACGCTGCTCGAAAAAGTGTCGTCGACCGCAGTTGGCCCAACGCTTTTCGCAAGTTCTGGGCAATGACAGAAGTGTAGTTTCCGATCAACTCGGGAGCGATGGCGGCAACGGAGGCGCAGGCTGCGAGAGTCCTGCCCAGACATCGTAATCCGCACCGAACTGGCGCAAAAAAAGCAACCCAAACGCGCGCAGACACAGAAATAGTGGCAACAAAATCACTGTTCCGACATAAGGAAGCGCAGCCAGACAGCACGTCGCGCAACTCACGATTCCCCCGATCATTAGCGCCGCTAAAAATAAGACAATCGAAAACAAGCAAAACAAGAGGAACGGCACGAGATTCCGTGCAATTAACCGCGTCACATCACGAAATGCCTCCGTAGCGCGACACCGCCGACGGTACATCACCGGCGCCGTAAAGTAGCTAACAAGAGCAATAAAAATAGCGATCGAAAACCAAAAGAGAAAAAGAAAAACCAGTAAAGCGATAGAAGTGATTGCATTTGTTTCGCCCGCTCCATGCCGAAGCCAACCCAGCGCTATGAAAATCGCAACCATTATCGCGGCAAGCACCACTGCCCCCAACAGAATCGCCAACAAAAACAAAAAGTAACTGTTCCCTTCCTTGCGATATTCATGCCACGGTTCGACGATTGCTGCGCGGTTCCGGACGATGCAGTCTGTAAAAATAAAAGTGCCACGCGCCTTCACCCACGTGATCAAGATGATGAAAGCAAAAATAAGCAGCCCGAAGAAAGCTATCGCTACCTGCAGCCACGGCTTCCAGTGCTCCAAATCAGGAAGACTTAGATTTGGATTCGCTCGATGCGGTTGAAAGTTTCCAAACGATGACGGGAAATTGAAGCCAACCCCGGCAAAATGTCCCGCCAAAAACGCGGCGAACCCGATAATTAGCCACTTACTCAAGTCGAACGGCTGAAAAAGAATCTTTTTCGTTAGTTCGAATGCTTCGCCGAATGGCTTGAAGATTTCGATCTTCGGGTTGCCTCCGTTCATAGCGCGATTTCAACAAGTCCCAGCGGAGAATCAAGAACGTTGTGGCCACCGCCCTGTGGACTGTCACACATCCATCTCATCGGCACCCCAACGGCTCGCCGGCCCAAGGATCCAATCAATCGGTTCCAAAATAACGTTTCCGTCTGTTCGTTTATCGCAGAAAGCGATGGAAGGACGTGGTGAAAAATTCCGGTGACAGGGTTCGGCGCTGCTGCGGCCGGGATCCTGGACCCGGTTACAGCGTGCGTGCTATTTACTTCGGATGTCTCCGCATGTTTGTTGTCGATCGTGAGATGAAAAGCGAAGTCACTCAAATACACAGCCAGCCCAGAATTGATCAGAGAACGAGTGGCGTGCCCTTATCGACGAAACGCCGTTATCCTATCGGAGCGGAATTGATCGGCGCAGACGAAACACACTTTCGGGTTTGGGCGCCAAAAGCCGAGCATGTCGATGTTGTTCTCGAAGAGAGCGCGGCCAAGAACGCAAAGAGAACGTTTCATCCGCTGCACGCTGAGGAAGGCGGATACTTTTCCGGTTCGGCCCCCGAAGCGCGCGCGGGCGCTTGCTATCGATTTCGCGTAAACAACGCTGAGCACTTTCATCCCGATCCTGCATCACGATTTCAACCAGACGGGCCGCACGGCTCATCGTGCGTTGTCGATCCAAAAAACTTTCAATGGACGGATGGAGCATGGCCGGGCGTGAAAATGAAAGGCCAGGTGATTTACGAAATGCACATCGGCACGTTTACGCGTGAAGGCACCTGGCGGGCCGCAACGGAGCAATTGGCAGAGCTGGCCCGCATCGGAGTCAGCGTGATTGAGATGATGCCGATCGCTGATTTTCCGGGACATTTTGGTTGGGGTTACGACGGCGTCGATCTTTTCGCGCCATCACATTTGTATGGTACGCCAGACGATTTGCGCGCCTTCGTCAATCGCGCGCACTCGTTAGGCCTGGGTGTAATCCTCGACGTTGTTTACAATCACTTTGGCCCTGACGGAAATTATGTTCGCATCTTTTCTGATCATTATTTCACCGCTCAATACGAAAACGACTGGGGCGAATCGATTAACTTTGATGGGCCGAACTCGGGTCCGGTCCGCGAGTTTTTCGTTACCAATGGACGCTACTGGATCGCGGAATTTCATTTTGACGGTTTCCGCTTCGACGCAACACAAGATGTGCATGACGCATCCGACGAATACATCATTGGTGCAGTGGGAGGCGCCGCACGGAAGGCCGCTGGTTCGCGCTCAATTATTCTGATCGCTGAGAACGAGCCCCAGGAGGCCAAAATGGTGCGACCGTGTAGCGAAGGCGGCGACGATCTCGATGGGTTGTGGAATGACGACTTTCACCACAGCGCCTACGTTGCCTTGACCGGACGAAACGAAGCGTATTACACCGATTATCACGGTGCGCCGCAGGAGTTCATCTCTGCGGCGAAGTATGGCTATCTTTACCAGGGCCAACCCTATTCCTGGCAGGAATCGCAACGTGGTACGCCAACATTTGGGCTGCCGCCGGAGACTTTTGTCGCGTTCCTCGAAAATCACGATCATGTCTCTAATGCCCCGCGGGGCCAACGGTTGCGGTGCGAGGCTTCGCCTGGACGTTATCGTGCCATGACCGCCCTGCTCTTGCTTGGGCCATGGACACCGTTGCTCTTTCAAGGGCAGGAGTTTGGTACATCCAAATCCTTCGTCTTTTTCACGGACGTGGGAGACAGTGATATGCGCGAGGCGATCCG
>Ga0209375_1002976_pt1 | contig 11886 bp, 7 predicted proteins | sample GraSoiAngelo_131_FD_185888 | JGI IMG/M metagenome (GOLD analysis project Ga0209375, IMG submission 185888) | Grasslands soil microbial communities from the Angelo Coastal Reserve, California, USA - 14_0929_02_30cm (SPAdes) (version 2) | ecosystem: Environmental > Terrestrial > Soil > Grasslands ... | reverse complement strand
GCCTGGGTTGGCATACGCGAATGCCTTTGCGTCGGGATATTTCTTGAACAGCGCCTGTGTAACTTGATTCACGCGCACATCCGTGCATTGCGCCGAAAGAATGGTGGCGATCAGCAGTTCAAACGCGTTTTTGTGATTCAGCTCGCACGATGCCTGGGGGTAGGCTTCATCTAACTTCGCCAGAATGGCCGCCACGCGCTGCGGATCGGTCCCTGCCGCGCGAGCGGGCCTTGCCGCTTTGCCTGGCTTAGCTGGTTTTGCGCGCTTTGCTTTCGACCGCGCCGGTTTTCTGTTGCCGGATTTCTTTTTCTTCGGTTTCGCTGCCATGGGAACCAAAACTATAGCATGGAGGAAAGCGCTGCGAGCAGCTTGCGGAAGGCCTTCCCGCGGTGGCTATGCAAATTCTTCTCCTCAGGCAAGAGTTCGGCGAAGGTTTTCTTTAGCGCAGGGAAGTAAAACACTGGATCGTAGCCAAAACCCCCCGCGCCTCGTGGCGACTCCAGAATTTCACCGTCCACGCGGTCCGTGACCACAGCCAGTGCTCGTCCCTTCCGCGCGAGCGCAGTGGCGCAAACGAAATACGCGGCTCGGTCTTGACCGCGCTTGTCGAGCATCTCGCGCAGGAGTTTTTCGATGCGCTCTGAGTTCGCAGCGTGTACGCCCGCGTATCTTGCAGAATGCACTCCGGGCGCACCTCCCAGTGCCGGGACGACCAGCCCGGAATCGTCCGCGAACACCAGTCCCTCCTGCAATCGCGAATAATGAAGCGCCTTGCCTGCCGCATTTTCCGCAAACGTAGGGGCATTCTCTTCAAAGGCGGGAAGCGATTCGAACTCGGGCAGCAAGGCTAGTTCAATGGAAACGGAATTTGCGGCAGTGTCCGCCAGAAAGCGATATTCCTTCAGTTTTCCTGGATTCGAGGAGGTGAGAAACAATTTAACGAGCGCGGGCACTGAATTTCACGGGCAGCACAGCGCGTTGTTCATCGGTGAGCCGGCGGATTCCCGCGGCCGCGAGCGCTAGCAAATCCTGCATTTCGCTCCCTGTGAACGCCCGGCCCTCCGCAGTCGCCTGGATTTCCACGAAATGGCCGCTGCCGGTCATGACCACGTTCATATCCACTTCCGCGCGCGAATCCTCTTCATAAGCAAGGTCTAGCAACGCGCGGTCATTCAAGATGCCGACGCTCGTGGCCGCCACTGAGTCAATCAGCGGCGAACTTTTCAGGATGCCCGCGGCCGCCAGCCGTTCGAATGCCAGCGCCAACGCCACGAACGCCCCGGTGATCGAAACGGTTCGCGTTCCGCCATCGGCCTGAATCACGTCGCAATCCAGCCAAACGGTGCGTTCTCCCAGCGCTTCTTGGTCGGTCACCGCGCGCAGCGACCGGCCGATCAGTCGTTGAATCTCTTGCGTCCGCCCGGACTGCTTTCCCCGCGCGGCTTCACGCGGCGTCCGTTCTTCTGTCGCGCGCGGCAGCATGCCATATTCGCTGGTCACCCAGCCTTTGCCGCTTCCTTTCAAAAAGGTCGGCACCCCATCATCCACCGTAGCCGTACAAATCACACGCGTATTACCCAGCTCGATCAGCACGCTGCCCTCCGCCGTTGAGATGAAATCCGGGGTGATTTTTAGCGAACGCATCTGGTCCGCGGCTCGGCCATCACTTCTCACTTGCCCTCCTGCCCTGGTTCCTTCACGCCCCATGCATTCCCTCGGTTGTCACCGCTGCGCCAGTTTGACGGTGCTGCCGTTCAGTGTCAACGGAGGCAAAGTCAAAGCCCCTACTTTGCCTGCGGCTGGTGCAGCCGCAGGTGTCGTCGGCGTCCGTCCCATCCCCGCATTCACGACAAATGTGCCCGTCAAATCGACATGTCCCGCAAGTGTCTCCACTTCCTGCCCATGAATCAGGATTTTCAGCCGCTTCACCTGTGGCACATTCGCTTCCAGGGTGCGCGCCATGGAATCAACAGCTAATTGTTCGCTGGCGATTCCCGATGGCGTGGAAGTTGCCACCGCTTCGGAAAAGTCGGCAATCGCTGTGCCGTCCGGCAAAATATAAAACGCCAGCAGCACGGCATCCGGCGGCAGCGTGCGCAACTCGGCGTCTACGGGGCCGGCCAGCAGTGTGTTCAGCACCTGTTTCGAACGCAGCACGGGGTCGCTCGAGAGAGGCAGCTCCACCACTGCGGGAGCCAGCATTGAATTGTCCGTACCGGAAAGCCAGAAGAGCCTCGCCTTTACGCGCGGATCGGCGGGGTTCATTGGAATCGGTTGCGACAATTCGCGGCGCGCTTGCTCTTCGCTCTGCTGCTGCAATCGCGCGGCGCGTTTCATGCGTCTGCGAAGAATCGGAACAAAAATCGCTGCTCCAATCACGGCAAACGCCAGCAGCGCGCTCAGCCAGAATTTCCACCGCTCGTTCACGGCAATGCTCCGCCCGTGCTTGCCATTACATACGACGGCTTGAAAGCCACGACTCCTCGCGCGACGGCGTCCGCAACTCCCGGCGCCATGTGGTCCAGGTCTGCGCGGTCGTTCACGACCACGCTTGAGACTTCCACGGCAATGGCAGGCGCAGCCGTTGTCCGAAGCTGTCGTATTGCCGCGGTTTGCGCCGTATCCGGCGATCCCTTGAACTGCTGTGTGAGCATGCCCTGCACCAAATCGCCAAGCTTCCGGCTCAATCCAAGAAACGGGGCCTGGGCCCGGTCCCACGGAATGAGCCCATTAGCCGTTGTCACCGTCGGAAGGTCCGCATTCACATATACGCGCACGGTTCCCGGCACGCCCGTCGAAGAAATGTGCAACGAGATGAAAATCGCCCCACGCTGCGCATTCGCGATTGCCGAGCGGTCATCGAAAGACGGGTTATCGTTTCCTTGTCGCGTTTGCACCACCTGAAATCCCTGCTGCTCCAGAGCGCGGCGCATCTGGGCCGCGAATTCCATCACAATTTCGCTTTCTTGAATTCCGCCGGTTCCACGGGCGCCAAGGTCCGTCCCGCCGTGTGCGGGGTCTAGCGCCACAACACTCAGTCCTCCCTGTGTTGCTTGCGCGCCGGGCAGGGAGCCGGCTGGCGTTCCGCTCTGTGCCCCGGGCACAGCAGAAGTACTCGATGACGCGCTGGCGGCCACCGGTCGTTGCGTTTGTGAAGGAATTTGCAGGACGAGTGCCATCACCGCGCCTGCAAAAAGCAGGGATGTCATTCCGGAGATGATAAGGAATCTTAACCGCTTGGAGTTTCCCACATCGAGCAGCATAGCAAATCCAGCCACCAATTCGCGCCGTGCGATACGCGTGGCCGTCATGAATCAAGAATGGTCGCGGATAAGAGGCTCTTCCAACGGAAGACTCTTTCCGTGAATTTAGTGAGCCGCGGTTTCCGTTGCAGCTACTGGCTTCAAATTGGCCTTCTGAAGTACCGCATTGGCATTTGCCAAATCCTTGTTTTGAAGCTCCGCCCAGCGCGCCAGCGTTGCTTCCGCGGCCTTGTCCCACTTTGCGCTTGCCGTGTTGGCATCCTCTGTGGGCGCCACATCGGCGCTCTCTACGATACTCATCAAGCTATTCAAAGCCGATGCTACTTTCGGCAGCGGCTCCTGTTCCTTGCTCGGAATCGCCAACCCGAACAGGCCGAACCCGCCATCGCGCTCCTGTGCGGTCATTGCTTCCAGTTTCTGACTGAGTTCTTCCAGAGCCTTGGCCACATCAGCTTTCTCGCTCGCTTCCTTCTTACGTGCGTCAATCTGCTTTCGCAGCTCTGCAATCTGTCGTAGCGCCATCGAAACTTCGCCCTCCCGTGCGGAAAGTTTCGTCGCCATCTCAAACTGTTGCATCAGTGCTTCCTGCGGCGTCTTCACGCGGGGATCCATTTTCACAGTCAGCGTTTGCGTGCTGTTCTTGCCGTGCGCGGTCAGTTGCACGGTGTAGTTTCCCGGTAGCGCCAGCGGCCCCGACGGCCTCCAAAACGACGCGCGCACGCCCTTCGGCAGCGGGTACCGCAGGTCCCACACAAATCGGTGCATTCCCGGCTCCGTGGAAAGCCTTTGTTGTTCACGGACCCAGGAAGCAGGGAAGGGCAGGTCGTCCGGGTTCACTTTGCGAACTTCGTCGTCACTGGAAAAGCGCCTCACCAGCCTCCCGTTGCTGTTAAAAATTTCCAGTTGAATCGGTCCTACTGTTTTTTCTTTCAGGTAGTAATCCAGAATTGCGCCATTCGGCGGATTCTCCGCTAGCGCCTCGTCATCCGGCACAGGCGTGCCCTGATCGCTTCCTGACCGCACCCGATACGCTGTCGCTGGGCGGTAGAGCCATACGTCCGCCGCCGCTGCGCGCGCATCGATCTGCCTTAGTGGCGTCACGTCATCCAGCACCCAGAACGAGCGTCCAAACGTCGCAATCACCAGATCGTCTTCATGCACCACCAAGTCGCGCACCGAAGTCACCGGCAGATTGAGCTGTAGGGATTGCCAGTCATCGCCATCATCAAACGAAACGTACACGCCCTTTTCCGTGCACGCATACAGTAGGCCTTTGCGAAAGGGATCCTCTCGTACGCAATTCAGAAAACTTCCATCTGGTATTCCGTTCGAAGCGCGCTGCCAGCTCTTCCCGAAATCCCGCGTGCGATAAAGATATGGCTGATAATCCTCCAGCCGGTGGCGGTCTACTGCAGCGTACGCCGTGCTTGCTTCCGAATGCGATGCCTCGATGTGCGTCACCTTGCTCCACGGGGTCAATTCCGGGGGCGTAACGTTTTGCCAGCTTTTCCCCTCATCCTGCGTCAGCTGGATTTGTCCGTCATCCGTTCCCGCCCAAATCTCGCCCTCTTTCACGTACGATGGCCCAATCGTGTAAATCACGCCGCGCCGTTTCCCCACTGGCGCATCCGCCGCTGTTGCCGGGTCCAAATTTGATGGCACGCCCGAGTCCTCGCGCGTCAAGTCCGGACTGATCTCCTGCCACGAACTTCCGCCATCTGCAGTTCGGAACAGAACTTGCGAACCGAAGTAGAGAACATGCGGATCGAGCGGAGAAAAAACCAGCGGCAGCGTCCACGTGCGACGGAAGGATCCGGATTGCGCAATCGTCGGCGGCATTTCCTGATTCTGCTCCGTGCTGAGATCTTGCCGCGACACAAATCCACCAAAGATTACGCCCGGATTCAATGGATCGGGCGCAATGTATCCATTCTCATCGCCCGCTTCCAGCGGCCGCCAATCATGAAAATTCAGAAAACGGTATTTGCTCTGGCTCGGTGTCGCCGCCGGTCCGCTATCCTGCTGCGCTCCATACACCCAATACGGAAACTGGCTGTCGGTCGCTAGGTGATAGAACTGCGCGGTCGGCTGGTTGAACCATGAACTCCACGTCTCTCCGCCGTTGTGCGTCACCACTGCGCCCTGATCGCAGCTCACAATCATCCTTTTCGAATCGTCGGGATCAATCCACAATTCGTGGTAATCCGGGCCCGTCGGATCGCCCTTGAACACGCTGAAGCTCTTTCCACCGTCCACTGAACGGTAGATTGAAGTGTTCGGCACGTACACAATGTCTGGATTCTTCGAATCGATAGTGACCTCGTTGAAATACCATCCTCGCCCCCAGATGCGGTGGTCCTTGGAAACTTGCTGCCAGTTCTGCCCGCCATCCTCCGAGCGGTACAGTCCGCCTTCCTTGGCATCCACGATCAGATAAATCCGCTTGGCATTGCTCAGCGCGAATGCAATACCCATCCGTCCAAGCCCTTCCGACGGCAGTCCGTTTCCTTTCACGGCCTGCCAATGGTCTCCGCCGTCGGTCGAACGATACAGGCCGCTGCCCGGCCCATTCGAAGGTGGGTATATGCTCCAGGGTGGCCTGCGGGTCTGCCACAGCGCGGCGTATATCGTCTTCGGATTTCCTGGTTCGAACGCCAGGTCAATTGCGCCCGTGTTTTCGTCATGGAACAGCACTTTCTGCCAGTGAGCCCCGCCGTCTTTCGAACGAAAAACGCCGCGCTCCTGGTTTGGTCCATACGCGTGCCCTAGCGCCGCCACAAAAACACGGTTCGCATCGCGCGGATCGACAAGAATCCTTGCAATCTGCCGCGAATCGCTCAATCCAATCTGCTTCCACGTCTTTCCCGCGTCCGTGGACTTGTACATCCCATTCCCCACGGAAATGGACGACCGCATGTCGGCTTCGCCCGATCCCACGAAAATCACATTCACATCCGAAGGCGCCACCGCAATCGCGCCAATCGAGGCCACCGGCTGTGCATCGAAAATCGGCTTCCAGGTTCGCCCCGCATCATTGGTCTTCCAAACGCCGCCACCGACGGCTCCGAAATAGTAAGTTTCCGGCTGCCCACGCACGCCGGTCACCGCCAACACGCGTCCTCCACGGAATGGCCCGATCGATCTCCAACGCAGCTCTTGAAACAGTCTCTGGTCGATTTGTTTTGTCGTCTCCGGTCCGGCCAGCAGCCGGACGGACGCACTACCAAGAAGCAACAGGGACACAAGAGCAGCAATGGGGCGCCGTTTCAAAATCGTATCTCCCGAGGGCATTTAACGCCTTGGAACGAAGCGTCGAGTATATCTCATGGCCCCAGGAACAGAGCCGCAGCCTGGGTCTTCGGGTTTCGAAAGCCAGGGTTTTTGTGAGACGGTTATTGTCTAAAAGTGTTTTGCATAGCAAACTAGCTTGCCGCACAAGCTAGCTTGTGGGCGGCCATATTTCTTGTTCTTCGGACTTTCTCCTGTAAATCATTAAGAATGAATAAGATGCGGTTTAGTGCCCCGCTTTAAGCGGTTTCTAGTTCCTCGGCTTTCCCAGCCACCACCGGCTTTGCGCGCAGGATTCTCAGCTTGTTGCTTACCAAGTAGACCGCGAATCCAGCAAACATGATCAGCGCGCCGAACAGGAGCCCGTTCATTCCCAGCACCGTTTCGTGGTTGCTCTCCACGACCGCGAGCAGGAGCAAGAGCAACGGAAACACGCCAGTCAAAACCGCGCCAGTCATCCCGCCCGGAACTCGAAACCCGCGCTTCAACTCCGGCTCTTTGATTCGCAGCACCACGAGCGTCACGAACTCGAGCATCAAGCTCGCGCCATACAACATAATGTCCAGCGTCACGAGCCGCTTGAAACCCAGCCCCAGACAGCAGGCCCAGCACGCCGCGCAAATGAGGATCGCCAGCCATGGCGCATTTGTCCGCCTGCTCGTCTTGCCGAACACTTTCGGCAGCATTCCATCCCGAGCCATCGCCAGCGGCAGCCTCGAGTAACTCATCACCAGCGCGTTGAACATGCCAAACGCGCTCATCATGCCGCCGAGCACAATGAGGAATCGCAGCCATTCGAATCCCGCGATTTTTCCTCCCAGTGCTCCCGCGACGGTTGCCCCCGTCAAATACACTGCAGCAAATGGCAGCACGTAAGTCAGCGCAACCAGAATTACCGCCGCGATCATCGCCTGCGGATAGGTGCGCTGCGGACGCTCCACTTCTTGCGCGATGGTCGACGCGTTGTCCCATCCCATGTAGTTCCACATGGCCACCAGTACGCCACCAAGCAAGCCGAGCCCGGTTGCCGTAGGCACGGCGTGAGGATCTGCCATGGTACCTAGCTTAAATGGCGCCAGCACTACTACAAGGGCGAACGGCGCCGACAACAGAAAAAACAGCCATAGCGAAGTGACACCTACGACCCGAATCCCCGCGAGATTCAGCGCCGCGCAAGTTACCACTACAAACAGGCCGGCATAGATTCCATGATTTGCCGTGCCGAACCAAGGCAACATTTGCTTCAAATAAAACACAAACAGTGTTGGGTAAATCGCCATGTCAAAAATGCTGGCAGCTAGTGACAGCCAGGCTTCTTGAAATCCCCAGAAGTTCCCCAGGCCCCGCCGCACCCACGCGTAATACCCGCCCTCCTCAGGCAGCGCACTCGAGAGTTCGCCGATCATGAACGCGGTCGGCAAGCTCCACAGCACCGGTAGAAACAGCAGAATCAGGATTCCTCGGCCATACCCGGCGCCATGAATGATTTCCTCCGTGCCATACGTCCCTCCGGACACCATGAAGAAAGTAGCCGCAACAAGAGGCCAGAGTGTCAATTTCACAACTCTCTTTTTGGTGATGGAAACATCCCGGGAAGGGAACTGCGCGGGAACCGATATCGAACTCAATTTTACTCTCGTCCTCCTAAGGGAGACTCGCTCTCGTCGCTGCGGAAAAGCGAGTTCGCAGGTGCAGAATACAGGAGTCACTTCTGCATGCAAGAGAAAAATGCATCTCGTACGAGAATTTTCTCCGGCCTCGCTGAGCGTGCTTTCGTGCTTACTCGATCGCCTTCGCGCGGTTACTCTTGCCACTCCCGATTTCTTAGAGCAAGGCGCGCAACTTTGGTTGTCCTCCAAGCCCCCCGCCGTCCTCCAGGCGGGTATCTCGCGGCCCCACTTTCTCGCGTGACGTTTGACATTTCCGCTCGTCTTTATAGCCAGGAGGTTGAGATGGTGTCATTTTTGCAAAACCTTCGCTACGCCTTTCGTCTTCTTCGCCTCAGTCCTGGCTTTACCATCATCTCCATCCTTACCCTTGCGCTTGGCATCGGCGCCAACACCGCCATTTTCCAGCTCATTGACTCCATTCGCCTGCGCACGATTCCGGTCAAGAACCCCGAGGAGCTGGGAACCATCCGCATTGCCGACCGCCATTGGGGTTCCGGCCAGTTTTCGAGCCAGTATTCCCAGCTTACCTTCCCATTGTGGGAGCAGATTCGGGACCGTCAACAAGGCTTTGCGCAAATTGCTGTCTGGAGCGGCCAGCAATTCAATCTGGCGACTGGCGGGGAGGTTCATTACGCCAAAGCCCTTCGCGTCAGCGGTGAGTTTTTTCAGGTGCTTGGCATTAGCCCGCTTTTGGGCCGCCTCCTTGGTCCGGCCGATGACCTGCCGGGCTGCGCCATCGGCGCGGCGAACATCAGCTTCGCCTTCTGGCAAGGGAATTTTGGCAGCGATCCCTCCATTGTGGGTAAGCGGCTCACTTTGGACGGGAATTCGTTTGAGATCGTCGGCGTTACCCCACCAGGCTTTAATGGGATTTCCGTGGGCGATACATTCGACGTAGCGGTGCCGATTTGCATCGAGCCCATTGTGAGCCCGCGGAATAACCGGCTCACGATTCGTCATGCTTGGTGGCTTGCTTCCATCGGACGCTTGAAACCAGGCTGGACCATTGCGCGCGCCAATGCACAAATCAACGCGGTCACCCCCAGCATCCTGCAAGAAACGATTCCCCCGTTCTATGACTCCGAAAGGGTAAAGAAGTACCTCGAGTACAAATTGGGAGCGTTTTCAGCAAGCACGGGATTCTCATCATTGCGACAAGATTCCGAAACCCCACTTTGGCTGTTGCTGGGAATTTCCGGGCTGGTATTGCTGATTGCGTGCGCCAACCTGGCGAACTTGATGCTCGCCCGCGCCAGTGCCCGGGAACGCCAGATCACCATCCGCCGAGCGCTTGGAGCGTCGCGCTGGCGAATGATTCGCGAGCTGCTTTCCGAAAGTCTTCTGCTCGCGGTCGCCGGCACTGTTTTCGGATTGTTTCTGGCGTTTGCGGTGAGCCGCCTGCTTGTGACGTTCATCAGCACACCGCAAAGTCGAATCTTTCTGAACCTCGGGATGGATTGGCGCGTGCTGTCTTTCACGACAGCGCTCGCGGTGCTGACAACCGTCTTCTTCGGATTGGCGCCGGCCGTGCGTGCTACGCGGGCAGAGCCTGCTACGTTGCTGCAATCGGGTAGCCGGGGAATGTCTGGAGGCCGGGAGCGGTTTAGTCTGCGGCGCACTCTGGTCGTTTCGCAGGTCGCACTTTCCGTGGTGCTGTTGATGGGAGCCCTGCTTTTTGCTCGCAGCTTGCGCAATTTGACCACACTCAACATAGGTTTCCAGCAGAATGGCATTCTAATCACCAGTGTCGATTTCAAACGCCTGCACATTCCCGAGGACCGATACGTAGAGTACAAACGCCAGTTGGTCAAGTCCGTTAGAGCCATACCCGGTGTGGAATTTTCCGCCAACTCGATCATGGTTCCCTTTGGGGGCGAAACGTGGAACGACGACGTACTCGCGGAAGGATCGGACGAACAGCTAGGTGTTGCCTGGGAAAATTTCCTAGGACCCGGCTATTTTCAAACTATTGGCACACCTATCCTCGCGGGCCGGGACTTCGATGACCGCGACACCGCCACATCAGTCAAGGTGGCCATCGTCAATCAAGCTTTTGTCCGCAAGATTCTCAAAGGCACAGATACGCTTGGCAAGAGGTTCCGAATACACGAACCGCCAGGGAAGCCTCGGCCTCTCTATGAGATTGTGGGAGTCACAGGGGATAACAAATTTCAGGACATGCATGAGGAATATTTGCCGTTCATGTATTTCCCCGCTACGCAGCAGGAGAAGCCGGCCCCGGACGATCAAATCCTCATTCGCTCATCGCTGCCCCTGACCAGCCTCATCGCCTCGCTGAAAGGAACGATTGCCGGTGTGAATCCCGGCATCGACCTTGAATTCAAGGCCTTGAAGACAAGAGTTCACGAATCGCTGCTGCAAGACGAACTCATGGCCACTCTCTCAGGTTTTTTTGGATTCTTGGCCGCGTTGCTCGCTGCCATCGGGCTCTACGGGGTAATTTCCTATATGGTGGTGCAGCGGACCAAGGAAATTGGAATTCGCATGGCCATCGGCGCAAAGCGTGTGGACGTCGTGAAGATGATTCTGCGCGAAGCGGGCATGCTCACCATCGCGGGCTTGGTGATTGGCACAGGCTTGGCCTTGGGCGCCGCCCAAGCGGCCAAGTCATTGCTCTACGGTTTGAAGCCCCGCGATCCCTTGACGCTGGTCATGGCCGTTGTGCTGTTGAGCGCCGTCGCTACACTGGCGAGTTTCTTGCCGGCGCATCGCGCCTCCAAGCTTGATCCGCTGACAGCTTTGCGTTATGAATGATTTTCTGAGCACGAGCTATTCACCTTGCTCGTAGCCCCTCGCAGGTTCACACACTGCATCTTTCGAACTACTCTCTGGCTATCGTTCTGCTAAACTACGCCACCGGTTTGCATTCCGTTCTCTTCCGAGGAGTTTGTGCATGAAAACGATTCGCTGCCTTGCCTTCGCATCTCTTGTTCTGGTTCTCTGGCTGCCTATCCAGGCGCAGGAACCCGCGTCAAAACCGGCTCCGGCTCCTCCGCGCGCGATCACCATTGACGACTTTTTCCAGATTCGCGACGTCTCGCAACCGGAGATCAGCCCGGACGGTCAATGGATTGCCTACGCAGTTCGCACGCGAATGCTGAAAGAAGACAAGAACGAACAGCGCCTCTGGATGGTTTCAACGCACGGTGGCGACGCCATTCCTCTTAGCGCCGAAAGCGTGTCCTCGGGTCATGCCCGCTGGAGCCCCGACGGGAAATACATTTCGTTTCTCTCCGCGCGCGATGGCGGCAAGAGCCAGGTTTGGCTGCTTGACCGCCGTGGAGGCGAAGCCGTTAGGCTGACCGACGCCGCGCAAGGCGTGGACGACTTCGAGTGGTCGCCCGACAGCAAGCGCCTCGTGCTCATCCTTCGCGATCCCAAGCCCGAGGACCTCGAAGCGGCAAAGAATAAGGAAAAGCCTGCTCCTGCCACTCCGCCCAAGCCGAAGACTCCGCCGCCCTTCGTCATCGACCGCCTGCAATTCAAACGCGACACCGTCGGCTACTTGGATCGTCGACGTACACACCTCTACCTGTTGGACATTGCGGCGAAAGGCACGAGGCAAATCACTTCCGGGGATTTCGATGACAACGAGCCGGCGTGGTCGCCGGACGGCAAATCTCTTGCCTTCAGCAGCAACCGGA
>Ga0209375_1002975_pt1 | contig 11887 bp, 17 predicted proteins | sample GraSoiAngelo_131_FD_185888 | JGI IMG/M metagenome (GOLD analysis project Ga0209375, IMG submission 185888) | Grasslands soil microbial communities from the Angelo Coastal Reserve, California, USA - 14_0929_02_30cm (SPAdes) (version 2) | ecosystem: Environmental > Terrestrial > Soil > Grasslands ... | reverse complement strand
CTACTTGCTATGTTTCGTTAGGCCGATGAAATATTTGTTCCGATTCGTTGGGAAAGCCGTTGTCGCGGTCATTCTTGTTTTATCAGTCGTCGCCCAAGCTGCTCCGCATTCCCACCCGCTGGATGAAGACAGCGCGCTGGCTCTGCTTGAGCGCACTCTTAAGCATGACGGCGTTTATACGCACCGAATCTCTTTGGATTGCGTTGGCTACGGCACCGAAGAGACAACCGACGCTTATTTTCAGTTTGTCCTCCGAGAAAACCACAACGCCAAGGGCGACGGAGATCCCGAAACGAGTCCAGTAATCGATCGCTACCGGGTGTATCGGCCGTCTGGCAAAATTGAGTGGCTGGAACGGATCGAAGATAACTGGCGACCGTACGATCCGTCCCAAATCAAGTAGCCCCCATCCGTCGGTGAACGAGACTCGTAATCGTCCTGGTTTTGAACGAGAATGGTTTATGGGCTACGTGTTCCTTCTCGCAGTCGGAATCGGAATTGTCGCTGGACTGCGTTCGTTACTGGCGCCCGCCGTCGTTGCGTGGGCTGCGCATTTTGACTTGTTGAATCTGAACGGCTCGCCTCTTGCCTTTATGGGATCAAGAACGGCGGTCGCGATATTTTCCGTGCTCGCGATTGGTGAGTTAATCGCCGATAAGCTGCCCAAGACCCCGAAACGAACCGCACTAGGACCATTATTGGCACGCATTCTCACCGGAGGCCTCTGCGGAGCGTCCCTTTGGGCGGCAGCGGGACAATCGTTACTCGGTGGCGCACTTCTGGGTGGAACAGGCGGCGTGATCGGAGCGTTCGTCGGTTACGAAATCCGGCGGCGTATCGTGAACAATCTGCATATCAAGGATATCTTCGTGGCCATTTGCGAAGACTTGGTCGCGATTGCGCTAGCTTGTTTTCTCGTTTGGCATTGACTAAGACGCGGCATCTCGTCGCGAGCTTAGCGCTGCCACTATTTATTTCTGCTCGTAAGATGACACGCGAAGCACGCGTATCGTCACCGATTTGCCGTCACGCTGAATATTTCGTTTTTCAATCTCAAACTCGATGACAGCCGCTGCTGTTGTGAGCGTGCCGCCGCCGTTTTCCTGATACTCAATCTTGTAATGGCCGCCTTTTGACTCGAGCACCCGGTAGCGCATGAACCCACTGGTATCGGACACCGGACATTGTAGCCAGTCGCCGTCTTGCTTCAGCCCATCCTGATTAAACTCGTTCCCATTTTTCTCCACGGCATCCAGATTGATTTCTGTTACGACCGGACTTTCCGAATCCGAGATCCAGCAGTTAATCATGTTGAAAACTTTGGGGTGAATCTTAAGCGCGGAAGTTTGCGCTGCCGCGGACGTGGCGCCTTTCTCATCACGGATGGGATGAAGTGACTGAGCAATCTTCGCGAATTCCGCGACCGTGGTTCCGGTCGCGGAAAATCCGTGAAATCTACCGAGGACAGGATGGTTTTGCGCGCCTTTGGCCTTTTCTGAGTTCATGTTCGCGTCGCTCACCCAATTCGCCTTGATCTCATCCTTACGGCCGCTTTTCCCTTTCGGTCTGTATATGAGATACACCAATCGTGGACGCATCTTTTCTCATTAGTCTAACTTCGCAATCGACACCAGATCGTCTGTATTCGAGGCCCTGCTTATAAGGAGGCAACTCGCAATACCAATGCCGCCAGGGCCAGCAGGAGAAACACGATCGCCAGACCAAACGAGTAGTCCCGACCGCGCAGGTGGGTGATGATGGCTGCGATAAAAAACAGCACGAGAGCGATCGCTGCGGCTATTCCGATGAGTGGAACGCGAATACCGGCCAGCAGTCCAAGCGCTCCCGCGGCTTTGAGAATGCCAAGGGTTGTTAGCCACGACTCCGACACCCCAACTTTGGCCATGTTGATGAGAATCTGCTTGTAGCGAATGAAATCGAGTGTGGCCGAAAACACGTTAGCGGCGGCAGCCAGACCCGTAACAACGATGTAGGCGATAAACATGGGGATTCTAATGGCTATTTCGCAATGCCCGCGATTTTCTGAAAATATTTCTTTTGCTCGATCGCATCGAGCATGAACGCCGCAACCGCTTTGCGGGAGATAGAGAAGCCTCTTCTGGGAGCCGCACCTTCCCGACTTCGATACGTTGCGTATTGTTCCTGTGTGAGACGCGGAGGACGAGCGATCGTCCAATCGAGACCGCTATCTTGCACGACTTTTTCCATGGCAAGCGAATCGCGCATATGATTTCGCAAGATAAAACTGACAATTCGATTAGGTATACCCGGGAAATGCGCTGCAGCTGAGAGAACGACGAGCCGCCTCACTCCCGAACGCTGCATTGCGCGAATAGTCGCAAGCGCACTGTCGTGAAGAAGCGAACTTGGTTTGAAAACCCGGCGCGGACCCAACGCGGAAACGACCGCATCGTGATTTCGCATTGCCCCAGAGAGTTGCTCTTCGTCCGTTACATTTCCCTCGAGAACGCCAAGCCGTTCATGCCTCATGGTGACCGCCTCAGGCGAGCGAACAAACGCGGTGACATGATAACCTCTCGCAAGAGCTTGCTGAACAATCTCCTCCCCCGTTCGCCCGGTCGCTCCGATAACAAATAGTTTCATGACTGGCTCCCTGTTACTACGGTCCTTGGTGGTTTTATCGGGTGTTCCAACCGCGGAGCACCTTGAGTGCCGGCAAAATGAGCATGTGAGATCCGGATCAGATCCATTGCCCGGTCCAAATCCTCGTCATTGTTCACGATGAATGTGACGTATCCTGCTTCCGGCGCCCATCGGTGTGAGCGTGCTTTGCCTTCTGCGAGAACCCGTTCCTGATCGCCCTTGGATAACCTAATGTCACAATGACCATGGCCATGGATGTGCATGAACATTTTCCCTCCCACAAAGAACGCATCTTCGTGGATTCCCGCGTTCTGTCGCTCCGTCACATCTGGCAAGTTCAGAATCCGCTGTCGCAATTCCTGGTGAAGTTCTATTCGAGATTTCATAGTGGTTCCTTTCTGCTGCAATACCATGCTGGATTGATACTATATAAACTATCTTAGTATATTAAGTTTCCAAATCAACAAAAGTGTTCAAACAAGAATTTGTGGTCATCACGGATGAGAATGATTCCACGGTACCGAATCTCTCTGCTAATCTGTTGAAATGGCGAAGCCTCAAGAAAAGACTGCCTCGGTGGTGAGGCCGATTGCGCCGCCGCCGCTCTCGCAGCATCTCCGCGAGTTGGCATCGCGGACCCACGCGTGGGCCGTGATTGCGCGCAATTTGATTCCTGTTGTGGGCATCTACGCCTTCGGCTGGTCCGTTGCGCTCGCCGTGTTCAATTACTGGTTCGACGGGCTGACCGCTCTCGCGGCGATCGTTGCTGCTCTTATTCCGCGTGCGCTGCGCGAGACGCAGCCGAAATCGGTGAGTGCCATGTCGGCGGCCCTGAACCTCGTGCGCGGCATAGTCACGTGGATTTTCCTCGTCGGCATTGTCGGTCTGCCGTACTGGATCGTGCTGATTCCGCTTCACGATCTGCTGCTTGGCAACGAACTACGTCACCATCTGGCGGATTCGCCGGCACTCTGGTTCACCTTCGGCGCGCTCGCCGCCGGGCATTTCTGGAAGGCGTTCCAATCAGGCTATGACGCGATGCCCGACAAAGAGCTGAAGCAGCGAGTGCGGGGGGATGTGTATCTCTTGGTACTGCGCGCACTGGCGATGTTCATGATGGCCGCGCACGGCCTCGCCTTCATTCTCGTGCCGTTGATGGCACTACTGTTGAGCTATTTTGAAATCTGGCCCGAGCGCGCGCTCGGCGCAGTCTTCGGCGATCCGGCGCGGCTGTACGAATATAATCCGGAAAATCCTGGATCGAGTGGCAGCCGACACTGACGTCCTGATGATTTCGAGTAATGTGTGAACGTTATGCCGCGTTGCCCTTGGGCTACAGCCGAGCCGAATATCACTTATCACGATGAGGAATGGGGCGTCCCTGTGCACGACGACCGATTGCTCTTCGAATTTCTGATCCTTGAAGGAGCGCAGGCAGGACTGAGCTGGACAACTATTTTGAACAAACGAGACAACTATCGGAAGGCGTTCGATGGATTTCGTCCAGAGAAAATCGCACGTTACGGCGCGCGTGATGTGAAGCGGCTGCTTGGCGACGCCGGAATCGTGCGGAACCGATTGAAAATCGCGGCCGCAATCGAGAACGCAAAGATGTTCTTCGCCGTATGCAAAGAGTTCGGAACTTTCGATGCCTATTTGTGGAGCTTTGTCGGTGGCAAACCAATCCAGAATCGGTGGCGACGCATGGCCGACGTGCCCGCGCGCACAGCCCAATCCGACGCAATGAGCCGTGATTTGCAGCGACGCGGATTCAAATTCGTTGGCTCAACGATTTGCTGTGCCTTGATGCAAGCGACCGGCATGGTCAACGATCATCTCGTGACGTGCACACGACACGCCGAGGTGGCCGGTGGGCGCCGCAGCCGCAACCGAACTAGCAGGCACCAAAGCAGTAATGAAAGTCTCTAGAGCGATTTCACAAGAGTTGTAGCCACCGGCCTGTGGGCTGGCAGGGAACAGTCGGGGGGACCATTACCATTGGACGGCCCACAGGGCCGTGGCTACATCGACTGCAGTTGCATTAGCTCGCACTAGACGCCGTCGGGCCTGTTTTCCGGCGCATGCGGCGTTGGTCCTGGAGGGGCTGAATGTTGATTGTCGCTCGAGCCAGCTGTCGCGTTCGCCCGGGCGGCACGCTTGGCAGCCCACCTGGCTTTCATCGCAGCCGCGAGTTGAGCACGACGTTCTGGTGAAAGATTCAGCTTTTTCTTCGCCTTCTTAACGGCGCCCGATTTCTTCGCTTCGATCGGCTTAGGTTTGGCGCCCATTTTCTTTCTGGCTCTCGCCGCCTTTGCTGCCTCCGCGGCGTGTAGTTTTTGCTTTAGCTTGGCCAGTTTCTTTGGGCCCTCTTGCAGGCGTTTCTCGAGTCGTTGGACTTTTTTCTTTAGATTTTTCAGCTTCATAATTCTCTCTGTGCGCTCTAGTTCGCGATCAAGGCGAAACTAAATGATGGGATTTAGAGTAAATGACAGAATCTCGTTGATGTCACGTTCTTCTTTAGCCGTCGGCCTTTGACTTCCGCCCTTCGTCACCTTCGTTTCCTTCCGTGCCAACAAGTTTTCTGTCTGTTGAAGCAAAGGAGGAAATCTGGCCTCTAAAGCAACCATTTCGGATTTCGCGTGGTAGTCGAACTGAGGCACGAGTCCTCGTTGTGACGCTCAGCGATGGCAAACAGATCGGTCGCGGCGAAGGCATTCCGCTCGCGCGCTACAATCAAAGCAGCGCTTCAGCGCTGGCGCAGATCGAGTCGATTACAAGCGAGAAGAATTTGAATCGCCAGGGTCTGCAAGACCTCTTGCCCCCAGGCGCGGCACGCAATGCCTTGGATTGTGCGTTATGGGATATTGAAGCGAAAGCGTTCGGCAAACGGGCCTGGGAATTGGCGAACATTCCGATTGTTTCTGAAGTCGAGACATCGTTTACGGTAAGTTTGGATACGCCGGAGAAAATGTCAGCGGCAGCGGAATCGAATACGAAACTGCCGATCTTAAAGCTGAAGCTCGGCGGCGACGATCTCGACCTTTCCCGAGTTCAGGCGGTGCGCGAGACTGCGCCTGCGGCCCGGCTGCTGATCGACGCTAATGAATCATGGTCGCCATCGCATTACCGCGAGATTGTTTGGGCGCTAAAGGAATTACGCGTCGAGCTCATCGAACAACCGCTCCCGGCCGACGCCGATGAAGTCCTCGAAAGTCTCGATCATCCGATTCCAGTCTGCGCCGATGAAAGTTGTCACATTACTGCCGATCTTCCTCGTCTAACGAATCGCTATGAAGTGATTAACGTGAAACTCGATAAGACTGGCGGGCTGACTGAGGCGTTGCGTTTGTGCGAGCGCGCACGAGAAAGCGGATTTAGACTGCTGATCGGTTGTATGGTTTGCACCTCGTTAGGGATTGCTCCCGCGCGCGTGGCGGCAAGCTTCGCGACTTGGAGCGATCTCGACGGGCCCCTACTCCTGGCGCGCGATCGTGATCATCCGGTGCCATACGCGAATGGAAAAATCGGCGTTCCCTCGCGAGAACTATGGGGCTGACCCGCCGTTAGAATTTTCGAATCTCTTCGACCCGGAGCAACGCGAACCCACTGCGGACAGTATTACTAAAGGCCCAACGCCCGGGCAGATCGAACCAATTGGTTTCGGCATCTGTTCAACACACGGCGCCGACATCTAGAGAGCGCGAATCCACTTCTTGAGGTGCGCCACCTCGATTGAGATCATGCGGGGGTCGTGGAAAGTGTGAGCTAGCAATGATACGCCTTGCAACGCGGCCATGAGATGCACGGCGAGCCCACGCGAATCCGCTCCTTTACCTAGCGCCTTGAATTGCGCCTCCATCCACGCCACACCCTCCGCGAACAATATTGACGCCTTGTTAGCAACTGCGCCGCCATGCTTGCGCAATTCGGAACACAAGGTCCCGACAGGACAACCAATGCGGGCCAGCACGTCTCGGTTATCAATCTTCAGCTGCGCGAAGCTGCACAGTCGCTCTTTAGGAGAATCTTTTTTGTTCAGCTCTTGCAGCAGCACCCTCAATCGCGAAACCCGGAGATCGACAATGGCATCTCCAATCTCGTCCTTCGTCTTAAAGTAGTAGTAGAGATTGCCCAGAGGAACCCTGGCCTCCTTCGCAATGTGAGCAAGCGTCATAGGGTCGAACCCGTAGCGATGGGTGACCTTCACGGCGGCCTGAAGGAGCCGCGTCCGATTGTCCGTTTTCGATTTTTTTGGCATTACTCCATCCTTGACTAACCCGGGACTGTATACTATTGTGTCAGTTAGTCAACTGACTTTGATGCGCAAAAACGAAGCAGACGTTATGAAAGGAAACGTGCTAATGGCAACGCCCAACCGATGGAAATTCAACGGATGGACTGTTTGTAGCACTGCCTTGCTTTGTTTCGCTGCCGGGTCGCTCATGGTTGTCGGCGTAACGCACGCGAACGAAGCGAAGGTCGATAGCAACCGTGTCTTCGAGCTCCTCATTTATCACACCTTGCCAGGCAAAGTACCGGCCCTCGAGTCGCTCTTTCGCGACGCTTCAAAGGTGATGACCAGCCACGGCATCAACGTGGTGGGCTTTTGGGTGCCAAACGAAGATCCCTCATGGAAAGACACGTTTGTGTACATCGTGGCCCATCCTAGCCGGGAAGAAGCGAAAAAGAATTGGGATGCACTTCATGCCGACCCAGTGTTTCGACCGTACGTCGAAGCCGCGAAGCCCCTACTAAACAAGAGAGGCAACGTGTTTCGGGTGGATGAGGTGTACATGCGTCCGACAGATTTTTCGCTGATGAAGTAACTCCCACTACCGCGAGTTAGCGTTATGAATACGCTGCGAATCTGCGTCCTTCTTAGCCTTTTCTTGTTCGTCCTTGGACCGGTTAGGGGTTCGACAAATACCTGGATCGCCAGCTGGGCAGCGAGTCCACAATCCGGAAGCCCGAATCCGCGCGAAGCTCTCCTCAACATCGACAATCAAACGGTGCGCGAGCGCGTCCGCATCTCGATGGGAGGAAGTCAGATTCAGCTTCGCTTTTCTAACGAATTCGGTTCATCGCCTCTCGTAATCGGCTCGGCCACCGTTGCCATCCCAACCAATGCCTCGAGCGTTGAACAAGAATCGATCCGAAGCGTTACATTTGAAGGACACAAATCTGTTACGATTCCAGCCGGAGCGCCAGTGCTTAGTGATCCAATAACGTTTCCGGTAATCTTCGGAGCCGAGATCAGCGTGAGCATCTACTTCCCAAAACGCCTTACCACTCCCACTCTGCACGCGTTTGCGTTCAAGCATGCCGTAATTTCGCAACACGGCGACTTCACTCATGCAGAGAAAATCGACGCAGCCACAACATCAACTGCTTCGATATCCGTTACTGCGGTTTTCGTTCCTGCTCAGGCGTCGGAGCGTCTTGTTGTGGCGTTTGGTGACTCCATCACTGACGGGGATGGATCAACCGTCGATGCCGATAAAAATTGGCCGAGTGATCTGATTCGGCGTGCGGCCAGTACGTCAAAAACTTCGGCATTAGCGGTGGTCAACGAAGGCATCGTCGGCAATCGATTGCTACGCGATGGCGACATCTTCGGCATCAGTGCTCTGGCGCGGTTCGACCGCGACGCGCTCGTTCCGGCCGGGGTCACTCATATTGTGCTGCTGGAAGGGCTCAATGATATCTGTTTCCCCGGTGCAAAAATGGACGGTCAATATCTTGCCGATCCAGCCGAGACGCGCAGCGCTCAGGATATCACTGACGCGTACCGGCAATTGATTTCGCGCGCACACGCCCGGGGAATCAAAGTGATCGGCGCCACAATTACCCCGTGTGAGGGCGTGGAAATTCCCGGCTATTACTCGGAAGCAAAGGAAGAAACGCGCCAGACGGTAAACAAATGGATCAGGACCAGCGGGGCGTTTGATGGCATCATTGATTTCGACGCGGTGGTGCGCGATCCAAAACATCCCAGCCAGTTGTTGCCGAAGTTCACCTCCAAAGACCATCTTCATCCCAACGATGAAGGATACAAAGCAATGGCAGCTTCAATTGACCTGAACCTGTTTAAGTAGGTCTATCTCTGGCTTAACAATGACCAGTTCCTTAACCCCGACCGATTAGCTCCCAATCGTCTTGAGTTATGTCAGTCCAAGTGATTCAACTGTCGGCTCGTCGATTGCCGCCGTGATTGCGAGCCCGTGATCGCCTTGGTAGTCCGCGATTGCCGCACGGGTGTCCGGACCCAGGATTCCATCAATCCTGCCATTGTAATAACCTTCGTTATACAGTTGGGTTTGAACATTCGCGATGACTTCGTCCGGAGGCAGATCGTTGTAGCCGTAGATCGGACCATCATAGGGATAATAAGAGTCAGGATAGTATCCCCACGCCGGATACCAATATCCCGCATCAAAGTAGAAAGGGAAAGGTTGAGAATAGACCGTTACGAAAGCGATTCGGTCGCCACAATGGTCCCTCCACCAACCGCTATCGTGCCACTGACGCTGGTAATTGCGAAATGCCCCATATTGTCGTCCGGCAAACGCCTCGCCTTTCCAATTATTGGTGATAGCCGCACGGGTCCCGCTCCAATACGACGTACTTCGAGATCCGTTCACCAGGGAACTACTGCGTTCCTTAAACCTGGAGTCAACCCAACTATTATTGAAGGGTTGGCGCGCCGCCGGTCGAGTTACAGCATTGCGTACATCAGACCCGTTCAAGAAGGAATCGTGCATGCGTAATCGTTCTCTAAACCTTGAGTCTGCCCAACGATTGTTGGCCCCCAAGCGCGTCTGTCGCCAAGCCGCACTGTTTGTCATCGCAGGCCGGTTCACGAATGAGCTGTTCATCCGTGGTTGCACCCGCGTCGCCCCAGGCATCGGCTGGCGGACCCGCGTGTTTGAAAACGCCGGATGGCGGTAACGCGCAGGCGAAAGTGTGCGCTGCGGCACCACATGCCGGGCAGCGCTCGGGCCTCGATATCCGGAGTATGTCGCCGTCCTCCGCGGGGCCGTTCTATAATTGTATGGCATTTGCGCGCCCGCCGTCAGCACGAGCGCTAAGCTTCCTATGCAGATCAATAGACCTCGTCTCATAATTTGCCCAGTGTTTAACTTCGTTGATAAAACACCGCCCGTTCGCCGAAGTTGCGCGGTCTTGGTAGCTTCTGCCTCTTACGGCCTGCCTTTGCCTTCGCTCGGCGTTACGGCGTACGGAAACTCTTTCCCGTGTAGGGATCTTTTACTTCGGTTCCGGGCGAAAAACTCCGGACATCGATGTAACCACTGTCTGGCGAGAACGGACTGGTAACCAAGCCTTGTTTTCCCGGAACGGGAATTCCATAAGGCAGATCGTCCTTTCCGTTTTTCCTGGCAGCGGTTGCCTTCGCCACGCGGACGTTGTTCCGATTCGGAGGTGCAGGGGCCGGAGTCGGACTTGGTGAAGTCTGACTATTCGAAGAATCTGCAGCATCGCTTGGCGGAGTCTCATTATTCTGCTTACGGCTGGTCTGGCGCGATTGCGCCGGCCGTGGCTTTGGTGCAGGGCGCGCCATTGAGTTGCGTATGGACCTAAAAAAGTCCTCGAAAGGTCCAGCTTCCGCTACCTCGGTCGCAACCACGAAGGCAAAGGCCGGCAGACAGACAACAATTGTACAGAGCGATCGTTTCATAACGCGGAAGGATACTGCCTGCATCTTTGAAGAATGCCAGTCGCCCTTCAAAATGTCACGATTCCTGGGAACCGCCCACAGGGCCGCGGCTACAGCAGTCTCCGGCAGTTTCGCATGCGCGCACGCGTCAACGCCTTTTATCGATTCGTAAATCCCGCACTCGCGCTTGCGTGGCCTGAATTGCTTCCTCCGGCACTCGGCGCAGACCATTCGTTAAACCCAGTCTCGATAGAATCCAGATCAACCATTTCGTCGGATCCCACTGCCACGGCTTCACGCCGTTTCGATAGTCGTGCTGAAATTCGTGATGATAATTGTGATAGCCCTCGCCAAACGTAAACAGCGCCAGGAAAAACGAGTCGCGCGCGCTGCATCGCGTCGAATACGGCTGACGCCCGATGGTATGACAGGCTGAGTTAATCAAGAATGTGCCGTGTTGAAGAACGACAACTTTTGCGATCCCACCAATTAGAAAACCACCAAGCGCGCCGACCCAGCCGTCCCACAGAAATCCGGCCAGCGTTGGCAGACCGAAGCCGACGATAACTGCTAGGAGATGAATATGTCGATGTTGCCACATCACCAGCGGATCTTTCTTTAGATCGTTAACGTTATCGAACGGCGGTTGCGGCAAAAGTTTGAACAACAGCCAGCCAATATGGGCGTGGAAAAAACCTTTGGTGATATCGTACGGATCTTCGTCGTGATCCACATGTTTATGATGACGGCGATGTTCGCTGGCCCACATGAGGACAGAATTCTCGAACGCAGCAGCGCCAAAAATGAGTACGAACAGGCGCACCGGGAGTCTCGCCCGGAACGTCATATGCGAAAAAAGACGGTGATAACCAAGCGTAATACTGAAGCCGGTCGCGGCCAGCATCACCGCAAAAATGGCTAGCTGGAACCAATTAACGCCGAAATACCACAGGTATAACGGCACTGCTGTCAGCGTCAGAACAAATGTACCGATCAGGAACGAGCTGGTCGTCCAATTGATGCGGTCCGTCGGAATACGGAAAATCAAGGGCGGAAATCTTGGGAAGAATCACAGGCTCACTGATATCGGCCGAGAATGACGTCCTTCTTTGTCCAAGTATGAACGCCGCCGCAATGCGCGCAGGTGACTTTTTGTGTTTTTAATTTGGCCATCGGCCAGAGGTTCGCTTCAATAGTCCTTCCGGTATCGGTCAGTTTTGACGTGGAAGGACAGCGTACGAGCAGGCTCTTGAGGTTAGGACCGGGTTTTGATTTCGGCCGTCGTGGCGGATCGAAAAAGAATCGCGTCGCCATATTAGAGTCGGTAAACGATCCGGGCTTTGGCGGTGTCGTAAGGCGACATCTCCATTTTTACCCGGTCCCCGATTGTAAGCCGAATGAAACGCTTGCGCATCTTGCCGGAAATGTGCGCTAGAACAAGATGATCGTTCGCGAGCGCGACGCGAAACATGGTTCCGGGCAGCACCGACATGATAGTGCCCTCCAGTTGGATGGCTTTTTCAGAATTCATGCTGTAGCGACAGGCGTGTCATTTATTAGTAACGTCGGCCCCGAAAATTTTTCAGG
>Ga0209375_1002971_pt1 | contig 11892 bp, 9 predicted proteins | sample GraSoiAngelo_131_FD_185888 | JGI IMG/M metagenome (GOLD analysis project Ga0209375, IMG submission 185888) | Grasslands soil microbial communities from the Angelo Coastal Reserve, California, USA - 14_0929_02_30cm (SPAdes) (version 2) | ecosystem: Environmental > Terrestrial > Soil > Grasslands ... | reverse complement strand
GGGCATTGAAGCTGATGATGTTGCGAACGCCCACGCGGGCGAAAATTTTGTAGCGACGCTCCATCTCGTCGATCAACCAGCGCAATGCGAGCAGCACTTTTTTCGGATCGGTCACCACCGGGAAGGCGAGATGCGGCAACGCGTTGTAATGCTGCAGCTCGACCACTTTCGGGTCGATCATGATGAAACGCAGCTCTTCCGGCGTGAATCGGAAAAGCATGCTGGCGATCAGCGCGTTAATACAGACGCTTTTGCCAGCACCGGTTGTGCCGGCCACGAGCAAATGCGGCATTTGCGCCAGATCGGTGATGATCGCTTTGCCGTAAACGTCTTTGCCGAGCGCCAGCGGAATTCGACTCCGCGTTTTCGCTTCCTCCCAATCGGTCGATTCGAGCAACTCGCGCAATGTGACAGTGACCTTGCGCGTGTTGGCGAGCTCGATGCCAACCGTGTCTTTCCCCGGGATGGGCGCGAGAATGTTGATCCGCTCTGCGCGCGTGGCTCGTGCCAAATCGCGCTCGAGGCTCACGATCTTGTCCACCCGCACACCTTTGGCCGGGTAAACTTCGTAGCGCGTGATTGTCGGGCCTTTGGTGATGTCGCCCGGTGCGACCGCAATTCCAAATTGCGCCAGCGTGTCGATCAGCGTTTGCTGAACGCGTTGCAATTCCGTCGGGTCGGCGCCGCCGCGTCCTTCCGGATCGTGCTCCGCGAGCAAATCAAGTCCCGGCAGGGCGTAGGTTTTCGGGTCCCACGCACGGCCGGTTAGGCCAGGCGCGGTCCGAGCCGGACTGGCATTTGATGCCGATCTTGATGAAGAGCCGCGCAATTCTGCGAGAGACGGTTTCTTTCGCCCGATCGACTCCTCCGGAAGCGCAGTCGCGTCGACAACTTTCGGCGCCGGTCGATCGGCCAATTCTTCGGGCGCAATGAACGCGGCCGACGGCTCTGGCACCGGTGCGCCTTTTTTCTTCAGTTGCTTTTCGATTGAGCGCCGCTGCTTCGCCAATTCGCGCCGGCTAATTTCAAGCCGGCCTTTGATGTCCGCCTTGCGCAGTTTTCGATGCAACCGCCAATCGTGCAGGTTCGCGAACGCGGCGCGTGTGCCGGAAACGGTTTGCTGAACGAGATGGATCGGGCGCAGTCCAGTCATCAAGATCAAACTCGCGACGTAAATGCCGCCGAGCAAAATGCCGGAACCGATTTTGCCCATCGAAGTAACCAGCAATGTCTTCCCGAACAAATAACCGACCCATCCGCCGGGACCTTGAATGTTGTAGGCGTGCCTCCAGCCTTGCAGATGCCACGTTTGCCATTGAAACAAACACGCACCCGACACGATGAAGAGAATGATCCAAGGCAACCGCGCGATCAGGCGCGAATTCGCATGAAATAACTTGGCTGCGCCGAAGAAGAGAAGAACTCCCGCGAGCAAATAGGACGCTGCGCCGAGCGTCAGGTAACAAAAGCCAGCCAGAATTGCGCCGAACGGTCCGATGAAGTTTTGGGCAGGACGGTTCGGTGGCGAAAGATAACTCCACGGCACCCACGAAGGGAGGTCCTTCGGATTATAGGAAATGAGCGCAAGGAAGAGCAACGTTCCGACGCCGAGTAAAATAATGGCGACGACTTCGTTCCAGGCGTTGTTCTTTATGCTGCGGGACACCGGCAATCGCTCATACTAATGCTGCAAGCGCGGCGTTTATCAACATATCGATCTTTCAATCTCTTGCTCCTGCTCTTGCTCATAATCGAACGAGCAAGAGCACGATTAAGAACGGAAGAGGCCAACCTTTCATCTTGCCTAAGACGTGCATGCCCGATTAGTTTGCGGCGCGTTATGCACTTTGGTGTCCGCCAAATCGCCGCTGCCGTTTCTGCTGCTGCGTTGATTTTCTTCTGCTCGTGCGAAAAACATCGCCTCGGGGAAGATCCGGAAGTGCAAAAGGAACATGTCGTTGTTCCGGGAGGTTCCGAAGGAAATTCTGCTGCGACCAAGGAAGTGTCAGCGTCACCTTCGGCAACTGCGTCGCCCACGCCCGTCGAATTTTTCCCCGAAAGCACGCCTCACTAGAAGATTCGTTATGGCCAAGCACCAGTACATCACCTCGCCTCCGAAGATGAGTACGATGCCACCCGGCGTTCCCTACATCATCGGGAACGAAGCGGCCGAGCGCTTTTCCTATTACGGGATGAATTCCATCCTGACGATCTTCATGACCAAGTACCTGTTGGACAAAATGGGTCACTTGAGCGTGATGCAACCGGCCAACGCCGAAGCCTGGTATCACACTTTCGTTTCGGTGCTCTATATTCTGCCAATCTTGGGCGCCATCCTCGCCGACGCCGTCTTCGGAAAATTCCGGGTCGTCTTGTGGTTGTCGATCGTTTACTGCTTCGGCCATCTCACGCTCGCGTTGATGGGATCGCCGGTGGCACATGCGATCGAGCCGCGCTATTTGCTTGCGATCGGCTTGGTCTTGATCGCAATGGGCGCGGGCGGCATTAAGCCATGTGTTTCAACCAACGTCGGAGACCAGTTTGGCGAGACGAACAAGCATCTGCTGACTCGTGTCTTTAACTGGTTTTATTTTTCGATCAACGCTGGCTCGGCGCTCTCGACGCTTTTGATTCCGTTTTTGCTGGAACCTTACAAAGCCGCGCCGGATGGTTTTATCGCCAAACTTTCGCCGTCGATGGTTGGCTTTCTCGAAAGTCCGCGCCTTCACAGTCCGGACATCGCATTCGGCTTGCCCGGTATCTTCATGGTGATCGCGACGATTTTCTTTTGGGCCGGCCGCAAGAAGTTCGTCCACATCCCGCCCGTCGGCCTGGGAACGTATGGGCGTGAGATTTTCAACAAGGAAACCGGCAAAATCCTGTTCAACATCCTGATTCCGGTACCGTTCGTTGCGATTTTCTGGGCCTTGTGGCAGCAGAATTTTTCTTCGTGGATTGTCCAAGCGGAGTCGATGGATCGGCATCTATTCGGAATTGAGTGGCTCTCGTCGCAGATTCAGACGGTCAATCCCATTTTCATTTTAGTCATGCTCCCGCTTTTTTCTTACTGGCTTTATCCGTTCGTTGAAAAGTTCATTCGTTTGACGCCGCTGCGAAAGATGGGTGCCGGATTATTTGTCACTGCGGCTTCATTTTTTTTGGTCGCGATGATTCAGACGCGCATCGACGCCGGCGCACGGCCGAATATCATTTGGCAGGTTTGGGCGTTTGTCATTTTGACTGCGGGCGAAACGTTGGTTTCACCGACTCACCTCGAGTTTTCCTACACACAGGGACCGGTAAAACTCAAATCGCTGGTCATGTGCACGTATTTGCTCGCCGTCTCGCTGGGAAATCAGTTCACCGCCGCGGTCAATTTCTTCATCCAAAATCCAGACGGCTCGGTGAAGTTACAAGGAACCAGCTATTTTATGTTCTTCGTTTGGGTAATGCTGGGAACGGCGGTTTTGTTCGCGATTATCACCCCGTTTTACAAAGGGCGAACTTATTTGCAGGACCAGACTCAAGTTGCCGGTGAAGCCGAACCGGCGCTGGGGTTCGCGGTCCAGCCGGAAGCGTAGCGATCAGATTCAAAATGAAAAAAATCATCCTCGTAGCCGCATTGTCGTTGCCGCTGGCGATCGTCACCGCAAACGCCAACCCGAAGGACGACGAATTCGAAAAGATCGCCAAGGATTACACCGAGAATTATTTATCATCGCATCCGGAGTTCGCCACCGAGCTGGGCGATCATCGGTTTGACGGAATTCTGACCGATTACTCGCAGGAAACGCGGGCCCGCATGCTCGCGAACGCGAAGCAGGTTCGCGAGGCGCTCAAGAAATTCGACGATTATAAGCAGCTCACCGGCGCCAACCAGGTCGACGTGCGACTTCTGCGTGACAACGTCGAGAGCGAGATCTTCCGATTGGAAGAATTGCGCGAAGCGGATTGGAACCCGCTCGTTTACAATCAAAGTCTCGCCAACAGCCTTTATCTTTTAGTCGCGCGCGACTTCGATTCTGCGCAAAAACGCATTCCGAATCTGCGCCAGCGGATGGATGACATTCCGAACGTAATCAAACAAGCGGAAGCGAATCTCGTGCATCCTCCGCGAGTTCATACTGAAACGGCGATCGAACAAATCCAGGGCGCAATCAATCTAGTGCGAAATGGTCTCGACCCGTTGCTCAACCAGGCGCCGCAGTTAAGAAAAGATCTCGCGCCAATCCAGGAAAAAACCGCTAAGGCGCTGGAAGAATACAAAAAATGGTTACAGGAAGATCTGCTCAAGCGCTCCGATGGTAATTTCCGTCTTGGCGCGGAGAAGTTTCGGAAGAAATTGCGTTTTGCTCTGGCATCCGATTTGTCGATGGAGGAAATCAGGGAACGCGCGGACGCCGATCTTCAGCAGACCCAGGCCGCCATCTACGAGACGGCGCTGCCGCTTTACAAAAAATATTTTCCGAAGGCCGACGAGAAAACTTTAGCGGACAAGCACAGCGTCACCGCCGCTGTTCTGAACAGGCTGGCCCAGGAGCATCAGGACGACAACACCGTAGTTGGTTACGCCCAAAAAGTCGTGGGCGAGGCGACTGCTTTTGTCAAGCAACGCAATCTAGTGTCTATCCCGGCAGTTCCACTCGAAGTGATCGCAATGCCGGAATTCAAGCGCGGAGTAGCCATCGCGTATTGCGATTCCGCCGGGCCGCTCGAGAAAACCCCAAAAACATTTTTTGCCGTTTCGCCCACTCCAAAAGATTGGACGAAGGAAAAAAAGGAATCGTTCTTTCGCGAGAACAACAATTACTTTATCCGCGATTTGACCGTGCATGAAGCGATGCCCGGCCATTACCTTCAACTCGCGCACTCGAATGAATTCAAAGCGCCGACTCTGGTGCGGGCGATTTTTCAGAGCGGCACATACATCGAAGGCTGGGCGGTGTATTGCGAGCAAATGATGGCGGAACAGGGCTATGGTGGTCCTGAAGTGAAAATGCAGCAGCTAAAAATGCGATTGCGCGCGATCGCCAACGCCATCCTCGATCAAAGCATTCACGCCGGAAATATGACCGAGCAGCAGGCAATGGATTTAATGACGAAAGCGACCTTCCAGGAACAAGGCGAGGCTACGCTCAAATGGAAACGCGCACGGCTGACATCGGCGCAGTTGTCGACTTATTTCGTAGGCGTCAGCGAACATCTCGATCTTCGTGCGGCCGCGCAGAGAAAGTTCGGCAAAGATTTCGATCTCAAGAAATATAACGACCAGGTGATTTCTTACGGCAGCCCGCCGGTGAAATACGTCCGCGAGCTGATGGGGCTGTGAGATGGTAACGGCGTTCGCCGCGGCAAAAGCCGAACAAAAAACAGGCGCTTGGCACAAGCGCCTCTACAACGCACATTCGCGGCGATGCCCAAGCTGGCGACCTGGCTCCGCGAGAAAGACGAAAAATGGTTTCAACCGTTTTTCGCAAAACATTCCGAGATTGAGATCTGCAATGCGTGCAAAGGCGAAGTCGTGATCGCGGAGGCCGACGGTCTCCTTTTGACCGGCGGTTCCGATATCGCGCCTGAATTTTTGAAGCAGCCTATCCCTAATCCAAGCGTGCTCGAGCAGGATGTCGATTTTGTGCGCGATCGGTGGGAATTCGACGCCGTGGACGCAGCGCTCGCGCGCGGTTTGCCCGTGCTCGCAATCTGCAAGGGCATGCAGCTATTGAATGTCGCTCTCGGCGGGACACTGAAGCTCGATATTCCCGGTCACAAACTTCCCGAACAAAAAGACAACGACATCCAACCGTTGCGTTTCGAAACAAAAGCAGCGCACCGGTTCGAAAAGGTGAACAGCTCGCATCATCAAGCCATTGACACTTTGGGCCGCGGCTTTGAAATCGAGTCTTGGTGCGCAACCGACGACATGGTCGAACAAATCCGGCTCCGTAATTATCCCTTCGCGCTCGGAGTCCAATACCACCCGGAGCGCGGTAAGATTTACGATTCCCTCTTCGAAGACTTCTTTGACAGAGTTAGCAGAAATCGGCGATCGAAACCGGCACGGTCCGCGCGCCGAAGCATTAATTAGAGGGACGTGCGCTGTCGCGTCCCTAGATTTTAAACGGCGCTGACGGCGCGGCGCCCTCCAATCGATCTCGCAGATCCACCGCTCTCTTCAACGCATTCGAGAAGCTGTTTTGTCCCGCGACCATCGATTGTCGATCTTGATAGGCAATCGGCGGCTTTGTCAGATCGCTAATTTCAAATTCGGGCGGAACATCGCCCATCACTTTTCGGAAAAATTTCGTCTGCGTTTCCGAAAACGGAAAACAACGCCAGAGCGCGTACGAGTTCAGGCCGTTGTTCAGCGCCGTCCTTGAGACGGTTGAGGAAACCGAATAGACCGCCTCGATCTCGGCGAAGTGTCGCAAAAAATATAAATCGCCGACCTCGCGATCGTCTTCCACGCGAAAGCCGTCAAGATTCAGTTTAGTTGCCTCGCCTTTTTCAAAAGGGTGAGGTCGATAAATCAAAGCGCGCCCGGGATAATTTTCTCGGATGTAATCGAGACCATGGTTCAGGTGTTCGATGTAAACAGCCGGTTCGAGATTCTTTACCAGCAGAAAAGGCGTTCCGAAGAAAATCACGCGACGATGCCCTGCTCGCGACGACTGTCGGAGTCGATCTTCTCCGCCATTGAACTGCGCAGAGAAGTCACGCAGCTCCGCAATGCTCGGAAAACGCGAAGGGATAATTTGGTGTTCCGCTTGAGCGGGCAATTCGCCGCCGCTGTTGCTCATGAAAATTATCACGTCGAAGATTTCATCCAGGTCCTTTTGTAAGCGCCGGAGACGCACGCCGTCACCGCCTGGATTGATTCGCGGTTTGTAGTGGATGGTCCGTTCCACGCCGGCCAGCGGCTCTACCACGCGATTTTGCAACCATCCCGAAGTCGTGAATCGAAAACGAGCGCGATCACCGTGTCGCGTCAATTCGCCGAAAGCTTTTTGCGACGCGCACAGGATCTTGAAAACGTCCGGATGGGCGGACAGCGCAGCGTTGCCCAATCCGAGCAGACCAGCCAGGCAAAGCAAAACATCCTTCTCGGGATCGATCGGCAACGCACCAACTCCGCGCTGTCGATCCACGTTTTCGCGATAAAGTCGCGGTAGATCCTTCAATCCCCGACACGTTTTGACCTTCGGGAACGCGTGCACCTGAGCGAACTCACGGACAAACTCCTGCCAGTCCGCGTTTTCCCACCATTTCGATTCCTCTCGCAACAAATGAATGCCGCCCGGGAATCGATCGCGGAGCGCGTCCGCCGCCACCAGCGCGTTCGGCAACCGGTCCGGCCGTGAAATCACGATCCAAAGTTTTGGTTCCTGCGGCATCGCTAAACTCCGCGCGCGGCTGGCGTCCAGATAAACTTGTGCATCTGCAGTTGAAAACGGACACCAAGCTTGTCCTCAAGAATCCATTCCACGATTTGGCGGGGATCGATTCGGCCGAAGATTGGCGAGAATAGAACGGCCCGGCAGCGTTTCGTCAGATCGAACTTGCGAACTTTGTCGCACGACCATTCGTAATCTTCGCGTGAGCCCATTACCAATTTCACCTCGTCGCGCTTCGTTAGATGGTCGATGTTCGACCAGAGATTTTTCTCCACTTCGCCGCTACCAGGCGTTTTCAAGTCCATGATCCGATGCACGCGCGGATCGACTTTTGAAATATCGTGCGCGCCGCTCGTTTCCAGCAAAACAGTGTGGCCGGCGTCGCATAAGATCGACATCAACGGAAGGACGTTCTTTTGCAGGAGCGGCTCGCCGCCGGTGATCTCAACGAGGGGACAGTGAAGCTCTTCGACTCGATCGATAATTTCACTCAGCGACATCTTCTTGCCCTCGTAAAACGCGTATTCGGTGTCGCAATAATTGCAGCGCAAATCGCAGAAAGTGAGCCGGACAAAGACACAGCGTTCTCCGGCCCAGGTGCTCTCGCCCTGGATCGATTGATAAATCTCGTTGATCGTCAGCTTCTTTTCGTCCATTCGACTCAGGCTTAATTCTATCAGATCATCTGGTTCGATGCACAACCGGATCGACGACTGTTTCGCGCGTTTACGCTCGCAAAAGCGCAAAGGGTTTATTCCCTACATTTGCGCCGGCGATCCGAGCCTCAAAAAGACAGTCGAGTTGGGTTTGGCGCTCGAAAAATCTGGGGCCGACCTTCTCGAGCTTGGCTTGCCATTTTCTGATCCGCTCGCCGACGGGATTGTGAATCAATTGGCCGCGCAACGTTCGCTTGCGGCTGGCACGACTGTGCGCGGCGTTTTCGATTTCGTCCGCGAGATCCGCCGCCGGTCGCAAATTCCAATCGTTCTCTACAGTTATCTCAACCCGATCTTCCAGTTCGGCGCCGAGAAATTTCATCAAGAGGCCGCAATCGCCGGCATCGACGGCTTGCTCATACTCGATCTTCCACCAGAAGAAGATCTCTTAGAACTTGACTGCTTAAAGCAGTCAAGTCCCGGATCACGTGTTACGGAGCAAGACGTGATTCACATCAGGCTAATCGCGCCGACGACTCCGGCTGATCGGATGAAGGAGATCGCGAAAAGCGCAAAAGGATTTCTTTACTACGTTTCGCGCGAGGGCGTGACTGGCGCGCGCGATTCAATTGCAACCTCGTTGCCGGAAAAAATCGCGGAGCTGAGAAAGATCTCGGATTTGCCGATCGCGGTCGGATTTGGAATTTCAAATCCCAAGCAAGCTCGCGAAGTCGCGCAACACGCCGACGCCGTTGTGGTCGGCAGCGCGATTGTCGATCTTATCGCGAAGCACGGAGACAAACCGAAGATGGTTGAGAAGGTCAGTGCTTTCGCGCGCGATTTAGCGAAGGCGATCCACTAGATCCCGCACTTCTGTCTGGCTTCTGCGAAGTTCGATTTCTTGCGCAGAAGTGAGGCGAGATAAGCATCGACGGCCGGAACGTCGTGGATCCGGGTAAGATTGACTGGCGTTTCGAGTCGCGAGAAGATTGCGTAGGCGATCTTGCTTCGCGGAACTTCTTTTTCGCCGTAACCGCCCGGAATATTGCTCGACCAAAAACGGACATATTCGCCGTCGGGATGATTCACCGTTCCGAGAAAGATCACCGAATGACCGTGTTCGCTCCGACCGACATTTTGGTTCCAAAAAATTTTCATGAAATCGCCCGGCTGCGCTTGCGCGAAATCCGTAAAGTTTCTTCCGAGTCCGAGTTCGTGAAACAAGCGGCCAGTTCCGGGGCCGTTGGCGTTCCAGCGACCCCAAATCCCTTCGCCGTCGTGCTGATCGCGAATCATCAGTTGGTTCAAGGTGGCAAAGTCGAGCTGGAGCTGGCCACTGTCGCGCAAGGCTTCGATCGTTTTGATGAAGACGATATAAGTCGCGCCTGAGCAGAAACTCGGATACGGCGCGGTCGGGATGACGAAGAATTTTCCCGATTCGAAGTGCGCGGCCGATTCCAACTTAATTTTGGCGAAGTGCGAGACGGAGTACTTGCCGCCGCTCGGCATCTTTTGGACTTGCTCGAGAATTAGCGAATTGAGGCTCGCGGCGCCTGCGCCTTGCGCGATGGCCGCGACGCAAACGACCCAGATCAGCTTTCGCATGAGCGACAACTAAACGACAAATTTGCTCTTGGGCAACGTTGTCATTGAGACAGCCACCGCTACATTAGATCGATATCATGTTGCGATTCACTAAGATGAACGGCGCCGGGAACGATTTTGTCATGATCGACAATCGCGGAGGCAACGTGCGCTTGGAGCCGGATCAAATCGTTCGCATTTGCGATCGTCATCACGGTGTTGGCGCAGACGGAATTTTGTTGCTCGAGAAAGGCTCAAACGGCGCCGATTTCAGGATGCGCTACTACAACCGCGACGGCGGCGAAGCGGAAATGTGCGGAAACGGCGCGCGCTGTTTCGCGCGCTTCGCTAACAAAGTCGCCGGAGCACCGGCGAAAATCTCATTTCAAACGCCGGCCGGCCTGATTCGGGGAGAATTGCGCGGCGAACTGGTCACTCTCCAACTGACCGACCCGAAAGACTTGCGACTTGGGATCGAACTTGTTGCCAATTCTGAGAAAGAACGCGTGCATTTTATCAACAGTGGCGTGCCGCACGTGGTGGTACCGGTTTCCAAAGTCGACGATGTCGATGTTCGCCGGAGAGGCGAAGCGATCCGGCGTGACAAAATGTTTGCGCCGGCTGGGGCGAATGTGAATTTTATCGAGAAGCGCGGCGCGCAGAAAATTCTCGTGCGAACATACGAGCGCGGCGTCGAAGAGGAAACGCTGGCCTGCGGAACGGGTGTCGTTGCCAGCGCCCTGATTTTTGCCGCAACGGAAAAGGTCGATGGACCAATCAGTGTGATCGTTCGCAGCGGCAGCGAACTCAGCGTCGGTTTTAAGAGGGCAGGGGATCAATTTACCAACGTGACCCTGACCGGCCCCGCAGAGTTTGCTTTTGAGGGCACGATCGACGTTTAATTTGCTAACAAATGTTTCGCGGCACTTTCACGGCAGTAGTGACACCCTTCCGCAACGGAGATATCGATTTTGCAGCGTTCGAAAAATTAGTCGAAAGGCAGATCGCGGCCGGAATCACCGGAGTTGTAGCGGTCGGCACGACGGGTGAATCACCGACACTGACTCATGATGAGAAACACGAGGTCATTCAACGCGCGATAAAGATCGCCAACGGTGGCTGTAAGGTCATTGCCGGTGCGGGGACGAATTCTACGCGAGATTCGATTGAAGCGACGAAATTCGCCGAGAAAGCCGGCGCGGATGGCGCATTGCTCGTCGCGCCTTACTACAACAAACCGAGCCAGGAAGGATTATTTCGACACTTCAAGGCGATCGCCGGGGCAACATCGCTGCCGGTGATGCTTTACAACATTCCTGGTCGCTGTGCGGTGGATATTGCCGCGGACACGGTTGTCAGATTGGCGGAAACGTGTCGCAATATCGTTTCGATCAAAGAAGCGAGCGGCAGCGTAGAGCGCGTCGCCGAATTGCGCCGCCGTTTACCGCAAGAGTTCACGATTTTGAGCGGCGACGATTCGTTGACCCTGCCATTCATGGCGGTGGGCGCGGTTGGGGTTGTGAGTGTGGCTTCGAATTTGTTTCCGGCGGAACTTTGTGCACTGGTTCGAGCTTGCGATTCGGGTGATTACAAATCGGCCGAAAGTTTGCATCGCAAGCTTTTCCAGGTGTTTAAAGATTTGTTTATCGAACCGAATCCGGTGCCGGCGAAAACCGCACTGGCTTGGCGCGGCGCGATGTCAGCCGAAGTCCGTTTGCCATTATGCGAAATGTCGGACGCGAACCAAACTCGCTTGCGCAAAACAGTCGAGGAATTCGAAAAAGCAAAATGAAAACGTCGGTGCGCGTTGCGCTGATCGGGGCGCGCGGTCGAATGGGCCAGACAATCGCCGATTTGGCCGAGGACGATCCGAAGATCGACATCGTCGCGCAATGCGATCTAGGCGACGCGATCGATCCAGCCATCAAGGATTGCGACGTCGCGATCGACTTCAGCAATTCGAGCGCGATCGACGAAATCTGTCGGGCGGCTTTGCAGCACGGAAAGGCACTCGTCATTGGCACGACCGGGCATTCGCCGGAGCAGCGCGAATTAATTGAAGAAACGGCTGGTAAATTGCCAATTGTCTTCGCGTCGAACTTTAGCGTCGGAGTGAACGCGCTCTTTGCTCTGGCCCGCCAGGCCGCGGGAATTTTCGGTTCTGAGTTCGCGCCCAAAATCGCCGAGACACATCACAAGATGAAGAAAGATGCGCCAAGCGGAACGGCGAAAACGCTCCGTGAGATTTTGAAAGAAACGCA
>Ga0209375_1002970_pt1 | contig 11893 bp, 10 predicted proteins | sample GraSoiAngelo_131_FD_185888 | JGI IMG/M metagenome (GOLD analysis project Ga0209375, IMG submission 185888) | Grasslands soil microbial communities from the Angelo Coastal Reserve, California, USA - 14_0929_02_30cm (SPAdes) (version 2) | ecosystem: Environmental > Terrestrial > Soil > Grasslands ... | reverse complement strand
GTAAAGGCGAGCGTCTGGACGACAAGAGTCTTGGAGTCTTCCGCTAATCAGCAGACTTACCCGGTGATTCCGTCGTCGTCGAGATTTGGCTACTGATGATCGCGAGTCACAAGGTGAAACACTTATTTGTCATTGCGAAGACGATAGAGTGGTGGTGGCGCGATCATGCGACACCATATCCCTCGTGTTGCCCGAGAGTTAGGCATCACGACTTGGCTGACTTTTCGACGCTGCTTGTTCCCATAAATGTTCCTTCCAAGCGTAGGAATTCGGAGCTCAAATGGCGGATTGGCACCGACCTAAGTAGACACTCGTCAAAATCACCAGATTAGCCGCGATTCCCACCGCCGCGACCAACCATCCTTCTGATTGGCAGATACTTAGCGACATCTATTGTTAGCGCCGGTTTAAAAGGGATCCACTTTCGCCGTTTTGCGCTGAGCCATTTGTCTGAAGGGCTGCCTTGGGGCACACCCACACGCTGACTGTGCATGAAGCGAGTAGTCTCAGTTTCGAGTTTATTTCCCGCCAGATCACGCGGTCAGCTCACTGGCGTTCCTCCCGCGCCGTCAGCAGGATCGTGATCCGTAGAATGTCGGTTGTGTTCGGTGTTACGCGGCGCGCTGACGCAGGCGTTCAACTGCAGACTGCTCCAGGGTTGAATCACACCGCGGATGGGCGAATGAATGTGACGTAGTCCTTGAGCCTTCCCTTCCCGTTCTTCACTAAGGAGCGGGAACGGAACGACCGTGGTCTGGCCGAATGCAAGAACCGGAAAAGGAGCGCCGGCAAAAAACGCCGGCGAGCGTCGCGTTGGTTTTCCGAGGGCGTTCCGCTCAGAAGCCGAACCGGCTGCATCGGGGCGCAAAACAGTACCCCGCCGGATGGAAAGACTCCGGCGGGGTTTATGGACTGAAGGGAATGAGCCGTATGCGGATCCTCGCCTCAGCCCTCGGGGCCTGCCTAACGCGGCAGGCAGGTTTCACCGCGGCGCGACCCGCGGCGAACTCGCTTCGATCATCAGTGGCAGAGCGGAGTTGTGCGGCCGTACATAGCCTTGAGGCAAGCGCACGGCTTTGCCTTGCTCGCAGAGTTGGCGCAGAGCTTCGACGAGACGCTGATTGCGCACCTGAAGACGGGAGCGGAGATTTTCCGCGGTGCACGGTTCGGAAGATCGGCTTAGCAAAGCGAGGATCTGTTCCAGGAGAGGATCGCCCTGCGCAAGCGCCACAGCATTGGCCGCGGAAGTCAGTTGCAGGTATGGCCCAGATTCCGACATTGCCAGTTCCAAGGCCATAGGCCCAGCGCCGGGCGCGGACCGGTGCTCGGCCGAAAGCTGAAGTTGGCCGTGATGGCGGCGCAAGTAGAGAAACGAATCGACCCAGGCATAAAGGTCGGAGGAGCCACGAAGACTGTAGCCGGCTCCGCCCGAGGCAGAGACTTGTTTTCGGCTATGGTGAATGAGCGCAATGGCGGCGCCACTCTTGCGTTGCAACAGCCGGAGATAGCCGAGCAATGTCGCAATCTCGCCGGCGGCGTTTTCATCGATGGCGTGAAGGCGGACCAAGGGATCGAGGATGAGAAGAACCGGGCGATGAAGCAAGAGAGTGGCCTCGAGCCGCTCTTGGTCGGAGGTGCGGTCCAGGCGCAGTGCATCTGCGGTGATGATGTGAAGATCCAACTGCGCCAGGGCGAGACCGTGGCGCTGAACGAGCGATTCTAGGCGCAACCGCAGCGTGGCTTCGGAATCTTCAGCCGCATAGAGAAGCACCGGGCCCGGTGAGGGGACGGCAAAAGTGGTCAAGCACGCGGAGCCGGAAGCCACTGACACCGCTATTTCCAAAGCCATCCAGGTCTTGTAGCTTTTGGGGGCTCCCCCGATGATGCCTACCGCGTGTGCCGTCCAGAGCTGATCAATCAGCCAGGGCGCACTCGAAGCGGCTGCGGTGCGCAGTTCCGAAGGCCGCACGACGGGAAAAGGCGCCGGAGTAGTTGAGACGTTCACAACAACGCCTCCGCGCAATCGCGGATGGCGGCTTCGGCGACGGTGGCATCCACGAGGTTGGACTTTCCTGGAGCGGCCAACTCCAAACAGCGCGTCGCCAGCACGTCGATCCGGCGCATGATGCCGCCGGTGGCCTTGGAGATCAACAGCAAGCCATCCTGGGCGAAGACCTCGCGCTGGCAACCAGCTGCGGCCATGCGATGACGGACATACTGTTTGACCTGATCGGCATCGAGAGGTGGAAGGTGAACGCGTATGGCGATCCGGCCGGTTAACGACTGCAGTACATTGCGCTTGAGGATCTCGCGCAGTTCGGGCAGACCTACAAGAACGATCGAAAGCCACGGTTTCGAGTCGCGTTGAAAGTTCAACAGGATATGCAACTGATCGAGAACAGGCATCGGCAAGAGGTGCGCTTCATCCAGCAGCAAAACGACGCGCAGCTTATGCTGATTGGCGAGATCCTCGATATGCTGGCTGATCGAAGCGAACAGCGCCGCAAACGTGGCGCGCGGCTCCAGTCCCATGCCGATGGACAGTTGCCGGTAGAAATCGCGCCGGTTTACCGTGGCGTTGTGCACGTAATGGATGCGATAGCGTCCTTGAGGAAGATGCTCTTCCATTGCGCGCAACAGGCAGGTTTTGCCAGAGCCGGAATCTCCCGTTACCACGGCCGAGGCGCGGCCTTCCAAGGCGGCTTCGAGACGCTCACGCGCAGCTTGCAAGTTTTCCGTATCGAGCATCTCCGAGGCAGGGATGTCCTTGCTGAAGGGGAGCCGCGTCAGACCGTAGATCGACATCATTCTATTCATCGTCTCCTCCTTGGGGATCCTTGCCCGCTGCCCGCGCCAGGATCAGCTCGGCAGCGTTTAGACCTGTCTTGGGGGTATCGCCGGAAACCGCCGGCGCCACCGTTGCACGCGAGCGGTGCGCGTTATCGACAGGCCGGACACGGTGCAGGGGAATCTCGGTTCCACCATCGAGAACGCAGACACGGGTTGCGTCCAACAACGCATAACGCAGCCGCACTCGCTGCCGGCGCAGATAGGGCGGAACCTCATAGAAGTGACCGCGCCATTGCACGGTGGAATCGTTGCGGACCAACCGTTCGACTTCACCGTAAAAGTTCTGTTCGAGTTGGCTGTGATCCTCGACCCAACGAATCTGCTCCGCATCGCTTTCCCAAACTTCCAGCGGGGTGCGGCCCGAGAGCGAAGCATGCGGCTGGTGGTGGTATTCGCTTTCCACCCAAGTCCAAAGGCGCAGATTGAACTCATCGGTCGTCGTGACACGTTCCCGATCCAATCGCTCGATGAGCTGCCCCCGAAGTGTTCTCCAGACGCGTTCGATTTTTCCTTTCGAGGGAGCATCACCGGGTCGGCTGTGCACCAAGTGAATCCCCAAACGCGCGCACAACAGACGCAGGTCATAGCCAGAGAAGCTGGCATGGTTGTCGAGTAAAAGCTTCCGGACGATACCGCGTCGAGCGATGGCTTGATAGAGAACGGTCAGGAAACGTTGCTCGGTTTCGCCAAAACCGCCTTCCAGATAGGGAATCAGCCGGCTGCGATCATCGATTAGCCCAAAGACAATCACGCGTTGGGTTCGTCCCGTCGCCGGATTCATCAGCAGGGGCCCATGCAGCGCATCGGCTTGCCAGAGTTCCCCGCACATCGAGGCTTCCCAGCGATAGCGCGCCGCGTGTCCCACTTCCATGCGCGGAACTGACAGACCGTGCCGGTGCAGCAGCCGTTGTACACTCGACACGCTCGCCTGTCCGGTGACGATCCTTCCGGCCAGTTCCAGTTCCCGCAAGATCAGATGCGCGGAGCGGCCTGGATCTTCCCGTTTCATATCCAGGACCAGTTGTTGGAGATCTTCGGCGAGCACCCGGCTCCGGTTGCGGTCCGAGCGCGGACGTGGTTTCAAGGCGGCAAAGCCGCCGTGACGATACTTGTAGAACCACTCCTCCAGCGTCTTGTAAGCGACGCGGCGTGGCCGTCGGTGATGATCTTGATAGGTCTGTTGCGCTAGCTGCTTCAGCTCGAAGCGCAGTTGTCCCCGACGCAGATTCCGGCTGAGTACATCACCCAGAATCGCATGGCGAAACAGCGCTTCTTCATTCCGTTCTTCGTCGGTCATGAGTTCCTCCTCCACGGTCGTTCACGTGAAGGAGCTCAGCATGACGAGCGCGGTGGCCCTCGGCCAGAGTCTTCCTCTGTGGGCGTTACCGTTGGCTTTGCTCCAGAACCAGACTCCCGAGCGGTCCCCGGATGGAACTGCGCCATCGGCCAAGCCCACCGCCGGTTGTGCAGCAGTCCGCTCAACGTCGCGCGTACCGCTGCCTGCAACACTGCGAGAACTTGCGTGGCCGATTCCCAAACCACCCGCATCTCGCCCAGCAGCCGGCTCAGATGCAACCGGCCTTGGTTTCGAGTCTCTGCCGACCGGCTTATCCCCAGCCGAGATCCGAGCCAACCCCATAGGGTCGGCGATACCACTAACTGCTTCTGCCAGCGCCGCAAAGTTAGCCATTCATCCGCACTGCGCCCAAAGCGGTGACTGATGTCGCGCACCGTCTCTTTCAGAATCAAATACCGGTAGAGCGCTTCGATGATTACCGTAGCCGCATACCACCGCCACGGATGCAGCCAATCCGGCAAACAGCTCATCGTGCGGCCGCACTTCACGCATAGGTATCGCCGCACCCAAATCACTATCCACCCTTCGCTCAAGCCGCAGACTTGCCGGCTATAGAAGCCGTGCCCTTGCACCCACACTTTTCCGCCCTCGCGCGACAACTGACCACAGTGTGTACAGAATGGCGGCCGAAGCTCTTCAATGGATGGAGTGCCCTCACTTCGGGCACAGAGGGTCTCGACGGAAGTTGCCAGGCTGTGTAGACTGACCACTGTCTGTTTGGGCGGTGGTTTGAGGCTTGTCTCTCTGCTAAAGAAAAACTGGCCTCAACCACCGCCTTTCCTTTCAAAAAAGACGGGAAATTATCTTACTCAAATTCTTGAAGGTGTGTTGTAGGGCCTCACCGACATTCCCGAGGCCTTGTCGGTCTTGGAATTCGCGAGCGCGTGACGGCTGCAATCCCGTTGAGCGCCCCATGTCGTCGTTTCGTGATAAGTTAAGAAAGTTCACCTCATTCATTTGGCGGGTTCATGATTTCGAGGTCACCTGAAGGTTCCATCATCGTGCGGTCCAAGGACGAAGGCACGGGCACCGTGGCACCGATCCCTGGAGCATTCTCCGAAGTGAAGTTCGACGCGCACGACTCGAGTTTCCTGATGTCCTATTCAGCGTGTGAAAATCCAAGCTGCTCCTGCACCGCCGTGGTCGTCATGTTCTGGGAAAAGTCTCAGAGGCGGCCGGGGCACTCGCGGACCGAATTCGGCGTCGAACTTGATGTCAACACTTGGCAGGTGGGACGGCTCTTGGGGGCGAGTTCAATCGCCAGACCCTTGGTCGACCAATTTGTAACGGGGCTCAACGCCGATCAGAAGGAGGATATCCTGGTGAAATACCGCAGCTTTCGCCAGGCGGTCGAAAATGCAGCGCGGTTTTCCGTACCTGCTGACAAAGTAAGAAAGGGCTACATGGTGGCCGCAAGCGAGGTCTTTGGCGTGAGCAAAGTGTCAGACAGCTGCGGATTAACCCGGGCTTTGCTTGAGGAGCACCAAGGGATCGTTTACCGCCTCCTCGACTATTATTGCATCAATCCTTCATGCAAGTGCGGGGAGACCCATCTGAGCGTGATTCGAGCCCACAAGGACTCCGCTGCCTCGGACAAACCCTGGATTACCGTACGCCTCCACTTTGAGGGAAAGGTGAAGGTAAGCGATGTTACAGGGTCTCTTATCCCGAAACAGGCAACGGAGGTTATGGCAGAATGGATCCGGAAAGATCCTACGCTCCTTGGGGATATCGAAGCGCGGTACCGGCGAATCAAGGACACGGGCAGACGGATTCTCGCTCGCGCGGCGAAATAGAAGTGCCTGCCTCAAGGCAATTGTGTCCTGACATTTAAGACCTCAAGACTCAAACAGTTGTAATGAATTGTGACGGATCAGGGTTCCATCGCCAACGCGACCGTGGTACCCTTCGCAGTTTTTCTATGCGGATGGGAGGCAAGAAACGAACTCTCTTGCCGGCTGCTGAAGCTTCATTTCCCGTTGTCACCACTCGAATTTGAGCACTTTCTGGTGAGTTGCAGGGATTCTCCGTGACAGATTCAGGCGGCTGCTGTTCAAATTCCTTCACTTTTACTTGCGCGCGGAAAGTTGAGGCGCACTCCGGCAGGGAATTCGCGATCAGGAATGACCTTTGTCCCTGAAGCGGGATGATGCAGGAACCCTTGTTAACCCTGGTTCAATCGGCGGCATTACACCCATAGATAGTCGATGATCACGTCGAAACGCTTTCGCCGGTCTCCCGGCGGAAGGCTGCGATCAATTCTTCATCGGGTTTGTCGAGGCGAATCGTCGAGTCGGCGCCAAGCGCGTGGAGTATGCTCAACACCTGTTCGTTGCGTCCTGCCGCGACGACGCGTCCCGCGCCCAAGATTTTGGCGATCTGTACCGCCAGCTTCCCCGTGACTCCGGTGGCGCCGAGAATCAGGACAGTTTCGCCAGCGGCCAGCTTCGCACTGTGCTTGAGAGACAGCCAGGCCGACACACCGGGATTGGGAATGGCCGCGGCAGTGACATCGTCTAGTTCTTCAGGGATCGAAAAACATTGAACTCGCCGAAGCACAGTGCGCTCGGCCATCGCGCCGTACGGCCGCCGCGCTCCGCCGAAGAACACTCGCGTGCCGTCTTCGAGCCGCCCCACGCCATCCATGCCGCAAACGACAGGAAATTCGCGCGGGCTGGCGTAGTGGGTTCCGGCCGCCATCTGTTTGTCCACAGGCTTCAGCGCAGCCGCGGAGACATTTATGAGCACCTCACCTTCGCCCGGAGTTGGATCGGGAAATTCCCCAAAGCGCGGCGGTTTGCCGAGAGCATGCAGCACGGCGGCATGCATCAGTTGCCTCCTTTCTGATGTTCACCTCGATTCGCTAGGCAATTGATGAAACTGAGTTGATGGTGACAAATGCCCTTCGCAGAGGCAAGACCGATTGCGTCCAATGAGTGAGCCTCGGTCCGACTTGAGAATCGCCTAAACCGGAGATGCGCTCCGCTTTGTTACCTCGGCGATTGTGTCCGGATCGCGGCAAAGCGGAAGTAATCCGAATATGCCTGCTTTGTTCGCGAAATCGGAATAGTTCGGTCCAGTACACATGGATGGTTTAGGCCTTAATTAGGGCTTGCGTTCAATTTCAATTCTTATCGCCTTGACGGGTTCGCCGTCCGCCTGCAAGATTTCCTACGGACTTCGTTCATAGATTCGCGCGCAACGTCAGTCTTGCTTATCTAGCAGTTCGACAGTTAGCAGAATCGTACGGCCTACGACCTCAAGACTGTGTTGTGACACCTTGTCCATAGTGTCGCCGTTAGTGTGGTGGAATTCACCCATTGAGTCAAAACTTGGGCCCATTCGACCGTATTCGGCGTCGACAACATCCACAGCCGGGACACCGACCTTTATGAACGAAACGTGGTCGTCAATGATGTTGGCGTCGTACTTGAAGAAGTACCCAGCGTAGCCCAGTTGATCGGCAGCTTGAGCGATGAAGACTTGTAGCGAGCTGCTGGAGCCCGTCTCGCGCGCCACGTTCAGTTCTTTATCTTTATCGCCTATCATATCCAGGAGAAACAATCCGCGAATGCGAGAAACACTTCTCTTTGCCGCCAGCTTTTGTGCTAGATGTCTACTTCCGTAGAGACCGTCGTTGCCTTTGAAGTCGTTGATCGCCTCTTCCAAGTCGGTCCAGACTAACCAAATTTGCATTCCGGTCTTCTGATGGGCCAGTGCGTCGGCAAACGCGAGAAGAATCGCAGTGCTCGACGCACCGTCATTAGCGCCAATAAATCCAGGCTTAAAGAGAGTGTCATAATGACCAGCGAGCACAAAAATGCGCTGCTTAGGGTTAGCGGAAACGTTGAACTTGCCGATGATGTTGTGCACGGGTATTGGCCCGCGTGGGGTGGTGGCCATGAAATCGTCGGATTCAATCTGCGCACCGTCCTTTTGCAGAACCTGACGTATAATATTCTCCGTTTTCCTGTGGCCCGGTGACCCGGGCCAACGCTCTCCAAAACCTGCAATCTCGGCGGTATAGGCGTAAGCCTGCTGAGAGTTGAAAGCGTCGTGCAACAAGATTGACGGGAAAGCCGTCGCCACCAAAACAGAGCCAACCATCAGAGCAAGTGGAACGTATCTATCGACTCTTCGCATCACCGTGACCCAGGGGGCGATTCTCCACTTGTAACGCGCGCCAGAGTAGTTCTTATCATACTGTGCGGCGCAAGTCCCATCTGGTAAGTCGTAATCGGAAACTTGAAATCCACATGGACGAGTACGCTGTTTGCACGGCTTTACCGGACGCGCGCAGAACTCTCCGCCCCCGCTCACTTCTCAGCGACAACGGGCCTCCGGTAAGGCACTAGCGCTAATCGGGTACTGACCAATTTTCACTTGCGAAGTGTAACGACTGTCAAAGCTTGCCAAGGGGCTTCCTGGCACTGAAGGTATCATTGTGATATCATCGTGATAGCTCATCGGGAGTTGCCCAGGAGGATGACGATGAATACGAAGCAAGCTACAGTCAATCTCGAACGAGTGGTCCGCGTTCAAAACGGCTGGGTCATGCTGGTTGTGGTAATCGGACTTTTGTTGGGTGATGCTGTTTTGCTGATTTTCTCTGTTCAGGACGGGACTCGGGCATCCGGTCAGCCGCACGCAAGCCTTGTTGTGGCCTGTGTCCTCTTTCTTGTCGTCTGCGTCATCATGTTAAGAGGCTTTTTTACGTTACAACCAAATGAGGCCCGAGTCCTTGTGCTCTTCGGTGATTACAAGGGCACCGTGCGAACGAGCGGATTCCATTGGGGCAATCCGTTCTACACAAACGGATACCAGCAAGTCGGTGGACTCACAGTCGGTGGCGAGATTCAGAGCAAACTAACAGGCACCAAGACGGGTGCGGGAGCATCGTCACGGCAGACTATGGGCCGGAACAAAATGTCCCTTCGGGCTCGGACTCTCAACGGCGACAAATTGAAAGTTAACGATAAGCGCGGCAATCCCATCGAAATCGCAGCGGTTGTTGTGTGGCGCGTGGAGGACACCGCGCAAGCGATGTTTGACGTCGACAACTATGAAAACTACGTTCCGACCCAAAGTGAATCAGCGCTGCGCCACCTGGCGAGCCTGTACTCCTACGATTATGGGGAAGACAAGGAAATTACTCTCCGTAGCGGTGTCACGGAAGTATCGCAGGCGCTGCGGACCGAACTACAAGAGCGACTGGCCAAGGCAGGCGTTCTGGTGGATGAGGCGCGATTGACCCACCTGGCATACGCGCCTGAAATCGCACAGGCAATGCTTCGCCGCCAACAAGCCGAAGCCGTTATAGCTGCGCGGCAGAAGATTGTCCAAGGTGCTGTCAGCATGGTCGATATGGCGCTAAAGGAGTTAGCGGAGAAACAAGTGTTAGTCCTTGACGATGAGCGGAAGGCCGCCATGGTCAGTAATCTCATGGTTGTGCTCTGCGGTGAGTCCGAAGTTCACCCGGTGCTGAATACCGGCACACTTTACAACTAGACGGCAAGACAGATGGACCGAAAGCCCTTCCTACTTCGTATTGATCCCAAGCTCTGGGCTGAGCTGGAAGCATGGGCACAGGTCGAGCTGCGCAGCGTGAATGGCCAGGTCGAATATCTCCTCCGACAAGCCGTACAGAAACGTAAAGGGAGTCAGAGACAAAACAATCCGCAGGTTAAGCTGCCCACGACTAAGTGATAGCCGCTTTGCCGGGGCACGGAAAGAGCCGCAACGCTCGGATTCCGGGGTCAGCGCCCGATTAGTGGGGTAACCGGACAAATGCCCGCGCCACTTTGCGTGTTGAATACCGGGGGTGAGGGCCCATTCGCTTTTGACTTTGCGTGAACTGGCGAGACTTAGCTCCAATTCGCTTGGCTGGCTGTGGGTAGCATCGTGAAAGCCTGGGACTTAATTCGTTTGTTCAACAATTCGATTCCCCACCGCCCCTATCATCCATCTTCCTGATGGATTGATACTTAACAAAAGCACGCGCGGGCAAACAGGGGCAGATTAGACCGATGATCCGGTTCTGTGTTTTGTTTCTTTCCAGCGGCACGGGTGACAACCGGACCGCGCGTCGATTTCAACCGTCAACAGATCTTTGTTAGAACGCTTTTCTGAACAGTTTCCGGGACGGCACTCTAATCGTTCATCGAGCAAAAAGTGAAGTGCGACTTGCGCTTACTTGTGTTTTTTGCCAGTCAGTCCACCATTGGGCTAGGGAAAGACGAGGAACGGCATCTGGGGGCCGGTTGGCAAAGCTTTCGAGGTCATGCAAAATCGCCTGTTTTTCGCCGGATAGCGAGGCGGTTAATTGTGAGGTTACGGAATCCAGTGCGGTGCGCGGAAGGCCGGGGAAGCGGAGCTGAATCTGCTCAAGGATGGCGGGTTCCGGGTTTTCGTAGAGTTTTGACAATTCGGAGCGAGTGCGGGCGAGCTTTGCGGCATCGTCCCGAGAAGGGTCAGCGAGGATGTCGTCCATCAGTGCGTAGAGGTGCCTGCGCTGAATCTCGCTTGCGATTTGAGGAACGGCCAGGGTCGCGGCGGCAGCCGCGTCACCTTCAAAGGAGCCATCGGCGAACAAGGCGGCTTTGAGGATGAAGGCGCATGGAGATTGATTAACCGCGAAGGCTGAAGCGTCGCAGAAAAGACGGAATTCATGAATTTCGTTGGGGGCAATCAGGGAGCCACGATAATTGAATTCCGAGGAAGCACTGTTGTGGTCGAGCGTAGTTTCGACGACAAAGGCGTGCACAGCGCGCGATGAAAGGTTATGGAGCGCGATTGTGTAGCCCTGGCGATCCTGGCCAAGGATTTTGGGTTGGATGGAGGGAACCTCGTTGATGGTTGGCAGCCCGGCTGCGGTTGGAAGTTGCGCGTTGACAATCTTGATGGTCCACGGCTGCAAACCGAATTGTTCCATCTCTTGCAAGACGACGGAGTCGTTCTGATGTAGCGAGTAGGTACCAATTTCCTGCTTTGGATGGCCCGCTGCCATTGGACAGGAACCGGAATTGTTGTCAACGGCTCCGAAAACCACAGAGGCGGAGATGGCCACTGCGTCGCCATCCACGTGGTAGGCAAGCATGATGGCAGAGGTCAGGTTTTTCTTCGCGTCCGCGGTAGTGCGCCCAGACCGGAGATGAAGATACGGGCCGGGGGCGAACGATAGCGACTCACTCCTGACGAGTTGGCCTTGCGGGACGAGCTCATAATGAAGCGGAGGTCCATCCTCGCTTATTTCTAGGGCAAATTTGGGCTGCTGCGTTGGAGTTTGCGGATACAGCATTGTGACGGGGCAAACGAGGAGAATCAATCGGATGAAAGTTCGCATCGGCCGATCCCTCCGAGGCGGCTCGGTCTCCCGCAGGCACTGCGGCAGAGGAGCGACGTCGCTGCGAGTGGAAAGTATATTGCTGGTTACCGTGGCCGACAAGTGCAAATGGTCGGGGCCGGGCTCTTGCGGAAGGGTGAGAGGGGCAAGCCGGCATGCCCGCACGCGAAACCGGTCAAGTTCCTCCGGGTACTTGGCATGGACGATTATCGCGTTAGATCGGCATAGGGGCGGCGGTCACCCGCCGACCCCTGCCACACCACCGTGCGTACGGGTCCGTACACGGCGGTTCGAGACGGTTACGCTGCACTCATCGACCAAAGTCGGAAGTCCGAGGGATTTGA
>Ga0209375_1002969_pt1 | contig 11896 bp, 9 predicted proteins | sample GraSoiAngelo_131_FD_185888 | JGI IMG/M metagenome (GOLD analysis project Ga0209375, IMG submission 185888) | Grasslands soil microbial communities from the Angelo Coastal Reserve, California, USA - 14_0929_02_30cm (SPAdes) (version 2) | ecosystem: Environmental > Terrestrial > Soil > Grasslands ... | reverse complement strand
CCGCCTCTTGGCCCGCCGCTCCGCGCCAGCCGTGTCGTCCAGGAGTGTCGATAGCCTGTGGATATTGCGCGCCTGATCCAGTCAGCGGTTGCACCGGTGTTCCTGCTGTCCGGTGTCGCCGCCACGCTGGCGGTGCTCACCAACCGCCTGGCGCGCATCGTCGATCGCGCGCGCACGCTCGAGCGACAGCTCGAGGGTCACCCGGGTAGCGCGCCGCACCTGCACGCGGATCTGGCGGTGCTGGCGCGGCGCGCCCGCTACATCAACGCGGCGATCTCGATGTGCGCGATCGCGGCACTGCTGGTGGCGCTGGTGGTGGTGACGCTGTTTGCCAACGCGTTTCTGGGTTCGGAGCTCGCGCTGCTGATCGCGCTGCTGTTCGTCGCCGCGATGGTGTGCCTGAGCGCAGCCTTCATTGCGTTCTTCATCGAGGTGCGGCTCGCCACCGCGGCGCTGCGCATCGGCCCGCCGAAGGCCCGCTGAGCGCCCCGGCCGGCGGGGCGCAAAACCAGGCGCGCGGCGGGCGAATCTGCTACCCTGCGCACCCTTTTCGGACACCGCTCAGCCGCGGGCCTTGCCTGCCGGCGCTCGCGGGCCGACGCCAGCCACCCATCCATGAACCGCCCGATCCGCAACATCGCCATCATCGCGCACGTCGACCACGGCAAGACCACGCTGGTCGACTGCCTGCTGAAGCAGTCGGGGACCTTTGCCGCCCACGAGCGGCTCGGCGAGCGCATCATGGATTCCAACGACATCGAGCGCGAGCGCGGCATCACCATCCTCGCCAAGAACTGCGCCATCGAGTACGGCGGCACGCGCATCAACATCGTCGATACGCCCGGCCACGCCGACTTCGGCGGCGAAGTCGAGCGGGTACTGTCCATGGTGGACGGCGTGCTGCTGCTGGTCGATGCGGTCGAGGGACCGATGCCGCAGACCCGCTTCGTCACGCGCAAGGCGCTCGCCCAGGGCCTGAAGGCCATCGTGGTGGTCAACAAGATCGACCGGCCCGGGAGCCGCCCGGCCTGGGTCGTCGACCAGACCTTCGACCTGTTCGACAAGCTCGGCGCCAGCGACGCGCAGCTCGATTTCCCGGTCATCTACGCCTCAGCGCTACAGGGCTGGGCGAGCACCGACTACACCGAGCGCCGCCCGGACATGTCGGCGCTGTTCGAGGCGATCCTCACCCACGTGCCGCCGCCGGCGGCACAGGCCGACCTGCCGCTGCAGCTGCAGATCTCCACGCTCGACTACAACTCCTACGTCGGGCGCATCGGCATCGGCCGCATTCGCCGCGGCGTGGTGCGCCCCGGCGAGACCGTGGCGCTGCGCTTCGGCGATTCCGACCACGGGCTCGCCCGGATCGGCCAGGTGCTTGCCTTCACCGGCCTCGAGCGCAACCCGGTGGAGCAAGCGAGCGCCGGCGACATCGTCGCCGTCACCGGCATCGAGTCCGTCAACATCGGCATGACGGTGTGTGACCCGGAGCATCCGCTCGGACTGCCGCCCATCAGCGTGGATGAACCGACCCTGGCCATGAACTTCCAGGTCAACACCTCGCCGCTCGCCGGGCGCGAGGGCAAGTTCGTCACCAGCCGCCAGTTGCGCGAGCGGCTGTACCGCGAGCTGCAGAGTAACGTCGCGCTGCGGGTGGAAGACACCGACGAGCCGGACGTGCTGCGGGTCTCCGGGCGCGGGGAGCTGCACCTGACCATCCTCATCGAGAACATGCGCCGCGAGGGCTATGAGCTCGCCGTGTCGTGCACGAGCCCTACGAGGCCCTCACCGTCGATATCGAGGAGGCGCACCAGGGTGCGGTGATGGAGGCGCTCGGCAGCCGCCGCGCGGACCTGACCGACATGAGTCTCGGCCAGGGGCGCGCGCGCCTCGAGTACCGCGTGCCGGCGCGCGGCCTGATCGGGTTCCAGGGCGAGTTCCTGACGCTCACCCGCGGCACCGGCCTCATCAGTCACATCTTCGACGGTTTTGCGCCGGTGAAGGGCGAGATTCCCGACCGCCACAACGGCGTGCTGGTGAGCAACGAGCACGGCCAGGCGGTCGCCTACGCGCTGTTCAACCTGCAGGAGCGCGGCCGGCTGTTCGTCGCTCCCGGCGAGAAGCTCTACGAGGGCATGATCATCGGGATCCACAGCCGCGACAACGACCTGGTGGTGAACCCGATCAAGACCAAGAAGCTCACCAACATCCGCGCCGCCGGCAAGGACGACGCCATCCTGCTGACGCCACCCATCGAGCTGACGCTGGAGTACGCGGTCGAGTTCATCGCCGATGACGAGCTGGTCGAGGTCACGCCCACCTCCATCCGCATCCGCAAGCGCTTTCTGAAGGAGCAGGACCGCAAGCGCGCGGCGCGCAGCGAGAGCACCGTCACGGCCTGAGGAGCGGGTGAGCGCGCAAAGGGCGCTCGCGGCTGCGCCTGGCCTCGCGCTCAGAGCTCGCGCGCGCCGGTGATGTCGATGAAGCGCAGGAACTCGGCCCGGGTGCGGGCGTCGCTGCGGAAGGTGCCGGTCATGCGGCTGGTGACCATCGACACGTTGCGCTTGTGCACCCCGCGCGTGGTCATGCACTGGTGCACGGCGTCCACGACCACACCCACGCCGCGCGGCCTCAGTACCTCGGTGATGCAGTCGGCGATCTGGGAGGTGAGCTTCTCCTGCACCTGGAAACGCCGCGCGTAGCCGTCGACCACGCGCGCGAGCTTGCTGATGCCCACCACCTTGTTGGCGGGCAGGTAGCCGATGTGCACCCGGCCGATGATGGGAGCCATGTGGTGCTCGCAATGCGACTCGAAGCTGATGTCGCGCAGCACGATCATCTCGTCGTAGCCGCCGACCTCCTCGAAGGTGCGCCGCAGGTAGGCGGCCGGGTCGATCTGATAGCCGGAGAACCAGTCGCGGTAGGCATCCACGACCCGGCGCGGCGTGGCGCGCAGGCCCTCGCGGCGCGGATCCTCACCCGCCCAGCGCAACAGCGTGCGCACCGCGCCCTCGGCGGCGCGGCGGGAGATCCGGGATCGGGCACTCGCCATTGCGGCAGTGTAGCGGGCGCGGCCGCGCGATACGACCGTCCAGCCGCGCGCGAGCGCATCGCTACAGCGGCAGCCGTTTGTCGCTCGCGATCGGGTGCAGCGGCAGGGGCCGGTTGGCGATCATCCTCTCGTTCAGCTCGGCGATCGTCTGGCTGCCGGTGCGCACGAACAGAAACGCGAAACCGGCGAGCACCATGCGGGTGCCGAAGCACACCGCCCTCACCAGGTGCTCGCTGTAGGTCTCACCGACCGAAGCGGGATGTTCGCTGAAGACGCGGATCAGATCCATGGGGCTCATGCTAGCCGCGAGCGCGCGCTACGCGGTTGCGTTCGTCTGGCAAACCGGGGCCGGCTGCGCAACAATGTTGCGCGTTTTGCCGGAGAATGACCCACCGCGTTTCATGGACAAGCTGGATGCCAGAATCCTGGAGCTGCTGCAGAGCAACGGCGAGCTGACCGCCGCCGAGATCGCCGATCGCGTCGGCCTGTCCAAGGCCCCGTGCTGGCGGCGTATCCAGAAGCTGCAGCAGGACGGCGTCATCCGGCGCACCGTGGCGCTGCTCGATGCGCATTCACTCAACGTCGGCACGACGGTGTTCGTGACCCTCAAGACCGGCAATCACAGCGAAGCGTGGTTCGACAAGTTCGTGCGTGCCGTGCGCGACATCCCCGAGGTGACGGAGATTCACCGCATGAGCGGCGACGTCGACTACCTCATCCGCATCGTGGTGCCGGACATCGACGCCTATGATGTCGTGTACAAGCGCCTCATCTCGGCGGTGGAGTTCCAGGACGTGAGTGCCAGCTTCGCGCTCGAGACCATCAAGTACACCACCGCCCTGCCGCTCGACTACCTCAAGCTCGACTGACTCACCGCTCCCTCGGGCGAGTTCTCGGCGATGATGTGCGCGATACGCGCCGTGATCTCGCTGCGGTCGATGTCGTAGGCGCTGGTGGCGAGCACCGGCTCCTGGGGCGGCGCCGGTGCGAGCTGCGGGCCCGAGTCATCGTGCACGTCGACGCGCGCGCGGGTGGACAGTCCGATGCGCAGCGGGTGCGCCAGCAGCTCGCGCGCCTGCAGTGCTATGCGCACCGGCACACGCTGCACGACCTTGATCCAGTTGCCGGTGGCGTTCTGCGCCGGCAGCAGCGCGAACGCCGCGCCGGTGCCGAGGCCGAGGCCGACGACCGTGCCGTGGTACTCGACCTGCCCGCCGTACAGGTCGGTGACCACCGTCGCGGGCTGTCCGATGCGCATGTGCGTGAGCTGCACTTCCCTGAAGTTGGCATCCACCCGCAGCCGCTCGAGCGGCACGATGGCCATGAGCGGCCCGCCGGGCGCGATGCGCTCGCCGAGCTGCACGGCGCGCCGGGCGAGGTAGCCGGTGACCGGCGCGCGCACGCTGGTGCGCCGCAGGGCGAGCCACGCCCGCTCCACCACGGTCGCGGCCGCCTGCACGTCCGGGTTATCGGCTATGCCGGTGCGCCCGACCAGGGCGGCGCTGGCGGCGAGATTCTTCTGCGCGGCGATCAGCGCATCGCGCGCCGCATTCAGCGCATCGCGCGCGTGCCCGACCTCCTCGCCAGACACCGCCCCGGTGGCGGCGAGATCCCTGCGGCGGTTGACATCCGCCAGCGCCTTGTCGAGGTCCGCGCGGCGCTGCGCCACGACCGCCGCCAGCTGGTCGCGGGTGGCGAACAGCGTGCGGGTCTGGCGCACGGTGCGCGCCAGTTGCTGCTCGGCATCCTGCAAGGCGATACCCGCATCGGTGGCGTCGAGCCTCACCAGCTCCTGGCCGGCCCGCACCAGGTCGGTCTCGTCGGCGTCGATCGCGACCACCGTGCCGCTCACCTGCGACATGACGCTCACCAGGTCGCCCGCGACGTAGGAGTCGTCCGTGCTCTGGTAATGGCTCGCGTACAGCCACCACCAGGCGAGGGTGAGCAGCGCCACGAGGAGCACCGCCACCGTCAGGCCGACGAGCCACCTCTGGCGGCGCGGCCGCATGAGGCGCGCCAGGGCCGAGGGGGCGGTGGTGGCGGGGGCATCCATCAGGGGTTGCGCGGCAGGTGCGGCCGTGCGCGCTTCAGGTGGCTGATGAGCGCGGGGCGTAGCCGCCGCCGAGCGCGCGCACCAGCTCGACGCTGAAGGACAGGCGCCGCGCCTGCAACTGCGCGCGCAGCCCCTGCGCCTGCAACACCTGGTTCTGGCTCGACAGCACGCTCAAGTAGTTGTCGAGCCCGGCGCGATAGCGCTCGGTGGTTAGGTCGTAGGAGCGCTGCGCGGCCTCGAGCGCGATCTGCTGCTCGTGGCTCTCGCGCTCGAGCGCCCGCCAGTTCGCGATCACGTCGGCGACCTCGCGCACGGCATCGAGCAGCGTCTGGTTGTACTGGCCGACCGACTCATCGAGCCGCGCCTGCTGGCTCTGCAGCGCGCCGCGCAGCTCGCCGCGGTTGAACACCGGCAGGTGCAGCGCCGGCCCCGCGCCCACGATGCGGTCGGACGCCTCGAGGAGCTGCGACAGGCCGATGCTCTGCAGGCCCGCAAACGCCGTCAGGTTCACGTTCGGGTAGAAATCCGCCTGCGCCGCCGCGACCCCGTGAGCCGCGCCCTCCACCTGCGCGCGCGCCGCGGCCACGTCCGGGCGGCGCGCGAGCAGATCCGCGGGCAGCGCCGCGGGCAGCGCCAGGTCGGCCGGCGCCGCGAGCTGCGGGCGCTGCAGGCGCTGGCCGCGATCGGGGCCCGCTGCGACCAGGTCGGCGAGCTGATTGCGCGCGAGCTCGATGCTCGCCTGCACCGCCGCCACGCCGGCGCGCGTCAGCGCCACACTGCCTTCCGACTGTTTCACGCGCGCGGTGTTTTCCAGGCCCGCGCTGACGCGCTGCTGCGTCAGCTCGAGAATCGCAGTCTGCTGTTTGAGGTTGTCGTTGCTGACATCCAGCAGCGCGTACCACAGGTCGAGCTGGATGTAAGCGCGCACCACGCCGACCGCGAGCGCCAGGCGCGCCGCCGCGCGGTCGGCATCCGCCGCCGCTACGCCCGAGCGTGCCGCGGCCAGCAAGGCGCGGTTGCGGCCCCAGAAGTCGAGATCGAAACTGAAGTCGAGCGCCACCCGAGCGTCGGTCGAGTAGCTGCCGGCGAAGGGCGGCGGGAACAGCCCATGCTCCGGGTATCGCTGGCGGGTGGTCTCGGCGTCGAGCGCCGCCCCCGGCACCCGTGCGGCGCCCGCCGCGAGGGCCTGCGCCTGGGCGGCCCGCAGCCGTGCCTGGGCGATCGCGAGCGAGGGGCTGCCGGCGAGCGCCTCGGCGATGAGCGCATCGAGCTGCGGATCGCCGTAAGCCTGCCACCACAGATCCGCCGGCCAGGCCGCGGCGTCGAGCCTCGCGTCCGCGAGCGCCTGCTGCGCGCCGAGCGCCTGCGGCTCGAGTCGCGGTGCCGCCTTCCAGTCACCGCGGTCGACACAGCCGGCGAGCGAGGCCGCCAGGGTTGCTGCGAGAACGATGTTGCGGGTGCTCATGATCGGCGCCTGTAGGTGAGTGCGCATTGTCCCCCTTGGGTTGGCCGTTATCGATCATCCGTCCGAGGTAGACTGCCTTGGCAGGTATTTGTCGATTGAAGGAGCGCGCGTGGCCAGGGCCGGGTACCTGAGGTCGTTCGCACGGACGAGGCTGCGGCGCGCGGCGGCGCCAGTCACGCTCCTCGCGCTGCTGGGCGGCTGCGGGTCGCAAGCGCCCCCGCCCGCCCCGCCCCCGGCGCAGGTCCGGGTGGTGGTGGCGCACTCGCAATCCGTGCCGCTGACGCGCGAGCTGGTGGGACGGTTGGCCGCCACGCGCACCGCGGACGTGCGCGCGCGGGTCGCGGGCGTGCTGCTCAAGCGCCTCTACAAGGAGGGCTCGGACGTCAGGGCCGGACAGGCGCTGTTCCAGATCGATCCGGCGCCGCTGCGCGCGGCGCTCGATGGCGCCGAGGCGGCGCTCGCACAGGCGCAGGCGAACGCCACCAACGCTCACGTCGCCGCCGAGCGGGCGCGCGAGCTCATCGCGAGCGGCCTGGTGTCGCGCTCGGATCTGGACAACGCGCAGGCCGCCGAGCGCTCCACCGCAGCAAGCGTGCAGCAGGCGAAGGCCGGCGTGAGCAGCGCGCGCATCAACCTCGGTTACGCGAGCGTGAGCGCGCCGATCGGCGGCCGCGCCGGCCAGCAGGGCGTCACCGAAGGAGCCCTGGTCGGGGCCGGCACGCCGACACTGCTCACGACGGTGGAGCAGATCGATCCGATCTACGTCAACTTCGACCAGCCCGCGGTGGACATCGAGCGGCTGCGCCGTGCACAAAGCGCCGGCAGCGTGACCGTGGCGCCCGATGGGGTGAGCGTGCGGCTCACGCTCCCGGACGGCACGCCGTACCCACACGCGGGAACGCTCGATTTCCTCGACGTCAGCGTCGACCCGGCGACCGGTGCGGTGGCGCTGCGCGCCATCCTGCCCAATCCCGAGCATCAGCTGCTGCCGGGTATGTTCGTCGGCGTGCGCCTGAGCTCCGGCGCCGTGAATCACGGGTTTCTCGTGCCGCAGGCCGGCCTGCAGCGCGACGCCACCGGGCCGTACGTGCTCACCGTCGGCCCCGATGACAAGGTCATCCAGAAGCGTGTGGTAGTCGAGGCGCTCGCGGGACCCGAGTGGATCGTCACCGAGGGTCTCGCCGAGGGCGACCGAATGATCGTCTCCGGCACGCAGAATGCGCGACCCGGCGCCACCGTGGCCGCGGTGCCCTATGCGGCGCAGGCAGAAACCGCGCAGGCCGCGAGCGCCGCGGCGCCGGCCGCCCCGGGACGGTAAGGGTCCATGCCACAATTTTTCATCGATCGCCCGGTGTTTGCCTGGGTGCTCGCCATCCTCATCACGCTCGGGGGACTGCTCGCGCTCACGCGACTGCCGTCGGAGGCCTACCCGCAGATTGCCCCGCCACAAGTCGCGGTGACTACGACTTATCCGGGCGCGAGTGCCGCCACGGTGGAGACCACCGTCACCCAGGTCATCGAGCAGCAGCTCACCGGCCTCGACAATCTCCTGTACTTCACCTCGCAGTCGGCCTCCGACGGCTCGGCGACCATCACGCTCACCTTCCAGAACGGCACCAACCCGGACATTGCCGCGGTGCAGACCCAGAACCGCGTGACGCTCGCCCAGCCGCGCCTGCCCACGGAAGTCAACCAACAGGGCATCCGCATTGCGAAAGTGAGCGCCGGGTTCCTGGGCGGCATCGGACTGCGCGCCGCCGCCGGTGGCCCGGATGCCCAGGAGCTCAACAACATCGTGGCCTCGCGCGTGCTCGATCAGGTGCAGCGCATCCCCGGGGTGGGCGCGGTGGTGCAGTTCGGCTCCGAGTACGCGATGCGCATCTGGCTGGACGCCGACAAGCTGCGTGCCTACAGCCTGTCGTCAGTCAGAGTGCTCGCCGCGGTACAGGCGCAGAACGCGCAGTTCGCCTCCGGCGCCATCGGCGCACAGCCGGCCGTGGCGAACCAGGCCGTGACCGCGACCGTCACGGCGGAGGGACGCTTCCGCTCCGCGGAGCAGTTCGAGAACATCCTGCTGCGCACCGATCCCACCGGCGCCTCGGTGCGCCTCAAGGATGTGGCGCGCGTCACGCTGGGCGCGGCGCAATACGGTTTCGAGACCAACGTCGGCACCACACCGGTCGCGGCCTTCGGCATCCAGCTCGCCCCCAACGCCAACGCGCTGGAGGTTTCCGAGGCGGTGGTGGCGAAGATGAACGACATGCAGCCGAGCTTCCCCGCCGGCGTCAGCTGGTTCTGGGCGTTCGACTCGACCACCTTCATCAAGGTGGCCATCCGCGAGGTGATCATCACCCTCGCTGAAGCGGTGGCGCTGGTGTTCCTGGTGATGCTGGTGTTCCTGCAGAGCTTTCGCGCCACGCTCATCCCGACCCTGGTCGTGCCCTCGGCGCTGCTGGGTACGCTGGTGGGGATGTACGCGGTCGGCTTCTCCATCAACCAGCTGACATTGTTCGCGATGGTGCTGGCGATCGGCATCGTGGTGGACGATGCCATCGTGGTGGTGGAGGCGGTCGAGCGCATCATGCGCGAGGACCATTTGGGGCCTAAGGAGGCCACGCGCAAGGCCATGCACCAGATCACCGGCGCGATCGTCGCCATTACCTCGGTGCTCGCCGCGGTGTTCATACCGAGCGCCCTGCAGAGCGGCAGCACCGGGGTCATCTACCGGCAGTTCGCGCTCACCATCGCACTCTCCATGGGGTTCTCGGCGCTGCTGGCGTTGTCCTTCACGCCGGCGCTGTGCGCCTCGCTCCTGCGTGCGGAGCATCTGCGCGGCAACGTCATCTTCAACTGGTTCAACCGCGCCTACGAGGGCACACGGCGCTCCTACGTGCACCGCGTGTTCGTGTCGGTCGGCCACGCGCCGCGCTGGATGGCGGGATTCGCGGTCATGCTCGCGGTGGGGGCGCTGCTGTTCGCCAGGCTCCCGGGCAGCTTCGTGCCGGACGAAGACCAGGGCTACGCGCTGGTGGATGTGCAGCTGCCGGAGGGCGCTTCCATGCCGCGCACCCGTGAGGTGCTGCAACACATCAACACCATCCTCATGGGCAGCCCGGACGTGGCGAATGCGTTCCTCATCGTCGGCTCCAGTTTCACCGGCACGGGCGAGAATGCCGGCCGGGCGTTCGTGCACCTCAAGCCCTGGGGCGAGCGCCCCGACACAGCCGCGGATTTCATCCGCTGGGCGAATAAGACCTTCGCCCACGAAATCCACGACGCCAAGGCCTACGTCATCAACCTGCCGACGGTGCGCGGATTGGGCGTGTTCGGCGGCTTCGACTTCTACCTCGAGGATCGTGGCGGGCTGGGACGCGAGGCGCTCGCGGCCGCGCAGACCACGGTCCTCGAGGCGGCCGGCCGCGATGCGACGCTCACCGGGGTACGCGCCAATCTCCTGCCGCCCTCGCCACAGCTGCAACTCACGGTCGATCGCGTGCAGGCGCAGTCCATGGGGCTCTCCGCCAGCGATGTCTACACCGCCCTGCAGCTGATGCTGGCGCCGGTGTACGCCAATGACTTCATCTACCAGGGACGGGTGCTGCGGGTGCTGCTGCAGGCGGATGCCCCGTGGCGCATGACGCCCGAGGCGCTCGAACACTTCTACGCCTCGGGGGCCAACGGCAGCATGATCCCGCTGGCGAACTTCGTGCGCGCCGATTGGGTGGTGGGCCCCCCGTCCCTTACGCGCTACAACGGCTATCCGGCGGTCGAGATCACCGGCGGCAATGCCCCGGGACGCAGCTCAGGGCAAGCCATGCAGGCGATGCAGGCGATCGTCACCCAGCGCCTGCCGCGCGGTTTCGGCAACGACTGGGCGGGACAGTCGCTGCAGGAGCTGATCTCGGGGGCACAGGCGCCGCTGCTGTTCGCACTGTCGATCCTGGTCGTCTACCTGTGCCTGGCGGCACTGTACGAGAGCTGGAGCGTCCCGGTGGCGGTGCTGATGGCCGTGCCGGTGGGCCTCATCGGCAGCACCGTCGCGGCGCTGCTGCGCGGGCTGCCCAATGACGTGTTCTTCAAGGTGGGACTCATCACCATCATCGGCCTGTCGGCCAAGAACGCCATCCTGATCGTCGAGTTTGCGGTCACCGCGCAGAAGCACGGCAGGAGCCTGCACGATGCGGTGCTGGAAGCCGCGCGCCTGCGCTTGCGACCGATCCTGATGACCTCGTTCGCCTTCATCCTCGGCGTATTCCCCATGATGATTTCCAGCGGTGCCGGCGCCAACGCGCGCCACGCCATCGGCACCGGCGTGGTCGGCGGAATGCTGAGTGCGGCGCTGCTCGGCGTGCTGCTGATTCCGGTGTGTTACGTGGCCATGCGCCGGCTCATGGGAGACCCGCTCGATGCGCCGGGGCACGCGAGCGAGGGCGCTGCGCCCGGCGGTGCCGCGGTCGGACCTGCTCAGCGGCGTGAGAACTAGTGTGGCAGCGGCCCGGACCGGCAAGCGCGTGCGGGCAAGGCGCTGCCGCCGCCGGCGCTGAACACGTCCGGCCCGAACGGCGCGAGACCCGGCTCCGCCTCTCACGCCTCGGGTGTTGCGGCGGACGCCGGCGCGCGCTGCGGCGCCAAGCGCATCGCCCTCGCAAACAGCATCGCGCATCCTGCGGCGAGCACTGCCGCGGTCAGAAACGCCGCGCCCGGGAAATACACGCCGGCCGAGCGGGCGGAGAAATGGCCGAACACCTGGGTCATGAGCGGCGGCCCGACTATGGAGCTCAGACTGTAGAGGCCGGCGACCGCGCCCTGCAGCTCGCCCTGGGCGTTGGCGGGGATCTGCGCCGAGGCGAGCGCGTTCATCGACGGATAGGTGAGCGCAAATAGAAAGGTGGTGAGCGATACGACATACATCATCCAGCCGTGGTTCGCGAAGGCATATCCGAGGTAGGCGAGCAGCGCGGCGGCCATGCCGGCGGCGGCGGCGCGCCGCTCGCCGCCGATCCACGGGATGAGCACCCGCGTGAATGCGCCCTGGGCAACGGCCATGACGAGGCCGACGAAGGCGAGCGAATAACCGACCTCGGCGCTGCTCCAGTGAAACTTGGAGATGGTGTAGAACGCCCAGGTGCTCGGCAGGACCTGGTGAGCGACTTGCCACAGGAACAGCGCGCCCAGCAGCCAGCTGACGAGCGGAAACTTCAGCATCTGCAGCAGCGTGCCGAGCGGATTGGCGCGCGCCCAGTGAAACGGGCGGCGCGACTCCCGCGGCAGCGACTCCGGCAGCGCGAAGTAGCCGAACGCGGTGTTGGCGAGCGCGATGGCGCCG
>Ga0209375_1002968_pt1 | contig 11898 bp, 12 predicted proteins | sample GraSoiAngelo_131_FD_185888 | JGI IMG/M metagenome (GOLD analysis project Ga0209375, IMG submission 185888) | Grasslands soil microbial communities from the Angelo Coastal Reserve, California, USA - 14_0929_02_30cm (SPAdes) (version 2) | ecosystem: Environmental > Terrestrial > Soil > Grasslands ... | reverse complement strand
GCGTCACCATCACCTTTCTCGCGACGGTGGAGTAGCTGACCCGGAACAGCGGTTCCGACGCGGCCGCATCAGGACGCTCGGCGTGGAGGTAGTCACTCACGATCGAGCGCGCGGACTTGGGCAGGGGCACCGCGGCCTCCTGACCGCCCTTGCCGCAGACCCGCCGCAGTCCGAACGTGGGATCGAAGTCGCCGATGTCGAGCGCGACGACCTCGCTCCGGCGAAGGCCTCCGTAGGCCATGAGTGTGACGATGGCGCGATCCCGTCGCGTCCTGCAGAGGTCCAGTATCGTCTGGACCGCGTCCCAGCGTAGGGTGTCGGGAAGCTTGATGCGCTTGCTGGGACGGACGATCGGGTCGAGGGGATTCCTGTGAAGCCTTCCCTCGCGAACGGCCCACTTCGAAAATGATGCGAGGACAGCCAGCCTGAGACTCACCGTTGTGGGGCGCAACTCGCGCTCAGCCAGATCGTACTGGTAGGCCCTCACGAGATCGGTGCTGAACTTGGTGGTGAGCAAGGGAGCCTTCGTCTGGGCCTCGGCAAACGCGAGGAAGTCTGCAAATGCTCGTCGATAGGTCAGGATCGTCGAGGGGCGAAGCTCCTTCTCGAGGCAGAGGAACGCGACACATCGTTCGAAGAGGTTCGCTAGGCGATGCGGGTGACGTCGGGAAGGTCGGTTGGTTCGAGAGCGGGTCTCGGGCGCGATGAGCCAAGCGTTGTCCATGAGGCACCTCCCTCGCCCTCTCTAGCGGAGGTGCAGCCTCCCGTGCAGACCACCGCCAGGGCCGCGCTCGTCCAGGCGGCCCCGCTTGAGTCTCCAGAAACCACTACTTGGCCAGACGGGGGGAACACCGTCACGGCAAACAGCGCACGGAATTCCAGGAAGTGAGCAATTTGCGACCGAACGACACGAATGCGTCGGCAAGAGGCTTGTCGGCGACCGTTCGCCCGTCCCGAGCCACAAGAGCCAACATTCCGATTCGTGAAGACTTCCGAAAAATTGCCTCGTTGGCACGAGTCCTGCTGTTTCGCGGACATGACGAGCTTGAGTTGGAGCCGGATGGAGATTCCAGAGGCTCGTCTGAGAGGGACCGAGACGTGACGAAACGGACTCTGCGGCTCGTGGGATTCACACTGTCGCTACTGGTCCTCCCAACCGCCAATTACGCCGGGGATCGCGGAGATGAATCCGAGCTCACCAGCGCCACAGGGGTCACGCTGTACGAGGTCAGCGAACGAGTCACGTTCGACCAGGAGAACGGGGTGGTCTTTAGAAACGCCACTTCGCCTCTCCAGGGGTTTGCGGCCCTCGGGACGCCACTGTGCCCGTCGGAACTGTTGATCTCGGTCCCGCGGCTCAAAAGCTGCACTGTCATTGCGACCGGGACGGATCACGTGTCGACGCGGGCCGGCAAGGGGCCGGTGAGCGGCACCTTCGACGTGGTCATCAACGCACCAGGCAACAGTTCGGTCCACGTGCCCGATCTGCCGGGTGATCAGCGGGACGTTCAGCGGTGCCGTCGATCTATCGCTCGCGATTTTCCACCGCGTGCCGCTCGGCTCGATCTCGGGCACCTTCATAATCACCCATACGGCGGATCCTACTACCGGCATGCTCGTCCTCCTTCCCCAGCAGGTCGTGTTGCCTTTCACCGGGACGTTCCGGATGCCATTCAAGCTCGGTGCGCATGGCAGGTTCGAGAGGAGCGAGCGCAATCACGCGGCGTTCTATCTGGCTGACGACCTCCACACCACCACTCCCGTCAAGTCGCACGAGCGCTCGACCGGCTTTCCGGACGTGCGCCTCGAACTGAGCTTCGGTCAGTAGCATCGTCGGCGGCGGCGAGCATCACCGCCCCGTGACATCAACTAGAATTTGAAGGTGCTCGGCTGGTCCTTGGTCGATATCGACGAGATCGTCGCGTGAGCGTGGCGCCTCGCCTCTGACCTCCGTAGTTCTGCATTTAGAGTAATCTCGTCCTGGGCGCCATGCTGACCGAGCGGTAGAACGCAGGGGCTGTCTCGCCTCCACGATCGCGAAGCGGCTGCGTTCAGGGGCGTCCCTGCGCGCGACTGCCGTATACTTTTCGACGGGAGTGGCTGAACATGCAGTGTCTCGTGATCGAGGACGACGCCGATACCGCCCACTACATTAGCAATGGCCTCAAAGAGGCCGGCTTTGGGGTGGTCTGGTGCCGCAATGGCGTGGATGGCTTACACCTTGCGACGAGCGAGCGCTGGGATCTTGTCATCCTCGACCGGATGCTCCCAGGTGATGTCGAGGGATTGTCGATCGTTCAGGCGATCCGGACGCTTGGTAAGACGACGCCAATCCTGATCCTGAGCGCCCTCGCTAGCTTGGACGAGCGCGTGCGCGGACTTCGTGGCGGCGGCGACGATTATCTGACGAAGCCGTTCGCGTTCTCCGAGCTCCTCGCGCGCGTGCATGCGCTCTTGCGCCGTTCAGGCATGAAAGAGGATGTTTCCGAACTGCAGATTGCCGATTTGAAACTCGATTTGAGAAGACGCAGGGCCGAGCGGGCAAACAAGCCGATCGCGCTGCAGCCTCGAGAGTTTCGGCTTCTCGAGTACCTGGTTCGTCACCAGGGACAGGTGGTCACGCGCACCATGCTCCTCGAAGCGGTCTGGGACTATCATTTCGATCCGCAAACGAATGTCATCGATGTGCAGATCAGCCGATTGCGGCAAAAGATCGATAAGGACTTCTCGCCCCCATTGCTGCATACGGTGCGCGGCGTCGGCTACATGGTGTGCGTCGATGGCTAGGCTGCTGAGAAGCGTCGCGTTCCGCCTGGCACTCGGATATGGTGTGCTGGTCGTCGGAACGATGGTGGTGATTTCGACGGCCGTGTATTTCGGGACAGTTGTCGTCATCGACCGGGGCGTCGATGCGAAACTCTCGAAGATCTCCGAGCAGCTGGTCGATCGGTTCGAGACCGGCGACGTCCAAGCACTTCAACGCAGGATCCAGCAGCTTCTCACGGACGGCATCGACCGGGAAACGGAGGTCTACTCGCTTCTCGATGCTGACGGACGAAACATCGTGGGCAACGTCTCTGCCTTGGGCCGTGGAACGCCACTCGATCGACTGACCGATCAGATGATCGTCCGTGATGGTCGGCCATCGTCCAGTCGGCTCCTGCCGCGCCGATTGTCGAACGGTGACGTGCTCGTGGTCGGCCGCGATCTGCACGACGTGCGGGAGATGGAGCAACTCCTCGTGCGCGCCCTTCTCGTGGGAGGCGTCGCCGCCCTCCTGCTCGCCGTCGGGGGCGCGGCGTTGGTTCGCCGGCAACTCGAGCATCGAATGGCTGCCATCCGGCACACCGCTCTAGAGATCGAGGCCGGCGATTTGAGCCGTCGCATCCCCGTGCTGGATGCGGACGACGAGTTCACCCGGCTGAATCGCGATATTAACCGCATGCTCGATCGGATCCAGCGTCTGATGGAGGGGGTCCGCGACGTGTCGAATGCCATCGCCCACGATCTCCGAACACCGCTAGGCCGGATTCGAAGCCGCCTCGACGAGGTGCTTCGGCCCGGCGCGACCACGGAGCAGCTTCGTGAAGCGGCCGGGACGAGCATTCACGGCATCGACGAGTTGATCGTGATCTTCGACAAGCTTTTGCAAATCGCCGAGGCGGAGTCGGCGACTCGCCGCCAGTGCTTCCAGCCGGTCACCCTGAAGGACATCATCACGGACGTTGTCGAGCTCTATGACGCCACGGCCGAGGCTAACGGCGTGGCGCTCGTCGTCGATGTGGTCGGCGAGCCGACGATTCTCGGCGACAAGGATCTCCTCGCGAGCGCGACGGCCAACCTGGTCGACAACGCGCTCAAGTACGGCGGCAGCGCCGGAACTGTGCGAGTTGGAGCGCGAGAAGACCGAGAGACCGTGTCGATCGTCGTTCAGGACGAGGGCCCCGGCATCGCACCCGAGGAGAGAGTGAAGGTCGTCACCCGGTTCTACCGTCTCGATCGGAGCCGCAGCCTTCCCGGTAACGGGCTCGGCCTGGCCATCGTGACGGCCATCAGTCATCTGCATGGCGGCAGGCTCTCTCTGGAGGATGCCGCCCCCGGCCTCGTCGCTCGCATCGTTCTACCGCGCGCGGCGGCCTGAACCCGCCCTCTAACACCGCATCTCGGCTCCCCGCCGCCCTCGGTGCGGCCTGAACATTACCAGACGGTAATGCAATGGAAACCGTGAGGATAGGAACCACCGAGTAACCTTACCCTTACCCGCTGTCAATGGTGCGTTCAGCGCCGACAAGCTCAAGCCGGACATGTTTGCCAGCTTCCGCATTCTGACCGGCGCCCCGACCCAATCGCCCAGCGTCCCCGCCGGCGCCAAAGAGGTCGGTGAGCCTGAGCGGGTTTGACGGCTGTCCAGTTCCGAGTCTGTCTCACTTGTCTGGCCCGGCGTACTCCGCCCTAGCGCAAACGCACCATTGGCGAGGCGCAGGCCCCGACCTGAGAAAGTGGGGATGCCGGCGCGCCACAAGTGCCAGGAGATAAAGGGCTTGGCAAGCGAGCTGCTGGGGCGGTTCCTTGAGGGTCACGACGGCGCGGCCTTCTGCTTCGCCTGTCTGGCCGCGATGCTGGCGATGACCAGAAGCGAGGTGATCGACGCAGCAGATCGTCTCCGATCTGCCGGGGAAATCGAAGTTCGAGAGGGGAGGTGCGCCAACTGCGGCAGGTCCAACGTTGTCGTTTGCGGCTCGGTCGACAGCGACAGGCGATAGGAGCTGCCCGCGAGGTAGAAGACATCCCTTTTGGGCGACGGTATTCTGTACTTGTGAGCGTCGATGTCATACAGCACCCGTTGACCATGAGAAGAGGTACGAGCTGATCGCCAGATACCGCTGGGTCATCGCGGGTGGCGTGACCACGCTCATCATCGGCTATTGCGTCTGGCTCGTCGCGACCGACGCTCCCGCCTACCAGTTCTTGGTTCGCTTGTACAGCGACAAGCGTTTCCTCAAGCAGACGCTTCGCGAGTGGGGAATCCTCGCCCCCGTCATCTTCATCGCCCTCCAGGCGCTGCAGGTCATCATCGCGCCAATCCCCGGGGAGGCCACCGGCATCCTCGGAGGCTTTCTCTTCGGCGAGTGGCTCGGGCTCATCTACTCGATGATCGGTTTGACCTTGGGCTCGGTGGCCGCCTTCGGGGTGGGCCGGTGGCTCGGCGCCCACTACGTTCGCACCCTGGTCAGCCAGGAGACCTGGGACAAGATGGGCTTCATCGTCGAGGCCGAGGGCGCGATCCTCTGCTTCATCATCTACCTCATCCCCGGTCTGCCCAAAGACATGGTCTGCTATCTCTTCGGGATGAGTCCCATGCCGCTCTGGGTCTTCACTCTGGTCTCGACCCTCGGCCGCATTCCCGGCACCTGGGTCTTGTCGGCCCAAGGGGCTCATACGGCGGCCGGGAACTATCTCGAGGTGATTCTGCTCACGGCGCTCGCGCTCGCGGCGGCGCTGCCGCTCTACTACTACAGAACCCGAATCATCGCATCGTTTCGCGGCTCGGGTACATGAGCTCTGGCGCGCAAGCTTCATGGTGAGTCTCCCCTGGCTGCGTCGGTTAGCGGGACATTGCGAGCGACTCGACCACCACTCCAACTGAACTCAATTCAAAGCGAGTGATGCTGAATGCCTTACGTGACGTCTAAGTCCGGCCGTTGGCCTTCCGCCCCGCAGGAACCGGAAGGGTCGGGTCCTTCACCATCATGAGGAAGAGCAGGGCCATCACCGCCATGAAGGCCGCAATGAGGCCGAAGGCAGGCGTATACGAGAGAGAAGCGATGAGGAAGCCCGCCAGGATCGGGCCGGCGGCCTCGCCGCTGTCCCAGATGGTGCCGAATACGCCCATCGCCGACCCCTGACGGCCGGCCTTAGCGAGGTCCGCCACCAGAGCCGTCGTCGACGGTGTGACGATGGCCACGCAGACCAAAGAGCGCCGACGGCAGCAAGAGGAGCCAGAACGAGGCGAACGCAGGGATCGCAGGCAGGGTGACGGCGCACAGGAAGAGACCGGCCACGATCATCGGCTTGCGGCCGAGCCGGTCGGAGAGTCTTCCGGAGAGTGGCTTGGCGAGCACGGTGGTGGCCAATTGGGCGCCCATCACGAGCGCGATCTGAGCATCGTTCAGGCCGACTCCTCTCGCGTAAGTGGGGAAGAAGCCCAAGAAGGCACCGTAGCCAACGTACATCGCCGCTTCGAGTGTTGACGCGACCAACACCGCGCGGCTTCTCAGGACCTCCCAGATGCCGCTCCAGAACTGGCGCGAACGCTCGGCGAGTGTTGAGCCGGTCGACGCGCGCGCATCATGGTCCGGCAGTTGCACGACCATCACGAGCGGGAGCAGGCCAAGAACTCCAACGGCGAGGTACGTCATCGAGTAACTGGCCGTGTAAAACAGGAGGAGGCCACCGGCGAGCGGTCCCACCGTGGCGCCGAGATCGTTCGCCGACGCGAACCAACCGAGCTTCTCGCCACGATCACGCTGAAAGAGGTCGGCCACGAAGGCCGAGGCCACTGGCGAGAAGATGGCGGTCGCGAAGCCGTGGAGGAAGCGAAGGGCGAGGAGCGCTCCCGGCGACTCTACGAAAGGGTAAAGGAACGGCGGACCAGCGAAGAAGAAACATCCAAGCAGCATCATCCGCTTGCGTCCGAGCACGTCAGAGAGCGCGCCAGCCGGAAGCTTGATGAGGACGCCCGTGACCGTCGAGGCCGCGACGATTATGCCGATCAATTCAGGCGCGGCCCCCAGGTCCTGCGCGAAGCGGGGGAGGACCGGGCTCCGGGCCATCTGATACCCGACACGGGATAAGAACCCCGCGAGCACCAGGGTCAGGAACGGCGTCATTCTTGACCCGTCGCCACAGTAGGGGTCCATGCGGCGCGCCCGCCGCCTTCCGGCGAACCGCCAAACCTGTAGAGCACGAGGAAGACGTCGACCAGCCCCTCGCAGGCGCTGATGAAGATATCCGAGGTGAGCAGCCAGCGAAGCGGCCTGGGGAGCGAGCGCCACACTGCCACCATGTCCGTCGGGACGGCATCTGGTGTCACCGGGATATTGACGTGGCTGACAACGTCACGGCTGGCTCAGGGCCGCGTCGATCGCGCGCAGCACGCCGTCGGCGATCCGAGCTGGCCGTTCACCGATCCCTCGCACAAGCGCCGGATCGCCGCGCGGGTCGATCTCGATCACCTTCGTCCCGGCCGTGACCGGGACTCCATCGTGCGTCAGCCCTCGCAGGACGCCGCTGAGCGGGGCCGTCAAGGACGTCTCGTCGATTCGTGCGATGACATCACCGGCGTCAACCTGCTGCCCGATCGCGTAGGAGGTGAACAGTGTACCGGCTGCTGGCGCGTAGACGTAGCGATCGCGCGCGTGACCCGCGATGGCACGTGGCTCTCCCCGGAGAGGCAGAGCGGTGCCGCGCGTCACGACACGACCAAGCTGCTCCCAGCTCGTTTCCACGACGACGTCGGTCGTGTGCCCGGCGACGAAGTTCGGACCAAGACCGATCGTGAGGCGTGACAGCCCGCGCTGCGTCTCGGGGCGATGGCGTTTTCGCATCCGCGCGTCGATCAACACGTCGGGCGCGATCAGGCCAAGGACGACGCTGAAATCCAGCACCACGATGGGAACGACGGTGTTGCGCACAACGGTTGTAGATAAAGCATCCAGGTCATCCACGCGAATCGCTTCGACTTCGTCCAGCGTCGTTCGGCCATCGAAGATCGCGTCGACGAACGCCATACCCCGACGCGTGATCGTCGGCTGTTCACCGTCGTGAACGACGACCACGTGTCCAGAAACGAAGAGCCGGTGTGCGACGGCCGACCCGATGTCACCGACTCCGCGGACCAACACGCGTAGCGCCACGAGCTACCCTCAGCGCGAGCCGTGAGTTTCGGAACCAGTCATTGGTGGCCGGTGGTCGCGCTCGTCCTCTTCCGCCAGCGGACCGAACATCAAGAGGCCCGACATATGGAGAAGTCCCTGAGCGACCCTCGGCGGGATCTCAGCGTCTGGCTCGATCCCCTCCTACATCCCGGGAGGCCCATTCAGGACTTGAAGTGCGGAAAGGCGATCAGGCCGACGATACCTGCCGCGGCCACGAGGATCGGTTCCGGGATCTTGAACCGCCAGAGGATCCCGAGACTGATGAGCGCCACGGCGGCCGTCGGCACGTCGTAGATCGCGCGCCGGGCCAGGAGGATGACGGCACCGGCGATGGCCCCGGTCGCCGCTGACGTCGCGCCCAGGACGAACGCTTTCAGCAGGGCATTGTCGCGGTTCCGGCTAAACCAGGGCGCGGGGATGATCGTGAAGAGGTAGACGGGCAGGAAGATCCCGATGGCGGCGGCCACCGCGCCCAGGAACCCGGCCGCGAGGAAGCCGATGAAGACCACCGTGATGACGACCGGGCCCGGCGTGATCATCGCCACGGCGACGGCGTCGATGAATTGCTGCTCGTTGAGCCATCCGAACTGCTGGACGACACCCTGATGGAGGAACGGCACGATCGCCAGCCCGCTGCCGAACACGAACGCGCCGGCCTTCGTGAAGAAGACGAGGATCTGAAGCAGCACCTGCTCGCCACCGACCTTGAGATTGACGAACCAGCGCTCGATCAGCCAGATGACGGCGACCACACCCGCCCCGCCGAGCCCCGCTGTCAGAGCCTGCGCGCGCGTCGGCCGCGCGCGCGCGAAGAGCGTGACGAGTCCGGCGATGACGAAGAACTCGGCGAGTTCGGCTTCCGCCCACATGGTTGCGATGGCGAGGGCGCCGAATACCGCCCACAGGAGCGGATCACGCTTGTTGGTCGAGCGCGCGAGCTTGTAGGCCGCAATGGCGATGATCGCGATCACTGCGGCGCCGATGCCGTAGAAGAGCGCCTGCATCCACCACAGGCCGCCGAAGCGCTTGTAGGCGATCGAGATCCCGATGACCATGAGGAACGACGGCACGACGAACGCGAGACCCACAGCCGTCGCTCCGAGCACACCGCGCTGGAAGTAGCCAAGGGCGATCGCGAGCTGCGCGGCGAGCGGGCCCGGCATGATCTGAGCGAGCGCGACGCCGAGCCGATACTCGTCCTCCTCGACCCAGCGCCGCCGCTCCACGAGGTCGCGGTGCATGAAGCCCACCAGCGCGACGGGACCCCCGAAGCCGAGGGTGCCGAGATACAGGAAATACCGGACGAGCTCGGTTAGGCTCGCGCGGGTCGTGGTCGCCGCTGGGGGCATGGGGACCTCCCTGAACGTAACTGCTGGGCGTAACGGTTGACGCCCAGTGTAGCAGAGGTTACGCTGAGCGCAAGATGCGCTGGTTGATGCTCCTGATGAGTCTTCCTCCCACGCCAACCCGTCACCGTGTCGGGGTGTGGCGCAAGCTCCAGCGCATGGGCGCCGTCCGGCTCCGCGGCTCGGCCTGGATCCTGCCGGAGACCCCGGAGACGACGGAGCTCTTCCAGTGGCTCGTGCAGGAAATTCAATCATTCCGCGGCGAGGCCACCCTGGTCCACGTCGACCGGATCGAGGCCATGACGGAGGAGCAGGTCCGGGCACTCTTTCACAAGGCGCGGGGCGTCGAGTACCAGGCGGTCGTGCAAGGTTGCCGGGAGATCCTCTCCCAGCTGGACCGCTACCTGGCGAACCACCGCTCGGTCGCGAAGCTGCGCGGCACGCTGGATGGCCTCAAGCGCGAGTTGGACCGCATCCTGGCGATCGACTATCTGGACACGCCAGCCGGCCCGCGGGCCCGAAAGCTCTGGGAGACCACCGCCACACGCCTGCGGGCCGCAGAGACGCGACCTCGGGCGGCCAGGGGGCGACATCGTGCGTCGCTGCCCCCGCACGGCAGCACGTGGGTGACGCGGCCGCGGCCGCACATCGATCGCATCGCGTCCGCCTGGCTCATCAGGCGCTTCTACGATCAGGAGGCGAAATTCGCGTTCGCGGATGCGGCCGACGCTGCGCGCAAGGGTATCCCGTTCGATGTCCTGGGCGCCGACTTTGGGCACCACGGCGAGGACTGCACGTTCGAGACGCTGGTCAAGCGGTTCGGGATCAAGGACCGGCGCGTGAGGATCATTGCGGAGATCGTCCACGAGGCCGATCTGCACGACGGCAAATTCACCCGCAACGAGTCCACGGGCGTGGATCTCGCCATCCGAGGCCTCGCGGCGAGCACCGAGGAAGACCACGAGCTGCTCGAGCGGGGCATGGCGATCTTCGATGGGCTCTACACGGTGTTGAAACAGAAGACGTAGCAGCACCACCAACCACAAACGAGGAGGGCGAGACATGAGGAAGACGACGATTGCGGTGGCGTTTCTCGTCGCGTGGGGCCGGCGCTGAAGAACGGCCATCCCATGGACGACGTGACGCTGGTCAAGGGCACCGAGTGGAAGACCGTGTCCGAGAAGCTGGATTGAAAGCAAGAGCGCCGGCGTCCCCGAACGAGGGAGGCGAGTTCCTGAGGATTCCAAGTGATCGAGCGGCCGAGCAGAAACAGGGGGAAGGTTATGACTGACGTTAGGACCGCGATTCGATGATCCTGCACGAGCTGTACTTCGACGGCCTGGGTGAGGGCGGCGAGCCAGACACGGCGCTACGCGAGGCATTGATCCGCGACTTCGGCAGTGTCGAGCGCTGGCGGGTGGAGTTCGTCGCGCTGGGCAAGGCGATGGGTGGCGGGTCAGGCTGGGTGCTCCTGACGTACTCGCGCCGCGATCGAAAGCTAGTGAACCAGTGGGCCGCCGACCATACGCACGTTCTCGCTGCCGGCACGCCCGGCTCGCGCTAGACATGTACGAGCACTCGTATCACCTGGACTACGGCGCCGCTGCCGCAAAGTATGTGGACGCGTTCATGCAGAACATCCGCTGGGACCACGTCTCGCGGCTCTACCAGGCGCACGCGAGCTGAAGAGGGAGAACGTCACTATGAAATCTCAGATGTTGAAGCGCGCGATGGTTCTTCTCGGCCTCGCCGTCATCGTCGGCACGCCGGGGCTCACGCTCGCCGCATATCCCGACTGGAAGGCGGTGGAGCAGGCGCTCGGTAAATCGGGTCAGATGCAGCCTGGTGATGTCTTCCGCATCGGGATGCCGCGGACTGACCTTGCTGTCACCGTGAAGGGGGTGCCCGTCAAGGCCAGTTTCGCGCTCGGATCGTACGCGGCGTTCAAGCAGGCGGGAGACCAGGTCATGGTCATGGGCGACCTCGTGCTGCTCGATCAGGAGGTGCCGGCGGTGATGTCAGGCCTCCTCAGTGGAGGGCTCGAGGTCACCGCCGTCCACAACCACCTGAACGAAATGTCGCCCCACGTGATGTACATGCACTACGAGGGACACGGCGACGCCGTCGAGATGGCGCGGGCGCTCCGTCAGGCCCTGTCCGCGAGCGGCACGCCGCTCGGCGGCCCGGTACCGGCCTCGGCGCCGGCGGGCGGCCCTAGCCTTGACACGAAGGCCATCGAGCAGGCGCTCGGCCGCTCCGGACGGGACCTCGGCGCCGGCGTCTTCCAGGTCACCGTGCCGCGCGCCGAAGCGATCACCGAGATGGGCCAACCGTTGCTTCCAGGCATGGGCGTCGTCACCGTGATGAACTTCCAGTCAACTAGCGACGGCCAGGCCGCGATCACCGGTGATTTCGTGCTGATCGACAAGGAAGTGAACGCGGTGGCCAAGACGCTGCGGCAGCATGGCGTCGACGTCACGGCGATCCACAACCACGCGCTCAAGGACTTGCCCCGGCTCTTCTACATGCACTTCTGGGCTACCGGCGACGCCGCCAAGCTTGCCCAGGGATTGAAAGCGGCGCTCGACCAGACCAACAGCCAGAAGTAACGGAGG
>Ga0209375_1002962_pt1 | contig 11911 bp, 9 predicted proteins | sample GraSoiAngelo_131_FD_185888 | JGI IMG/M metagenome (GOLD analysis project Ga0209375, IMG submission 185888) | Grasslands soil microbial communities from the Angelo Coastal Reserve, California, USA - 14_0929_02_30cm (SPAdes) (version 2) | ecosystem: Environmental > Terrestrial > Soil > Grasslands ... | reverse complement strand
TCTGGACAAAGGCGAAAGATGTTATCTCCGGGAAACGCGAGCGAGGAAGCCGTGCTGCCTTGGCTGATGACGAGGATGTTGTGCGCGTCCGCATAGGGCTTAATCATGGCAACCTCCGAACTCGTTTGCGGCCCGATAATGATTTGTGCGCCGCGTCGGTCGAGGTCCTTGATCGCTTCAAGCGCCTTTGAAGGATCGTGTTGAGTATCGCGAACAAAAAAATGGAACCGATATCCACCGTGTTGGCTAATCGCATCTGCTTGGAGCTGTTCTTCGGCAATCTGCAGCGCTGCAACCGTGTCTATCCCAAGGCTAGACCCGGATCCAGTCAGCGTAGCGAGCACGCCAATCTTGAACACTCGCCGAGAATGCGATTCGTCCGATTGATCTGCTCTTGCCGAACCAACGAGAGCGAGAACGAGTCCACAAGCGATAGCACCAAAGACGACGCGAATTTTCATAAGTTCGCGAGCATCCTGGCATCCGCGACGCTGTCAAGGATGACGTTGTCTGGTGTGGAATTTCTAGTAGTGGAGCCCTCTAACATTCACCACGAGGGCACGAAGGTCGCGAAGAATTCCACATTTATCAAAGTAACCTGTGTGTTCTCCTGTGGTTAATTGAATGCTTGGAAGGCATTTTCACGGCGGATCTCTTCCCGCAGGGCGCCAAAGTTTTCATCGTCGCTGAACTGACGCGTCAAATCCGCGGCGCGCTCCGCTTGTCATTTCGAGCGAAGTCGAGGAATCTCTAGAAATCCCTAGGACGGGAGATTCTCGCGCAACATGGAACTGACCGCTGACTTCTTCCACCAAACATCCAAGGTTTTCACTGTCGGCGAACTGACACGACAAATCCGCAGCACGCTCGAAACAAAGTTCCGTGCTGTGTGGGTGCAGGGCGAAATCTCGAACTACAAACTGCATCCGAGCGGTCATCAATACTTCACGTTGAAAGATCAACGCGCCCAGATCGCGTGTGTGATTTGGCGCGATACCATGGCATCGCCGCGACAGCCGATTGTCGATGGAAGCCAGGTACAGGTTTATGGCACAGTCACCGTTTTCGAAGCGCGCGGACAATATCAGCTCAATGTTCAGATTCTTCAGCTGCGCGGCGTCGGTCTGCTTCAGGTAAAATTCGAAGCGCTCAAGCGCAAACTCGAAGCCGAAGGATTGTTCGCGCCGGGACGTAAACGGCCCTTACCAAAATTTCCGCGCCGAATTGGAATCGTCACCTCGCCAAGCGGAGCTGCTATTCGAGATATGCTGAACGTGCTACGCCGTCGCGCGCCGTGGTTGGAGATTCTAATCGACCCGGTCCGCGTGCAGGGAACAGGCGCCGCACAAGAGATCGCTGTCGCCATCCGCGAACTCGGCCAATCTACTGAGGCGTTTGCGCCGCTCGATCTGATCGTGGTGACCCGCGGCGGCGGGAGCATCGAAGACTTATGGGAATTCAACGAAGAGATTGTCGCTCGGGCAATATTCAACTCCGGAGTGCCAGTTGTCTCTGCAGTCGGTCACGAAATCGATTTTACCATCTGCGATTTCGTCGCTGACTTGCGCGCGCCCACACCAAGTGCCGCCGCGGAATTGATCGTGCCCGATATTTTCGATCTTCAACGACGGCTTGACGGTTGCACGCGTGCGCTTTTGCGCCAGTTGTTAAGCCGAGTGCGGGACGCACAACAACGTCTCGATCATACGCGCGAGACGTTGCAGCGTTGCCTCGCGCACAAGATTGACAGCTATAAGGGCAACCTGGCCCACATCACGAAGGCGTTACAAGCACGCAGTCCCGGGCGCGAGCTCATGATGCGGCGCAATCGTTTCGCGGATTTGCATCGGCGCCTGGTTGCTTCTCCCGCACGATTGTTGGAGAACGCGAGACACCGTTTCTCGCGCATCGAAGGAATCCTGCGCGTGCTAGGTCCGGACGCGACCTTGCGCCGCGGATACAGCATCACGATGAACGAGCGCGGAAAAATCATCCGAACAATCGCAGGCGCCCGGCCAAAGATGAAAATTCGCACCCGCGTGAGCGATGGCGAGTTCACCTCAGAGATCCTGTAGAGGCAGCCATTTCGGCTGTGCGGCTGAATCGAGGCCCCTAGAATCCCGGCCCCGAATCGAGCCCAGGTTGATACGTCAGCGGCGCCTGACGCGGCGCCTCAGGCAGCACTCTTTGTTGCGCCTGAGTGCTGGTGTCGGTCATTGTCTCAGTGTAGGGAGCGTTGGCAGCACAACTGCAAAGCAGTCCGGATATAAGTAAACCAAGCAGCAGACGCACTTTCATCGTTTTACCCTGATAATTTAGCCCGAGACGAGAGTCAAGCGAAGTCCCTTTGAAGGGCAGTAGTCAGCCTCTTCCCACCTTCTCTTGCGAACATAATTGCACCTCGGCAATCATGGCTTTTGTGGCAAAGTCAGCGACGCCTCAAAGAGCTCTGAAGTTTTTAAAAACCTCGCTCAAGCTCGAGCGGGATAGCATCCAACCCCAACCTCGTCAAAATGGAGGCGACGTTCTGAGCTATCGGCCCCTTTTAATGCCTACGCTGTGGGCTGTTCGTTGCAGTTCTTCGCCGCTGATCCGCACGATGTTGTTGGCGGTGGCATCGGCCGCCCAGCTTCCACTGTCATCAAGCTCGACCCAGTGACCTGGCAAGCGACTTCCGCTAAACGCCGGTATCCAGACCCAGTGTTTCCCTCTCCCCGCCGTTACAGATGCCGGCGATCCCGACTTTGTCTTCAGGTCAAAGTTTAGCTGTGTCGGCTCGCCGAGTTGGATCGTTGTATTGTTAATGGAAGCTTTGACCAAACCATTCACGACGAGCGTGACTCGGTAATTGCCTGCCGGGAGACCATCTAAAATGTAACGGCCGTTCGTATCCGTTTTAAGCACTGTGAGCAGTTTCCCCCCATTTTTCGTTTCGATTCGAATATCAGCGCCCTCTATTGGATGTCCTTTAGCATTTTTGACGATCCCTTGCAGTACCGAGCCCGCCGCCCATGCGCTCGCGACTGAAAGAATCAACCCGATGCAACCGATCCGAAGTGATTTGATAATCATAACAAAAAATTAGACACGAATGTGCAAAACGCGGCAATATCCGCTTGGCAAAATTCGATAAGGCCGCTTTGCCTTCACCAAGCAGTTAGCATCCGCAGCACGATCGCATTCAAGGAAAGCGGCATTGTCGCCGGCGTCGGTGATCCGAAGGGGAAAAAGGGTCAGTCCTAACTTTTGATGTAACGAGCACAAGCCTTAGAGAAGCTGACGAGTCAACATCTCTCCGGCTTGAACGCCAGTGTCTCCAGCGGCGGTAAATGAATCAGGATCGAATATTGCCTGTCCACAATTTGCATGCGCCTTTCGCGTTTGCGTTAACATGGATAGCTTTGAGCAAATCCGTGTCAGGCGCGCGCAAGATGAGTAGAAAAGTTCATCTGATTCTCAACGGAAAAGTGGCCGGCAATGACGCGCTGCGGGCTGCAGTTGTTCGGCAACGAGAGGATGGACATCGGATCGAAGTACGAGTGACTTGGGGGAAGGGAGACGCGCGGCGGTTTGTGTCGGAAATAGGCGAAGCGGATTTGCTGATTGCTGCGGGGGGAGACGGCACACTGAACGAGGTCGTTCACGGTCTGATGGATCTGTCGACTAACGCGCGGCCCGTTTTAGGAGTCGTGCCGCTAGGGACTGCGAATGACTTCGCTACCGGATGCGATATTCCGCGTGATCCGGAGAAGGCATTGGCGCTCTGTATGGAAGGTGGAGCCCTCCCAATCGACGTCGGTAAGGCCAATGAGCGGTGGTTCCTAAACGCAGCCAGTGCCGGCTTTGGCGCCGAGGTTACGGCCACCACTTCGCCGGACTTCAAACGGCTGCTTGGCTCTGCCGCCTATACCGTGATGGGTGCGATTCTGGCGATTAACGTTCATCAATATCACGGCAGGGTCATCTTGCCAGATCGCGAAATCATTGGCAGCGGTCCAGTAGCGATCATCGGGAATGGACGGCAGACGGGCGGTGGTGTCCAAGTCGCTCCCCGCGCATTTATTGACGATGGTTTGCTCGATGTGCTTGTCATTCGTCATATCCCGGCGACCGCGCTGCTCACCGCGGCGCGAGAACTGCAACAACTTTCATCGGATGGCGAATATATCTCCTATTGGCAAACTCCGTGGGTTGAGGTTCATCCTGAAGAGGTGATTCCAGTCAACCTGGATGGCGAACCAGCGGAGTTTTCGAACGTTCGATATGAAGCCGTATCGACGGCGATTCACCTGGTTGTTCCGCCGGATTGTCCCTTGCTATCGGCAACCGCGAAGTAGCGATTCAAATTATCTCGCCAGCCTAAACGCCAGGGTCGCCAGCGGTGGCAAATGAATAAGGATGGAATGTTCGCGGCCCATCCATGGAACATCCTGCGTTTGCACGCCGCCGAAGTTTCCTACGTTGCTGCCTCCATATGTTTCCGCATCGGTGTTGATGAGCTCATGATAAAAGCCGGATTCAGGAACTCCCAACCGATAATCATAGCGCACGACTGGCGTTGCGTTGACAACAAAGGCTACCGTATCGCCCTCGTGTGATCTTCGCAGGAACGACACGACGCTGTTATCGGCGTCGTGTAGATCGATCCAATCAAATCCTTCGTAGCTATCATCGAGTTGCCAAAGCGCCGGTTCGCTTTTGTAAATATAATTCAGATGTTGTACCAGCCGGCGAAGACCGTCGTGCCGAGGAAGACTAACGAGTTGCCAGTCGAGGCTCGTGTCGTGGTTCCATTCGTTGGACTGCCCGAATTCGCCACCCATGAAAAGCAGCTTCTTGCCGGGATGTCCGTACATCCACGCCAGAAACATACGGAGATTCGCGAACTTCTGCCATTCGTCCCCGGGCATCTTGGCTAACAACGAGCGCTTGCCGTACACCACTTCATCGTGGCTGAGCACCAGAACGAAATTCTCCTGAAACGCGTAAAGCAGAGAGAACGTGATGTTGCCATGGTGATAACGCCGGTAAATCGGGTCGATGCTCATGTATTCCAGGAAATCGTGCATCCAGCCCATGTTCCATTTGAATCCAAACCCGAGCCCCCCGAGATAAGTCGGGCGTGATACGCCGGGCCACGCGGTCGATTCCTCAGCGATGGTCATGATTCCGGGGAAACGCTCGTAGCAGACTTCGTTGAAACGTTTGAGGAAATAGATTGCGTCGAGGTTCTCGCGGCCGCCGTAAACATTTGGGATCCATTGGCCCGGCTTTCGCGAATAATCGAGGTATAGCATCGAAGCCACAGCGTCCACGCGCAACCCGTCGATGTGATACTTGTCGAACCAGAAAAGCGCATTGCCGATTAGAAAATTCCGCACTTCATTGCGGCCAAAATTGAAAATGAGCGTGCCCCAATCCTGCTGCTCGCCCTGGCGCGGATCCATGTGCTCGTAAAGATCGGTGCCATCGAACTCGGCCAGCGCGTGCGCGTCCTTCGGAAAATGCGCAGGCACCCAGTCCATGATCACGCCGATGCCGGCCTGATGACATTTGTCGATGAAATGACGAAGGTCGTCAGGCGGACCAAACCGGCTGGTGGGCGCGTAATAATTTGTGACCTGATAACCCCAGGAGCCTTCGAAGGGATGCTCCGCGACCGGCAACAACTCGACATGCGTGTAGCCCATCTCGAGCACGTACGGCAGCAACGTCTCGGCGAGCTCGAGATAACTGAGATGACGATTTCCTTCCTCAGTTTTGCGTCGCCACGAGCCCAGGTGCACTTCATAAATACTGATGGGACTTCTCGGCCAGTTGCGCGCCCTGCGCGATTCCATCCAAGCGCCATCGTTCCAGGTGTAACGTTCCAGATCGTACACCAGCGATGCGGTCGCTTTTCCGTGCTGATTGAAGAACGCAAACGGATCGCTCTTGAGAAGCAGTGCGCCGGTCTGAGTACGGATCTCGAACTTGTAGTGGGCGCCCTGTTTGATGCCTGGTAAAAATAATTCCCACACACCGCTTCCGACGAGTTTACGCATGGGATTGACCCGGCCATCCCAACCGTTGAAATCGCCAACCACGCTGACGCGTTGCGCGTTAGGCGCCCATACCGAGAAATAAACGCCACTCGCATCACCGATGGTGCGCACATGTGCGCCGAACTTATCGTAAATCTTCCAATGCTGTCCCTCGGCGAAAAGATGCAGATCGACCTCGCCCATGATCGGCCCGTACTGGTAGGGATCGCGTATCAGGTAATGCGATCCGTCCCAGGCGGTGACTCGGAGATGGTATGGAAGATCGCGCGTTGCGTTCCGGATAGTCGCGCAAAAGAAACCGTCCTGCTGAATTTTCTGCGCTGCGATCGGCTCTTCCGGATGTTGATCCAGCACGATTTCAATCTTGCGCGCATCGGGACGAAAGACGCGAATCTCCAAATCGTCTCCAACCCGGTGCGGACCCAACACTCGAAAAGGGTCGGAATGCTCGCCTCCGACGAATCGGCTCACTTCGTCAGGTGGCAATCCAGCGATCTCGAAAGATTTCATAGCTTAGGTTGACAGGTTAAGAAGTTAAAAGAGTTACAAAAGTCACGAGGACGCCCCTCCATTTGTAACAATGTCACTTTGTAACCGTTCAATCCTTCATCGCGTCAATCGGTCTTCGTTTCAACGAAACGTTTTGATCGTGCTCGTCTATGACCTTTTGCAGCAGTCCAAATCAGTCTGGAAAAGCCTGTATGGAATACAATATTACCGAATGTTCATGATCAGACGCGGTACTGCGCCCTCGTTCACGCCGCATCTGTCTAGCGCTCTGATCGCCTGCGCGCTAACGGCTGCGATTCTTTGGGGCGGCAGACTGCTGGCCGTTTACTTGGAGGAACGGACGATTCATTCGACCGCGCCAAGAGATTTCTTCATCAAGAATCAAGGCCTGGCATTCGAGCGCGCTGCGGCGCGCGCCCCAGATATTTTGCTTCTCTATGGCAGCTCGGAATTAATCGACCCGATTCCCGACAGGGCGTCCGATTTCTTCCGCCGCGAGCCGACCGGATTTGAGGTATGTCCCATTGGTAAGGCAGGCACCACTTCGTTGATTGTCTTGCAAAAGTTGGGCGCGCTCGGCTCTGCGTTGCATGGACGGAAAGTTGCTATCTCGCTATCGCCGAGCTCGTTTCTAACGCCTGCCCTCAGGCCCGACTTTTACGCTGGAAACTTCTCGTTACCTGCGGCAAGCGGCACTCTTTTTGGCAATGCTCTTGATTTGAACCTGAAGGCTAAGATCGCAAAGCGAATGCTTCAATTTCCAGATACGCTCGGAAAAGACGGGCTGCTGCGGCTCGCTGCCAATCGCCTCGCTTCCGGCCGTCCGTTGGACCGCGTCGTTTTGATGACCATGTGGCCGTTGGGAAAACTGCAAAACGTATTACTCGATTTGCAGGACCACTTCGAGGCACTCTTTTACATTATAGGCGGAGGCAAACCGGTCCCAGATTGGTTGCGACCGCTAAGTTCGCACAGGGTTCACCTTCACAAGAGGAGCGCTGGCAACGGGCGAGAGGCGATGACGGCCGGCTCAGTCGATACGATTCATCCGGCTAAAGACGCGAAATTTCGCACGCGCGTCGCGACTGCGAGCGAGTGGACTGATTTGGAATTGTTGTTTCGCACACTCATCGAATTGCGCGCCCAACCGCTCATTCTAAGTATGCCGATTGATGCTTATATTGCGCCGGGCGTTTCACGACGAGCTCACGAAGCGTATTACGATAGAATGCGCGAATTGACGCGGCGATATCACTTCCCGCTTGTCGAGTTTGAAGACCATGATCCCGACCCGACGTTCCTGATTGCTCGTCGGGAACATCCCACGCCCAAGGGATGGATGTATTATAACCGAGCGCTCGATAACTTCTTTCATAAGACTAAATGACCGACCACAACAACAACATCGAACTTGGCGCCGTAGAAGATCACGATGGGATATTGACCATTCGTGGCGGTGGCACCCAACGGAATTGGAATGGCATTCATTATAAACAGGGCATGTCCGCGAAGAATGTTGGCACGAAGAATCTATCCGCGAATATTGCCACCATTCCTCCGGGCGGCGTCGCGTACGCGCATGTTCATGTCGATTTCGAAGTGATCCTTTACATCATCGAAGGAAAAGTGCGCCACGAATTCGGGGCCGGCCTCAAGCAGGTCGTTGAAAACGAAGCCGGTGATTTCATTTACATCAAACCCGGCGTGCCGCACGAAGTCTTCAATATGAGCAAGACCGAACCCGTGGTCGCGTTTGTCGCGCGTTCGTCTGCCGACGAGTGGGACAAAATCGTGGCCTACGATCGCAATGCTCCGACCGAGGCACCTAAGGAAAGCGAGAACGCACAAAGTAAAATCAATTTGTCGCATTAAGATTCTGTTAATTGTTTTCCTGCTTTCCTGCGCTCCTTAGAAACTGTGAAGCATTTTCTTCTGGCTTGGCTCTTCCGCTGTTTTTGTTAGGAGGGCTACACCCTCTACTCACAAATCAATTTTCTTAGGAGTGATAGTCACCTGCCCAACCAACCCCCCGAACAAGGTTAGGGCAAGCCCCGCCGCCTCCATAGCTAATCCGGTTTATCCGCGCAATTCGCGGTTGATTTGCCAGTGTGCTCTCTTTGGGAACCGGATTTGAAACAAAAGCCGCCATGCGGTGAAGCATGACGGCTGATTGCCAAATATGGCTGCTTGTTCGGCTCGGCAGGTTACTTGAGCAAGCCCTCGCTATTGTCTGGTCATGGTGCCGCTGTTGCTTGCTATCACGTGGGTACCGGGTGGGTCTGTAATGATCCACTTGAGCTCAGCGCCTCCGTTCACGATGTAAAAATCGCGGTGCTTGGGGCCGTTCATACCCGTCCAGGTCATCGTCCCGTGGCCGTTCGCATCCACGGTATAGGTGCCATTAGGATGGAGCTGGATATTTGTTCCAGCATTTCTTATGATCAAGTCCTCGTGAAAGGTGCCGGTCGCGGGCGTGAACGTGACGAGACCGACCTGGCTAACCGGGTCGAAGTTAACGACGCCGTTGCCGAAGGTCCAGCCGTCGGCCAGCTCAACGTAGTTTCCCGACACGTCGTTGATGCTAAATGAACCAGCCCGTGCACTAGCCGAAAAGGCTGGCCCAAGGCCGATGATGGAAGCCGCTAACACGAGTAGCAGAGCGACTCGGATGCGGTTTTTGGTGATATTTGAATTTCTCATAAACTAATTTTCTTTTTGTTTTGGCCTTGTTGACTTCTCGTTTTGGGAAGTCCTTTCCAGCCGTTCACTCATGTAAACAAGAACGGGCGATCAAAGTGATCATCTGAATCGAGCTTTTGTGGAAAAGCTTCGGCGTGCAGGAATTTCTGTGGATGATAGGCTACCAAGAGGATTTATGGATGAGCCTTTGGTCTCTCCGCAAAGAGTGACCCAGCTCCTGGCGGATTGGAGTCACGGGGACGATGCGGCCCTCGCAGAGTTGACCCCGCTGGTCTATGAAGAACTCCGGCGCCTGGCTCATCATTTTATGGAGGGACAGCGTCCCGAGCACACACTGCAAACGACGGCGTTGGTTAACGAGGCTTATCTGCGCCTCGCCGGCCAGATCCACCCGAGCGTTACGAACCGCTCACACTTTTTTGCCGTCGCCGCGCAAGCGATGCGTCAAATCCTGGTCAATTACGCCAAGGCGTCTCAGTCCCAAAAACGCGGTGGCGGCGCGCTCAAAGTAGATCTGGAGGAGGTCGCGCTGATCTCGCCCGAACAGACCACAGAGATTCTCGATGTGCATGAGGCGCTGGAGAGATTGGCGACGCTCGACTCAAGAAAAGCTCACGTCGTGGAATTGAAATACTTCGGCGGCCTCAAGCATGATGAAATCGCTGAGGTCCTGAAAATCTCTACCGTGACGGTTCGACGCGATTGGGTCTTTGCCAAGGCATGGTTACACAATGAATTGCACAACGCGGCCTAAATGAATTAAACTCCTGACTATCATCAGACAGTGGGCCGAACATGACACCGGCGCGGTTACAAAGGGTTGAGGAAATCTTTCATGCAGCGCTGGATCAAGAGCCGGACCGGGTTGGCGCATTCCTGGACGCGGCCTGCGAAGGTGATGAGCTTTTGCGCCGTAAAGTAGAAGCACTCCTCGCTTCACTTCAACGAGCAGGCGCCTTCATTGAAACCCCAGTTGCCGGCATTGCGACGCGGATTACAGAAAATGGGCAAGCTGATTTGCTCATTGGTCGCACGATCGGCCACTACAAAATTTCTGAACAGATCGGCACCGGCGGGATGGGCGAAGTGTATCTGGCCACCGACATGACAGCGGGCCGCAAGGCTGCGCTCAAACTCCTGCCCACGCGCTTTACCAGCGACGCGGAGCGCCTGAAGCGGTTTCAACAAGAAGCGCGCGCCCTAGTCGGGCTCAATCATCCAAACATCCTGACGGTTTACGAGATCGGCGAGGATCATTCTACTCATTACATAGCCAGTGAACTGATCGAAGGCGAGACACTGCGTCAACGTCTGATGCGCGGGCGAATGCAGTTGAGGGAAGCTGTTGACGTCGCGATACAGGTGGCGAGCGCGCTCGCCGCCGCCCACGAAACCGGCATTGTCCATCGCGACATCAAGCCGGAGAACATCATGCTCCGTCCGGACGGATACGTGAAAGTGCTCGACTTCGGGATTGCAAAGCTAGCCGAACAGGAAGTGCCGGTAACAGTGCCGACAGACGAAGCGCTGTTGCTGGTTGAAACTAACATGGGGTCGATCCTGGGAACCGTTCGTTACATGTCGCCGGAACAGGCGTGCGGCGCGCCGATTGATAAGCGTACCGATGTGTGGAGTCTCGGCGTGGTGCTTTACGAAATGGTAACAGGGCATGCGCCATTCACTGGCGATACACCAAGAGAGATAATGGCTTCGATTCTTGAGAAGGAACCACCTCCGCTCACGAGTTACGTCGCGCACGCTCCGGCCGAGCCTCAGCAGATTATCAGCAGAACGCTGCGCAAAGATCGCAAGGAACGGTATCAGAGCGCCCACGAATTGCTTGAGGCGCTCAAAGATCTTCGTCACAAATTGGAATTTAAGGCTGAGTTGAAACGCTCCACCGCGGCTCCTAAGTTGGCAGCGTTCATCGTGCTGGTAGCGATCGTCGTCGGAGCGTTTTTTGCTTTCCGAATGTCGCGGCAGAGGGCAGTGCCGCTCCCACCTTTCCCGGAGAAATCGATCGCTGTGCTGCCATTCCTGGATCTTAGCCAGGCCAAAGATCAGGAATATTTCTGCGATGGCATGAGCGAGGAAATTCTGGACGCCCTGGCCAAAGTAGATGGGTTGCGCGTCGTGGCCCGCACTTCGTCGTTCTCGTTCAAAGGGAAAAACCCCGACGTAGGTGATCTTGGGAAGAAACTCAAGGTCGAAAATGTAGTGGAAGGAAGTGTGCGACGGGACGGGAATCGCGTTCGCATTAGCGCGCAGTTAATTAATGCGCGAAACGGTCTTCAGCTTTGGTCGGAAACTTACGAACGCGAATTGCAGGGCGTGTTTACGCTGCAGGATGAAATCACTCGCGCAATTGTTGACGCGCTCAAGATCAAGCTGGCCGTTTCGCTTCCCGCCCACGAACAACGCAACACGGAGGGATACGATCTTTATTTACAAGGCCTTTACTTCTCGAACAAAGGCAGCGAGGAGGATTTGCGGAAAGCGCTCAGTTTCTTTCAGCGCTCTCTCGAGAAAGATCCGATATTTTCGCGTGCCTGGACTGGGATCGCGAAAGTCTGGTTTTTTTTAGGGGACGTTCATGTAAAACCGCTCGACGCTTATCCGCAATCGAAGGCGGCCGCGTTGAAGGCGATTGCGCTCGA
>Ga0209375_1002958_pt1 | contig 11922 bp, 12 predicted proteins | sample GraSoiAngelo_131_FD_185888 | JGI IMG/M metagenome (GOLD analysis project Ga0209375, IMG submission 185888) | Grasslands soil microbial communities from the Angelo Coastal Reserve, California, USA - 14_0929_02_30cm (SPAdes) (version 2) | ecosystem: Environmental > Terrestrial > Soil > Grasslands ... | reverse complement strand
TCCTGAGCGAGTCCGCGTTACCCATCTACAACAGCGAGCGGTACAAGTCGCGCAGATGGTGGTCCCGCAGATCCCGCACCGCCTGCCAAAGGTCCGGCTCCGACGTGGCGCAGAAGATCTCGGCCGTGGAGCGCTCGGCCTCGGTGTCCGGGGCCCCGAACAGAACCCGTCCCCGAAAGATCCCGTCCTCGGAGCGGCGTACCTGGAGGCGAATGGCGATGAGTTGTCCGTCGAATCGGATGGGGGGGAGATCGTGGACGACCGCTTCGTTCGAATCAGATGCGTTGTAGCGTGCCGGTTGTTGTCCAGGCATGCGCACCGCTAGGGCTGGTTTATGCAAAGATATAAGGGTCGCCCACTTACGCAATACTTCGAAAGCCGGGAAGCGGGACGGGGGACGAGCCCCCACTCTTCCCTCGTCCCGCGTCCCCCTTGCCTCAGATCTTGAACGGCACCGGCGCGAACGTAATCACGAACAGGACGAGCGCCACCCATGCGAGCACACGCCGGGATCGCGGCAGCGGCCGTTGTGCATCGAGCACCGGTGGATGGCCGAGGCGGCCACGCGACAGGACGAGCACGAGCAGTCCCCAGTACAGCCATCCCCGCCAGAACCAGCCGAGTATGACGACGAGAATCCAGAAGCCCAGTGCAATGCGCTGCTGCCAGCGGGGAAGCGCGGCATACAGGATGTGCCCGCCGTCGAGCTGGGAAATGGGGAGCAGGTTCAGCATCGTGACGAACATACCGAGCCAACCCGCGAACGCGACCGGGTGGACGAGCAATGCCGATGCGGTGCCGTGGGTCAGGAACCGGAGCAGCGCTGTGACGAGCGAACCGCCGAGGACAGCGGTGTCATGGTCGATACCCACCAACAGGCCCGTCGACGGTCCGTGCCCCGGGAGAGGGTGACTGAGGATGAGGCCGATCGCGAGGACGGGCAGCGCCACCAGGAAGCCGGCGATGGGACCCGCCACGCCCACGTCGAACAGCTGCCGGCGGTCGGAAAGCATGGTGCGGAGCCGGATAAACGCGCCCATGGTTCCGATGAACGACGGCACGAGCGGCACGGGAATGAAGTACGGAGGCGACACGTCGAGGTTGTAGCGACGCGCGGTGAGATAGTGCCCCAGCTCGTGGCACGTGAGAATCGTGAGCAGTGGCAGTGAGAAGGTGAGCCCTGTCGTCCACGCGCGCACGAAATGGCGGGGGAGCGTGTCCGAGCCCGTGAACAGACCCAGAACGCTGTCGTAGGCGATCGCACCGCTGAGGACGGCCCCCGCGACGGTTGTGGTCAGCAGGGTCGCGAGGAACAGCGTTACGTGTACCCCCCAGCGCTCCCGGCGCCGCCCCAACGGCCGCGTGAGGACGAGGTGACGCCCGTCGGGCTCATCCGACCAGTAGTAGCTTCCGGGCCACACGTCGAGCGCCTCCGCCAGGGCCGGCGAGGGCTGGGCGTGGTCCGGATGTACAAGCGCGTCAATGACTTCCCGGTCCGGGAGCTGGGACGTGCGCCAAGCGAGCAAGAATGCCGTCAGATCCATCGCGTGCCCTTGACTCGGGGCCTGGGGAATCCTACTATAGCTCGTTCGCACCTCCTCGAACTCCCTGATTCCAATCTCGACGCGTTCACTCCGCACCCCGGGGTTTCGCCCGCCGTAGACCTACGGAGCAACGACACACGTGGATATCGCTGAACTGAAGAGAAAATCCGTCGCGGAACTGCACGCGATGGCCGAGACCCTGAACATCACCAACTACTCAGGGCTCCGCAAGCAGGACCTGATCTTTCGCATCGAGCAATCGCTCCTCGACTCGGACACCGTGCTGCGCGGGGAGGGGGTGCTCGAGATCCTCCCGGAAGGCTACGGATTCCTGCGCAGTCCCGACTGGAATTACCTGTACGGGCCCGACGACATCTACGTGTCCCCCAGCCAGATCAAGCGGTTCGATCTGCGCACCGGCGACACGATCATGGGCCAGGTGCGGCCGCCCAAGGAGGGGGAGCGGTACCTCGCCTTGCTGAAGGTCGAGGTGGTGAACGGCGATGAGCCCGAGAAGGCGAAGCACCGCGTCGCGTTCGACAACCTGCGGCCCCGCTACCCCGAGCGGCGTATCAAGCTCGAGCGCAAAGACGGCGACCTGTCGATGCGGGTGATGGACATTCTCAGCCCGATCGGCATGGGCCAGCGCGGCCTCATCGTTTCGCCGCCCAAGGCCGGAAAGACGATCCTGCTCCAGAAGTTGGCCAACTCCGTCATCGAGAACCACCCCGAGGTCTACCTCATCGTGCTGCTGATCGACGAGCGGCCCGAGGAGGTCACCGACATGGAGGAGAACGTCAAGGGCACGAACGTCGAAGTGATCTCCTCGACGTTCGACGAGCCCGCGGACCGCCACGTGCAGGTGGCGGACATGGTGATCGAGAAAGCCAAGCGGCTGGTGGAGCACGGCAAGGATGTGGTGATCCTGCTCGACTCCATCACGCGCCTGGGTCGTGCTCACAACGTGGTCGTGCCGCACTCGGGCAAGATCCTCTCGGGCGGTGTGGACGCGAACGCCCTGCAGAAACCGAAACGATTCTTCGGCGCCGCCCGCAACATCGAGGGCGGCGGCTCGCTCACCATTCTCGCAACGGCGCTGATCGACACCGGCTCCCGGATGGACGAAGTGATCTTCGAGGAGTTCAAGGGTACCGGGAACATGGAAGTGATCCTCGACCGGCGGATCGCCGAGCGCCGCACGTTCCCGGCGATCGACGTCCAGCGCTCCGGCACCCGGAAAGAGGAGATCCTGCTCTCCAAGGAAGAGCTCAACAAGGTGTATCTGCTCCGCAACTTCCTCGCCGACATGCCACCGGTCGAGGCGATCGAGTTCCTGCTCGAGCGGCTCAAGCGGACCAAGACGAACAACGAGTTCTTCGCGACCATGGCGCAGGGGTGACGGGCGGCCGCGACGCGGGCCGGTTGCTCGGCGTCGACTGGGGCGAGCGCCGCATCGGCCTCGCCCTGTCCGATGAGACCCGCACGCTGGCTCAACCCCTCACCACCCTCACCCGACGCCTCGGCAAACGCTTCCCGATGCGCGAGCTTCTCGTGCTGCTCGAGCAGCACGCCGTGACCGGCGTCGTCGTCGGTCTGCCCCTCGACCAGGAGGGCCGCGAAGGCGATGCGGCGACCGCGGTACGGATCCTCGCCGCCGATATCGTGCGGCGCTGGGGACGGCCTGTGGAGCTCTGGGACGAGCGCCTCACGACGTCCCGGGCGCTGCAGGCCGTGCGCGAAATGGGCGGGTCGACCAGAGGACGCAAGGGCGACGTGGACGCGCTCGCGGCCGCTCTGTTGCTGCAACACTACCTCGACGCCAAGCGGGGGTCGGCCACGTGAGAACGCGGAAGTCGAAACGCGGAACGCGGAACAAGCGCGCGACCTCCCCTGCTCTGTTCCGCGTTCCCACTTCCGCATTCCGCGTTCTGCTGGCCCTCTCGTTCGGCGCTTGTGGCGGCCACCCTCGACGCCGCCATCGACTCCCTCGCCGCCAACCACGTGATCGACCATCCTGGCACGTTCCGGTTGTATGCCAAGGTCCGCGGTCTCACGCACTCGCTCAAGAGCGGGGTGTACCTGCTGCACCAGGACGAGTCCTGGTCCGACGTCGTGGCGGCACTGGAGCGCGGGCGCGGGGTCGAGCAGCGCTTCATCGTGCGGGAAGGCCTGCGACTGGTCGAAGTGGCAGACCTCGCTCAGGCCCAGCTGAAAATTCCGCGCGACTCCTTTATCGACGCCGCCGAAGATTCCGCGTTGCTCGCCAACCTCGGGCTCCCGGATCAGGCGAGCACCGCCGAAGGATACTTGTTTCCCACGACCTACCTGCTGCCGCTACGGATCGGGGCGCGGGAGCTGGTGCGGGTGATGGCGCATCAGTTCATTACGCAATGGAGTCCCGAGTGGCAGGCCCGGCTCGACACGTTGCGTATGTCGCGTCATCAGCTGGTGACGCTGGCGTCGATCGTCGAGGCCGAGGTCCGCTACGACCCGGACCGGCCCTTCATTTCAGCGGTGTATCACAACCGGCTCCGACGCGGCATGCGCCTCGAGGCCGACCCGACGGTGAGCTACGCGCATGGACGACGCCTGAAACGGGTGTGGGAGAAGAACCTCGCCGTGCGGTCCGCCTACAATACCTACCTCCACACGGGGCTCCCGCCGGGGCCCATCAGCCAACCAGGGCGTGCGAGCCTGCTGGCGGCCCTGTACCCGGCCGACGTTCCGTTCCTCTACTTCGTGGCGCAACCGGACGGCAAGCACGTCTTCTCGGCCACCTACAACGAGCACCTCGCGGCGATCGCGCGCATCAAGCAAGCGCGGCGCGCAGCGCGCGCGCCGCGGCCCCCGGGTCGGTAGCGGTCCACACCGCCCCGATTACAGCCACACCGGCGGCGCCGGCGCTCATCAAGGACGCCGCATTGCCCGCCGTCACGCCCCCAATCCCAATGACTGGGACGCCGTCCGGGGCGAGCCGTGCGAGGCGCGCAAACCCGCCGGCGCCGAGTGGCGGCCCCGCATCCGCCTTGTTCGCCGTGGCAAAGCACGGCCCGACGCTCCAGTAATCCGCCGGCCACCCCCGTGCGCGTTCGGCCTCGACGTCTGAACCCACCGAGACCCCGAGCAGAAAGCCGGGCGGCACCTGGGGCCGCAGCCGGTCGAGGGGCGGGTCCTCCTGACCGAGGTGCGCCCCCGCCGCCCCGGCCGCGAGCGCCACGTCCACCCGATCGTTCACGATCACGGGGACCGCCAGGGCGCTCACGAGGGCGTGGGAGAGCGCCAAGAGCTCGCGTGGCGGCGCGTCCTTCAGACGCACCTGGATGATCGTGGCCCCTTTCCCCCCTGCAACAGCACGGCGGCACGCCTCGACCGGATCACGCCCCTTGAGAAGGCGTGCATCCGTGATCACCATCAAGCGCAACTGAGATTCGGGTGCCATGAGCAAAACCCTGCGTGGACTGCGCGGCGCCACGACCGCCGCGGCCAATACCAGCCAGGCGATCCTGGACGCGACGGCGGAGCTGCTGCGCGCGCTCCAGGAAGCGAACGCCTTCCAGCCCGAGGACGTCGAAAGCGCCATCTTCACGTCGTCGCCGGATCTCACCGCCGAGTACCCGGCGCGCGCCGCGCGCCTACTCGGGTGGACCGATGTACCACTGCTGGGCACCGCGGAAGTCGCGGTCCCCGACGGCTTGCCGCGCTGCATCCGCTTGCTGCTGCACTTCTACACGACCAAGCCGCAACGCGAGCTGAAACATATGTATCTCCGCGACGCGGCCAAACTGCGACCGGACCGACAGAAATGACGGGCGGTGAAGGGCGGTGGAAGGCGGTGGAGGGCGGTGCGGCCGTCCGACCACGGACGATCATCGTCTCGGCCAAGGGCGCCGCCCGGTGGCAGGCGGGGCATCCCTGGATCTATCGCACGGACCTGTACGACGAGCCGCGCGATGCGCCCGGCGTCGTGACCGTCACCGACCGGCGCGGGCGCCACCTGGGGCAGGCGCTCCATTCACCCAAGTCGGAGATCCGGCTGCGCCTGCTCACCGCCGGGCGGGAGCCCGTGGACGCCGCATGGTGGCGCGACCACATCGCCGCCGCCGCGCGGCGGCGCGCGGACATTTCCGCTACTGCGTACCGGGTGGTGCACGGGGAGGGGGATGGCCTGCCGTCACTCGTCGTGGACCGGTACGGGTCTTACGTGGTCGCGCAACTCCTGTCCGCCGGCCTCGAGCAGCGGCGGGAGGACGTGCTGCACGGCATCGACGCCGCTCTCGCACCCGAGGGAATCCTGCTGCGGAACGATACGGCCGTGCGACGCCATGAAGGGTTGCCGCTCGAAATAGTCCCTGCCCGGGGCACAGTGCCCGATTCGGTCGCGGTCGAGGAGTCGGGCGTACGGTACCTCGCCGCGCCCCGAACAGGCCAGAAGACTGGAGCCTTTCTCGACCAGCGCGAGAATCGGATCCTGGTGGGTGCCCACACCGGCGCAGGCCGCGCTCTCGACCTGTTCACGTACCACGGCTCCTTCGCCCTTCACCTCGCGCGGCGCGCCGCGGAAGTCGTGGCGGTGGATTCGAGCGGCGACGCGCTCGCCCGCGGCCGCGAAAATGCGGCGCTCAACGGCCTGACGAACATCGCCTGGCGCGAAGCCAACGCGTTCGATCTGCTGCGCGAGCTGGAGCGCCGACGCGAGACGTTCGATACCGTGGTGCTCGATCCACCGGCGTTCGCCAAGTCGAAGGAAAGCGTCGTTCGGGCGCTCGCCGGCTATAAGGAGATCAATCTCCGGGCGATGCGCTTGATCGCCCCGGGCGGAATTCTGTTCACGTGCTCGTGTTCCTATCATGTCGGCCGGGGGCTGTTCATGGACATGCTGGGCGACGCCGCCCGCGACGCCCGGCGCCGCCTCGAGCTGCTCGCGATCACCGGGGCCGGGCGCGACCACCCGGAGCTGCTCAGCGTCCCCGAGACCGGCTATTTGAAAGGCGCCCTGCTCCGGGCCGTTGACTAAACCGGTGTCCCTTACAACCTTGCATCCTGTCCATGCCGGCGTCCGCCCAGGTTCGCCGAGTGTTCATCGGCCTCCTCGTCGCCAACCTGGCGGTCGTGGGGGTCAAGGTCGCCGTGGGGCTCGCGTCCGGATCGCTCGCGGTCCTCGGCGGCGCAGTGGACTCTTGCGTGGATGCGTTGAACAACGTGCTCGCGTTGATCGTCGTTCGCGTGGCCGCCAAGGAGCCCGACGAGGATCACCCCTACGGCCATGGGAAGTTCGAGACGCTCGGCGCACTGGCGATCGTGGGCTTCTTGTCGATCACGTGCTTCGAGCTGGTACGGGAGGCGGTCAATCACCTGGTGAGCGGTGCCCATCGCGTCGACGTCAGCGACTCGCAGCTCACGCTCCTGCTGCTCATCCTGGGCGCGAACGTCGTGATCAGCTGGTACGAACGCCGCCGCGGCACCGAGCTCGGCAGCGAGCTGCTCGTCGCCGACGCGGCCCATACGCGCGCCGACGCGCTCATCACCGTGGCCGTGATCGCGGGCATCCTGCTCACGCGCCGCGGCTGGTGGTGGATCGATTCCGCAGTGGCGATCGTCGTCGCGCTGGCGATCGTCTTCGTGGCGTATCGGATCCTCGGGCGCACGGTGCCGGTGCTGGTCGATCAGCGCGCGATCCCCACCAGCGAGATCGAACAGACGGCGCAAGCGGTGCCGGGCGTGCAGAACGTTTACGGCATCCGCTCGCGCGGCCCATCCGACCTGCGCTACGCGGAGGTCACCATTGCGGTAGACGGGCAGGCGAACGTCGCGTCCGCGCACGCGATCGCCGACCAGGTCGAGGAGCGGTTGAAGCGCGACCTGCGGCTGCACGAGGTCACGGTGCACGTGGAGCCATGCTGAGTCTTTCCGGCGAGCCGCACTCCCCCACCACACGGCGTCCCCCGCGCTCACTCAAGCAGGAGTACCACGAGTTCCTGCTGCAGCGGATCGAGGAGTACAAGAACACCCTGGGCCGCGAGGAGCTGCTCGAGATCGGCGACGAGGCGGTGCGCGAGCTGGAGGCGAGCGCGGCAGGACAGTACCTGCTCACCGAGGTGCTGCTGCTCGAACACGTGGACCGCATCATCGCGAGACGCCTGCGCCTGCCGTCGTTCCCGCGGTGGCGTCAGAAGCACCGCGCGCTGCGCGCCGCGCAGCGGGCTCCGACCCATTGGGGGCTCGATCCGGATAACGCGCTCGTGGCGGCCGTGCGCCGGCTCGAGCCCGGCGACCTGGCCGTGGTCGTCGGTGCCACCGCGCTGCCATCCGCCCTGTTTGTAGCCGCGCACGACGCCGAAGTGTTTCTGGTCGATCACGATCTGGCAGCCATCGAAGGTGCCGAAAGCCGGGCCGTCACCGAGCAACTCGCCGGACGCTTCCAAGCCCTGGTTGTGACGTTCGGCGGCTGGTTCCCCGATGTGACGCCGAGTCTCGTGGTCATCGACCCGGCCGCACTCGGGCCCGCGCGCACGCGCGACCGCCGCGAGCTGCTCGCGCAGCTGCAGGCGCGCACCCGCCCCGGCGGCGTGCACGTCATCCTCCCGAGTCCCAGCGCCACGGAGGTCATTCCGCTCGCGCCGGAGGCGCTGCAAGCGCAGTACGGCGGGTGGGAAATCGTCCGACGCCGCCGCACCAAGGCGGGTGCCGGCTTCACCGCCACGAAGCCCGAGCGTCAGCTCGACACGGCCATACACGTGTCGGAGTGACCCCAGCCCCACCCTGCCATTCCCGTTACCTGTTGTCGGATAAGGCGTTGCCGGATGAGGCGTGCGGCAAGGGTTTTGCCCGGCGACGCAGTATCCGACAACCGGGAACGCCCTTTCCATGACCAGTCTCCCTTTGGTCCTCGACGACCACGAGCCGATCGGTATCATCATGCGGGCCGGCAGACAAATCCTCCGCCCGGCGAAGATCTGGGCGTACTGCTGGTTCCCCAACGAAGCAGAGACATCGGACGAGGATTGACGTTGCAGACGGGCCGGCCGCGAGCCGGCCTTCTTGTTTCGTCGCACTAGGTTAGCCGCTGCTCCGGTTGCCGCTCCCCTGCGGCGAGCCTAATCTTCAAGGGCATGCCGACCCTGACCATCAACGGCCGGTCCATCACCGCCGATAGCGACCAGACAATCCTCGACGCGGCGCGCGCCGCCGGTATCGCCGACATCCCGACCCTCTGCTGGTATCCCAAGCTCACGATCGTGGGCAATTGCCGGATCTGCCTGGTCTCGGTGGAGGGTCAATCGAAGCTGCTTCCCGCCTGCGCCACCAAGGTCGCGGACGGGATGGTGGTCCAAAGCGAATCGCACGCGGCGGTCGAAAACCGCAAGGGTGTCCTGCGGCTCCTGCTCGAGCGCTACCCGGGCGAGCACCTGCTAAACGGCGGCCGGGCCCGGCCGCGCAACGAGTTCGAAGAGTACGTGGTGCGCTACGGGGTCGCTCCCCGCCCCGTCGCGGCGCGTGACCTGGTGCTCCGCCACGGTGACGAGCGGCCGGGCGACCCCATGATCCGTCACGACATGAGCACCTGTATCCTGTGCACGCGCTGCGTGCGGGCGTGCGAGGACATACAGGTGGTCGGCGTGCTCGACGTCGGCCAGCGCGGCGAGCATACGGAGATCATTGTGGGCGCGGACGGTGACCCGGACAAGGCCGGGTGCACGTGGTGCGGGGAGTGCGTGCGGGTGTGCCCGACGGGGGCGATCTTCGAGGTGATGCCGCGGCAGCGGTTCGCGCCCGAGAAGATCCTCCACCCCGACAAGAAAGTCCGTTCCGTCTGCCCGTACTGTGGCGTGGGGTGCCAGGTGGACCTGCACGTCACCGCCGACCAGGTCGTTCGCGTCACCTCTCCGGACATCGAGCTCAACACGCCGAACCAGGGCTCCACCTGCGTGAAGGGCCGCTTCGGCTACGACTTCCCCCAGCACCGCGATCGACTGAAGCGGCCGCTGATCCGCAAGGGCTGGGAACGGGAGGGAGGGCGCTGGGTCTGGCGCGGACGGACGGGCCCGAACCGCCGCGCCGGGCCGTGGCGGACGGTGGAGGGAGAGGGCCAGACTCCGAAGCCCGCGGGTCCCCCCCGAGCGGTAGGCAAGTCGGTGCGCGACCTGTCCCTGCTAGAACGCGTCGACCTCGACATCCGCGACCGCGTGGCCACGCCGCCATCGTGGTACGAGCCGTTCCGCGAGGCGACGTGGGATGAAGCGCTGGAGCTCACCGCCCAGGAGTTGCTGCGGCTCAAGCGCGAGCGCGGCGGCGATTCCCTCGCCTGCTTCTCCTCGGCGAAGTGCTCCAACGAGGAGAACTATCTCATGATGCGGATGTTCCGCGGCGCGCTCGGCACCAACAACATCGACCACTGCACGCGGTTGTGCCATTCGACGTCGGTGGCGGCGATGCAGCGGGCGCTGAACACTTCGGCGGCGTCGGGCTCGATGCGCGAGGTGGAGCACGCCGCCGACGTCATCTTCATCGCCGGCGCAAACACGACCGAGTCACACCCGGTGTTCGGGGCCGCGATCAAGCGAGCGCACGCACGTGGCGCCACCCTCATCGTCGCCGACCCGCGCCGCACGGAGTTGGCGACCCGCGCGGACATCCATCTGCAGATGCAACCCGGCACGGACGTCGCCCTGTTCAACGCGATGCTGCACCACATCATCGCGGATGGCCTGGAGGACAAGGGGTTCATCGCCGAGCGGATGCACCAGTTCGACGCGGTGCGCCGGTCGGTGCAGGCCATGACGCCCGAGATCGCGGCGAAGATCACCGGCGTGCCGGCGGACAAGATCCGCTGGGCGGCGGAGCTCTACGCCGGCGGACCGAATACCAGCACGCTCTGGGCGATGGGACTCACCCAGCACGCCAACGGCACGGATCTCGTGACGTCGCTCCTGAACCTGATGCTCGCCTGCGGCATGATCGGGCGCTGGGGCGCCGCGATGATGCCGGTGCGCGGGCAGAACAACGTGCAGGGCGCGTCGGACGTCGGTGCGATTCCGTTCGTGTATACGGACTACCGGCCGGTCAAAGACCCGCACGTCCGCGCGGAATACGCGGCCGCGTGGGGCCTGCCCGCCGAGTCCCTCTCCCTGAAGGAGGGGCTCATGGTGACCGAGATCGTGAAGGAAGAGAGCGGCGTTCGGGGCATGTACATCATGGGCGAGAACCCGATCATCTCGGACCCCGACCTAGCGCACGCCGAACACTGGTTCCAGGAGCTCGAGTTCCTCGCGGTCCACGACCTGTTCCTCACCGAGACCGCGCGCTACGCCGACGTCGTGCTGCCGGGCTCGAGCTTCGCCGAGAAGACGGGCACCTTCGTCAACACGGAGCGCCGCATCCAGCTCGCCCACCGGGCCGCGCCCACGCCGGGGCAAGCCCGCGGCGACCTCGACATCCTGATCGACCTCTCCAACCGCCTTGGTCTCAAGACGCCCTTCACGACTGCCGAAGCGGTCATGACGGAAATCGCGCAGATCACGCCTTCGTGGCGCGGCGTGACCTACCAGCGGCTCGAGGGTGCGGGTCTGCAGTACCCTGTACCCACCCGTGACTCACCTGGAACGTCGTTCCTGTTCGACGACCGATTCCCGACGCACGATGGCAAGGGCGTGTTCGTCCCCGTCGAGTACGCTCCGCCGGTCGAGCTTCCCGACGCTGCGTATCCGTTCGTGATGAACACCGGGAGGCAGCTATATCACTGGCACACGGGGACCATGACCCGGCGCGCCTCCGGGCTCGATCAGCGCGAGCCGACGCCGATCGTGGAGATCCATCCCGAGGACGCGCGCGAGCTCGGTCTGCAGGACGGCGATCCGGTGCGCCTCACCTCGCGGCGCAACTCGATGGTGAGCTCGTGCCGCATCTCCGAGCGCGTGGCGCGGGGCCAGGTGTTTGTGCCGTTCCACTTCCGCGAGGCGGCGGCGAACCTGCTCACGAACCCGGTGCTCGATCCGTACGCGAAGATGGCGGAGCTGAAGTGCTGCGCGGTGCGACTCGAAGCGGTGGAAGCTCCGGCGACGGTGAAATAGATGTCGGGTGCCAGGTGTCGGGTGTCAGGTGGTGCCGTCCCCGACACCTGACACCTGACACCCGACACCTGTAGATTCACAGCCCCATGGATCTCGGTCTCGCGGGCCGCGTGGCCCTGGTGTGCGGCAGCACCAGGGGGCTGGGGCGCGCGGTGGCCAAGGCCCTGGCGCACGAAGGGGCGCGCGTGGCGGTGAATGGCCGTCACGAAGACGCGGCCGAGCGGGCGGCGCAGCAGCTCTCGTCCGAGACGGGGCAACAGGTGATGGCGTTCGTGGCGGATGTGGGCGAGCGCGGGGAGGCCGAGGGCCTG
>Ga0209375_1002957_pt1 | contig 11925 bp, 10 predicted proteins | sample GraSoiAngelo_131_FD_185888 | JGI IMG/M metagenome (GOLD analysis project Ga0209375, IMG submission 185888) | Grasslands soil microbial communities from the Angelo Coastal Reserve, California, USA - 14_0929_02_30cm (SPAdes) (version 2) | ecosystem: Environmental > Terrestrial > Soil > Grasslands ... | reverse complement strand
GGCGTACGACGAAGGTCGCCTCACCGAGCGCCTGCTGACAGGCGCGACCATGCTCGGGTATGGCGGCGGCACCGCCTGGTTCGGTGGCCCGGCGCAGGACGCCGAGGCCAAGCGGATCCTCGGCATTCCGGATGAACTGACCGCGCGCCAGATCGTGATGATCGGCCGCCCGGCCTCGAGGAAAGACCCGCGTCCAACCGGGCCTATGCGCGGGCGTAAGGCGATCTCTGAGCTCGTCAGCTACGACCGCTGGGGCGGGTCGAGAGCGAAATAGAAATAACGGGCGCGCATAACGGCGCAGGGCGCAGGACGAGTCATGCTCGCTCGCGAAGCTCGATCCTTGCGAGGAGACCTGCGAGCTCCGAGCGGGATCGCACCGCGAGCTTCCGATAGGCGCTCGTGAGGTGCGTCTCGACGGTCTTCGTGCTCAGAAAGAACCTTGCCGCGACCTCGCGGTTCGTGGCACCGTTCGCCACCGCGAGGCAGACCTGCGTCTCCTGAGGGGTGAGCAACGCGAGATGCGGCCTCGCGGCGTCGCCGACGCGCTCGCCCGTTGCGGCCAGCGCGGCCTTCGACTGGTCGATCCAGGCCCGCGCCTCGAGTAGCTCGAACTCGCTCAGCGCCGCTCGCAGCTGACGCCGCGCTTCGAGGGTCCTCCGCTGCCGATGTAGCAGCTGGCCAAATCGGAGCCGGGTGCGGGCGCGGTCCAGCGGTATCGGACCTCCCTCGTGGAGCGCTATTGCTTCTTCGAACGCGACCACCGCGTATCCCTCCGGCGCAAGCATCGCGCGACAGCGCGCCAGGACCGCTCTCCCCCACGCGCTGTCGGCGCTCTCGACGATGTCGGCGAACTCCGCGAGCGCGAGCGCGGCTTCTGGCCGTCGCCCGAGCAAGACCAGCGCCTCGATGTATTCGGCATTCCACGGCGCGACGATCGGCTGTCGCATGTTTTGGTGCCGCAGAAGCGAGCGCGCGGTCTCGAGTGGGCCGACTGCGGCATCGGGTCGCTGCAATGAAACTTCGAGGACGCCGATTGCGGTGCACGTCATCGTGACGAGCGAGTCGATCCCCAGCTCTTGCGCCAGCTGAAGCGCGTCGCGCGCGTGCTCGCGCGACTCGGCCTCCATCCCCAGTCCGCCCTCGGCGACGGCAGCGCAGTAACACGCGAATGCGAGCTCGCTGCGCAGTCCGAGATCTCGGGCAAATTGCGTCGCCTCCGTTGCGGCAGCGAGAGCGCGACGCATCCGACCGAGCCGCGATTCGATCAACGACAGACTCGCGAGCGCATAAGGAAGCAGCGCGAGAAGCCCCTGTTCGCGGGCGGTATCCACCGCCTCGGTGATCACCTCGCGCGCCGTCTCGTGGTCCTCTCCGAAGTGCAGAACGATCGGAATCGACGTCAGGATGGGACAGGCCAGGTGCGATGGAAGCTCGCGGGCGCGGGCCACGACCTCACGACCCAGCTGCACACCCTCGCGCGTCAGGCCGTTCAGGATCAGCGCATGTGCGAGCGAAAACTGCGGCCCGAGCATCGCCATCCCTCCCACGCGCGCGCCAAGCGCGGTGGCTCGACGCGCGAGACGGAGCGCGGCAGCGCAGTCGCCGGTCATGGTGCTGGCGATGCTCGCGTCAACGAGCATCGCTGCTGCCTGCGCCGGTGCGGCGTTTTCGACTCGGTCTGCGCCGGAGGCGAGGATCTCACGTGCTCTGGTTGGGTCGCCCGTCCACATCAGCACGCGTCCCTGGATGTGATGGCGCTCGGCTTCGAGCTGCGAGTCGTCGGCGTCCTCCACCTCGTCGGCCAACGCGAGAGCGCGCACTCCGAACCCGGCGCGCTCCCAGAGACCGGCTGCCGCAACGAGTCGGCGTGCTCGGCTTTTGCCATCGGGTGTGATCCGCGCCGACTTCTCGAGCGCCGCGGCCGCGGCCGGGTGGCTACCGCGGGTCAGCGCGCGTTGGGATGTCGTCTCGAGCTCGTCAGCGATCGCCGCATCGGCGCCAGCAGTGCTCGCGCCAAGATGCCATGCGCGACGTTCGCTATCGGCGGGCGCATCGAGCGCATCGGCGATCGCACGATGCGACGCTCGCCGCTCGTCCTCGTTCGCATGGCGGTACGCGGCCGAGCGGACGAGCGGGTGACGAAACGCGATCGTCCCGTCTCGTATCACGAGCAGTCCGGCTGCCTCGGCCTCGGTGAGGGCGTCGGCTGGAAGGCCGAGCGATGTCAGAGCCCGCGCGATCGGTCCGACATCGCACTCGCCGCATGCCGCGGCGAGGATGAGTGCGCGCCGAGCGAAGTGCGAGAGATCGCTGATGCGCGCGCCGAAGCCGAGCTCGAGGTGAACGGTGATGGGAAGCGGCTCGGGCAAGGGGCGGCGGCCATCGAGCTCCTTCGGGTCGAGAGTGACAGCCAGTTCCGTCAGCGCGAGGGGATTCCCCGCCGTCTCACGGTGGAGCCGAGCGGCCACGATAGGTGCGACTGACCCCTTCGCCGTCTGCGACAACAAGGTGTGGCCGGCCTCGGCATCGAGACCATCGAGAAGCTCTTCGGGAAGGCCCTCGGTGCTCGGGAAGGCCACTCCCGCTCGCACGGTGAAGAGATGCGCGATCGGCGTCCCGCGCAATCTCCGGGCGGCGAAGAGGAGCGTCTCGAGAGAGGCTCGGTCGAGCCACTGCGCATCATCCACCAACACGGCGAGCGGAGCGGCCTCCGCTGCAGCCGAGAGCAACGTCAGCGTTCCCACGTAGACGGCGAAGCGGTCAGCTTCTACCGAAGGTCCGAGCAAGAGGGCCGCCTCGAGGGCGGCGCGCTGCCGCGGAGGCAGCTTCTGCAAGTTCTCGATGAGCGGGTGCAGAACCGTCGCGAGCGACGAGAACGCGAGCTCCGACTCGCTTTCGATCCCGGCTACCCAGAGGACGCGCATCTTCTGCGCCGCGGCCTCCACCTCCGCGTGCCGCAAGAGCGCGGTCTTCCCGACTCCAGTCTCTCCCCGGATCACCAGAGCGCCACCCTCACTCGCCCGTGCGGCGCGCAGCAGCTGCTCGATCTGCCGGGTCTGGCGCTGCCTGCCCAGCAGCATCGCGGAAGCCTAGCAGCGGCCTGCTAATTCAGGGACTTCCCCGATGGGCGCGTGCGAGCTACGCGCGTATGTTCGGCCCAACCGACGCGAGGGCGACGCCCTCCGCCAGTTCTCGCCGCTATGGCTCGGTCAAACGGCTCGCGAATCGTGTGGGAGGTCGACCGTCCATGAACGCTCGGTTAGGCGTGCTCGTTCTCGGCCCGTCCCTCGTTCTCTTTTCGCTGCTCGGTTCGTCCGCCTACGCGGAGCCGCCGACGCAAGAGCGGACCCATTTCGACAACACGGTGAGGCTCGTCCGAGCCTCCAACATCTGCGGGTTCGACGTCTTCGGTCACTTCGAAGGCGACCAACACTTCACCTTGTTCTACGACCGTACAGGCGCGATCGATCGGGAGGTCGACACGTTTCCGGACTTCAAGGTCACCGTATTCGCTCCTTCCACAGGCAAGTCGTACACGTCCGCCAGCCCCGCCGTGCTGCACACGCAGTACACCGACGGCGCGGCGATCGGTAGTCCGGCGATCGCCGAGCTCACCGGACTCGTGGAAAAGGTCGACGGCGTCGACATCGACAGCGGTCGGCTCGTCTTCAACGCCATCGTGGTCGGCCGCGACGCGGCGGGTGTTCCGACCATTCAGTTCCTGAGCGTGATTTCGTCGAGTGGTCCGGACCTCGACACGACCATCGGCAGGGCTCGTTGCAACGCGGTCAGATGAAGCGCGCAGGGGCCGCAAGTGTGAAAGGGCGTCGTTTCGGCGCCCCTCTCTTCCGAGTCCAGGTAAGTACCAAAGGAGGCAACGTCATGGCGTTACGTATCACGTTCGCGTTTCTGATGGTAGTCGCGCTCGCGCTTGTCACGCCGCCCGTCGCGGCATCGCCTCAGTTCGGAGAATGGTCCGCTCCGGTCAACCTCGGACCGATCGTGAACTCGGCCAACAACGAGTTCGGCCCCGCGATCACTCCGAACGGTCTCAGCCTCTACATCAGCGTGTTTTCTCCGGCGAAGGGGGACGAGGACATCTTCGTATCGCACCGGCAGAAACGAACCGCTCCATGGGGCATTCCAGTGAGCTTGACCCCGATAAACACGACCGCCAACGAGCGAGTGCCCGCGTTCTCACACGACGGGCTGGTCATGTTCTTCGCGAGCGATCGCGGCGGGGGATCGGGGGCCACCGACATCTGGATGACTCGCCGCAACAATCCGCGCGACGATTTCGGCTGGGGTCCGCCGGTGAATCTCGGCCCGGGAGTCAACACGGCTGCCGGCGAGGCCGGCCCCACGCTCTTCGAGCGAGCGGGCGGGGACGACGAGGACGCGAACGACTCCGGCGCCGTTCTGATTTTCAACAGGGACCCCGGCACGGGTCAGGACCTTTACATGAGCGTGCGGGGACGTGACGGCTCGTTCGGTGTCGCGACCGCGATAACAGAGCTCAACACCCCGTTCACGGACGCGCGAGCGACGATCCGCTCCGACGGGCTCGAGATCTTCTTCTTCTCGAACCGAACCGGCTCACGACAGGCCGATCTTTGGACCGCGACGCGCTCCCGCGCCGGCGATCCCTGGTCCGCTCCGGTGAACGTCGGCCCGGTCGTCAATTCGGCGTTCGGTGAGATCCAGCCATACCTCTCGCGCGATGCCAGGACGCTGTTCTTCGCCTCTAACCGCCCCGGCTCGAACAACGGCGATATCTGGATGACCACCCGGGCGGAATCCGGGCAGCCTGACGACGACTAAGCGCGGAAGGGCCGCGACCTGAACCGGACCACGACTAGAACCTAGAAGGGCCGCGACTTGCGTCGCGGCCCTTCCTCTTATTCCAGGTAGTCCTTGAGCTTACGACTCCGCGAGGGGTGACGCAGCTTGCGCAGCGCCTTGGCCTCGATCTGCCGGATGCGCTCGCGCGTGACGTTGAACTCGCGCCCCACTTCTTCGAGCGTGCGCGTGCGGCCATCTTCGAGACCGAACCGCAGCTGCAGCACGCGACGCTCGCGGCCGGTCAATCCTTCGAGGACCGACTCGACCTGCTCCTTGAGGAGCTTGTGCGATGCGGCGTCGCTCGGCGCGAGGGCCTGGTTGTCGGGAATGAAGTCCCCGAGGTGCGAGTCTTCCTCTTCACCGATCGGTGTCTCGAGCGAGACCGGCTCCTGCGAGACCTTGACGATCTCGCGAACTTTGTCGGCGGTGATGAGCATCCGCTCGGCGATCTCCTCCGCAGTCGGCTCGCGACCGAGCTCCTGAAGGAGCCCACGCGAGACGCGGATGAGCTTGTTGATGGTCTCGACCATGTGGACCGGGATGCGGATCGTCCGCGCCTGGTCCGCGATCGCACGGGTGATCGCCTGACGGATCCACCATGTGGCGTAGGTCGAGAACTTGTAGCCCTTGCGGTAGTCGAACTTCTCGACCGCGCGGATGAGTCCGATGTTCCCCTCCTGGATCAGGTCGAGGAAGCTCATGCCGCGGCCGATGTACTTCTTCGCGATCGACACGACGAGGCGAAGGTTCGCCTCGGTCAGGTTGTGGCGGGCGTCGTCGCCCTTCTGAATGAGCTCGTCGGCGAGACGCCGCAGCGCGCGCTGCTCGTCTGAGTCGAGCTGCGCGAGCTTGTCGAGATGCTTGACGAGGATGTCGCGGAGCTCCGCGCCGAGCATGACGAGCTCGCCGAGACGCTCCGCCCCTTCGGCCGGGCCGTGGATCTTCGCGTACTGCGGCAGGATCCGGAACGCGAGGCGCCCGGGCGCGCAGCGTCGATGAGCGCGACGGTCTCGTCGATGAGGACCTTCGCCTCGTAGCTGATCTCTTTGCTGTTCGCTTCGCCCTGCAGCGGGTCACGCAGCTTGAGGAGCCGGTTCGCGACGCGCTTCAGCTCCTTGCCGCCCTCCTCGTCGCCGAGCGTGAACCGGAGCGACTTGTTCGTGAAGCGAGTGGCCTCGTCGACGAATTCCTTCGGACGGCCCAGGGCCATCCGCTTCTTCACTTCGACGCCGAGCTCGTACAGATGGATCACCGACAGCGCCGGCGAGACGAGCGCCTGCTCGCCGAGCTCGATGGACTTCGCGAGGTTGACCTCTTCCTCTGCGGTGAGCAGAGGGACCTTCCCGATCTCCTTGAGGTACATGCGGACCGGGTCGTCGACGCTGATGAGGTCGCTCGCCAGGACCGATGCGATCGAGTCCTCGCGCTGCAGCTCCTCGGTCTCTTCCTCTTCCTCTTTGACCTGCGCCCAGGTGGGCGAGCGCTCGGCCTCGAGGATCTCGACGTTGTTGTCGTCGAGGGTCGTGAGCAGCTCCTCGACCTCGCCGGGTTCGGCGTCCGGGATCGCCCGAACGATGTCCTCCTGCGTGACGTAGCCCTGCTGCCGACCGCGCGCGATAAGACGCTCGGCCGCCTCGCGGTGCTCCGGGTGAATCCCGCGCTCAGGCGCCGGCGCCGCGGCGGTCGTGGCTTCCTTTTCCTTAGTCGTGCTTTTCATTCATCCCTCTCGTCGGCGTCAGCCGCGTGCAAAACCGTGTGTCGCTCCCGGCGGTGCATGAGATCCGCGAGCTCGTTCGCCAGCTGAGCGACCTCTCCGTCCACCGCACCCACGTCGCCGCCGTTCGCCCGCGCAAGCTGACCTTGCGCGTTCTTCATGCGGCGCCGCACGTTTCGTTCCCGAAGTCCGAGGGCAGCGATTTCGACCGCTTGGGCGACGTCCTCTTCGCCTTCGAGCTCAGGCGCTGATGCGCCAAGGGCCGCGGCTTTGGCGGCCAGGTGAGCCGGCAGGTCAGAAGTCGGATGCTTCCCCGCCTTGAGCCGTTCGAGCAACGCTCGGTGGTCGGGGTCGTCGAGGTCGCCGGGGGCGAGTTCGGTACGCGCTGCCTCTTCTGGAAATCGGATCAATAGTGCCATTAGGTAACGCTCGGCGGGGGCTGTTTGTTTCGCTGGAGTCTCATTGGACGGGACGGCCGAGCGCTGGGTCGGCGGCGGCGCGGCGGCGGCCTCGCGACGGAGCGCCTCCTGGTCGAGACCGGTCGACGAAGACAGTGTGCCCAGGTAGAGCTCACGTGTGAGCGGGTCCGGCTCGCCCGCGACGAGTGGGAGCGCCTCGGCGAGAAACCGGCGCCTGCCGTCGGCTCGCTCCAGGTCGCTCCGCGCTTGAATACGATCGAGGACGAACTCGAGGACCGGCTTGGCCTCTGCGAGGAGCGCGCGCAGGCGCTCGGGGTCGCGGCGGGCGAGCACGTCGGGGTCGGTGTCCGCCGGAAGGACCGTGACGTAGACCGAGAGGCCCGTCCGGGCGGTGACGGAGCCGCGCCCCGCTCGGCGGACGGCGCGCTGCACCTGCTGGGCGAGATCGATTCCCCTGCGCTCGGCGGAGTTCTGCCCGGCGGCGTCGCCGTCGAAGGCGACGATCGCCCGCTCGATCCGCATCGCGTCGAGCACGTGGTACTGGTCTTCGGTCAATGCGGTACCCATGGAGGCGACCGCGTTCGCGAAGCCGGCCTGGTGGAGCGCGATCGCGTCGAAGTACCCCTCGACGATCACCGCGACGCCCTGCTTCCGGACGGCGGCGCGGGCGGCGTCCAGGGCGTAGAGGGTCGCGCTCTTGTTGAAGAGTGCTGTTCCCTGCGAGTTGACGTACTTCCCGCGCTGGTCGGCGCGCATCGCCCGGCCTCCGAAAGCGATGATCCGGCCGCGGCCGTCCTTTATTGGGACGATCAGCCGGTCCCGGAACCAGTCGAAGACGCCTCGGTCATTCCGGCCGACCAGGCCCGCGGCGACGGCCTCGTCGTCCGAGTAGCCCTTCTTCCGGAGGTAGCCGACAAGTCCGTCCCAGCTGTCCGGGGCATAACCCAGCCCAAACTTTTCCACCGTTTCCGGGTGGATCCCCCGGTCGGCGATGTAACGGGCGACTTCTTTGCCGCGCTCGGTGCCCCGGAGGGCTTGGCGGAAGTAGAAATGCGCGGTGTCGTTCGCGGCGAGGAGGCGCTTCTCGCGCTCCTGCTCGGCGGGGTCGCGCCGGCTCGTCAGCTCCACTCCGGCACGCTCGGCGAGGACCCTCAGGGCTTCGACGGGCTCGATTCCGTCCAGCTCCTCGAGCCAGGTGAAGATGTCCCCGTGTTTGCCACAACCAAAACAGTGATATGTCCGCCGATCGGGGTCGACGGTGAACGAGGGCGTCTTCTCAGAGTGAAAAGGACAGAGACCTGAATAGGCGCGACCGACTTTCTTGAGCGGCACACGCTCGCTGATCAACTGGACGATGTCCACGCGCTCTTTGACAGTGTCGAAGTCCCCCGGCATCAAGCCAAGTATCGCGCCCGGCTTGCCTTATAGGGGAAGCTTCAGCAACTCCTCGAGCTTCGCCGCGTCGACGGGCTTCGTGACGTGCCGATCGAACCCGGCCTCGCGGGCGAGGCGGCGGTGCCGATCTTCGTCGTAACCGCTGAGGGCGACGAGCACTGCGTCGCTAAGCCCGACCTCGCCGCGGATCCGTTTCGCGACCTCGTACCCGTCCATCTCCGGCAAGCCGATGTCGAGAAGCACGACCTCAGGCCGGTGAAGTCGGGCGCGCTCCAGGGCCTGCGGTCCATCGTGCGCGGTCGCGACCTCGTGCCCGCAGTCGCGGAGCAGCTCCCCAAGGGCTTCGGCGGCATCGATGTCGTCGTCGACGACGAGAACCCGGCGCAGCGCAGAGCTTTCGCTCTCGTAGTCCTGGACGACCTGCCCGTCGTTCGTCGGCGCGGGCATACCGTTCGTCCTCACGGGTTTTGCCAATGCCAGACTCGTGCCAGAGCCAAATCGTTCGGAGCTTGTCGCGTTACAAATGGCTCCAGCCGGACGGGATGAAGATCGAGGCGTACGTATCGAGCGCATACCGGTCGGTCATACCCGCGACGTAGTCCGCGACGGCTCGCTTCGCGCCGTCGCGTTGCGCGATCCTTTGATGCTCGGCCGGCAGAAGCTCGGGATGCTTCTCGAAATGCTGGAGAAGCTCCCACAAGACGCCCTGGGCTTTGCGGTCCTCGGTCTTGGCCGGCCCGGCGAGATAGACGTTCTCGAACATGAACTTGCGGAGTGCGTTCGTTGCATCGAGGACGTCGTCGCTCATCGTGACTTCCGGCTTGCCGTAGGAAGTAACGATCACGTCGTAGATCATCGTGTCGAGGCGCTCCGCACGATCGCGACCCAGGGAGGCGCGAATATCCTGCGGGATGTCCTCCTCCCGAACGATCTCCGCGCGCATTGCGTCGTCGATGTCGTGGTGGAGATACGCGATCTTGTCGGCGTAGCGGACGACCCACCCTTCCGGTGTCTCGGGGACTCCCCAGGCGGTGGTCTCGACCCCGCCTTCGGTCGGCGCGCTGTGCTTTTGGATGCCATCGCGAACTTCCTTTGTGAGGTTCAGGCCGGCGCCGTTCTTCTCGATCTTCTCGACGATGCGGACGCTCTGCTCGTTATGGCGGAAGCCGTCCGGCAGGAACTTCCCGAGCAGCTCCTCGCCGATGTGCCCGAAGGGCGTGTGACCGACGTCGTGGCCCATGGCCATTGCCTCGACGAGGTCCTCGTTGAGACGCAGGCCACGGGCCATGGATCGGCCGATCTGCGTGACCTCGAGCGTGTGCGTCAGACGCGTGCGGTAGTGGTCGCCGATCGGCGCGAGGAAGACCTGGGTCTTGTGCTTCAGCCGGCGGAACGCCTTGCTGTGGACGATGCGATCGCGGTCGAGCGCGAACGCGGCACGGGTCGGCGACGGATCCTCGGGACGATCGCGATGCGCATCCGCGGAGCGGGTCGCGTAATCGGCGAGATTGGTCTTCTCGAGCTCCTCGGTGTGCTCGCGGACGCGCAGCGCGGCGACGGAGCGGGACCGGGAAAGTTTGGCCTCGCCGCGCGTCTGTGTGGCCATTTCGCGGCTAAGGCTAATCGGTGCCTGGCTGTCGGCTCAGGACGAGGTCAGTGGCAGTCCGAATGCGACCAGCAACGCGAGCGTGCCAAGGAGCCACGCCACCAAGGCAATCACGGCGATCGCCGGGAGGGGCCATCGCTGCGCGGGAGCAGGAAGGAGCGACAGCACCGCTGAGCTGATCCCGACCCCGGCCACCGCATCGATCGCGACAAGCGCCAGGGGCGGGTGCACGAACGTGAGATATATGAGCGGAACGCACGCGAGCACGAGTACGCCGAGCCCAAGGACGGCCGACCGCGGGGGCGCTCCGACGAGCGTTGCGATCGCACCGATGACCCCGAGGACCGCGACGGCACGTGTCGCGACTTCCGAACCCCCGTAGCCGATCGCGGCAACCCACGACGCGAGGATGATCGCTCCGCCCACCGCGAGGAGACGTCCGCGCACCGGATCACGCGCCAGGACCGCGCCCGCCCCCGCGAGCAGCAGAGTCGCGACGGCGTAGAGAGATCCCCCGAGGATGGCGGACGTCAGGGTGAAGTAGCGCGCCGCCGTGCTGATCGCCAAGGCCCCAGCGCCGACGGCGGCAGCGAGGAGCAAGAGCCGGCGGAAGGTCATGTCTCGGCGTCACGGTAAGGGAGTCGCTTTACACCGCTCCGTCCCTGATGTATCCCTCAGGCCGAAGCTGGGGAGGTGCGCGAAATGGGGAGTTCCCTATTCGAACGTTTGGGTGGCGCAACCGCGATAACGGCGGTCGTCGACGATTTCAGCGCTCGCTGCGCTCACGACGCGCGGATCAACGCGAAGTTCGCACGGACCGATATCGCCCGGCTCAAGGCGATGCTCGTCGATCAGGTGTCCGAGGCATCCGGCGGACCGGCCAACTACACCGGCCGCGACATGAAGACGGCCCACCTCGACATGGGCGTGACGACGGGCGAATTCAACGCACTGGTCGAGAACTTGGTCACCACGTTGAACAAGTTCGGCGTGGGCAAGGCCGAGCAGGACGAGCTGCTCGGGATCCTTGGTCCACTCAAAGCCGACATCGTCGAGGTCGACTCGACTGCGACGGGCACGCCCCTCCCGGACAGCTACAAAGCGGCTCCGGCACTGGCGGCCGCGAGGAGCTGAGCCCGCTTAGCTAGCGGTCTCTGGCACTAGTTCCCGCCAGCGCGGCTTGCGCAGCTGCGAGACGCGCGACCGGTACGCGGTAGGTCGAGGGCGACACGTAGGTGAGGCCGAGCTCGTGGCAGAGCGCCACGGATGAGGCCTCGCCCGCGTGCTCACCGCAGATCCCGATCTTGAGATGGGGTTTCGTCTTGCGCCCGCGTTCGACCGCCATTCGCATCATGGCGCCCACGCCGTCGCGGTCCAGGACCTGGAACGGGTCCGCCGGGATGATCTTCTCCTCGACGTAACGCGTGAGGAAGCTCTTCTGGGCATCGTCGCGCGAGATGCCGAGCACTGTCTGCGTGAGGTCGTTCGTTCCGAAGGAGAAGAACTCGGTCTTCGTGGCGATCTGGTCGGCGATGATGCACGCCCGCGGAATCTCGATCATCGTGCCGAACTTGTACTCGACGCGCTTCCCCCGCTCCTTGAACACCTGCTCCGCCACCTCGGTGACGTTGGCTTCGAGACGATCGAGCTCTCCCATCGTGGCGACGAGCGGCATCATGATCTCGGGCTTCGCTTTGATGCCCTTCTCCGCCGAGTCGATCGCCGCACCGAGGATCGCGCGGATCTGCATCTCGAGTATTTCGGGATAGACGAGGAGCAGCCGGCAACCGCGCAGTCCGAGCATCGGGTTGTCCTCGTGCAGCTGCTCGAGGCGCCGGTAAATGCGCTCTTTGTCCTGGAGGTCGGCGCCGTTCTGTCCGGTGGCGCGCGCCACTGCGATGTCGATGTCGACATCGGCGTACTCGCGCAGGAACTCGTGAAGCGGCGGG
>Ga0209375_1002955_pt1 | contig 11933 bp, 9 predicted proteins | sample GraSoiAngelo_131_FD_185888 | JGI IMG/M metagenome (GOLD analysis project Ga0209375, IMG submission 185888) | Grasslands soil microbial communities from the Angelo Coastal Reserve, California, USA - 14_0929_02_30cm (SPAdes) (version 2) | ecosystem: Environmental > Terrestrial > Soil > Grasslands ... | reverse complement strand
GTTCACGGTCGCCGGAGCGAAGCGGGAGGCGAGCATCATCTGCCGCACCGGCTCGTCGAACGCCGTGTCGGGCGATTGGAGCATCTGAATGGACGCCGGCTCAACCGCGCCGGTCGTGTCGACCACGGCGATCACGACGACTCGACCGGCGACCCGGCGCGCCAGGAGCGCCCCCGGGTAAGCGACGTCGGGGCCGGAGACCCGCCGGGGCGGTTGGATGAGGCCGCTGTCTGCCGCGGCGATCGGCGCGCCGCCCAAGACTCCCGCCGGCGCAGGCCCTTCAACCAGCGCGGCGCGCTCCTGGTTGAGAATCTGCTCGAGCCGAGGATCCACCTGGCCTAACCCCGCGACCTGCAGGCCGGGGTCCAGGGACAGCGCCTCCCGGAACGCCCGCCGCGTCAGCGATTCGTCGTCCCGGGAGTATTGCAGGAGGCCGCGGAGGACGAGAGCGTTCTCGCGGTCCGCGGTCGACGGTCGCGCGGCCGAGTCCAGCGCGAGGCGCAAGAGGGCAACCGCGCTGTCGACGTTGTGCGCGCGCGCCTGCGCTCGCGCCGCCGCGATGAGGTCGGGGGCGCGAGATTGCGCCGCGGCGCTCGCCGCACCGTAGAGCGTGAGGGCGAGCGCCAGCGTTCTCACGGGAGAGCCGTCACGGTCCGGAGATCCTGACTTCGACGGCGGTCGAACCCGAGACGCGGAACTCGAAGCGCATCTGCACGCGCGCCCGCGTCGCCCCGCCATTGGCGAGGGCCGGTTGGAAGCTGAACGTCCGCACGAAGTCCACGAGGCGGCGGGCGAGGAGGGGTTGGGTCCCCGAGAGCGGGGTGATCGACTGGGCCTCAGGGTAGCCGTCGGTCCCGACCACAAAATCCACGATCACAGTTCCGCGATACCCGCGCATGGGCAGGTCGCCGGTCAACTCCCCAACCCGCGGGCTGCTTGTCAACCGCGGCTTGATCACGCCCGGCGGACACCGCGGGACACAGCTCACCAGCTCGAGCCCCGGAGCGCGCGAGCCGCTCCTGGAGGTATCCGCCGCGGGGCCCTGCGCGGCGACATCGAAGTCCGCCGGGACCCGGACCCGCATGCGCACGGCGCGACCGTAGGCACGACCCGGCCGATACCGAGCCGCGAGCAGCATTTCGCGCACCGGGGAAATGAACGCGCTGTCGGTGGCCTCGAGCACGGCTACGGACGCCGGCTCGACCCGACCCGCCGTGTCGATGACGGCGGCAAGGAGGACGCGCCCAGTGACGCCTCGCCGCAGGAGCGCTTCCGGATACTGCACGTCCGGATGCGAGATCAGCTCCGGGCGCTCCTGCACCACGTCGGCCTCCGCGTCGAGCGGAACGACGCCGCTCTGTACCTGCGCGCGTTGCTGCTCCAGCATCCGCGCCAGCGTCGAGTCCCGCGCGGCGAGGCCAGGCGCCTGGAAGTCCGGGGCCAACATCACGACCTCTCGAAATGCGTCGGCCGTCGCTGAGTCGCGGCCGGCGTAGTAATGCACCATCCCGAGCAGCAGCCAGCCCTCAATGCGCTCCTGCAGGGTTCCGGGAGCGTCGGGGCGAACGACCTGGTGCAACAGCACCGCGGCGCTGTCGAGATTGTGGTCGCGCACTTGAACTTGCGCCGCAGCGATCAGATCGGCGGCCGTGGTCTGTGCCGCCGCGCGAACCGCGCAGCCCAGGACGAGCCCGATCGCCAGGGATCTCACATCAGCTCTCACGGACCCGTGATCGTGTAGTCGACGTAGTTCGTGCCGGAGGCGCGGAACTCGAACCGCATCTCCACCTCGGCGCGCAGCGGCGCCCCAGCGAGCGTCGCCGGCCGGAAATGCAGGGCGCGCACCGCGTCGAGCACCTGGTTCGTCAACCCCTGCACTGTGTTGGTCGTGACGCGGATGGACTCGGGCTCCGGAACGCCCTCCACTCCGACCACGAATCGCACGACGATGAGGCCGTGCGTTTGCGACGGGCCCAGCACCGCCTGGTCCAGCATCGTGAACTGCGGCCGCTCGATCAGCTGCGGCTTGATCTCGCCCCCGCGACACCGCCGCACGCAGTCGTGCGCCACGTCGGACGGGGAGCCGGCGGTCGCGCCCGACGGCGCGGACGCGGCGACGCGCGCCGACGCCGTGTCGGGCGGGAGGGTGTTGCGCTCGGCCGTCAGGATACGAATCAGCGCCGAGTCCACATCAGCGAGGCCCCCCGCCTGGAAGCCGGGGTCGAGCTGCAACGCGTGCCGGAACGCCAGCGCGGTCGCGCTCGAGTCGCGGTGGGCGATGTACTCGAGGACTCCCAGCAGCACGTACGCCTGCACGCGATCGCCCACCGTACCACCCGTCGCCGAGTCGGCGGCGACTTTGAGGAGCGTGAGCGCGCTGTCGGCACGGTTGGCGCGGATCTGCGTGCGGGCCAAGGTGACCAGGTCCGCCGCGCGCGACGTCGCCGCCTGCTGAGACGCCAGTGTGGCCGGAAAGCCCAGGAGCGGCAAGAGCGCGCGGATCGGTCTCACACCACGAAGTTACGGACCGCAACGGCACCCACAAGTTCCCACCCTGAAGGGTGGGAATCCGTCATCGCATGATGCGGAACTCGATGGGAAGCCGGATCAGCACCCGCACCGGCCGCCCCAGCACCCGCGCCGGCCGGAACAGCGCTCGCCGCACATAGGAGAGCGCGGAGGTCTCGAACGCTCGCTGCGGGCTCTCGACGATCCGCAACGACGCGGGCTCGGCGCGCCCCAACGTGTCGATCACCACCTCCACGACGACGCGACCCTCGATCCCCCCCTGCCGCATCGGTTCGGGGTAGGCGAGGACGGGTCCCGAAAGCACCTCAGGCCGCTCGTCGACGACTCCTGACTCCCATACCTCACCGACGCCCGGGATCCCCCCCGGGGACGGGACTTGAGGCGGCACCCCGACGGGCACGCCGCCAGCGTCCAGCGGCGGCATCGTGGGCAAGTCGCTGACAGGGAGGTGGGGCAAAGACACGGTTCCGGCCACGACGGGAGGTCGCGGCAGCGGCGGGGTCCGGATCGGACTTGGCGAAGACCATGCCTCCGGACCGACGATGATGATGGGAGGCGATTGGGGGCCGCGAGCTGAGTGCGAAGCCAGCACGACGGCCACGATCGCGGCGTGCGACACGAGCGCCGCGACCAACCCCGAGACGGGAGACCGTAGCGGCGCGTCGGACCCAGGCAGCACGTGGAACATGGGGACCTCCCGTAAGAGCTCCCCTGAGGATGCAACGCCCGCCTGTCGCGACTGTTCAGCTCGGATTACAGGCCAATGACGCTGACATGAGGTCTTTCAGTCCGACGGTCCGACCGTCCGACCGTCCGTTGGTCCCGGCAGGCTCACGACGAACGTCGTGCCCCGCCCCGGCCGGCTGGTGACGGCGATGGTGCCGCCGTGCGCTTCGGCGATCCACTTGCAGATGGCGAGGCCGAGTCCCGTGCCCGGCCGCTCGCCGGTGCGGGTGCGCGCCGTATCGGCGCGCCAGAAGCGGTCGAAGACGTGCGGCAGATCGCCGGGCGCGATGCCGATGCCGCTGTCGGCGACGGTGAGCGTTACCCGGCCGTCCTCCTGTCCCAGGCGCACCTGCACGCTGCCGCCGCGCGGAGTGTACTTGACGGCGTTCTCCACGAGGTTGAGGATCAGCTGGCGGATGCGGCTGCGATCCACCGAGACGACCACCGCTGCCCCGGACGTCCCGACGTCCATCGTCACGCCCGCCTGCTCGGCGAGCAGCTCGCCGGTCTCCCCCGCCTCGGCCACGATCTCCCGCAGGTCCACCGGCTCCTTGTGCAGCTCGGCGCGCCCTTCGTCGGCCCGCGCCAGCGTGAGCAGCGCGTCCACGAGCTCGGTCATGCGGTTGACCTCCTGCAACACCTCCTCCAGGACCTCGAGCGTGTCGCGCGGCAGGCCGGGCGTGGTGATGGCCCGCTCCACGCCCGAGCGCAGCACGGTGAGCGGGGTCTTGAGCTCGTGGCTCGCCTCCGCCGTGAAGCGTCGCAGGGCAGCGAAGCTGCGCTCCAGCCGCTCCATCATCTGATTCAGGGTCACCGTGAGCCGACCCAACTCGTCCCGCTCCAGCGGCACCGCGAGGCGACGGTGCAGGCTGCGGCCGTCGCTGATGTCCCCGACCTCTCCGATGATCCGGTCCACGGGCTCGAGCGCCCGGCCCGAGATCAGGGAGCCGACGAGCACTGCGAGGATCAGCCCGGGGACGAGGGCGAGGAGCAGCGTCGCGACGAGCTGCTCGGGGCCGAGCAGGGCGGGACCGATGTCGGCGCCCATGAACAGCGCGCCGAACTGCGGGCCGGCCTCGGGGAGCGGGCGCACGCTGTAGTGCAGCGTGGGCCCGTTGGGCTCGATGTGAATCGTCCCCTGCGTCAGCCGGTCGGCGCCGGCGCTGGTGATGATCTGCCGCAGCCGCTCGAACTCGGCGAACGTGAGTGCCCGCGCGTCCGCCGATGCGAACAGCACGCGACCTTGCGCGTGCGTGACGAGCAGGTAGTCGGGAACGGCCTCGAGCGTCGCCGCCACGTCCTGGGCGAGCACCGGCCGCCGCAGCGTGTCGAGGGCGACGACGAGCCCGCCGGCGCGGTACACGCTGGCCAGAATGGCGGCGGAGAGATCGGCCTCGGAGCGGACCCGGCGGTCGAGGTCCTGGAAGGAGCCCTGGCGGCGCGAGACGTACAGAACGATCGCGAACGCCGCGAGCGTGGCCGCGAGCGCCGTGGCGTACCAGGCCGTGAGGCGGGCGCGGATGGTGGCCATGTCAGGCCCGCACGACGTACCCCACGCCGCGCACCGTGTGGATGAGCTTCGGCTCGCGCCCCGAATCGATCTTCTTACGGAGCCGCGTGATCACCACGTCCACGATGTTGGTTCCGGGGTCGAAGTGGTAGTCCCAGGCGTACTCGGTGATCAGCGTCCGCGACATGACGCGCCCCTGGTGGCGCATCAGGTATTCGAGGACTGCGTACTCCTTCGGCGTCAGATCGATGGGCTTGCCGCCGCGCTGCACCTCGCGGCTCCCGGTGTCGAGCGTCAGGTCGGCGATGTTCAGCACCGGCGGAGCGATGGCCTTGGGGCGGCGTCCCAGCGCTTCCACCCGCGCCAACAGCTCCTCCAGGGCGAACGGCTTGGTGACGTAGTCGTCGGCGCCCATGCGCAGCGCCTGCACTTTGTAATCCACGCTGTCCTGCGCCGTCAGGACGAGCACCGGCATCGCGACCCCGCGATCGCGCAGCGTCCGCAACAGTTCGCGCCCCTCGAGTTTGGGAAGCCGCAGGTCGAGCACGAGCAGGTCGTAGTGGCCGTCGGAGGCGAGGTTCAGCCCCTGCTCGCCGTCGCCGGCGGCGTCGACGTGGTTGCCCGCCTCCTCGAGGCCGCGTTTGACGTACTGGGCGACCGTCTTGTCGTCCTCGACCACCAGAATCTTCATCCGACGGGCAGGAACACCTTGAAGTTGGAGCCGACCCCCACCTGCGACTCCACCTCGATGCGGCCGCGATGGTCGGTGACGATGCCGTAGACGACCGACAGCCCCAGCCCGGTCCCCCGCCCCTGCGGCTTCGTGGTGAAGAACGGCTCGAAAATCTTGGACAGGTTCTCCTGCTGGATGCCGCCGCCGGTGTCGATGAACTCGATCAGGATCTCGTCGCGGCGGGCGGGGTTGATGTGCGAGCGCACCGTGAGCACGCCGCGCGCGTCCATGGCGTCCATCGCGTTGAGCATCAGCGCCATGAACGCCTGGATCAGGCGCTCGGCGTCCGCCGCCATCGCCGGCAGGCCTTCGGTGAACTCGCGGGCCACAGTGAGCCGCTTGAAGCGCTCGTGATGCTTGAGCAGGAACAGCGTCTGCTCCAGGACGTCGTTGATCGCGACCGGCCGCTTGGCGCCCTGCTTGGGGCGCGAGAAGTCCAGGAGCGCGTCCACGATGCCGCGACAGCGCTGCACTTCGGTGTCGATGATCTTGAGGTACTCGGCCGCCGCTTGTTTGTCGGCGGCGGTGAGCGCCGCGGTGCGCAGCGCCAGCGCCTCGGCGCAGGCAAGGATCGTGGCAAGGGGGTTGTTGATTTCGTGCATGACGCCGGCGGCGAGCTGGCCCACCGCCGCGAGCTTCTCGGTCTGCCCCAAGCGCTGCTGGGCGAGGCGCCAGTCAGTGATGTCTTCCCCGATGGTGATGACGTGCGAGATGGTCGCCTCGTCAAGCCGCATCGGGATTTTCGTGATCCGGTAGAAGCGCGGCTCGCCCGTCGCCTGGGACTCCATCTCGACCTGCTGGAGCGCGCCGGTATCGAAGACGCGGTCGAACTCGCGCTTCAGGAGCTCGCGGGGCTGGCGGTCGAGCACCTCGAAGATCTCCCGGCCCACGGCGTCCTCGCGCGCCACGCCTTGCGTGCCGCTCTCGCGCTTGCGGTTCCACGCGCGGATGACGTAGGAGCGGTCGATGACGTACAGGCCGACGGGGAGCGAATCGATGATCCGCGCGGCGAAGTTGCGCTGGGCCTCGACTTCGCGGGTGCGCAACGCCACTTCGGAGGCCAGATCCTGCGACAGCTCGGTCGCGGCGATCACCGGCGCGAGGATCTGCGCCACCACCACGGCGACGTCGTGCGCGACGCCGGCGAGGCGGCCCGCCGGGATGATCACTTCCAGGACGCCGAGGGCCTCGTCTTCGTGCACCAGCGGCAGCCGCAGCAGCATGCCCTGCGGCGTCCGCTCCTGGCGCGGCCCGGCCCGAAACCACTCCGCGGTGGGCGGGGCGAGGCCGGGGAGGTGGGCTTCGTCGCCCGGAGTCGTGAGCGGGGAGAACGACGCGCCGTCGGGGGTGCGCAGCCACAAGCGGCAGCGCGTCAACGCCAGCCCGCGGCGCATCGCCGCGATCGCCCGCCCCAACGCCTCCTCCGACGCCAGGCCGTCGGCGAGGACGGCCGCCACATCGGCGACGACCTTCAGGCCCGGATGATCGGAGTCCAGCGTCGGCGCGGCCATGTCGCCGCTAACCTAGGGATGCGTCCCCCGCCGCGCCAGCGGCGTGTCGACGTGCAGCGTGAAGAGGGCGCGGGTGTCCGTGCGATGCCCGAAGAACACGGTCGGCCCCACCATCACCGTGAATTGCGATCCGCCCGGATTGCCGAAGCGCAGCCCCAGCAGCGTCGTGACGGCGGCCCAGCGCGAGCCCACGAGGAGCGGCGAGTTGGCCGCGAGGTACCCCGTCGCCTCGATCGTCAGGTCGACGCCGAAGGTCGTCACGTTAGTCGGGTCGCCGAGCTCGGCGAGCGTCGCGCGGGCGGTGCGCGCGCTCAGGGTCAGACCGCTGATGAACCCGCGCGTGCCGCCGAAGATCGCCCCCTCGTCGACGAACCCGGCGAGGCGCGCGCCCACGCCGAGGAAGCGCAGCGGGCCGGCGCGCACGGGACGCGACAGTCCCACGTCCGCTCCCTCGATCTGCCAGCCGCCTCCCAGCGTCGCCACGAAGCCCAGCCCTAGCGCCGTCTGCGCAGCGAGCGGCGTGGACAAAGCCGCCAGCACGCCCAACATTCCCACCATGGACCGACGCACGTTTGTCCTCCTCACCGGTGCTGCTTCGAGTGGGCTAGTCCGACCGCCTGACCGCCTGACCGCCCGACCGCCCGTAGTCGGGCGGCTGGTCTTCGAGCTCGACGACCGCCGCAACTGGTCGTTGTGGTACCGCGGCGACGGCGGCCGCGTTCCGCTCTTCGCGGCGACGGCCCTCGGCGCCTGGATCGGCGACCGGTTGGTCACGCTCGCCGATCTCGAAGATACCACCGTCGGCGGCCGCCAACCCCCCGGCGGCGAGTCGATCCTGGTGCGCGGGCGCGCCGCCGGCGTCGTCCTCGAAGCCGAGTTCTTTGCCGGCGACACGGCCGCGATGCCGCTGGCCTCGGTGTCGCTCACGATCTACCCCGACCGCGTGCTGCCCACGGTGCGGGGGGTGCGCTTCTTCCAGACCGCCGACGCACTTCCGGGCGACGGCGACCTCACCGCACTGGTGAACGGCTACCACTCCTGGAGCGCGAACCACGTCGAGCGCGTGCGAGCCGCGGCTGACATGCCGGACCTCGTGAGCTTCGCCGCGCTGGGCCTGACGCGCGGGGCGCGCGGCCTGGGGCTGGCGTTCGATCCCGGCGAGCCCGGCGAGGCGAAGGTGAAGATCGGGAAAGACGGCCTTGAGGCGGTGAGCGACTGGCTGCCGGCTCGCGCCCTCCGCCCCGCGGGCGACGCCTCGGTCCTGCGGCTCTGCTACGCCCCCGATGGGGACGGGCTCGCAGCCCTCACGGCGCTGTATCGGCCCACCTCCCCGGTCGACCGGGAGCGGCTCGCCGCCATCACGGTCCCGGCCGGGTGGTGCTCGTGGTACGAACTGTTCGGCAACGTGACCGAGGACGATGTCGTCGCGAATCTCGAGTTCTGCGCCACGACGTTCGATCGCCGCCACTTCCGCCTGATCCAGCTCGACGACGGCTACCAGAAGGCCACCGGTGACTGGGACACGAACGCGAAGTTCCCGCACGGCCACCGCTGGCTCACCGACCGCATCCACGCCCGCTCGCTGCAGGCGGGGCTGTGGATCGCTCCCTTCGCCGTGACCGACCGCTCCGGCATCCCCGCCGCGCACCCCGAGTGGCTGCTCAAGAATGCCGACGGTCCGATCGTCTGGGACACGCGCGACGACTGGGGGGGCAAGGTCTACTCGCTCGACGGCGCCCACCCGGAGGTGCAGTCCTGGCTGCACGACTTGGCGCGGCGCATCGTGCGCGACTGGGGCTACGACTACCTGAAGATCGATTTCCTGTTGTGGGCCACAGCGGGCGTCGAGCACTTCGGCGGTCTCACGCACGCCGAAGCGTACCGCGCCGGCCTCGCCGCGATCCGCGACGGGCTGGGCCCCGAGGCGTTCCTCCTCGGCTGCGGCGCGCCGCTCCAACATGCGGTGGGCTACGTCAACGGCATGCGCATCGGCACCGACGTGGACGCCAGCTGGGGCGGCCTCCAATCACCGGCGCGCGCCGCGGCACTGCGCAGCTTCTACCACCGCGGTGCGTGGCTCAACGACCCCGACTGTCTCGTGGTGCGGCCTCCGCTCACCGACGCCCAGGCGCGCACCTGGGCGGCCGTCGTCGCGGTCTCGGGCGGGGTCAACATGTTCTCCGACAACCTCCCCAAGCTCCCGGCGGCGCGGGTGCCGCTGCTGCGGCGCACGCTGCCCGTCGCCCCCGTCGCCGGGCGCCCCGTGGGCACCGCCGAGACGGAGCGGGAGGCCGCGCCCGCGATCGTCGCCGGCGACCTCGTGGTCCGCATCCCGGGACCGTGGAAGTTCCGCACCGGCGACGATGCTGGGTACGCCGCGCGCGCCTACGACGAGGAGGCGTGGGAGACCATCCCCGTGCCGCAAACGTGGGAGCGCGCCGGACACCCCGGTTACGACGGCTTCGCCTGGTATCGCACCAGGTTCCAGCTGCCCGGGGCCAGAGATCAGGCGACGCCGGTGTTCCTGGAGCTCGGGAAGGTCGACGATGTCGACGAGACGTTCCTCAACGGTGTGAAGCTCGGCCAGACCGGGGAGTTCCCGCCCAACTACCGGGCCGAGTGGCTGGCGTACCGCCGTTACCCCGTACCCGCGGATGCGCTCAACTGGGGCGGTGAGAACGTACTGGCGGTGCGGGCCTACGACGGCGGCGGCGACGGCGGGCTGTGGAGCGTGCGCCGCGACCGGCCGCCGCGGCTGTGGGTCGTCGAGGGGGCGACCCGCTGGTGGACGGTCGTCGCCGTCAATTGGGACGACGCCGCGCAGTCGCTCACCCTGCCGCTCGCGAGCCTCGGCATCCCGGGCGCCAAGTTCGCGGCCTACGACGTGTGGGCCGACCGGCCCCTGCCCGACGTCGGCGAGACACTCTCCGCCAAGCTCGAGCCGCAGAGCTCGCTCACCGTGGCGCTGCGCGCCGCGCTGGCGCGGCCGCAGGTGATCGGCACGAGCCGCCACGTCGTGCAGGGCGCCGTCGATCTCACCGACGAGCGCTGGGATCAGACGACGCGCACACTGTACGGGAAGTCGGTGAACCTCGACGGCCAGCCGTACACGGTCACGACCGCCGTGCCGAAGGGAATGCGGGCTTCGACTTGCAAGAGCGACCTGCCGTGCACGCTAAAACGGTTACCAACCGGGCAGGCGGTGCTGCAGTGGGAGAAGAGCGATGGAAGGGATGTGGCGTGGGAACTCAGATTCAGGTCAGCCGGACAGACGCCCAGTCAGACGCCGAGGCGCTAAGGCGCCTATGCCCCTCGGCGTCTTACCTCAGTCCTATTACCTGTATCCCCTTAATGAAGTATTTCTGCGCCACAAAGAAAACGATCGCCAACGGAACGACCGCCGTCACCGCGGCCGCCATCTGGTACGGCCAGTTCGTTCCGTAGAACCCGTGAAACCGCGCGACGCCCACCTCGACGACGCTCATCTCGAGCGAGCGCGTGGCGACGAGCGGCCACAGGAAGCTCCTCCATTGGTCCACGAAGGCGACGACCGCAAGCGTCGCCAGCGCCGGCTTGCTCAGAGGCAGCATCACGCGCCAGAAAATCGCCCACTCCCCCGCGCCGTCCAGCCGTGCCGCGTCCTCCAGGTCGCGCGGGATCGTCTGGAAGAACTGTCGCAGCAGGAAGATCCCCCACACCGATACCATCTCGGTCACGATCAACCCTTGATAGCTGTCCACCCAGCCCAGCGCGTGGATGATGAGGAACCGTGGAATCAGCAGCACGACCGCCGGCACCATCAGCACCGACAGAAACGCGAGGAACACGCGGTCGCGACCCGGGAAGCGCAGGCGGGCGAACGCGTACGCGGCGGCGGCGCTGGTGAGGACCTGTCCCACCACCACGCACCCCGCGAAGATCGCACTATTCACGAAGAAGCGGCCGAACGGCATCGCCGTGAGGGCCTCGGCGTAGTTGGCCCAGTGTGGAGAGCTGGGGAGCACCGCCGGGGGGGAGCGCAGCGCCTCGAGCCCTCCCATCAGCGAGGTCGCCACCATATAAAGGAACGGGGCGACCACGATCAAGGCGAGGAGCAGCACCACCCCGCCGCTCACCCACGCCCCCACCCGCCACCGCCCCCTATGCATACTCCACCCGCTTCCCGAGCAGCTTGAATTGCGTCCACGTCACCCAGAACAGAATCGCGAACAGCAACAGTGACAGTGCGCTGGCGGAGCCGAACTGCGAGAGCCCCCAGGCGGACTGATAGATGCGGTATGCGAGCACGTCGGTCGCGTGCAGCGGCCCGCCGTCGGTGAGCACGTACACGGTCGTGAAGACCTGGAACGATCCGATGATCCCGGTGACGAGGACGAACAGCGTCACCGGCTTCAGCAGGGGAAACGTCACGCGCCAGAATCGCCGCCATGCGTTGGCGCCGTCGACGCGCGCGGCGTCGAGGTAGGCGTCGGGGATCCCCTGCAGGCCCGCCAGGAACACCACCATCTGGTAGCCGACCTGCGTCCAGATCGATACCACCATCACCGCCGCCAGTGCGGTGCGGGGATTGCCGAGCCAGTCGACCGGGCCCAACCCCAAGGCCGACAGCGCCCAGTTGAGGGCGCCGAAGTCGGCGTGGTACAACCACTGCCACACCAGCGCGATTGCCACGACCGAGGACACGTAGGGAAGGAAGAACGCGGTCCGCGCGATCCGCGAGATGAGCGAATGGCGGCGCAGCAGCAGGGCCAACCCCAGGGCGATCGCCATGGTGATGGGGACCTGCACGGTGAACAGCACCGTGTTGCGCAGCGAGATCCACACCAGCGGGTCGCGCAGCACACGCCCGAAATTCTCGAGCCCGACGAACGGCTTCGCCGACTCGCCCAAGCTCCAGCGGTGCACCGACAGATACAGCGCGAAC
>Ga0209375_1002952_pt1 | contig 11948 bp, 16 predicted proteins | sample GraSoiAngelo_131_FD_185888 | JGI IMG/M metagenome (GOLD analysis project Ga0209375, IMG submission 185888) | Grasslands soil microbial communities from the Angelo Coastal Reserve, California, USA - 14_0929_02_30cm (SPAdes) (version 2) | ecosystem: Environmental > Terrestrial > Soil > Grasslands ... | reverse complement strand
AGGTCGGGTATAGCTACGCCTGCATCACGCTGGTGATCATCGTTCTTATTCCGCGTGCGGAAGCGCCATGGATTGCTGCGGCGCATCGCTTTGCCGAAGTCTCACTGGGAATTCTCGTGGCGCTCGGGGTCGTGGCCATGTGGCGGGGAGAGCGGCGATTCTTCAGTGACACGACCGCTGAGTAGGTGGCATGCCAACGTCACGTCTGCTGGAACCGGATGCGTGCAAGTTCAGTCGGTTCACCGCTGCTGCGAGCAAGGTATGAGAGGACGTTCGCTCCCTCTTTCGAGTCACTCGTATCCCTCGAAAGAGGTGTTACCCGCTCTCTCCTGCGAAGCATCGAAAAATCCTCCGACCGCTTCGTGGTGGTTCGGCGCGAGATTGTCTAGCTTTCCGAAAGCAAATTATCAGAAATGAAAACCAAACAATCTCAGATCAACCGCAAGCGGGCCATGTGGAGGATTTTTCGGCGTTCCTCGCGGCGTCACGACCCGATGCTCGTGCTGAACATGACCCTGTTTAACTTCACAGACGGATGGAACCGCGCCCTTTCCAGGGAGCAGTACGCGCGCTTCTCCGTCTAACGAGTTGCTACAATCGATGGACTTAGCTCAACCAGGAATGAACGCCGCCCAACAATTCGTTGTTGTGAAGGCACCGCTCGAGCGGGTCTATGAGCAATGGTCGCGGATCGAGGACCTGCCGAAATTTATTCCCCCGTTGCGAGAGGTGCGAAGAATTGATGACGCGCATTTTTCTTACACGTGGCGTCCCAATGGCGATGACCAACACGGAGTTTTCCACATCGTGCTTCAAATTCCCGGTCGCCGGATAGCGTGGCGCACAATGTCGGAGGGTTTCATGTCAGGCGTGGTCTCCTTCGAGCCGCGTTTTCAAGAGGAAACGGAAGTCACGATCTTCGATCCTCCAAGTCTCTCCCAGAGAGTGGAGGAGTATCTGCGCAATTTCAAACGGCTCGTTGAGAATGGAGAAGCTGCTTCTGCAGGTAGCTGACTAGTTTCACCGAAATTCGTCTGTGTATTGGTCGGCGAACAGCGCTGGTAACCCGCCGGTGTGTAGAAACAGCACAGTCTCATCCTTCTTGAAAAAACCTTTGCGGATTAGGTCAAGCATCCCAGCGGCAGCGCGTCCGGTATAAACTGGATCAAGCAAAAGTCCTTCATGCCGTGCGAACAACCGAATCGCTTCTCGCTCCCTTTCAGTGACGACGCCGTAGCCTGCATCGCAATAAGCTGCATTCACAAGAACATCGGCTGGCTCAAACTCGATTCGCTCGCCAACTTTCTCGCTGGTTGCCGATGCTAATTGCGACACTTCCTTTTTCAACCATTCTTCGGGTTCATCAACGCTGATTCCCATAATCTTGCCACTGAATCCAAAAACGCGCTGACCCGACAGCAATCCGGCATGGGTTCCGCCGGAAGATGTCGCAAACACGATCCAGTCAGCGCCAACGTTCTGATCGATCAGTTCTTTCATTGCGAATGCATATCCCAACGCGCCTGTGGGATTCGATCCGCCATACGGAACCAGGTAAGGTTTCGTTCCTTCTTGGGTCGCTCGATCAAACGTCTCTTGTAGGATTGTGTCGCGGTCCTTCCGATCGGCGACGTGCACGATCTCCGCTCCAAATAATAGATCGAGCAGCAAATTTCCAGACGCCTTCTGCGCCTTATCTCCGGTTAGCACGAGAATACATCTGAATCCCAATCGAGTCGCTGCCGCCGCAGTCTGACGGCAATGATTCGACTGCAGTGCTCCGCCAGTGATCAACGTGTTCGCACCTTGCTCCCGCGCTTCCGCTACCAAAAATTCCAGCTTGCGCGTCTTGTTGCCGCCAAAGGCGACACCGGTTTGGTCGTCGCGTTTGACCAGCAAACGTGGTCCGCCGTGCAGAGCTTCTCGAAGCCTCGGGAGTTCTTCCACCGGCGTCGGTAGGTGAGCAAAATTCAGTCTGGGAATGTCCTTGATTGCCATTGAAGGTAAGGATTAAGCCTATAGTGCGCGAAAATCTCGACAGCAAATCCATCGCGTTTAGCATTCTCAACTTGTGCAAGTCGACAATCAGACGCGAAACAATCGAGAAATTGAACGCAAATTCTTGCTTAGGCAGCTGCCCGATCAACTGAAGCGCTCACGGCATTACGTTATCGAGCAAGGTTATCTGGCGACAGAACCGGCAGGCAGACAGGTGCGTCTCCGAAAAAAAGGCAAAACTGCATCGCTCACTTTCAAGGTGGGTCGCGGCGCGCACCGGGAAGAACGCGAGATCAAGCTCAGTCCGAAACAATTCGCCGCGCTTTGGCCGGGAACCGCTGGGAGAAGACTGCGCAAAGTGCGGTACGAAATTCCCTGGAAAAATCTACTGATCGAGATTGATGTTTATCGCGGTAGACATGGCGGTCTGGTGGTGGCGGAAGTCGAATTCCCCGACCGCGTAACCTGCCGCAAATTCACACCGCCTTCCTGGTTTGGACGCGAGGTAACTGGCGAGAAACGTTACAGCAACGTGCGACTGGCCAACGAGTAATCAACACGATGGGTTTTAAGTTAAAATTGCGCGAACCGTTGCCGGACGGACTGAAGCGGGTCTTTTGCGAGCAAATCGAGTCGGCTCTTAAATTGTGCCGGCACCCGGCGAAGCAGCGCGGCGTCACCGTCCACGAAGTTCGCAAACATTTGAAAAAACTGCGCGCCGCAATGCGCCTCGCCGTCGGTGAAGTCGGCAAAAATCAGCACGCGTGCGAAGATCGCTGCGTGCGCAAGATCGGGCGATTGGTTTCCGATTTGCGCGATGCGCAAGTCAGAATGCAAACACTTGTCCAATTGCGCGAAGAGACCGCAAAAGGACCAAAAGACAATCCATTTCCTCGTCTTGAGGAATTGTTGACATTGGAACGGGAAAGTTTTTCAGCTGCGTTTGCCGGCTGGCAAAAACAAGCGATCCCGCAATTGGAACGCGTGGAAGCGCGTCTCTTGAAATGGCCGCTGGGAGACCTCACATGGAAGCAGATCTGTGGCGCGGTTGCAAAAATCTACAAACGTGGCCAGCGCGGACTAGCGAAAACCATTTGTGACCCGGAGCCAGAAAGTTTTCATGCCTGGCGGAAACGGGTAAAAGACCTCTGGTATCAGTTGCGTATTTTACAGCCGCTCAATCGCGTGGTGTTGGAGGAGATGGCCCACGACGCGGAAGTTTTAGGTGAATTGCTGGGACGCGAGCACGATTTCGATTTTCTGTGGGCGCGCCTGGAGAAGGAAAGCGGTGATGAAGCGCTGCGCGATGAACTAGCGTGCCTCCAGAAGCTAATCCGTAAACGCGGCAAACGATTGCGCACGAATGCACTCGAACTGGGGCGCCGTTTTTATGCGGAGCCTGGGAAGGCATTCGCCAAGCGAATCTCCATCTTCGTCGGCAAACGGACGTAGCCAAGGAATGACGGCTTCGCAGCCGTCGTGTTCACAGATCAAATGTGTCGGCGGGACGCTGAAGATCCGGTTTCTACGTTGTGCGCACCCGACGGCTGCCCAAGCCCTCGTTTCTTGTCGTTCTGCCATGTTCGCGGCATCATGCATAATCATGAAACAAAAAGTCCTATTCATCTGTGTCCATAACAGCGCCCGCAGCCAAATGGCCGAAGCGCTTCTCAACGATATCTGTGGCGATCGTTTTGAAGCGCACAGCGCGGGGCTCGAATCCGGCACACTGAACCCACTGGCAGTCGAAGCAATGCGCGAGATGGGGATCGATATTTCGCAAAAGCAAACTCAATCCGTGTTCGACGTCTTCAAATCGGGCGAACTATTTGCCTATGTGATCACCGTTTGCGATGAGACCAGCGCCGAGCGCTGTCCGATCTTTGCTGGCGTGACTAACCGCTTGCACTGGAGTTTTCCGGACCCCGCCGCACTCGAGGGCACGCGCGAAGAGCGCCTGGCAGGCACGCGCGAAATCCGCGATCAGATTCGCCACCGCATCGAGATGTGGTGCGACGAAATGTGCGCCGTCGAAATCGAATAGAGATCAAACCGAATATACTAAGCCAAAAAGGATCAAGACTCTACCGGCTTGAAATCCATTTCATCCCAGAAGGCCGTCGGGGCTGACACCGCGGTGTTCGTAACATTCAAGGTACTTGATTCCCGAGCCGGTATTGAAAATGACCACGTGTTCGCCCGGCGCGATTTTGCCGGCGTGGAAAAGCAATTTGAGAGCGGCGAAACACGCTCCTCCTTCTGGGCAGACGAAAAGGCCTTGCGTCGATCCCACTTCGCGCGCGCTGCGGATCATTTCTTCGTCAGTGACCGCGATTGCGCCGCCGTTGGATTGACAAAGAATGTTCAGGATCAGGAAATCTCCGATCGCTTTCGGAACGCGCAGACCGGTGGCCACGGTGCGCGCGTCTGGAAATTCCGCCGCAATTTTTTCTCCGGCTTCGAACGCGCGGACGATTGGTGCGCAACCAGTGGCTTGCACGGCGAACATGCGTGGTCGCTTTTTGCCGATCCAGCCGAGGGTTTCCATTTCGTCAAACGCTTTCCACATTCCGATAAGCCCGGTGCCGCCGCCCGTGGGATAAAGAATCACGTCGGGCAATTGCCAGGCGCACTGCTCCGCCAATTCGTAGCCGAGCGTCTTTTTTCCCTCGACGCGATATGGCTCTTTCAACGTGGACATGTCGAACCAGCCTTCCTTTGCTTTTCGCCGGGCGATTTCGGCGCCGCAATTAGTGATCAGTCCGTCAATCAACGTGACTTGAGCACCGAGCTCGCGGCATTCAATGATGTTTGCGCGCGGTGTGTCGCGAGGCATGAAGATGTGCGCTTCGAGACCCGCCCGAGCTGCGTAGGCAGCGAGCGCGCCACCGGCATTTCCGGCGCTGGGGGCCGCAAGTTTGGTGGCGCCAAGATATTTTGCCATCGAAACGGCCACGCTCATCCCGCGCGCCTTGAAACTCTGTGTCGGATTTAGCGATTCATCTTTGATCCACAGGTCGATGTCATCAGTCCGGCAGCTGCCGGATGCGCGCAAAAGCGGCGTTCCGCCTTCGCCCAGCGAAACCGGCTCGACGTCGTCAGGCAATGGCAACACTTCGCGATAACGCCACAACGATTTTTCTCGTGTGGCGAGTGTCTCGCGCGTGAGCATTCGACTCGCCGCGGCAAGATCAACAATCGCGAGGAGCGGTTTGTGGCAGGAAAGGCAGACATTCTGCAGGTGCGACCACTCGTGCTGAAGACCGCATGCGCTGCACTCGAGGTGCTTCAGAAACATTGAGCAAATGGAGCGTACATCTCTGGGGAGCGCACGCGCCCTGGCGTGTCCGCCAGTCGGACGGACTCGTCCCGTGGCGAGCTGGCGACTCCGAAAGCTTTCGCGAGTCGCGAACTTTGTCTCGGTAAAGTGACTCGCGCTTTCAGCGCTCGGTCACGAGGGGCAATCGATTCCCTGGGCCGATGCCCCAGGCTAGAATGAAACATTGCGCCGTTGGCGCTAGCCAAATACATGGCGGACGCTACAGCGCGTTTGCGACTTGTGTTAGATTTGTCGAGATGGATTTACTGACTTTGACTGACATTCGCCGGGCGGCGTCCCGCACTGGTGGGAGCGCGGTGCCGGCGCGCGTGCACGTACAAGTGGAATCGGCCGCGGCGAAGACGCAGCGCGACGGCAAACCGTACTGCGAACTGGTTCTGGCAGATGCGTGCGACCGCATGAAACTGCGGGTCTGGAGCGACCATCCTAACTACAAAACGTGCAGTGGACTTACGCGCGAAAGTTTCATCGAACTGACTGGAGAGTTTCGCCAACACCCGCAATTTGGACTCGAGGCAGACAAGTGGATGTTTCGGCCACTCTCCGATCAAGAGACCAAGGAGCTGTTAGTAGGGCCAGCGGACCTGCGCGCAAAGCAAGCGACTGACTGGGAATTCATCGTACAAGCCATCGACGGCATTCGTGATCCTCGCCTCCGCACCCTGACGCAAACGTTTGTGAACGAATGGGGCGATCGGTTTCGGCGCGCTGCAGCGGCACGCAAATATCATCACGCTCGACGCGGCGGATTGGTCGAGCACACGGCGCAAATGATGCGGGTGGCGAGCGACATCGCGCCGCTTTATCCGCAGTTAAACCTCGATCTTTTGATCGCCGGTATTCTCTTTCACGACTCCGGTAAACTTTGGGAAAACCAGTTCTCCGAAACCGGCTTTGTTATGGACTACGATGAACTCGGTGAACTAGTCGGCCACATTTCCATTGGACTCGAGGTAGTGAATTCACTCTGGCGAAGACTCAGCGCCGACAATACAGACATGTGGAAAAGTTACTCGCCGCCATCGGAGGATGTGCGCCTGCATCTCCTGCATCTAATTGGCGCCCATCATGGCCAGAAGGAGTTAGGTTCACCAGTTGAACCGAAGACACCCGAAGCGATGACGTTGCATTACATCGACAATCTCGATTCAAAGTTGGAAATGTTCGCTGCCGGTTACACAACAGCCCAACCGCTGGCACCCCGCATTTTTGATCGGGTGCATCCGTTGCCGGGCACTCTGGTAAAATCGCTGGAGAAATTTCACGAGGCGTCCGACACGAAAGCGCCATCCGAAGGCAAGCTTCTGTGACGCAGTACGAGCACACACAGATCGGTCACGTGATCATTTGGTCCCTGCTTGTCGCAGCAGTTCTGTTTGCAATCAACGCGACCTTCGGATCATCGCGCATCGGAAGAGTCTCTTAGTGGTTTCCGTCGTGCTTCTGATTACGCTCGCGCTGTTCTACAAACTCACCATCGCGATCAACGAAGAAACTTTGTGTGCGTCCTTCGGCATTGGAATGATCCGCAAACGAGTGTCGGTTGCGGAGATCGCCGCGTGCGGACCGATTCGCATTCCTTGGTGGTACGGTTGGGGAATTCATCTGACGCCGTACGGCTGGCTCTACAATGTTTCCGGATTGGACGCCGTGGCGATCACGTTGCGCAACGGCCGAAAATTCGCCTTGGGCAGTGATGATCCTCACGGATTGGCCGACGCACTTCGGACCGCGATTGAATGAACTAGGCTGCGTTTCTGCCTACTGCAGTTCGCGGAACCAACGCAAAGCGATGGAAGTTTGCGCGTCATTGACTTCATGGCCGCCGTGGAAAGTCCCAATTCGCATTCGGTGAAACCCTGTTCGCTTAATTAAACCGGCGACAGTGTATTGCTGCTCGACGGTCGGGATCCTGCCGTCGCGCCCAGCGCTGATGTAAATTGCTGTGTTAAGAAAATCCGCGCCGGGCTGGATCCGCGCGTACCCGTCGCTCAGATGGTCTTCGTTCGCACCCGTCATATGAATTCCACTGATGCGACAACCATTCCTGGCCAGCAAAGGCGCTACGTAACCAACTCCTTTTCCTCCTCCAGAGAAACCGGCGCACGCGACCGGCCACTTTTCCGAACCGGTTAAAACTGCGATGCAGAGCGTCAATCGCGGCGAGCGTCATTGCGCCACGCCAGGCGGCGGTGTCGTTTCGCGCATGTTGCGGCCCGTCTCCAGCCAACAGCACCCAGCCTTCAGCAAGCCCCATCCTCCGGTAAAACTGGACAAGGTCATTTCGATTCTGACGTTTAAAATCGCTGGTGGAACAAATCACCAAAACTGGCCAACTCTTTCGCGAATCGAAATTGACAGGCGTCCCCAGCACAGCGACTGCATTTGGAGGCACCGCATTGCCTCCCTGCGCAGCCAATGATTTTTCCTGCGCGCTCAGAGGAACATTAGCCTGGACCGTTGAACCTGGAGCGAAGCTAGTGCCAGCAAAATCAAGTGAAGGCGCAGCTGACTCGGCGCTGAACAGTGAGAAGAAATTCAGCGCGACGATCAGCTTGCCAACGAAGAGTGATCTGTTCGACATCGCGGTCGCCGCGGCGACTTGGTTTTGGCGTTCTCGCCGAAACAATCTTTGTTTGTGGTTTCAATTCAAACGAACGTTCGCGACTCGCGAAAGCTTTCGGAGTCGCCAGCTGGCCACGGGACCAGTCCGTCCGACTGGCGGACACGCGAGACCCCGCACACAGCGGGCAGGCAGTGCGCTACCCAATCCTGCGTTTCGCTTCCGCCAGATAGGTCTCATCGATTTCGAACCCGATAAATCTTTTCACGCCGCAGCGCTGCGCTGCCACGGCTGAATTCCCGATACCGAGAAATGGGTCGAGCATTGTATGCACGCGCGATGCTCCGTGCAGGTTGATGCACCACTCAGCCAATTGGACCGGAAAAGTCGCGGGATGCGGTCGCTCTTTCTCCCGGCTCTGAATCGTTTCATAGGGAACAAACCACGTGTTACCGCGACAGCGAAGGTCGCTTCCGCGCGTGTGCGACCAGCGGGCGATGTTGCTTTTGTCCTGATATGGAACGCCAAGCGCGAGCCGATCGAGTTCGACACGACCTGACTTCGTGAAATGAAAAACATATTCGTGGCAATCGTTAAGGAAACGCGGCGAATTGATTGGTTTGAAATGGCCGTGCGACCGCTGCTCGCCCTCGCCATTCCGGATCGCGATCGATTTGATCCAGTGGATGGTGTTTTGTAGCACGAACAAATCACGCAGCGTCATAAGGATTTCGTGCGGCAGCATCGGGTTCGATGGCGCCGCCCCGAGGTTGAGAAAAAATGAGCCCCTTGGTTTTAGAATTCGCCGAATTTTCTCCGCCCATCGATGGCACCACCGCAAATAGGATTGTCGATCCTGCGTGTCGGAATATTTCCCGTAGCTAATGCCGAGATTGTACGGAGGAGACGTCACCACCAGATCGACGCGTTCGTCAGACAGTCGCGACATTCCTTTGATGCAATCTTCTCGGCGAAGATCGAACCTGGTCACGGAGAAAAATGTCGCGCGATTATGCGTGTCGTACAAGCACTAAATCACACGCGTCCGTTTTCTGGGGAGCACAGGGCTGCCAGCCTGTTGTCGTCGGCAGCTTGCCGACGACTTCCACGTCTCGCGAGAATTCCCCTGCTACGAACGCTCCAAAAGCTTTTCGGCAGGCTGCCAAAAAGGACAGGCTGGCAGCCCTGTGCTCCCCAGATCGACATTCGCGCGTTTGGACGAATTCGTTTATCTTTTTGGCAATGGCGGACAAGCCTTCGAAATTGAAGATTGCAGATCGCGAGTTCACGTCGCGTCTGCTCGTGGGCACGGGAAAATTCGCGTCTAACGAGCTGATGCGGGATGCGCTTATTGCAAGCGGCACGGAATTGGTGACGGTCGCGCTGCGACGCGCAGATATTTCCGGTAAACACGATCCGTTTGCGAACATTCTCGATTTCATCGATCCGAAACGCTTTCTTCTCCTTCCGAATACGAGCGGCGCGCGCAACGCGGAGGAGGCTGTCCGGCTCGCGCGGCTGGCTGCAAGCGCAGGTTTGCCCACATGGATCAAACTCGAGATTCATCCGGATCCACGATATCTGCTTCCAGATCCGGTTGAGACATTGGCGGCTGCGGAAATTCTCGTGAAAGAAGGGTTCACCGTGCTCCCCTACATCAATGCCGATCCGGTCCTGGCGAAACGATTGCAGGACATCGGAACGGCCACGGTGATGCCACTGGGTTCGCCGATCGGCAGCAATCGCGGTATCGAAGCGCGTCTGCAGATCGAGATCATCATCGAGCAAGCCATCGTGCCGGTAGTCGTTGATGCCGGATTGGGCGCGCCAAGTCACGCTGCTGAAGCAATGGAAATGGGCGCCGACGCAGTCTTGGTGAATACGGCGATTGCAATCGCCTCCGATCCCGTTCGCATGGCAAAAGCGTTCAAAAAAGCGATCGAAGCAGGCCGCGAAGCGCGCGAAATCGGATTAGCAGAAAAACTCAACGTGGCGGCGGCCACGAGTCCGTTGACCGGGTTTCTGACTGGAAGATAGCCATCTTGGCTGTCGTGGCATGCGGGCTTCTAGCCTGCTATGTGTTTAGCGCTGAGGGCGCGCCCGCATGACTGAGCCTGGGGCACCGCCACAGGATTCGCCGAATCCAAAATACGCCAGCGCTGAAAGCGCGAATCACTTCTGCCGTGATTTCCTTTCGATCGTTAGCGCCATTAATTTCGACGTGCAGTATATTCGGGACTGAGAATCATCGCGGGACTGAAGCCGTGCTTTCAGTTTCATTTACGTAACAATCGGATTCCTGGGGCGATGCCCCAGGCTAATATGAGACGCGCCTTGGGCGCTAAACACATATCCAGCCCGTCGCTGCTACAGCGTCGTCTCACTTACGAGCGGTTCTCGATGTCTGGTGCCGCGTTTGGTCTCTTTCTGTAACCGTCTCAGGCGGCTCGACAATGCGGCCTTTGCCGCCGAACGCATCCGGTCGATGAATAAGATTCCGCTAAGATGGTCGCCTTCATGCTGAATCGCCCGCGCGAGAAATCCGCTCGCTTCAATGTGGATGGTGCCGCCTTCCAATGTTTGTGCGCGCACGATGACCGACTGCGCCCGTTCAATGTCGCCGGTGATTTCCGGAAAACTTAAGCAGCCTTCTACGCCAACTTCAGTTTCGCCGTGGAGCTCGATTTCGGGGTTAATCAACACGAGCGGCATCGCCGTCTTTGGATCGACATCCGTTGCATCTAGTTTCAACATGGTCGGCCGGTCTTCGACTGCCGAAACATCCAGCACAGTGAGTTGCAACGCTTCACCAATCTGCTGCGCCGCCAGTCCCACGCCGTGCGCGGCATGCATCGTCTCAAGCATGTTCGCCGCCAGCTCCCGAATGCGATCGTTGATTTCCTCGATCCGTTTGCCCTTTGCCCGAAGGATCGGGTCCCCGTACTGCAAAATCGGCAGGATCATTTTTCTTCCCGGGTAAACGCCGGCAAATTTCTCACGCCTGCCAGTTTCAACGCATCCATCACCTTAATGATCGTGCCGAAGGAGGCTTTTTTGTCCGCTTGCAGCGCAAGCGCTGATTTGCGCGCTTCAGGCAAACCACTCACCGCCCCCTCCAGTTCGTCCACGGTTATGGCGCGTCCGTCCAGTTTAACCTCGTCATTTTGATCGATACTAACAATCGCGTGTTCGAGTTCACCCGGCCGTTTCTGCGCCGTCTTGGACTCTGGCAAATTAATCTGGACCTCTGGCTGGTCCTTTTTGAAGGTCGTCGAAACGACAAAAAAGATGAGCAGGATGATAAGGATATCGACGAGCGACACGATAATAATGAGGGGTGCCCGCCGTTTTCGCACTGCGAATTTCATGTGCTCAGATGCGCCGCGCCATTTCAGGCTACCGGCGTCGGAATCGGTATCTGCGTGGTGGGGGGCGGTTTTACCGCTTCAAATTCCCGCGAGGAGCGGCCGTAATAGAGTTTATTGATTAGCTCGACGACCAAAGTTTCCATCTCCACCGACATCACCTCTACTTTTCTCGAAAAATAGGTGAACCCGATCAGTGTCGGCACGGCAATCGAGAGCCCGAAGACGGTGGCGTTCAATGCTTCGGCGATTCCGAGCGCGATCTGACGCGTATCCGCTGCGCCCGAGCTCAATCCAAGGTGGGAAAAAACGTGGACGAGTCCTGAGACGGCGCCGATCAGCCCGAGCAAGGGAGCGATGCCGACGATGACTTCAAGCACAATGAGGCCCTTTTCCAGCCGAACCATCTCGTGGCGTGCACGAGTTTGGACCGCTTCGATGTTTTCCGAACGCGGCGCACGCAAATATTGCAGCGCGACACGCGTGATCCGCGCCAGCGACGAAGGATCGTGATGCAGGATTCGTGACAACAGCTCCGGACTTTCGCCGGGCGCGAGACGTTCTATTTCCTGTTCGATTAGCGGCGGCATCACGTTCTTGCGTCGCAGCGCGAGCCCGCGCAAAATCATCGTCGTCACCGAGACAATCGAGCAGGCCAGCAGCGGCCACATGAAAAGCCCGC
>Ga0209375_1002948_pt1 | contig 11953 bp, 6 predicted proteins | sample GraSoiAngelo_131_FD_185888 | JGI IMG/M metagenome (GOLD analysis project Ga0209375, IMG submission 185888) | Grasslands soil microbial communities from the Angelo Coastal Reserve, California, USA - 14_0929_02_30cm (SPAdes) (version 2) | ecosystem: Environmental > Terrestrial > Soil > Grasslands ... | reverse complement strand
TCAGGCGGGTGCCACGCTGTTTCGCAGTCAGTGCGCTGAATGCCACGCCCCAGACGGGAGCGGTGGCCGCGGTCCCCGTTTGATAGGTCGCCAATTCACGCATGGTGAGAGCGATTGGGCGGTGTACCGCACCATTCGCTTCGGCATTCCCAACACGACCATGGGCCCGCACCCCTTGCCGGACACAGCGGTGTGGCAGCTGGAAGCCTTCGTCCGCTCGATCGACACCGCGGGCAGCACGTTGGGAGAAACGGCGCGCGGCCCCCGTGGCGCAGCCAGTGTCCCTGTGCCGTACGACGAGCTTGCGGCGATACGCGAGCCGGGTGAGGACTGGCTTACCTACTCCGGATCGTACTGGTCGTCCCGCCACAGCGCGCTGAGCCAGATCAATCGTGACAACGTTGGCCACCTCGCCCTGAGATGGATTCACCAGCTCGAAGGCGCGTCCGACTGCGTCGAGGTCTCGCCGGTGGTGCGCAAGGGAATCATGTTCGTGACGCAGCCGCCCAGCCGAGTCCTGGCGTTGGACGCGACCACGGGGAAAGAGATATGGGCCTACGAGCACCAGGTGTCGCGCGCGGTCCCGAGGAGCGACGTCAGCGACTTCAGTGTAATGGCCAATCGGGGCGTCGCTGTCCTTGGCGACAAGGTCTTCTTTGGAACGCCGGACGCTCACCTCATAGCGGTTTCGGCAGCGACGGGCGCGTTGCAGTGGGAGGCGACGGTTGCGACCGATCTGAACCGCTACGCGATTACGGGCGCGCCACTGGCCTATCGCGATCTCGTCGTGACCGGCGTCGCCATCAAGGGCAGCGCGGCCGGCGGGCAGGGCTTCGTCGCGGCTTACGATGCCAATACCGGAAAGGAGAGATGGCGGTTCGTTGCGATCCCCAAGCCGGGCGAGCCAGGCAGCGAGACTTGGGAGGGCGACTCCTGGCGTGATGGCGGCGCGCCCACTTGGTTGACGGGCTCATACGATCCGGAGCTCGACCTTCTCGTTTGGCCCGTCGGGAATCCGAAGCCCGACTATGACGCGGCGGCGAGAAGGGGCGACAACCTGTATACGAACTCGGCCGTCGCGCTGCGTGGTGCTACCGGAGCACTCGTGTGGCACTTTCAGTTCACGCCGGGGGACGATCACGATTGGGACGCCACCGAGATTCCGGTGCTGGCGGATCGACGAACCGGGGCGGGCACCGAGAAGCGTGTTCTCTGGGCCAATCGTAACGGCTTCTACTATGTCTTGGATCGTGTGTCCGGGAAGTATCTCAATGCCGCGCCCTTCGTGCGTCAGACCTGGACCGAGGGACTCGATACACAGGGACGCCCCCGGCCTCTGTCCAGTGCCTCCCGAAACCGGGAAGGGTTTCTCCTCTACCCGGGCTACGTCGGTGCCACAAGTTGGTGGTCGCCCAGTTTTGATCCTGGGCTGAATCTGATGTTTGTTCCGGTCTTGGAGCAGGGCATGGTGTTCTTCACGTCGAGTCCGCCCGCGGCAATCAGCGGCAGACCATTCTACACGGCGGTCCGTGCCCTGAACGCATCCACTGGAGGAAGGGTATGGGAGTATCGCCGCGAGCCGCGACTGCGCAACGATAGGCTCGGGGGAGTGCGAATGGGCGGGGTGCTCTCCACGCGGGGCGGCATCGTGTTCGGGGGCGACCAGACCACCTTCTTCGCGCTCGACTCACGCACGGGCACGCCCCTCTGGTCCGTAGAGACCGGCGGCACAATCTGCGCGGCCCCCGTGACGTTCTCGACGGACCGAGAGCAGTTCGTCGTAATCGCAGCAGGACGAAACTTGCTGGCGTTCGCCCACTAGCGCGCTGTGACGGGCGGTCGCTCGCGCTTCGTGGCGTCGACGAGCGGCCGGAAGAGAGGCTCCCCCGTGAGCTCGTAGCCGTCCATGTAATAGCCGTAGGCGCGATACTCGGACCCTTCCCGCACATCATTGAGGACCGCGCCCAACACCCGCAGCGGCGACTGACGCAGCAGGTCGATCTTGACCTCGGCTAATTCCCGGTCGGTCTTTCCCAGCCGCAGGACCAGGAGCAGGCTTCCGGCCAGCGAAGCCAGCACGAGCGCATCGACGCCCGCGCCGAGCGGTGGCGTGTCCACTACGATCACGCTGTAGCTCGACCGCAGCCTGGTCATGAAGTCCGCCATCCGCGCGGAGTCCAGCAGCTCCGGCGCATCGCCTCGGCGAGACCCGCTGGCAAGAAAGTCGAGGGACGGGTGCGTGGTAGCTTGCAGCACCTGCTCCGGGGAAGCCTTGGCGACGAGCAGGTCCGTCAAGCCCGGCTCCCGACGCAGCTGCAGCGTGCGGTGCAGCGCGCCCCGCCGGAGGTCGGCATCGACCAACAACGTGCGATGGTTCAAATGGGCGAACGCAAGCGCCAGGTTCGAGCTGACAAACGACTTCCCATCGCCACTCCCCGGGCTCGTTACCGCCACCACTACAGGGCCGGGGGCGCCGTGCCCGTTCAGCACGTTCAGCCGGATACCGCGGAACGCTTCCACCGCCGCGTCCGCGCTCCCGGGGCCCTTCTTGTCGGCTTCCCGGCCGCACCGCGGCACGATGCCCAGTACCGACAAACCGAGATGCTCCACCTCGACTCGCCCAGCGATCGAGCTCCCCACGCGCTCGGCCACGAACGCGCCGCCGGTGCCCAGCATCAGGCCGACCAGTAAACCGAGGACGAGCTGCTCGGGGAGCCCGATGCCGGCAGGTTTCGTCGGGAGGGTGGCGTGGTCGACGATCTCGACCTGCCCCACCGTGACGGCCTGGGCGATCCCGGCCTTCTGGTATTCGGTTCGCAGCTCATCCGCGACCTTCCGCGCATTGTCGACCCGTTCGGTCAGCCGCGCCTCCTCCGCGTCACGTTGCAGGTTCCCCGCCCGGCGGGCTCGCAAGTCGTTGATCGCAGCGATGCGCCCATCGAGGGAAGCGATGGCGCCTTGGACCCCCGCCTGCACCGCGCGGAGCAGCTTCGCCTCGGTGGTGGAAATCAGCAGATTGAGGCGGGGCAGGTCCGGGTGCGACGTCGAGAGACTTGCCAGGGAATCGCGCGCCATCTCGTACTGGAACAGCTGGGTGTTCAGCTGCACCACGGCCGGGCTCGGGGCAACCCCCGGGGTGGAGAGGGCCGTTTGGATGGCCTTCCGACTGGTGCTGCTGTCCTGGAGGGCCGCGAGCAGGTCCTCGTCTGTCCGGCGCTCCGCGAGCAGCTGCTGGCGCTGCAGCTCGAGGCCCGGCAGTTCGGTCTGCTCCCGTCCCGAGGACTGCGCCGAGCCATCGGAATGAGCCCGCCGCCGAAACGCCGTAAGCGCTTCTTGAGCATCGGCCACGAGCGAATCGTTGACCTTGAGCTGGGACTCGAGAAACTCGCGTCGCAACCTGGATTGCCGCTGCGCCGCTTCGGCGCTGGCGGCTCGGAAGACGTCGACCACCCGGTTGACGACCGCTTGCGCGCGAGACGGGTCTGGCGCGGAATACGCTACGTCCACGATGTCGGTGCGCATCCGCGGCCTGACGCGGAGCTCGGTGAGCAACTGGCTGATTGCCGCGTCGCGGCTCAGCACCCGGAGGAGCGCTCCTGCCGCATCCGGCCGACGCAGGACTGTGAACCGGACGCCGTCGACCTTGACGACCGAGTCGTACGCCGCACGTCGCCGCTCAGGCGGCGTTCCCACCACGAAGCCGTCCCGGTCGAACGTGAGTGGCAACGAGTCGGCCGGCGCATCGGCCGCCACCGCCACCTGCCCCAGCAGGCCCGGTGAAAGCCTCCGTCGCAGCACGCGGTCCACGAGGCTGCGCGAGGATTTCCGTAGCTGCACGCGCAGCATCGGCATACTGTCGACGACCCCACCTGCGACGGCGTGACTCTTCAGGAGCTCTACTTGCGACAACAGGGGGTCGGCGAACCGCCCGTCCGCACCCAAGGCTGGGTCGTCCACCACGCCACCGGTAAATGCCCGACGCGGATCCGACAAGCGAATCACCGCGACGGCGCGATAGACCGACCCCGTCACATATGCCACATATCCGGCCGCCGCCACGACAGCCGCAGCCACCCCCAGCACCAACCGGATGTGGCGACGCACGACCGCAAACAGGTCGTCCAGGCGGACCGTGCTCACGGGCGCCTCCAGCTCTCCTCGGTCCCCGATCGAGCCTGAAGTGGCGCGAGCATCGTTGGGGGGGTGCTCGGACATTCGGCTCACCGGTTTCGACTATACGCAAGGACGGCGGCGACCGCCGCGGTGAGACTCGCCAGCGGATACACCACGTCCCGCAACAGGTTGAAGCTGGAGCGACGAGCCACTAGCACCTGGTCACCGGACGCAATCGGCAGCCCTTCATATCGAGAATACCCCCGTCCCAGGTCTAGTACCATCGAGCTGTCCCGACGGATCACGCGGACTTTGTCCAGCCGGCCCAGTTCTGTGGGGCCGCCCGCCCGCGCGATCGCCTGGGCGAATGTCGTCCCCTGGGGCAGTTGATACAGGTTGGGCTGTCGCACCTCTCCTGCCACCGTCACCGCGAACAGGGGCTCGATCACGAAGTCGACGCCCTGCTCATAGGTGACCAGCAGGCCGCGTAGCCGTTCTCTCACTGCCGACAGGGGTGCTCCCGCAACTTTGACCGCCTGGTATAACGGGTGGACCAGGGTGCTATCCGGGGCGACCGCAAAGTCGCCACTCATTTCGGGGTGGCGCCACACGGTTATCCGAAGCATGTCACCTGGGCGCAGCACCGGATCGCGGAGGCCCCGCGCCTGCGCCGTCGCGGACGCGAAAGGAGCGGCGAGCAGCACAGCAGCGACCCAGCTGGCGACGAGGCCCACCCGACGTTGCACTTTTTCACACGACATCACAGACCGCCTTGCTGCGAACGGGCCGAATCGGTCGCAAGGAACGTGCTGACACGCATGCGCGAGCGCCATTGTTGCGATGCCGCCACGGACGGTCGTGGTCGAATGGCCTCGGCTGGGCATGCCATATGCCTATGGTGCGCAGCGAGAGGAGGGCGTCCCGGGTGCTAAACGGGTTGAGTAAGGCTGCATTCGCATGCCTCTGGTGCTTTGTCTTTGTCCTCCCGTGGGACATTTACGCCGAGCTGCCGGTTGTGGGTTCCATCCCTCGCCTGGTCGGCATCGTGGCGTCGGCCGTCGGTGTGCTCTACATCGTCGCGCGACGACGCGTCAGGCCACTGACCTGGTTTCACGTGTCCGCGCTCGTGTTCGTGTTCTGGGCTGCGATAAGCATGCTCTGGTCCATCGATCAGGACGCCACGCGAACGCGGTTGATGACCTACCTGCAGCTCGCGCTCCTGGTGTGGCTGATCTGGGAAATCGCCTGGTCATCCCAACGGACACGAGCCCTGCTCGGTGCATACGTTCTGGGGGTCGCGGTGGCCGCCATCGCCACCGTGGGCGAGTATCTGTCGGGCGTGCACGCTGCCGGGTATGAGGGGCGGTTCAACGCGCTGAGCGTTAACCCCAACGAGCTTGGCATGACGCTCGCGCTCGGCCTACCGATGGCATGGTACCTGAGTCTGGCGCAGCCACAGCGGCGCGTCGCGCGACTGTGGCAACTCTATCTGCCTCTGTGCATCACGGCAATTCTTCTCACTGCGTCCCGTGGGGCTTTTCTGACGATGCTCGTGGCCCTGGCGATCATTCCCGCTACGCAAGGGCGGCTGCGGCTGCGCACGAAGGCCGCACTGTGCGCCCTTGCCGTCGCGTCGCTCGTGCTCGCGGCCAGCGTTGTGCCGGACGCGACTCTGGAACGCCTGCAAACCACTCGAGCCGACATCGAGTCCGGATACTTCGGAAACCGTGGCTTCATCTGGCGTGCCGGCCTGGACGTGGCGCGGGAGCATCCTCTGATCGGCATGGGTGCGGGAACGTTCGGGGCGGCCGTCGTGCCGTCCCTCAACTTTGAATGGTCATCCCACAGCGTTCCCCTGTCGATTCTGGTCGAGGATGGCATCGTCGGACTCGTCATTTTTCTTGCGATGTTCGGGGCGACGATCACGGCGTTGCGACCCGGGCCGCGGCTCCAGCGGCGGTTCGGCATCGTCCTACTCTTGACCCTCGGGGTGGGATCGTTGTCGCTCGAGTGGGGCTATCGCAAGCAATTCTGGTTCGTCCTAGGGATCGTCGCAGCCGAAGCAGCGCTGCGACCGCGGTCTGATCGCGGCGTCGACCTCGAGTCGACCGCCGGGTCGGCCCGACCGGGGGGAGCCGTGAGCTGGGTACCGGCCGCCGACCAGTAGAGCTGGCGCAAGGTCGCCAGGATCACCAGTAGGTCGCTCCACACCGTCGCCCGCGCCGCGTACGCCAAACTGAGCCGGATTTTCTCGGGAGCAATCTCTGCCAGGTAGTTCCGCTCTGGGTCCGGCGAGGCGGCCAACATCGCGCTCTCGCCCAGGTAGCGAATGGACGCCTCGTCCGTCATGCCCGGCACCAGCTCGAGCACCCGGCGCTCCGGGGCGCGATACAAGGCGACGTAGCACGGCACGTCCGGTCGGGGACCCACCAAGCTCATGTCCCCGAGCAGCACGTTGAACAGCTGCGGCAGCTCGTCCAGCTTCAGTCGGCGCATCCACGCCCCGATCCGAGTCACCCGCGGATCACTCCCCACGGTCAGGGGCAGCCCGCGCTTCTCCGCGTCCGGGACCATCGTCCGGAACTTCCAGATGCGGAACCGACGGCCCCGGTACCCGACGCGCTCCTGCCTGAACAAGACGGGCCCGCCGTCTTCGGCCTTGACCAGGAGCCCCAGCAGCGCGAGCAGGGGCGCCAGCAGTACCACGCCGAGGCCCGCGCCGACGAGGTCGAAGGCGCGCTTCGCCCGCGTCATCGCCGGTACCGCTGGACGACATCGAGGACCGCGTCGATCACGTCGGCCACGTCCTGATCGCTGAGTCGCGGATTGAGCGGCAGGCTGATCATCCGCTCGAAGTTGTGGTACGCCACCGGAAACGACTCCGGACGATATCCATACTGGGTCCGGTAGTACGGGTGCATATGAACGGGGACGTAGTGCACCCCCGTCCCGATGTTGCGCGCGGCGAGCTCCTCGATCACGCGATCGCGTCCGATCTGCAGCGCGCCGGGCCGGAAGCGCAGCACGTACAGATGCCACGCGTGCTCCACGTTTGGGCGTTCGACCGGCAGCTCGAAGGCGTCGTCGACCTGGAAGGCCTCTGTATACCGCTGCACGACTTGGCGCCGCCGTTCCTGGAATACCGGGAGCTTCCGGAGCTGACACCGGCCCAGCGCGGCCTGGATGTCCGTCATGTTGTACTTGAACCCGGGCGCGACCGCCTCGCAGCGCCAGTTCCCGCCCTTGTGGTACCGCTTCCAGGCGTCCCGCGTCATCCCGTGCATGCTCAAGATGCGCGCGCGCGCGACGAAGCCGGGCTCACCGGTCAACATCCCTCCCTCGGCGGTGGTGAGGTTCTTGGTCGCGTAGAAACTGAACGCGACCGGGTTCGCTCCCGACCCGATGGTTCGCCCCTGATAAGCGGCGGGAAGGGCGTGCGCAGCATCTTCCAGCACCAGCAGATGGTGGTCGCGCGCCAGTGCGCCAATCGAAGCCATGTCGGCCGGATGGCCGGCATAGTGTACCGGAATGACCGCGCGCGTGCGCGGTGTGATCGCCGCCGCGATCCGTGCGGGATCGATGTTGAGCGTGTCCGCCTCCACATCGACGAGCACCGGCCGGGCGCGCACATGCTCGATGACATTGACGGTCGCCGCCCACGTGAGCGGCGTCGTGATGACTTCATCGCCCGGACCGATCTCGCTCACCGCGAGGGCGGTGTGTAGGGCCGCCGTGCACGAGTTGACCGCGACCGCCGCCGGAGCCGAGACCCTGGCCGCGAACTCCGCCTCGAACTGCGCGACCTTGGGGCCGGTGGTGATCCAGTCGGAGCGCAGGGTATCGACGACTTCGGCGATCTCCTCCTCCCCGATGAGCGGGGGCGAGAACGAGAGATAGGTGCCGCGACGCGGTCGCGGCGCAGCGCCGGGACGTCGAGTCGAGTCCGTCGCCTGTTGCGCGCGGAAGGGCACGGTCACGTCGACAAGCCTTGCTGAGGAAGCGTCATACCCGGACGGCGGGAGCAAAGACCGTGCTGAAAGCGCGGTGCGCCTTTTGTCGCGGCGCTGCCACAAAGGGGGGGCGCTCGATCGCGCACCCCTAGCGCGACAACGGCGTGGAGCTTAAGTCGAACGCTCCGCGTGATCGCGCGAGCAGCGCCCAGGCACCCCGCAGGAACCCACAGCCGTAGCAGACATGCAGCACCGGGAAGACGCCGGCGGCAGCAAGCGCAACACGCACACCGTGGCGCCACCCGAGCACGAGCACGCACACGCCGGTCAAGGCAAGGTAGGTCCCCAGAATGACGACCCCGAGCACCCGCGCCGCGGCGACCCAGGGCGCCGCGAGCACGGTCAGCAGCACGCTGAGCACGAACGCCGCCGGCACGATCTGACGGAGGGTCATGATCCTTCCGATCTTGAGCGCGACGAGGGGCTTGAAGAGGCCGTACTGATAGAACATGCGGCCCAGCTGGCGCAGCGAGCGCCGCGCGTAGTAGGAGGAAACGACGCCGGGTACCAGCAGGATGCGTCCGCCCGCCCGGACCACCCGGAAACTGAACTCCTCGTCCTGGTCCCGCGCGAGCTCCTCGTCGAACAGGCCCACTCGCTCGAACAATTCACGCCGGAAGCAACCGAACGGCAGGGTCTCAACCTCCCGGACTTCGTTCGTTCCGAGACGGTAGCGAGAGTCGCCGATCCCGAACGGATGTGCCAGCACCGCCGCGATCGCGCGGGCCGTCGGCGTTCCGTCCGCCGGGAGCGTCACCCATGCCCCGCCGACATAATCGGCACCGGTGCGCTCGAGCCAGTCGACGAGGTCGGCCACGTAGTTCGGCGGGTAATGGGCGTGGGCGTCCATGCGCATGATGATCGCGCCCCGCGCCCGGGTGATGCCGAGGTTCAGGGCGTGGGGCGTCGTGCGTTTCGGGTTGTCGAGCACTTGAATCATCGGATAGCGACGGGCGTAGTCCGCAACCACGGCGCGTGTCCCATCGTCGCTCAAGCCGTCTACGACCAGCACCTCGAGCCGATCCTGTGGGTAGTCGTTCGCCAAGATCGAGTCCAGCAGCGGCCGGATGTATTCGGCTTCATTGCGGCACGGCACCACAATCGAGACGAGGGGCCGCGGGGGCGGCGGGGGAGTCCGCGCTGGGACTTTGATTTCTGTATGCCGCGACATGCTGCGGGAGTCACGAGGCAAGGCGCACACCAGGTCACCAGGGACCCTGCGGGCCTAGACGGCCTGAGCTGCGTTGGCAGTGCTCAGTAGCCCATTAGCATCGCACTATGCAAATTTTGTTGCAGAATACGGTACAAAACACACAATATTTCGTCGAATTTGTATGATCTATGGCTTTACTAACTCATTGAATCGCGCCTTTGCTGCCCTCAGGTGGCGCCTAAACGGCACGGGTGTTGCACCTACGCAACATGGACACACGCTGCTCAGAGCAAAACCGCCGAAAGGCGGTGACGCAGAGCTTTAGGGGACTACAGCGACAGAAGGTCGCCAAGTCAGCCCGGCCGCCAGCGACTCGAGAATTTTCGCGAGCTGCTGGCCTTTTTTTTTGTCGGCGCTCGCACAACGCAGGTCCTAAAGGATTCCTGTCCCCTCCTCGCGGGGGCGACAAAGGCAAACCCGGTGAAAACCGGCGACGCAAAGCTCCGAGGCTACCGCACGCCCTGCGTGCCATGCCAGTCGAGCCGCCGAACCTCACGCAGGAGCGGATATGCGTGGTTGCGCCAGGAGTTGGCTAATGGCCGTCGCGGGGCTCGGGCTCGTCGCGGCGTGCGAACGCCCAGTCGGTCCCACTCAGCCGCCGCCCGGCGACCCAGTGGTGCAAATCGTCTCGTCACCCACGAGCGTCACGCTCGATCCCTACCAGACGCAACAGTTTCTCGCGTACGGTCGCACGCAGGCCGGCGACAGCGTCGCCGTCGTCGCGAGTTGGAGCGCGTCGGGGGGCACGATCACGAGCGGCGGTCTGTACGCCGCAGACACCAACGCCGGCACCTACCAAGTAACGGCAACCGCGCAGGTGGCGGCAACGGCTCCAGCCGCCGCAACCCCTACTAACACAAGGCCGTCTGGTAGCTCGACGGTCAAGAACACGGGTCCGCTGACACAGGCCATTCTGACCCCGGCGACCGCCTCCGTGCTCGTCGGCGGAACGCTGCAGTTCGCGGCCTACGGGAGGAGGAAGAACGGCGACAGTACCTCGGTAAGCGTGGTGTACGGCGCCACCGGGGGCACCATCTCTGCCGCCGGGCTCTATACGGCAGGGCAGACTGCGGGACCATACCGCGTGGTAGCCACTGTAAGCGGCGGTGGGACGCTGACCGACACTGCGGCCGTCACGATAACCACGATCCCCGTGGCGTCGGTGACCGTGAGCCCGACGACGGCGGGTATCCAGGTGGGCGCCACCCAGCAATTCACCGCCGTGCCCAAAGACGCGGCGGGCAACACACTCACTGGGCGCGTCGTCACGTGGGCAAGCGGCAACACCGCCATCGCCACCGTGAGCAGCAGTGGCGTGGTCAGCGGGAAGGCCGCGGGCTCGGCGACGATCACGGCGACGAGCGAGACGAAGAGCAGCACTGCCGCCGTCACGGTCACGAACGTTCCCGTGGCATCGGTGACCGTGAGTCCGGCGTCCGCGAGTCTCCTGGTCGGCGCCACTCAGCAATTCACCGCCGTGACCAAGGACGCGGCCGGGAATACGCTCACTGGTCGGATTGTGACGTGGGCGAGCAGCAACACCGCCGTCGCCACGGTGAGCGGCAGCGGGCTGGCGACGGGCGTCGCCGCCGGGCCGGCGACGATCACGGCGACGAGCGAAGGCCAGAGCGGCTCGGCGGCGCTCACCATCACCGCCGCGAGCTGCGTGATCAGCTCCGGGGCATGGCAGAACGTTGCGATCCCCTCGCAAGCCGGCGGCTTTGAAGTCCAGTTCGACGCCACGCCCAGCCAGGCGAACATGAACGGCGTGGTAGGCCTCGCTAACGGCCCCGCTGGAGCGTACACCGACTTGGCCGGCACCCTGGCCTTCCAGCAGACCGGCGTGATCGAGGCCCGCAACGGCGGCGCCTATGGCGCCGCAGCCGCCCTCCCCTACAGCGCCGGCACGACCTACCACGTCCGGCTGGACGTGAACCTCGCGTCGCATACCTACGACATCTATGTGACGCCCGCCGGCGCCGCTGAACAGCTCGTGGGCCGCGCCTTTGGCTTCCGCACGGAGCAGGCGGGGGTGAGCCTGCTGAATAACCTGGGCCTCTACGCCAGTGTGGGCAGTGAAACGGTCTGCAACGTCGCCGTCTCGCCCTGGACCCCACCTCCCCCAGCACCGGTGGCGTCGGTGACGGTGAGCCCAGTGGTGGCGAGCGTGTCGGCGGGAGCGACCGTGCAGCTCACGGCCACCCTCAAGGACGCGAATGGCCTGCCCACAAGCGGCACCGTGACGTGGACGACGAGCAACGGCGCAGTCGCCACGGTTTCCGCGAGCGGACTGGTGACGGGGCTTGTGGTCGGCATGGCGACGGTCACGGCGACCAGCGGGGGACAGAGCGGCAGCAGCGCGGTGACGGTGACTCTCGGGAGTGCCACGACGCCGCTCTACACCTTGGGCAATGGCGCCAACTACTATGTCGCGGCGTCGGGCTCGGACGCGAATCCCTGCACCGCCGCCGCTCCCTGCTACACCATGGCGCGCGTCTCCCAGCTCATGAGCCCGGGCGACAACGCCCACTTCGCCGCCGGCAACTACACGTGGAGCTACTCCGGCAATAAAGTGGCCAAGAGCGGGACCGCCGCCGCCCCCATCTCCTACGTCTCG
>Ga0209375_1002947_pt1 | contig 11953 bp, 11 predicted proteins | sample GraSoiAngelo_131_FD_185888 | JGI IMG/M metagenome (GOLD analysis project Ga0209375, IMG submission 185888) | Grasslands soil microbial communities from the Angelo Coastal Reserve, California, USA - 14_0929_02_30cm (SPAdes) (version 2) | ecosystem: Environmental > Terrestrial > Soil > Grasslands ... | reverse complement strand
GAGGACCGGATCGAGCACCGTGTAGATGGCATGCCGCCGTGACGGCTCGACGCAGGCGTCGAGGCCCTCCGCGGCAAGGACGAGCCCCGAGAGGATGTTGTGGTCCCGCGGATCGCCGGCGAGCAGCGGGCTCCGTCCGATGTCGTGCAGGTATGCCGCGAGGACGACGGCTTCGGCGTCGATCTCGGGAGCTCCTCGCCGTCTTGCGGCCACGAGCGCCTCGGCGATGGCGCCGACGACCCGGCTATGGCTCTCGAGCCAATCGGGATAGCGATAGCGGCGGTAAAAACCCTCGGCTTTGGTGGACAACTTTGTCAATCGGCTATTGACACCGGATGAGGGCCTGACTACGGTCCGCGCCGCAGGGGAGGTGCACATGGCCGATCCGGCTGTTCCTCTTGGAGATGACCGCATCATCGCGCACCTGCAATTCGCACGGGCGGTCGCCTCACGATCGATCGACCCGCGCTGCCGAGGGGCGGATCGTGAGGACCTCATCGCGTGGGGCCTCGTTGGCCTGGTCCAGGCGGCTCGCCGGTACCGGGGAGACCGCGGCGCGTCGTTCGGGGCATACGCGGCGCGGCGTGTTCGCGGGCAGATCCTGGACGCACTGCGCGAGCGTGATCCGCTGACACGCAGCGCGCGCAGAGCCTTTCGGGCGGCGCAGCGGGCCAGCGAGGAGGGCACGGTCGCGCCGGCGGCGACCCCGCCGTACGTCGAGGTCTCGCTCGATCGCATCGGGGACGTGGCCGAGGTGCGACCTGCTCCGGGGCGTCAGGACGAGCGCTGGCCGCTCGTCGCAAGCGCGCTTCGCGACCTCACGCCGATCGAGCGCCGAGTGCTCGTCCTGTCTTACGGGCGCGGCCTGACCTTGCGTGAGATCGGCGGCGAGATCGGTCTATCCGAGTCAGGCGTCTGCCGCCTTCGCGCGCGAGCCCTCGCCCGCGTGCGTTTGGCATGTGCCGCGTGAGGCTACAGTGCGGTCGTGTCGGACCTGCGCCGCGCGCGCTTCGCGCGCCTGGTGCGCAACGCTTTGGACGAGCTGCCCTCGGAGTTCCGTGAGCGCATCCGCAATCTCGAGATCGTGATCGAAGATGAGCCCGCGCCAGAGCAGCTTCCGCGAGGGGGCACGCTCCTCGGTCTGTACGAAGGAGTCCCACTCACCCAGCGCGGCGCGCAGGAGCCCTACCTCCCCGACCGTATCTGCATCTTTCGCGGGCCCATCGAAAGGATCACGGCGTCGCCGCGACGCCAAGCCGAGATCGTCCGCGACACGGTCGTGCACGAGGTCGCGCACCATTTCGGAATCAGCGATTCGCGTCTTACGGAGCTGGGCCTTGGCGACGCCGATTAGCTAGCCTAGGCGACGCTCTCGCCGTCCCCCTGCTGGCGTCGCATCTCCCCCACCGTCCGCCGCAGCAGATCCATCTCCGCCCAGAGCGCCTGGGCGGAAAATCCGTACTCCGACGCGCGCTCGCGGATCTCGGACTCGATGAGCCGGTAGCCGATCGCGATCGTTCCGAGGAGGACCACCGGTGGAATGTCTTCGCCGGCCTCGGCGTCGCCGCGCAGGAGACGCATGACCGCAGCCGGGCGCTCCATGTCATCGGCCTCGAGCGCCTGGACCCAGAGCGGCAAACGTCGCTCGAGATACGCCGTGAGGCGACGCTGCAGCTCGAGGCTGTCGCTTCGCTGCCGATCCGCCGTGGCGTCGGAGATGACCCGGGGAACGATGACTGAAGCCCGTTGACGCACGAGCGCTGCCACAGCCACCCGCGGATTCGAGCTCATCCGGAGTATCAACGCACGAATCGGGATTGCGCGCCGAATTTCATTTGGTCTAACGGCGTATGGCGTGCTTGAACTTTCGGAGCGCCGCAGCAGGGCCGGCCGAGTCCTCGAATATGGCTGAACCGGCGACGAGCACCGTCGCCCCGGCGGCGACAACGCGAGCGCAGTTGTCAGGCTTCACTCCGCCATCGACCTCGAGCTCGGCCGCGAGCTTCCGCTCGTCGAGCGCCTCGCGGATCGCCCGGACCTTGTCGAGCGCGCTCTCGATGAACGTCTGCCCGCCAAAACCGGGGTGAACGCTCATCACCAGTGCCAGGTCAACCGAGCCGAGATAGGGCATGACGGCGTCGACGGCAGTCTCGGGATTCAGCGTCAGCCCCGGCCGGACACCCCGGCCGCGGATCGCGGCGAGCGTGCCCGGTACATCCCGCGTTGCCTCGACGTGGATGGTCAGGTATGTCGCGCCGGCGTTGGCGTAGCGATCCACCCACTCCTCCGGCCGCTCGATCATCAAGTGGACGTCGAGGGGCAGACGCGTCGCTTTGCGCAGGTCCGCGACCATCTTTGGCCCAAACGTGAGGTTCGGCACGAAATGACCGTCCATCACGTCGACGTGGACCCAGTCCGCGCCGGCGCGCTCGACCGCGATGACGGCCTCGGCGAGGCGGGCAAAGTCCGCGGAGAGGATGGACGGGGCGAACTTCGGTTCAGCCATGTCTGACTTTCGCCTTGTGGCCGCGATGAGCGGCTGGCATCATCAACACCGGGAGGGCGCTCAATGTACCGTCCGCAGAACCTCCGCATCCCTGGTCCCACGTTCGTTCCTCAGGCGGTGCTCGCCGCGTCGGCGAGGCCGCTGATAAACCACCGCGGCCCGGAGTTTGCCGCGTTGCTCGCGGCCCTGACCCGCGCGTTGCAGGATTTCCTCCGCACCGAGCACGACGTACTGCTTCTCAGCGCGTCCGGCTCGGGTGGTCTCGAGGCCGCCATCGCGAACACGCTCTCGTCCGGCGATAAGGCACTCGTCTTCAGCTGCGGCGCGTTCGGCGAGCGCTTCGCCGCGATCTGCAAGGCCTATGGCGTCGACGCACGGCGCGTTGACGTTCCGTACGGTCGCGCCGTCGACCCCGATCTCGTCCGCGATGAGCTCGCCAAAGAGAAGGGCAAGGACGCCGCGAAGGCAGTTCTCATCACCCACAACGAGACATCGACCGGGGTCCTGAACCCAATGAAGGACATCGCGGCGGTCGTCCGTGATTCCGGCAAGCTCTTCCTCGTTGACAGCGTCTCCGGCGCCGGATGCACCGAGCTCGAGATCGACGAATGGGGCATCGACGTCTGCGTCACCGCGTCGCAGAAGGCGTGGGGCGCCCCTCCCGGTGTCGCCATGGTCACGATGAGTCCGCGCGCGTGGAAGGCGTACGAGAAGTCGAACTTGCCAAAGGCGTACTTCGACCTCGCCACGTACAAGGCGTCGCTCGAGAAGGCGCAGACACCTGCGACTCCAGCTGTGACCGTGTTCATCGCGCTGCAGGAATCGCTTCGCCTGATGGCCGAGGAAGGCCTCGAGGCGATCATCCGCCGGCACCGCGATCTTGCCCGCGCGACGCGGCGCGGCCTTCAGGCCGTCAACCTTCAGCTCTTCGCCGACGAGCGCTACGCCTCTCCGGCGGTGACGGCGTTCCGTCCCCCGGCACGCGTCGACGCCCGCAATCTCATCCGCCTCCTCCGCGATGACCACGACACGATCGTGGCCGGCGGTCAAGGCAAGATGGAAGGGCAGCTCGTCCGCGTCGCCCACCTGGGCTTCGTGACGCTCCAGGACATCGTCGCGTTCTTCAGCGCGCTCGAGCTCACGTTGCGGGACCTCAACCAACCCGTGGAGCCGGGCGTGGCAATGACCGCGGCGCTTCGCGCGTACGCGGAGAGCCAGCAGCAGACGTCGCGGCCCGCGGCCCGCAGCTCGTCGACCGCGAGGTCGGCGAACGACGCGGTCGCGACTCGTCGCTAACCGCCGCAGCATCGTTCACGTCGCGGACCCTCTTGCCGAAGAGGGTCTCGCGTTGCTCCGCGCGCGCTGCGAGGTCCGCCAGACCGCCGGTCTGAAAGAGGGTGACCTCGTCCAGCGCGTCGTGGACGTCGACGCGCTCATCGTGCGCAGCGAGACCAAAGTGACCGCGCCGATCCTTGAGGCGGCGAAACAACTCGTGGTCGTGGGACGCGCCGGCGTCGGCGTCGACAACATCGACGTGCCGGCGGCCACGGCACGTGGGGTCTACGTCGTGAACGCGCCGCTCGGCAACATCGTCGCGGCGGCGGAGCACACCGTCGCCCTGACCCTCGCCCTTCTCCGCCGTCTCGTTGACGCTGACCGGAGCGTCCGCGCCGGCGAGTGGACGCGCTCGAAGTTCATCGGCCGCGAGCTCCGTGCCAAGACGCTCGGCCTTGTCGGGATCGGGCGCGTCGGTGGCGAGGTCGCACGCCGGGCGGGTGCCTTCGGCATGACGGTCATCGCGCACGATCCGTTCGCGACCGAGGCGTCCGCGCGGGCCGCCGGCGCCCGGCTCGTGGACCTCGACGAACTCCTGCGTTCGGCGGACGTCATCTCCCTGCATGTGCCACTCACCGAGAAGACGCGTGGGCTCATCGGCGCCGAGGCGCTGAGTCAAATGAAGCCGACCGCAGTGGTGGTCAATGCGGCGCGCGGCGAGATCGTCGATCTGGACGCGCTCGCGGCCGCGCTCGAAAAAGGAACGATCGCCGGCGCGGCGCTCGACGTGTTCGCAGCGGAGCCTCTGCCCGCCGACGCCAAGATCCGGAGCGCTCCACGCACGGTGCTGACGCCACACATCGCCGGGTCCACGGCCGAGGCCCAGACGAACGTCGCGGTGGACGTGGTCGAGCAGATTCTCGACGTCCTCGACGGCAAGCCCGCGCGCTACGCGGTCAACGCGCCGCGTCCGCCGTCGGAAGAGGCCGGGGGGATGGCCTGGCTACGCCTCGCGGAGCGGCTTGGCTCGCTCGCGGCGCAGCTCCTCGACGATCGGCCCGCGCAGCTCGCCCTCGCGTATGGCGGGGCGGTGTTGGAGCTCGATCCGGAACCGCTTCGCGCGGCCGCGGTGAAGGGCGTGCTCGAGACATTCAGCGAGCAGCGCGTGAACCTTGTGAACGCGCTCGATCTCGCTCGGTCGCGCGGTCTCGTGATCGCCGAACGCCGCGAGACCGAGCCGGCGCGGTACGCGTCGCTTCTTTCGGTGAAGGTCGGATCGACGGAGGTCGCCGGAACGCTCGTGCAGGGTGAACCGCGGATCGTGTTCATCGACGGCTTCTGGGTCGACGTTCCGGTCGACGGCCACTTGCTGCTGACGAAGCATCAGGACAAGCCCGGTCTCGTCGGACGCGTGGGCACGCTTCTCGGCGAGCACGACGTCAACATCTCATCGATGCAGGTCGGTCGCCTCCATCCGCGCGGTGAGGCTCTGATGATCCTCACCGTCGACGACGCGGTCCCCGATGAGGTGCGCGCGCGGATCGGCGCCTTCGCCGACATAAACGCGGTGCGCACGGCGCGCCTCGGGGTTTAGCACCGTTTCCTAGACTCGCGCCATGGACCGGCGATCTCGCAGCACGCGAATCGCGCGCGAGGTCGCGCCCGCGTCAGGCGAGAAGCGCGATGTGGCATCTCTACGCGGCGTAGCCGCGGAGGCGAGCGACCAGGGAGCGCACGCTCGGGCAGCGGGGCATCTCGAGCGTGCGCTGAAACTCACGCCGGCGGGCCTGCTACGCGGCGAGATCCAGCTCGAGCTCGCTCACGCGCGCGCGGGTGCCGGCGCTGGCCGCTATGGGCGTGCGGCGGAATCCGCGGCCGAGGCACGACGATCCTTCCGGGATTCGGGCGATCTGCGCCGCGCCGCCCACGCGACGATCGTCGAGGCTCGGTACCGCTGGCATGCGCGCGAGACCGCCGTCGCGCTCGAGCTCGCTCGCAGCGCGATAACCATGCTCGACACGCTCGGCGAGAGCGAAGAGCTCGCCGAGGCACACGCTGAGCTCTCGCGCCAGCTGGCCCTCGCGCACCGGAGCGAGGAGGCCGCACGCTGGGGCGAATCTGCGGTGAGCATGGCACGGCGTGTTGGAGCGAAACCAAAGGTTCTCGTGGATGCGCTGACTACCGCGGGCGTTCAGGTCGCGATCCAGGGACGGCTCGAGGGAGTCGCGCTGCTCGAGGAGAGCGCCGCGCTGGCCCTGCGGAGTCAGCTCCCAGTGGAAGCCGCGCGCGCGAATCACAACTGGGCAATCACCCTGTTTCTGACCGGGTGCTCCGAGAAGGAATTCCGCTCGGCACTGGAGCTCTCCCTCGCGACGGCACGGCGGCTCGGCCACGAGAGCCACTTCGCCTGGGTGAACCTCTTACTTCTTCTCTACGACGGCCGCTGGGACGAGCTGATAGCCCTTGCGGAAACGATCCCCGAGGACTCGTCGCTGCACACGCGGGCGCGCGCGTCTCTGGAGTACGTTCTAACCGCACGCGAAGGTCCCGGTCCTCGCGTGGTCGACGTCATCGCCCGGATCGCCGAGCAGGCCCGCGGGCAGGCCGAGGGTCTTGGCGACGTCGCGTTCGGCGCACAAGTGTTGTTCCTCGCGGGTCACGAACGAGCTGGCCTCGAGCTCGCCGAGACGCTCGCAGGCACGTTGGCTGACCGGTACCCGATGCCGCAGCTGGATGATGCCGCGATGCTTTCGGTCGATGCGGCGAGGACCATCGGCGACCGAGCGCGCGAGGCGACCTGGATCGATCGATGCCTGACGGACGGTCGCGCGCGCGAGCCGGTGTCGGCGAGTGCACGACGCGCGTTCGGTCGCGGCGAGAGCGCGCTCCGGGATGGCCGGGTCGATGATGCGATCGACGCGTATCGAGAGTCCATCCGCTTGCACGACGATGTTCACCCACTCCCACGTGAGCTCGTGCGCAGGCGGCTCATCGAAGCCCATCTCCGCCGCGACGGTCCGGGTGACCGCGCCGCGGCGACGGCGGCGCTCGCAGAAATTGCGGCGATGTGGCGGACGGCCAAGGCGGCACATCGGTTGACGTCGGTGGCCGATTGGGCAGCGCGGCACGCTCCGTCATTGCCGTCACCGGTTTCCGATCCCGCACCAGCGATGACCCTCGCTCCACAGGTCAGCCCACGAGAACTAGAAGTGGCGAGGCTGATAGCGGAGGGGCTCAGCAACCGCGCGATCGCGGGTCGGCTGGGCTTGAGCGAGCGGACCATCGAGGCGCATGTCGAGCACATTCTTGAAAAGCTCGGCTTCCGGTCGCGAGCCAGGGTGGCCACCTGGGTAACAGAGGCAGCGAACCGTCACGATCGCGAGCGCTGATGTTTAGGTGTTTTCCACGATGCCCTGCGGGAGGTGCCGTGCCGTAGCGTCCGAGCGTGAGCCGGCGCGCAGTGCTAGCGCTCGTCTGGTCGATCGCGCTTTCGAGCTGCTCCGGTGGGGTTTCCGCGCCGGCGCCCTCGGCCTCCGTGGTTGCCACGTCGACCGCCCCGCCTTCGGCAATCCCCTCCCCGAGCGGGGAGTCAACAACGCCAACACCGCTTCCCGTCTCCGACCCGCTTCCGAGCGGAGCGACGACTGAAACGCTCGCGACGAGAACGCAAGATGGTCCGGCCTACATCCAGTCCTACCTGGGCGTCTACGCGCTGCCCGATCTCCCGCCGAACACCGCGGCGAACTTTGACGACGCGCCGCTCCCGAGCATTGGTTATGTTCTGTCCGGTACCGTCCGCTGGACCTGGGACGATGGCTTCGTTGATGTGCACGCAAGCGAAGCGGCCGCGACCCCGCTGAAGACGTTCCACCAAAGTAACCCGGGGTCGACCACGACTCGCTGGTACACGTTCGTCGTCTACGGCGGCTCACGTACGGCTTTCGGCGCCTTGCGGCGGATCGTCCAGGGGCCGCCGCTACCGGTGCCTCAACCTGAAGGTGCTTATACGTTCCGGCTCGATAGGCTCACGCTGGAGCCTCGCGGGCGCAGCGCTGCGGTGAGCCATGGGGGCGCGACTGCGGTCGTCGTGCTCGATGGCGACGTCGAGGTCCGACGACCGGGCACTCACGACTACCTCCGAGCGGACACGGGACTGACGGTCGGGATCGGTGGCCCAATGCAGATACTGAACCGCGGGTCTTCTAGTGCACATGTACTCGAGTTCTTCTACACGCCAGACAGCAAGCCCTTCGAGACGCCGCTCTCCGCGTCGCCCTAGCGCTGCGGACGGAGCCATCGGCGAGGGCTATGGGTTAACCTCTCGCGGCCTGTGGAATCCTCACGTTTCGAGCGCACCGTCCGAACGGAATCGAGCGAGATCTTCGCGATATACGGCGGTGCGCGCCGTGTCGGTCGCATCGATCTTCACTATGGCCGCTTCGAGGTGCATGGCACACTGCTCCTCGAGGTCGACCTGACCGACGACGAGCTTCAGCAGGTGATCGATCAAATCGATGAGGAGCTCGTGCAGACCCACGATCCCGAGCGTGAGGACTTTCTCGTCACCGTTTTCAAATCGGAGGAGCTGGGGTTCTACTCGGATGAGTTCGAAGCGGACGACGAAGCCGAAGACGACGAGGAAGAGCGCTAGCGCAGGGGCAGGGGCCCCTGACGGGGCAGGGGCCCCGCGGGCGACGCGCCCGCGGATGCCGAAAGGCTACGGGGTTCCGAAGACCGAGCGCGGAATGATGCCGTGGGCGACGACGCGAAAGATGCTCGAAGGTGCACAGTCGTACTGGCTCGTCACCATCGACGCCGATGGCAAGCCCCACCTCGTCGGTCAATGGGGTGCGTGGATCGATGAGCGCTGGTACTTCGAGGGTGGCGAGGACACGAAGTGGGCACGGAACCTCGCCCGGGAGCCGCGAATCGCGGTGGGCGCCGAGTCGGGCACGACCGCGGTGATGATCGAAGGGCGCGCCGAGCGGGTGCCCAGGGTGGACCGTCCCACGGCGGAGCGGATCACGAAGCAGTACGGCGCGAAGTACGGACGCACGTACAAGTACCGGCCCAAGCCGGAGCAGTGGGAAAAAGGCGGCTACGTCCTGACCCCGGCGAAAGTGTTCGCGTGGGATGTCCGCGGATTCCCACGCAGCGTGACCCGCTACCTCTTCTAGCTGGCGGGGGCCCCCGGGTGCGAAGTCACCCGGGCGATCTCGGCGTCAGCGATCCTGACGAGATCGCGCGGCGCGATCGGGAAAACCGCGTCGGGGAGACCGGCCGCGGCCCAGACCTCGTCGAACCCGAGGAGTCCCTCGTCGGCGATGACGCGGCACGTCCTGTCGTGAGCGAATGGCGGCACACCACCGATGGCGTAGCCGGTGTGTGCCTTCGCCTCGTCGGCGGTCGCGCGACGGACGCTCGGCGCGCCGAGAGCCGCCGCGAGCAGCCTTTCGTCCACCCGGGAACGGCCGGAGCAAAGGACGACGATGGGCTCACCGGAACTCACGAAGACGAGTGACTTCACGATCCGCTCCACCTGGGTGCCGATCTGCTGCGCGGCGTCTTCGGCGGTGCGCGTCGTTGCGGTGAACCGCTTCACCGGCAGATCCGTCCCGCGATTGGCGGCGTAAGCCCGTACTCGGGCGACGTTCGGATGGTCCGCGGTCACCGCCAGAGGTGCGTGATGACACGGAGAACTCGGCCGGGAAGGAGGCCCACCATGGCCGAGGCGGCCTGATGCCATGCGGTCTCCGCTGCGTCACGCAGATCATCGTCGGCGCCCTGCGCGGAGTATCGCTCCACGACGCGGGCCTCCGCGAGGCTCTGCACCGGATCCTGCGTCTCGGGTATGGCGATACCAAGGGAGCTCGCGAACTCATACGTCGTCTGCGAGGGATGCGGCGGATGGCCCACGTAGCTCGCGAGCAGGCGCGTCTTTCCCCACGCCGACTCGATCGGTCCGTAGTTGCGGAAGCGCCAGTTGAACCGCACGACGGCGAGCACGAGCAGAAGCAGCAGGAATCCGAGGAACGCGAGCGCGGGGCGCGGGTCGAGCGACCGCACCGCCGCCACGACGCTGTCGCCGGAGAACCCGCCGGAGCTGTCGTCCTGATTGATCTGGTCTTCGGCGCGGTTGGGTCGAGTTGAGGGGTCGTTCGGGTCGGAGCTCGAATCGCCGCTCGCCGACCCATCGCCCGAATCCGTGCCGCCCGCCGCCGAGCTGTCGACGCGCGGGAAAGGCGGCTGCGACGGGGTCGGCTCGAACTCGATCCAGCCGTATTGAGGGAAGTACACCTCGACCCAGGCGTGCGCGTCCTGCTCCTTCACGACGTACGCGTTGCTCGATGAGTCATATGCGCCGGTCGTGAATCCCTCGACGAGCCGCGCAGGCACACCCGCCTCGCGGAGCATGACCACCATCGCCGACGCGAAGTACTCGCAGAAGTCCTGTCTCAGATCGAAGAGGAAGTACTCGATCGGATCCTTGCCGGGCGGCGTTGCCTTCACCTGGGGCGAGTACGAGTACGGCGGGCTGCGCAGGAAAGTCTCGAGGGCCTCGGCCTTGTCGTAGGCGTTCGGGATGTTGTCGAGCAGGCTGTGGGCGAGGGACTTCACGCGCGGTGGCAGGGTCGACGGCAGCTGGAGGTACTTCGCCTTGATGTAGTCGGGATAGGTCGCCGCGGCCTTTCGCAGCGTTTGCTTGTCCGCGGTCGAGACGAGGCTTGTGACGGTGTACGTGCCTGCCGCTTGCGACCGGTTCAGCGCGTGAAGCGACGTCGAATAGGTCTTGTCGCTGCCCGTGTAGAACTGGTAGGGGACATCCACTTTTTGCGGCTCGTTCGCGCCGAAGAGGATGTTCGAGTGCGGCACGATGATGTCGAAGCGCGCTTGGAACGCCTCGCGATCAGCGGTGGGGAGCGTGATCTTGTCGGCCTTATCGCTCTCGGTCGTGCGCCATCCCGCGCCGGTGTAGAAGTCGTACGTCACGGCGCGCCAGAAGTGGCCCGACGGCGCCTCGACGGTCATCACCACGCGATCGCCCAGATTCGGCGCCTGCCCGAGGCGGATGGAGTCGGAGAATGACACGCCGCGAAGACGGCTCGGACCCGACACGCCCGCGAAGAAGCGCTGCCACTCGGCTTCGACGCTGTGGTACGGACCCTCGAACGTGCTCCAGGCTCCGTTTAGCACCTCGGCTGCCCCGACCCGCGGGGTCACGAGCGACATGATCACGAGCACCGCGGTCCAGGTCAGCCCACCACGCAGGATGCGCCAATCCATCTCACCGGACGGCACGATGTTCTGCCGGGTCCAGCGCTCCTGCAGGTTGACGATGTGGATGCGCACGAGGAGCACGAGGACGGCGAGCGTGAATACGATCAGGTCGGGGTAGAGATTCGTAAGGGCCACCGAAACGTTGATCACCAGGCACGCGCCGTTGAAGATCACCGCATCCCAGATTCGCCCGTTCCGCGCGAGAACGAACGAACCGACGAACGTGGCGCACCACACCGAGGCGCCGAGGAACAGGACGAACACCGTCGGATCGCTCGCGGCCTCGCCGGCCAGCACCTGCGTGATCCAGTTGTTCACGAGGATCGCAAGATGCGTCAGCTTGTCGCGGAAGGCGGCGCCGCCGGTCGAGGCGAACGTCGTGGAGAGGGTGATCATGAGCATCCCGAGCGTGCCGCCCGCGAGGACCGCGCGCGTGAACCGGATCTGGCCGTTGCCGAGGAGCGTGCCGGCGAGCACCCCGGCGATCGCGATCCACCAGAACTGCGAGCTGATCTCGACCCAGTCGGCGTGCTGCAACGAGAGCGGATACATCGAAATCACGACGAGGTAGATCGGCAGAGCGAACCATCCGCCGCGGAACCGCAGCTTCGTCCGGTCGATTGGCGGAAGCAACGCTCGCCGGATTGATCTCAAGCGCTCTCTCACGCGATCGCCGCCGTCGCTTCGTGGAAGAGCTCCTCGATCGGGGCCCCGGCCGCAAGATGGGCGGCCGGAACGCCGGCGACGGCGAGTTCGCCGAGGATCGCACGCCTGCGCGCGCGATCGCGCTCGTCGAGATCGAGCGGCGGGCTGACGATGACCGCCTGCGTCGCGATCGCCGTCTCACGCAGCGTGCTAGCCGGCCGGACCCACGCGCGATCGAGCGACGGGGTG
>Ga0209375_1002945_pt1 | contig 11956 bp, 17 predicted proteins | sample GraSoiAngelo_131_FD_185888 | JGI IMG/M metagenome (GOLD analysis project Ga0209375, IMG submission 185888) | Grasslands soil microbial communities from the Angelo Coastal Reserve, California, USA - 14_0929_02_30cm (SPAdes) (version 2) | ecosystem: Environmental > Terrestrial > Soil > Grasslands ... | reverse complement strand
CAAGTGACACGATTGAGGTCTAACCAGCCGATGAAGCCAACCCAGCACTTTGTTGTGAGCTTTGGATCAATGCACAGCCGAATTCTCAAAGTGCTGGGTGGCTTATCTCTTTCTCGTTAGATGCTAATGCGCGTCGTTGCCGTCATGTTATTGCTGTCCGCGGGCATCGCTGCTGAGGCGATGTCATACTCGTTTGTTTGTAAGGCGAGCGGGCGATTGGGCGGGCCGATCCGCTTCCAGTTTTACGGTGATTCGACCACACGTCCGAAGACCGATATCCAGTCATTCACCGTTTCTATGCGGACGGCCGATGACCGGTGGAAGGCGATGTGGTCCATCTTGAGCGGCCGTGGTCTGACACAGCCGATCGAGTACGGAGTTACGCCTCCTGGTTTTACTACGATAATTCAACCGCACAAGCTCATTCCCGGTCGCGTTTACGCCGGGTTCGCTACTGATGGACACGGAGGCTCATCCGGCGTGACTTTCGGATTCGATAAAAACGGGAGGATGACCTTCCCGGATTCATTCGATGAAGGAGGTGGCGAGTGAAGCATCTAACCAAGCGCTGGAGCGAACCGCCACCCGGCGCATGTTTACATTTTCAGATGATTAAAACAGTTTCACTCCCAGCCACGCTCGCTCCCGGTGGCGGTCGTTAAGCTTTATTTCGTTAGGCGTTACGTTGCATTTGCGTCGGATTCAAACCATAAACGTATAATTAAAAGAAACTACACATATGAAAACAATGACTTGCAAAGAACTGGGTGGGGCGTGCGATTTGGAATTCCACGCAAATACTTTTGAGGAGATAGCTGAGATGAGCAAAAAACATGGCATGGAAATGTTTCAAAAGGGCGACGAAGCACACCTCGAAGCAATGAATAAAATGAAAGACCTCATGCAATCTCCGGACGCAATGACCAAATGGATGGAGAACAAACGGAAAGAGTTTGACGCCAAACCCAACGGAGAATGACGCCTAACCAATGGCTCGAGCCAACCGCTGGCCGTCGTACTGAAAGGCTGAAGGATGAATGATGAAGGATAAAGTGAAAGCAAAGCTCGCCGCCGCCAGCGGTGGCTCAGCTCTTTCTCGTTAGGCCTATGCTGAGCGCGCGCCGAAATCGGCAGTTTGCCAGCAACGACGAATTCTACACGTTCGTCGATCGCATCGCCGAGCGTCTGCGGCTGCATGGGTTCACCTCAGACGCGGAGCGACTTCACACGCTCATCCACAAGGTGGCGTGGACCACGTCCACCGAGCTCTTTGGCGAGTTACGCATCGCACTGCGGCAGACTCAGGAGGAGGGCACTTTACGTGATAAGGCACTGGCTTACGACATCAGCTTGGCGATCGACACACTTGATCACGCGTTATCAGTTCGCACCAGTTCAGCATCTAGCCACACGAACAGGCCTAACCAAGCGATGCAGCGAACCGCGCCCCGCTCCGATGCGTAGCTTTCGTAGAATTAGTTCGTCCAACTTGCAGCAACTCGCGCTCCCGGGCGCGGTCACTGATCTTGTCTCTCGTTAGACCTAATTTGAGCGGTAAACCGCGAGATGCAGTTAGGATGAGCTTGAAGTTACATACGCGCCAACTAGTGGGTTCTCTGCTTCTGCTCTTGCTTTTGTTTCTATCGACGGGACGTGTCGCCCACCAAGGTGACGGAGAGCGATTCTCGGCTTTGATAAAAAAAGTTCGGGTTAATGGAGTGGAGCTTCATTACCTCGACAAAGGCAGCGGCATCCCGGTAGTTCTAATTCACGGCGGGCTCGGCGACTATCGGGAGTGGAACCCGCAGATCGAACGTATCAGTAGCCATTACCGGGTGATCGCCTATAGCAGGCGCTACAACTATCCCAATAACAACGCCGAGATTCCCGATCACTCAGCGACTGTTGAAGCTCGGGACCTCGCCGCACTGCTCGACGCGCTCAAACTGGAACGCGTCCATATCGTTGGATACTCCTATGGCCCCCTAACGGCGCTGTTCTTTGCAACGGAACATCCGAAGCGGGTGCGCAGTTTGACGATGGCAGAGCCTCCCATTTTAGGATGGCTGTCCGAAATTTCGGGAGGGCAGACCGAACTGGACAAATTTATGCAAACGATGTGGAGACCAGCGGGGGAAGGATTTCGACGAGACGATCCCGAGGCGGCGCTGCGGATCACGTGCGATTATTTCAGCGGCATAGGATCATACGATCAGTTGCCGACAGGGTTCAGGCAGCCCCTCATGGACAACATCCGCGAATGGAAGGCTCTCACCACCTCGCGAGATGCGTTTCCAATGCTAAGCCGCGACGCCGTAGTAGGCCTCAAGCTTCCGATATTGCTGATTACTGGTGAGAAAACTCTGGCTCCGTTGCGAATGATCAACGACGCTTTGAATCACCTGCTGCCTAATGCGAAGCAGGTCACGATCCCCGGTGCCACTCATGATATGTGGCTTGAGAACCCAGAAAGATGTGGACAAGCAACTATCAACTTTCTAACTAAACACTGATCAGAAATCCACACTGTCTAACCATGCGATGCAGCGAACCGCGGACCGTCCTTATACCTAGCTTTCACAGTTATGCGAACGTCACTTCTCGCTCGCGCGGTCGCTGATCTTGAGTCTCGTTAGGCCTTGGCGCTATGAAGATCGTTGCCTGGAGCGTGCTGATTGTCGTGCTGATGCTTTTCGCGGTGAAGGCGTTGTTCGTCGGCTACTACCGAATTCCGCAAAACGGTATGTATCCCACGCTGCCTGCCGGCAGCGTCCTCTTCACGATCAGACGACCTTATTCCGATATTTCCGCCGTGAAGCGTGGTGACGTAATCGTATTCGTGCGCGAGCAAAACGGGCAACGATACAACTATATTTGGCGCGTTATTGGTTTGCCTGGAGATGCAGTACAAACCTCGGGCGAGTCGCTGATCCTCAATGGTCAACCAGCCGTTCGCGAACGGCTGGCTGACGCGAACGGTAAGTCCGTGTTTCGCGAGAGCATTGGGAATGTCTCGTACGAGATTGCATTCGATCCCTCGGCATCGGAGCGCCCGCCCGATGTCTCCGTCTCCGTTCCGCCCGATCATTTGTTTGTCATGGGCGACAATCGCTTCAACGCCTTCGACAGCCGCCGTTTCGGGCCGATTCCATTTAGCTCGATTATCGGAAAGAAGTTGTGATGCAATTCGGCCTAACCAATCGCTCGAGCCAACCGCTGGCCGTCCCGATGCGCAGATTTGATTTTATGAAACAGTTCCCGCAGTTTGCCACGCTCGCCGCCGCCAGCGGTGGCTCAGCTCCGTCTCGTTAGATGGTATGCCACGTGACGAAGCAGCCGGATGGGGCACCGCGTTCGCTTACGGCGTCGCGGGTGCTGTCATCATTGGCTTCCCGAGTTTTCTCGCAGGGTTTATTGGCCCAATCATTTTCACACCGCAAGCAAATCAAGGTCCACTGCTCGGAATCTTTATTACTGGGCCTGCTGGAGTTCTCGTGGGATTTATTGTAGGCGTTCTGTTTTCGCAGCGGCACAGGCGAAAATGATCGCGCAATGCCGCCCGTGCAGACACGCCAACCATCTAACCAATCGCTGGAGCCAACCACTGACCGTTCAGATGTCTAGTTTTCAGATGACTTCAACATTCAACTGCGCAGCAAAGCTCGCCGCCGCCAGCGGTGGCTCAGCTCCGTCTCGTTAGATGACAGTTCCCGCCTCGTCGTCACGACCTTGGAGTTTCGGAGCCGTAGCTCTTGGCCTTATATTCGCGGGTTGGCTTTGGTTCGCTCTTTGCTTCACGTCTCGCGCCGCAGCGTGGTGGAACTCCCTTTGGCTGTTTGCGGCTCCTTACGCGGTGGCCATCCTTCTCGCGTTTCGCGGTCTCAAATCCTGGCTCAGCATTCTGGCGCTTGTTCTTGCTGTGGCCTCTTTGGCTTTCGTAAGTCTTTTTCTTTTCGGATGATTCATGCGACATCTTCACTTCGTTGAACACAAGTCATCTAACCAATCGATGAAGCCAAACAGCGTAAAACAAAGAGCACTCGGCCAGGCGGCCCCATTGCGGAATAACTTCAGCGTGTTTGCCACGACACCCTGCCGTGGCTTATCTCTTTCTCGTTAGACGTAGTGCGCATTGCTACACTGAGCCTCCTTGCTGTGACTGCCCTCTCGCTGCTCACATCAGTCGCAGCTGCGGACGCCAAACCTCAGTTGACCTCGGCCGAAGTGATTGCGCTTGAGGATGCTCACGCCAAGAAAGAGGGCTATCGACTTAGCAATTACACTCGGTTCAAACCGGGCTTCCATCCGGAAATCGGCGAGTGGATCATTATTTACGATCACAAGCCCGATAAGAATGGTATGACGACTGTGGGCAACCATTTTTCTATCCATATTGATGACAAGACCAAAGAAGCGTCATTTCTTCCGGGCCGGTGAGCTTTTCACATTTTACGTCTAACCAATCGCTGGAGCCAACCGCTGGCCGTCGTACTGAAAGGCTGAAGGATGACTTATGAAGGATGAAGTGAAATCAAAGCTCGCCGCCGCCAGCGGTGGCTCATCTCTTTCTCGTTAGACCTAGACAGCCATGCCTCTTTCCGACGACGATTACAACCGCCACTCAACCTACTTTGGCGTGTATTCAGCGGCGCAGGCCGCGCGCATCTCTCATCTGCTCGAGAGTTTGGGGGTCAGGTACGAATTCATTCGTGAGGAACAGGAGGAGGAGCGACTCAGAGCTTGGACGGCTTGGGATCCGACTGCTGCCAAGCCACATGAGGGTCATGAACTATTCATTCACTCCGACGATCTTGATAGAGTTGGGACGAAGATTGTGGAGATGTATCCTGAGAGGAAATTCGGTGCGGTCTAACCAATCGCTGGACCCAACCACTGGCCGTTGTGATGACCAGATTTAATTTTATGAAACGCTTCTCGATGATTGGCGCGCTCGGCGCCACCAGTGGTGGCTCAGCTCCGTCTCGTTAGACCTATGAAGTCGATTCTGCTATTGAGCCTTCCGGCAACAGTTGGAATTATCTCTTGGATGCTGAGTTGGGCATTTGTTTTTGCCCTCCCACCGAATAGCTACCATCCATATGCGCACGACATGCAGATGACGTTCAATCGAATATTCGCGTTGATGACCTACGTTGGACCTGGTGCGGCCATCTTCGCAGTTGTCGCGGTTTATAGATCATCTTGCACGCGTCCGAAGCGAGTCGCGTTCTATCTGCTCAATGTCGCGTGGGGAATATTTTCGTTGTTGTTGTTGGTTCAATTTGGGTTTTGGCTTGCGCACAGGACATGACGGCACCGTACAGGTCTAACCAGGCGATGGAGCCAACCGCGAACCGTCCGTACGCCCAGATTTATCCGCTTATGAAAGCCACTCGTAATTCGCGCGGTGGCTCATCTTGTTCTCGTTAGACCGCTCGCGTATCATGGAAAAGCACATCCACATCATTCTGGGCGTTTGGATTCTCTCTCACGTGGGGCACGCCCTCTTGAGCCTTTTCTATGAGCGGACGCCAGCGGTGTTCATCGTGCCTGTGATCTACGCCGCCTTTATCTTCATTGCCGCCCGTGCTTGGACCCGCCATCGCCGTGCAGCGCGATTGTGCGCGATTCTGAGCGTCGTGACCATCGTCATTCAGGGCGTCTTCATCTCGAAGCGCGGCGGGTACGGCTCGCTTAGTATCCCAGTGCTGGCCTTTGATATTTTAGGTATCGCTGCTTCACTCGGATATCTTGTATTCTACTTTTCGTCCTCTCGTGAACGGTATCTTGCAAAACCAACGGCCTAACAAATCGCTGCAGCCGACGGCTATCCGCTGCGCGTTTACGTTCCATATGACTAAGACAGTTCTGGAGATTTTCGGCCGCGCTCCCGGTGGCCGCGGCTGAGCTTTTTCTCGTTAGGTCTCCACGCGCGCGATGAAATGCGAAACACACAGCAGCGAAGCAACAGCCGTCTGCACTTACTGCGGACGCGCTCTGTGTCCCCAGTGCGAGCGCGCTAGCTCATCCCCGCGTATAGCCTGCTCCGAAGCATGCGCAGATGCACTCGCGAAGGCTGATCGCGCCATCAAACTCGTTCTCACCAAAAACATTCAGGGCGCTCGTATCACTGCATACTACCTCTACATCCTCGGCGCTATATTCGTTGCAGTCGGAATTTACGGCTACATCCTATACCCACGCATGCGCGTTGTTCACCCCATGGCGGCGGCTTGCGGCATCGCTCTTATTGCATTCGGATTCTCGTTTCACCGTCTCGCCAAGAGAGGCTAACATCCAAAACAGACCTAACCAATCGCTGGAGCCAACCGCTGGCCGCCGTACTGAAAAGTTGAAGGATGATTTATGAAGGATGAAGTGAAAGCAAAGCTCGCCGCCGCCAGCGGTGGCTCAGCTCCTCCTCGTTAGGCCTATGACCCCGCGCAACGAACGAAGACTTTGGGCCTTATTGCCTCTTGCCCTCGGCTTTCTGGCTCCGATCATCGCCGTAGCTTGCATCGCGCTCACACCGCGTGTGTTCATCACTGGCCGCGGTCTGTTTATCGTGCTTTTTCTCATATCTACCAGCCTTGTCCCGTTTGCCGCCCTTTCTGCGGCCTGTGCATGGGCCGGACATCGCCTGCCACCACCGCGCATGCGATGCGTGGCTCTCAGCGGCTTGGCCGGCATCCTTATCGTCTTTATTCCAGGCTACATTGATATCTTCACGAGCACCTCATCCACTGCAATCCTCGGTGCCTTCTTTCTGGCGTTCGAGTGCTTCGTGGCACTGGTCATTGCTCTTGTCGTAGGTTGGGCGATATCGCGTGCATTACCTTCTGAGAATCGAAAGGCCTAACCAATCGATGGAGCTGACGGCGAGCCGGCGTTATATCTAGTTTCTCATGACTTCCTTTCCTCATCCTGCTGCGACGCGCGCCCTCGCTCGCCGCAGCTCATCTTTGTCTCGTTAGACGCATGAAACGTTACCTCGCGTGGTTCGCAGCTGCCGTCGTCGGCGCGGCGATTGGTGCATCGGTGATGGCTTCACTTTACATGCGAGTCCTTCGAGCAGCGATCCCTGAGCACATGACTACCCTCGAGCACGGACAGGAATACAGTTGCATGCTCAGCCTAGCCGTGCTTACAAAGCTCGAAGCTGGCGATACCGAGCACGCGAAGTCGATGTTGGCACATGAGGTCGCGAGTTTTTACCACCGTCCATGGCAGTTGGACGCTCCGCAGCGGCAAAAGATTCTTGAGTTCATCGAAGCCACCAAGCCAAAGTCGAGCGTATTGAGAGAAGAGCTTAGTAAGGCGCCACAGTGAAGTTACTACGTAATGCGTCTAACCAAGCGCTGGAGCGAATCGCTGCCCGGCGTGACGTTGTGTTTCGCATGATTAAAACCGTTTCAGTTGCAGCCAAGCTCGCTGCCGGCAGCGATCGCTCAGCTTGTTCTCGTTAGGCGACTACGACGTGCAGTCTGAAACAAACCCTTTGAAACTTCTCCGCGTGATCCTTCCCATCATTCTGACAGGTTTGGTGTGTGGCTTAGCTGGCTATCGGGTTGGTGAGCAGCGACAGCGCCGTGTGACATTCGCCATGATCGACGGCGACTTTGAGAGTAACTTCACCGCACTCAAAAGGTTCAGAGCCGGAGATACCGGACGGTGCGATACGTCGAATCGAGATTCACGCATTCATGGACGCCACCCTTCTCCTTTACGATCCCCACGCAGAGCACAAGATACTGGACATGTTGATTCCCGAACTTGTCGATTATCGCCATGCCTGTCGCGCTAATCCAAGTGATTGGTCGCCAATGGAACAGAACCTCGAACGGCTTCTCTCCTCTCGAAAATGAAGTCGCCTAACCAAGCGCTGGAGCCAACCGCTGGCCGTCGCGATGCGCACATTTGATTTTATGAAACAGTTGCCTCAATTTGCCACGCTCGCCGCCGCCAGCGGTGGCTCAGCTTGTTCTCGTTAGATCGCATTCGCTCATCGTGAAGACACACGTGTTGATTTTGCTCGCGCTGCTGGTTGTTCCATTGTTCTGCGTGACCGCCTATGTTCGAGAGATCATTGCAGTCGACAGCGCCCTCGATGCTGGCGCGTCATTCGATTACGCTGCGGGCCGAGCAGATTACACTGCGAATCACCCATTCGTTCCATTTTCCCACCGGCATGGCACACTTCTCGTGTTGTCAGCCCTTTCGCTTGGAGCAGCCGTTGCGTATGGCTCTTATGCCGTATCAGCGAGATTTCGTAGCCGTGCGATCTAACCATCCGCTGGAGCGAATCGCCGCCCGACGTAAGATTCATATTTCAGATGATTAAAACCATTTCAGTCGAGGCGAAGCTCCGTTTCGGCGGCGGTCGCTCAGCTTGTTCTCGTTAGACCTTATGCGCCATGGCGAAGTCCGACCAAAGCACAGACGACGTTGCGTTCACAGTATGGTACTGATTGATGAGCCAAAAGACCGGATCGGCGGGCTCCCAGCCGACAGCAAGGGAGATTGCGAGATGCGCATCTTTATCCTTATGGCCACTGTCTTGGCCCTCGCGCTCGCTGCGTACGGACGGCCAGCCAAGCAGGAGCGTGGCCGGCCGACTGCGCTCTTGGTCAGTCCGATTCACGAAGCCCAGGTTGTCCGCGGCGACGACGGCAAGGACCATGTCGAGTACGAGCTGCTCGTCGTCAACGCGGTCGAGCAACCGGTCACACTGACGAGCCTGACGGTCCTCGATCCCGCTGCGAAGGAGCTCACGCGGATCGACGGGCCGGTGCTCGTCGCCGCGACCCAGACCCTCCTGGACAAAAAGCCGGTGGCGGAGATCCCCGCGTCGGCGGCGGTCTCGGTCGACGTCGATCTGATCGTGCCGCCCGGCACTGCGCCGGAACGGGTGACGCACCGGCTCGCCTACAGCGTTCCGGCGGGCACATCGACTGCGGTGTTCGTGGACCCGCCCGTGATCGACGGCCCCGAGGTCGCGATCAATCGCCGCCCCGCCACCGTGATCAAGCCTCCCCTCAAGGGGGATGGTTGGCTTGCCACCACCGCGTGCTGCACACCCAACCTCCATCGGGATCTTCGAATCGTCGTCGACGGTCGCCGCATCGAGACCGCCGAGACGTTCGCTGTCGACTGGGCCCTCCTCAAGGGCGACAGGGTCTATGAGGGGGACGGCGCCACGAACGAGCAGTTCTACGTCTATGGAGCAGATGTGTTCGCGGTCGCCGATGGGACCGTCGTCTCGGTCCAGGACGGCAAGCCGGACGCGACCCCGAACAAGGTGATAACCCCGAAAACGTTGTCGGACTTCGGCGGCAACGAGGTCATGCTGGAGATCGCCCCCAAGGTCTACGCGGTCTACGGGCACCTGCAGCCGGGAAGTCTGCGGGTGAAGGTTGGCGACACCGTGAAGGTCGGCGCGCCTCTGGCCAAGATCGGGAACACCGGCCCGTCTCTCGGTCCCCACCTGCACTTCGGTCTCTTGAACCGCCCAGACATGTTCACCGGACGTAGCCTGCCGTTCGTCATCGACAGCTACACCTTGGCCGGCACCGTGGACTTCAAGGCCTCGCAGGGAGACACGCTGGCGGTCATCTCGAATTCGAAGCAGGTTCGTTCCGTCTACCCGCTCCACGGCACCGTCCAAAATTTCCCCTAGCTCAACCAGCAAAATTTCGGCCCGTGCAGTCTTCCAATATAGGCCGTCCGGAGGCAGACACACGATGGGAGAGTTTATTGTCTGGTTTATTCGCTCCTGGTTCTAAGCCATGAAGAGGTCTAACCAACCGATGAAGCCAACGGCCCTACCCCGAAATGCGTTCAGCGTGTTTGCCACGACACCCTGCCGTGGCTTATCTCTGTCTCGTTAGGCGGCTTCGCCACGTTTTATGCTTAAAGTCAACACCGCAAGAATCGCTGAGTTCACCTGGTCATCGCCGGAAGGCGAGATCATTGGCGCGGGCAAAGAGATTTCAGAGGAGCTGGGACGAAAACCTGATTCAACCGACTTGAACGAGCGGCATCCGTTCGATGTCGAGATCTGCCGCATTCCGCAGGGGAAGACCCCCTACACTTACCATTCCCATAGCGCGCAGTGGGAGTTCTACCACGTTATCTCAGGCAGCGGCGTCGTCCGTCACACGGAGGGGACCACGCCAATCGAGGTAGGCGACGCCTTCCTCTTCAAGCCGAACGAGCCGCACCAGATCACCAATGATGGCGCCCAGGACTTGATTCTCTATGTCGTGGCAGACAACCCGCTGGGCGAGTCATACTACCATCCCGACAGCAACGAGTGGACCGTCCCGATACCAAAGCGCAAGATAATCCGTCCAGCAGCGCGGGAGCATCACGAGGGCGAGAAATGAACCGCCGCCTAACCACGCGCTGCAGCGAACGCCTCTAGGCGGTCACGCCGGTTGCTGTCGCTTCGCTCCAGGCACCCGGCGCGCCCGCCTTGCGGCGTCGGCTGAGCTTGGGTGCGTTAGGCCGATGACGCCCTCGGACGCAACGTACGACGCGCAAAAGGCAGACACCTCGTCTGCTGGAACCGGAATCGTAATGTTGGGCAGCGTGCTGATCGGTCTACTTCTGCTCCTTATCGTCGTCGCGTTCATTATGACGGTCTACCAGGCTCCTCGTCTTAGCAGGCTGCGAGATGCTGATGTGTTAGTGCAGCTTTCCGCAAACTTGGTCGTGGCGTTTTACGCATTTCCCGCATTCACTCGAACGAAGAGGCGGGCATTCGTCGCGCTCGGCTTCGCCGCATTAATCTTTGCGTATGCCGCGATTTTCACTGTGCTTGCGTCCGCAGCACTATCGCAAACTTCGCGGTCACAGGCACAGTGGTACTATGCGACGATCCATGCTTCCGGCATTGTCGGATTACTTCTGTATGCTTATGGCGCTGTATCATTGGCACGATCAGCCAGCGCCTCTGATCGCAGGTCCGCCTAACCAAGCGATGAAGCCAACGGCCCCATCGCGATACAACAGCGTATTTGCCAGGACACCCTGCCGTGGCTTATCTCCTTCTCGTTAGATCTATGGCTGACTCGACCCGCAAACCCGAATGGACAGACGAGCAGGCCGCAGAGTTCGCGCTGTTCGATGCGTCGCGCGACCCGAAGGAGTTCCTTCCGCAGATATACCGCGAAGCTAGTAATGCCGCGCAAGACCCAGACGCACGCATATCCAAGACATTGGCGAAGTGTTCTGCGCTATTCGTCAGATTATCCGACGAGCAGGCCAAGTCTGCGCGGCGCCTTGACCTCTACACTCGTTGGCTCATCGGCCTTACCGTGGCGCTCCTCATAGTGGCGGCGATTCAGACCTACAAACTTTTTTGTCCGTAGATATCCGAGATGGCTCCGTCTCGTTCGGCAAACGAAGAAAAGTTTTTTGCGGACGGTCTTGCAACGGTTCCTTAGGAATCAACATGGCTGATTGGAAGGAAATGTCCCGGCCGGAGATCATGCAGATCCTCCGGCGATATTGTATCGCGCTCTGGTGCGTGGAGTACCCAGATGGGCAGAGCAGCCGAGCGAGGCCGATCTCAAACTTTGCGGCGGGTCAGCGTTCTTGTGGCAATCTGATCGCGCGAAATTCCTCGTAACTGCGCATCACGTTTGGGCCGAGTTTCGTGATCGGATACTAGAGCGACCTGGCCGCTGCCTCATTTTCTGCCTAGATCGATATCAGGCGATTCCGATCTTCGGAGTAGAGCCTGTGTCAGTAGACCAAGACTTGGATCTCGCAGCATTGGCCGGTCCCGGCATTGAGAGCCTCAAGCTGGATGAGAAAGCATTTTTCCGACAGCCGCCTTACCCACGATCGGAAGTGCTGACCGGCGACCGTCTCGCGCTCTGTGGGTACCCAAAAGACTTACGCATTGCTGAAAGGCCCTACAACACTATCGGGATTGTTTACATGCAGGGGT
>Ga0209375_1002943_pt1 | contig 11961 bp, 10 predicted proteins | sample GraSoiAngelo_131_FD_185888 | JGI IMG/M metagenome (GOLD analysis project Ga0209375, IMG submission 185888) | Grasslands soil microbial communities from the Angelo Coastal Reserve, California, USA - 14_0929_02_30cm (SPAdes) (version 2) | ecosystem: Environmental > Terrestrial > Soil > Grasslands ... | reverse complement strand
GCCTCGTTGTCTCCGGGGGCGTCCTGGCGCTGCTCGTTGGCGAACGCCAGCTCCAGTCCGCACGTCAATTTGGGAACGTGTTCCGCTGGTCAGAGCCGCTCCAAATCCCACTGTCTAGTAAGCGTGTCCTACTGCTTGGAGATAAAGAACCATGTTGATCAAGTGCCAAGTTTCTACACCAGTGGGATAAGACTACTGGAACACTGTCGGCGCGCTGGAGAATTGGCCATGCTGTTAACGGTAAGTGGGACAAAAGTCGCCGTCTAACAAGATATTTGCACGTATTAGGATCGGCGAGTGGGCACGGAGCATGACTCCATCCGATGTTCCACGTGGAATGTTGCGCGAGCAGCGAAATTAGCGGAACCATGCGGGCCAAGGTAAAGTGCATTCCTTAAATTATGCGAATGTTCCATGTGGAACATCTGGTCGGACCGAGTTTCTTACGAACACCTTGGCACAGTCCACGTTTCCTCGATGTTCCACGTGGAACACTGTGGAAACATCAGCCAAAATGAACGCCTAACCTCATTCCTCTCCAACAAAATGTACTAATAACTCCCTGCACTGAAATCTGGCATTGCTTTCGCGGAATGATTGGAAGTATCCTGCGCTCACTCTGCATTCTCCTAAAAATTAGATGGGACGCGTCATCGCCGTAGCCAATCAGAAAGGTGGCGTCGGGAAGACTACGACTGCCATCAACTTGGCCTCCTCCTTCGCCGCCTGCGAAGTGAATACGCTGCTGGTTGACTGCGATCCGCAGTCGAACGCGACCAGCGGCCTCGGCTTGGTCAAAGACCCGGAACGACTGAATACATACCATCTGCTGGTTGGGGCCACCTCGGCCGAAGAGGCGGTGCAAGCTACGGCTCTCGAACAGCTATGGCTGATTCCGGCTCACAAGGACCTGATCGGTGCCAACCTGGAGCTGGTTGAAGCGGAGCGGCGGGAATTTCGCTTGCGTGATGCGCTTGCGCCGCTCTACGCACGCTATCAGTTTGTCGTGCTCGATTGTCCGCCGGCTCTCGATCTGCTCACGCTGAACGCGCTTGTGGCAGCCGATGCGGTCCTTATTCCTATGCAGGCGGAGTACTTTGCGCTCGAGGGCATCAGCGAACTGTTGGATACGATTGAGCGCATTCGCGGGAGCTTCCATCCCGATTTGGGAATTGAGGGCGTAGTGCTCACGATGTTTGACGAGCGGACGAACCTGGCGCAGCAAGTAACGGCGGAGTTGAAACGCTTTTTTGGCGAAAAGCTATGTGCCACGACCATACCGCGCAATATCCGGCTGGCCGAGGCGCCTAGCCATGGGAAGCCAGCGCTGCTGTACGATCCGCGGTCGAAGGGCGCGGAGAGCTATATCCGGCTGGCCAAGGAGATCATTGCGCACGGGATACCCGCGCAGGAGCCGATTGCGGATTCGGCTGATCCAGGACTACATGTTCCGGCAACGGATGATGTCGTAGCGGTGGTGGGGCTCGCGATGACCGAGGCAGTATCGGGCCAAACCTTTGGCCCGACCGAAGTTGTCGCGCCGAACTCAGCGGATGAGCAAGCTGCCGTCGTTGCGGGTGAGGCCGAAGCACAAGTTTCGCAAGAGCAATCCGGCAATGTAGAGGAGATCCCGACAACCGCGGAGATGGACAAGAGCGCTTAGATCGATATCCATCGATGTATGAGATTGATAATAGTCAATATAGTGCCAGGCATCAGGGAGAATTCCCTTTTAGGTTCGTTGTTATGGCGGCGAAGATGGGGTCCTTCGACTCCGCAGGAAGTTCGCTTCGCGAACTTCGTGCTGCGCTCAGGATGACAACGTCTGGAGAGTGATGGCAAAGTTCGAGAGCTCATAATGACAAAATCGGAGAGACGATGACGATAACAGCAGAGAATGTGGTGGTTCCGAGCGCGGCGCCGGATAAGCGAAGAGCCTTGGGACGGGGGTTGGAATCTTTGCTGCCTGGCGGGGCGCGCGTAGCCAGCGGCGCAGCTATGGCTCCTGTCAGCACAGTTGCACCGGACAGAGCCAGGCCCGCGGTGCTGCCGGAGGTGCAGGCGGCTGCCGCAGCGAGCGGCAGCAGAGTTATGCAGGTGCCGCTCGATCAGATCGACGAAAATCCTTACCAGACGCGGCAGCGCTTCGATAACCAGGGGCTGCAGGAGCTGGCGGATTCGATCCGCGCGAATGGGGTGGTGCAGCCAGTGGTAGTCAGGCCAACGCCAGCCGGACGTTTTGTCCTCATTCTTGGCGAGCGGCGCTGCCGGGCATCGAAGCTGGCGGGAAAGATGACGATTCCCGCGATCGTGCGCAGCGTCTCTGACCAGCAGGCGGCCGAAATGACGGTCGTGGAAAACCTGCAGCGCCAGGACCTGAACTGCCTGGAGCAGGCGAACGCATTCGCGCGGCTGAGCAGGGAATTCGGCCTCACGCAGGAGCAGATCGGGCAACGAACCGGCATGGCGCGCGAGTCGGTCTCGAATTACATGCGGCTGCTGAAGCTGCCGCCCATGGTGCAGCACTATCTTGGAGAAGGCAAGCTGGGGTTCAGCGAAGCGCGTGTGCTGCTGCAACTGACAGACCCGGAGCTGATCCTGAGAATTGCCGATGAAGCCGTGCGCAAGCAGATGTCCGTGCTGCAATTGAAAGACCTGGTTGACCACACCAACAATCCGATGCCAAAAGATCCGGCGGCAGGCGCAGCGCGCTGGCAGGATCCCAATGTGCGCGAGATTCAAATGCAGATGGAGCGGACACTTGGCGTCCGGGTGCGGATCAATGACCGAAACGGCAAGGGGAAAATTGTGATCGAGTACGCGACGCTGGAGGATTTTGATCGCGTGGTGGAAACGCTAAAGGGCAGTGGTTAGTGTGTAGTGATTGGTAGTCCGTGGGGCAGCTTGCCGGCTGCCCTTTCCTGTTGCTCCTTTCCTTCACGAGGTTCCTCGGATGTTAAGAACCAAATAAGTTAACGTGGGAGAAGATGCCCGGTTTCGTGACGCTCGAAGCGTTTCCAGGTCGCGATTCAAGATTAACTGCGGGTGAAGTGGGACTTTTCTCTTCTGGCAGTCCGAGCGGCGGAAGTGAGCCGACGATCTTCACGGCTTCAAGGCTGACGGTGATGACCTGGCCGATGAGCCGCAGGATGTACTGCGGATCATCTTCACGATGATGTTGTCGCGGGGATAGCCCTTGTCGAGCTTGCGCTCGACTTCACGGGCAAGGTCGTCTTTCTCGTCCTTCGCTTCCCAGTAGCCGTGGGGGAGGTGATAGAGGTCCACGAGAGCTCCGTCCACGATTACCGAAGACCGGGCGCGCTCGATGCGATATTCGGGAACGAGGGTCAGCGGCGGCTTGGCCTTGCGCCCGCACTTCGCTAGCAGGTCTTGGAACGCGCTGCGGACCGCACCTTCGTGGTCAATGTAGAGCTGTCCAAATTGGTGGAGAGTATCGTAGTAGGCCTTGACGGAGGCGTGCGACGGCTTGAGATCGAGAGACATACCCACAATTGGGGAAGGCACAGTTTACAACGGAAGTAGCGCGGAGCGGGTATTCAGCGTGCAAACAGGCGCAGGTCGGCGATGTGCGCATAGATTGTCATTCCGAATCGCCTTCAGGCGTGAGGAATCTGCTTTTCGATTACAACAGCAGATTCCTCGGGCCTAAAGGCCCTCGGAATGACAAAGAGTTAAGTGTTCGTTTCGGCACGCCTTAAGGCATGCGCTGACACGAAGCGAAACCTGCGCGGGCGGTCGGCGCCGGTGGCGGACAGCTCCAGCGTGCGCGGGCGGTCCTGTGCGCTCTCGTTGACGGTCTCGACGGTTTGAAAGGCAGCTCGATACGAACCGGGGCACGCTTGTGGCCGTGCTCGTCGTACTTGCCGTCCCAGATAAGTTCGGCCATGCCTGAGAGATAAGGGAAGGCCAACATCTTACAACAAAGATCGCAGAGTTAGTTTGCGGGAAGAATTCATTTCGAAAAATAGAACAGCCCCGATGGCCAGTCAGGGCCGGGCTTTGCTTGACGCTTCCGTGACACGCTAAGGGGCGATGCGGTCGGTCAGGGTATCGTTGTGGAATGTGGAGTGGTTGCGGAGGGCTAGCCAGCCGCCATCAGGCTTCAAGGTATCAGCGACGCTATTTTTCTCATTCGTGGCGAAATCCTGCCAGGAGTTGTAGCGGGCGATGGTGAGGAACTGCCAGGGTCCGCCCTCAAGATGCTGCATGAGGACACTGCCGGCGACGTTTTGGCCGCCACCGGGAGCTTGCGCCAGCGATTTTTCCAGCTCATCGCGATGCCCGGGTGCAGCGCGAAATACTGAAACAACGTAGACGGAGCCTACACTCTTTGCGGGATCGTCAAGCCCCATGGCTTTGGCAAACTCAGGCCAAGCGGGTCCATTGACGAAGGTATCGGTATGCCAGGCGTTCAGGTCGCGCGCGGCGGCCGGAGCCGGAGTGCCGGCGGCATCCACGGTGGCCTTAGTACCGAGATGGTTGATTACGGCGTAGTCCCAGTCTTCGCCGTCCTGATGGCGCAGGACGATGTAGTGTCCGGGCATGGGAGAATTCGGATTTTGTTTCTTGAGAAAGTCGCCTTCCTCGGCGCCTTTGCCGAGAGCAGCTTTGGCGAAGTGGACATGGTAGACGTCAGTACGGGTAGCGGGTGCAGGTGTGTTTTGCGCTGAGCAAAAGGACGCGCAAAAAAATGCGAGAAGCAGTGTGCCAGTGCTTTTCAAAAGTATCCTCCAACGCTGAATTTTTTGGATCTAGGGGCCGGACAACTAGAGTGCGAACGGAGCCGAACGAAGCGAGCGAATCATAACACCGAAGGTAAGTTTTGTCAGAATTTGGGGAGCCGACCCACGCCGTATCCCATTGTTAAGCGATTTTCCTCAGCTTTCTGGCTGACTTTCCCATTTCAAGCACAGATCCTAGAATCCATTCCGAATATGGCTGTCACGGTGCGAGAGATCTGACTTTCACTTCCCTCGCCTGCGCGATTGGGAACGACCGCCCTCAATAGAAGCCGGATCTGCATCCGCGACTTCCTTGAGTGCCCGTAAAAATGCTTGCGCCTGCCCGCGCAGGGGCCGTTGCCGGGGATGAATCACGTCGAGGCTGCGTCTTAATGGCTCAGCGTCCAGCAGTTTAATCGCCAGCAGCTTGCCGGCGCGGATTTCGCGCCCCACCGCGAGTTGAGGAAGGAATGCCACTCCCAGGCCGCGCTCCACCATTCGTTTAGCAGTTTCGATGGTATCGACTTCGAAGGCTATATTAGGCACCAGGCCCGCGCGACGGAAAAGGCTGTGGGTGAGCGTCCAGTCACTCGATCCGCGTTCGTAGAAAATGAGAGGCCACGCCGCCACTTGCTCCAGGCGCGCATGCCGCGCGCGGGTTGGGCCTTGCACAGGGTGCGCGACCAGCAACAAGGGGTCGTCCCGCAAGCTGATAGTTTCAATCATTGGGTGCTGAAGCGAGCGGGCCAGCCCAATCTCGGCTTCTTCGTTCAGAACCATTTCCAATACCTCTTTCGAATGGCCGGGGCGAATCGCGATTATTACTTTTGGATGAGCACGCTGGAATCGCTTGAGCACATCGGGCAAGAAGTAAACCGAGATGGAGAGCGCCGCTGCGATCTGCAACGGGCCGCCACTGGCCGGTTTGAGTTCGTGCACGGCTTGGCGTGCCTGCGAGGCAGTCTTTAGAAGCTGCTCCGCGAACGGCCGCAAAATTCTGCCGGCATCCGACAACGTCAGCGCATTGCGTGAGCGGGCGAATAAAGTCGAACCGAGAGACTCTTCCAGAGCTTTGATACGCGCGCTCACAGCGGGCTGGCTGAGGCGCAGCGTTTCAGCCGCGCGGTGAAAGCCGCCAAATGTCGCAACCGCAATAAAGGTCTCAAGTTGGTCAATTTCCATTTGGCTCGATGCCCTCAGCCTGGTGCTGAACACATATTATTATCAATCAGGTGCCGTATGATTCAAATTATTTATCAGCCTGATAGAAACGTTCCGTTTGACTGCGGGCGAAAACTGCCCAAGAATCGGCCCGTACGCCATGAAGGGCGGCGCAGGGCTGGGAGAGGACGACCCGACCGAGAGGGTGGAGTGTGCTTGCGTGGGGCAAACACAGCCGGAGAAGGAGCGCATGCAGGCCTGTTCTACAGCAAAATCCCGGCGATCTTCGAGGAACTCTCCTAGTTCGTTCGGATGACCTTCTTACATTTCTTGGCATCTCAGCCGTCCGCACGCGGCTCGGAAGGAGCAGCCGAGGTGAACATGAGCACTGTTTCCGCCAGCTTTTCAGGAGTGGGATTCCACCTGAACCAACCGTCTAGCGGGTTTTCGCGGGAGCGGGACCTGTCTGCCGAGTTTATCGAGTTCTTCGCGCCCCTGCACCGGCGCTTTTCTCCGTGGCAGGAATCTCTGATCGCAGAACGCAAACGCGCGTTGGCTGCGTCACTCGATGGAGAAAAGCCCACGCATCACTATCCTGGCATGGCTATCCGCAATGGCTGGAAGATCGAATTGCCAGAATGGTGCCAGGATCAGCGCAATCAGATGACCGGCCCGGCCGATGACGCCGAGCTCGTGGTGAAAATGCTCAATTCGGGCGCACCTGGGGTGATGCTGGATCTCGAAGATTCGACCGTAAACGAGTGGGAGCACCAGCGGCTGGGCGTAGAAAATATTCTTGAGGCTCTGCGCGGTACGCTCACCTACTTCGACAAAAAGCGTGACAAGTTGGTCGGCATCAAGCCAAGTCCGACAGTGATCTGGATTCGCCCGCGCGGTTTGCACATTCATCAGGGTGGAATTCTTGGTGACGAGCTGACTTCAGCGTCGCTGTTTGACGTGACGCGAATCGCCTTCCGAGTCGATCCCGGGGAGCTGAAGCATCCGCTTGCGTTTTACATTCCGAAGTCCGAATCGGCTGATGAAGCGCTCTGGTGGCGTGATCTGTTCCAGGCGATTGCAGAGGCTCGCGGCTGGCCGCGTGACTACATCAAATGCATGGCCCTGGTGGAGTCACATCCGCTGGCGTTTCAGATGGAGGAGTTCCTCTACAACCTCAGCGACCACATTCTGGGACTCAATCTTGGCCGCTGGGACTACATGGCCAGCCTGATTCACTTCAACTTGAACGATCCTGATTGGGTGCTCCCTGACCGCAACACAATTCCACACAACGTGCCTTTCTTCCAGAATCTGCGCGAGCTGATGCCGGAGGTCTGCCACAAACGAGGAGTGCTGGCAATCGGCGGCATGACAGCGCTGTATCCCAGCCGCGAAGACCCTGAGTTGAACGCGCGTGCGCTGGAAGTTCTCGCCAAAGACAAAAAGAATGAAGCCGATTGCCTGATGGATGGCGCATGGACCGGGCATCCAGATCAAAATCAGATCGCGATTGATCAATTTCCGTATCCCAACCAGTTGCACGCACGGCGGCCGCACGATGAGCGCTATCCGGATTTGCGGCCCGTGCCGAAAGATGTCGGACAGCGCACGCTGGTAGGAACGCGGGCCGCTGTGCGCACGGTAATTCGTTATCGCAACGGAGTGCTAAACGGTAAGGGAGCGAGTTTGCTTGACGGCTACATGGAGGATCTCGCCACTGACCGCATTTACCGGCTGATGATTGCGCAGCGCATGCGGCACAACGGGAATGTGGCGGACGATACGGGCGAGGTGGTCGTGCATACGCCGGAGCTGATCAGCAAAATCTTCGACGAGGAGTTGGAGAAGCTCCTGGCAAATCCGGGAAGAGATTTGGGCTCGCCCGATACTTTTCGCGAAGCACGAAGGATTAGTGAGGCAATGATCAAGGCTGAGGAGTTTGATCCGGTGTGACCAAAGCCCCTTCGTGCTCCTTCGTGTCCTTAGTGGTTGAAAATTCAAGGACACCACGAAGGACACGAAGGCACACAAGGGAAGGGGAAATCATGGCTAAGAACGGCAAAGCATCGAAGCATCAATTCAATTGGGCGGCAAACCCGCGCTGGGCGGGAATTACCCGGCCCTATACCCCCGAAGACGTCGAGCGGCTACGCGGCTCTTTGCGCATCGAGTACACCTTGGCGCGCAACGGAGCGGAGCGGCTTTGGGAGCTGCTGCACGGCCAATCCTACCTTCCTGCGCTCGGCGCCATGACCGGTAATCAAGCCATTCAGCAGGTCAAAGCTGGATTGCAGGCTATCTATGTGAGCGGTTGGCAAGTGGCCGCCGATGCCAACGATGCTGGCCAAATGTATCCCGACCAGAGCTTGTATCCAGTGGATAGCGTGCCCAATGTCGTCCGGCGCATCAATCAGGCGTTGACCCGCGCGGATCAAATTCACCATGCTCAAGGAAAGAACGGAATCTATTGGTTTGCTCCCCTGATCGCCGACGCCGAAGCTGGCTTCGGAGGGAACCTGAACGCGTTCGAATTGATGAAAGCCATGATCGAGGCAGGCGCGGCCTGTGTTCACTTCGAAGACCAGCTCTCCTCGGCGAAGAAATGCGGCCATCTTGGCGGAAAGGTGCTCGTGTCCACGGGCGAAGCCATTCAGAAGCTCGTCGCTGCGCGGCTGGCCGCCGATGTTATGGGCGTGCCGACGCTTATTATGGCGCGTACCGACGCCAACAGCGCCCACCTGCTGACCAGCGACATCGACCCGCGAGACCGCGAATTCCTCACTGGTAACCGCACCGCCGAAGGCTTCTTCTGCATTCGCGGTGGGTTGGAATCCGCGATTGCCCGTAGTGTTTCCTACGCGCCGTATGCTGATCTCCTTTGGTGGGAGACTTCCGAGCCAAACTTGGAGGAAGCGCGACAATTCGCAGAAGCGGTTTTAGCTGAGCATCCTGGCAAGATGCTCGCGTACAACTGCTCGCCGTCTTTTAACTGGAAGAAGAAACTGGATGACACCAGCATCGCGCGGTTCCAGACGGAATTGGCAGCCATGGGATACAAGTTCCAGTTCATCACGCTGGCGGGCTTCCATTCGCTAAATCTCAGCATGTTCGAGCTGGCCCGAGCTTATCGGCTAAAAGGCATGGCAGCGTACTCCAAGCTGCAAGAACGAGAGTTCGCCGCCGAGCGGGATTTCGGCTACGAAGCCGTCAAGCACCAGCAGTTTGTCGGAACCGGCTATTTCGATATGGTCACGCAGGTCATCGCAGGCGGGAATTCCTCGACCACAGCTCTAGCCGGCTCCACTGAAGCAGAACAGTTTAGGGTCGAGGATGGCATTGTACCGGCGGAAGCCTCGCCAGATGAGCCTTCTACGCCATCGCCTCGCGCTGCCTAAATCGCGTTCACGGACAGCCGGATTTAGTCGTTACTGCCCGAACGCAATCTCCCCGTCGGCACATTCGGCCTCGAACAAGCCTTTCCGGGAAGGCAGTACCCAAAACAGGCATCCGGCGCGGATTTTCACAGTTGACATTCGCCCAATCCGGTAGCTAAATAGCTGGGCCGGGTTTCCACTCAACAAAATTGCTCATTTACCCCACCCTGGGACAAGGAAGCCCGCACAGGAGCCACGATGAACAAAGCTGATCTCATTGACAAAATTGCAGCCGGTTGCCACATCAATAAAACGCAAGCCGCCGGCGCCATCGATACCACAGTGGACAGCATCACTTCTGCACTAAAAAAAGGAGACCGGGTAGCGCTGATCGGCTTCGGCACTTTCTCCGTCTCGCAAAGAAAAGCCCGCAACGGGCGCAACCCGCAGACCGGAGCCACAATCAAGATTGCGGCCCGCAAAGTAGCAAAATTCTCCGCCGGGGCCGAACTGAAAAAGGCGGTCAACCGCAGCAAGTAGGGCCACGTTTTTTCTGGTGAGCGGCAGGGATCGGCCCTGCCGTTTTTCTTTTTTCAGTGTTCGTGTGGAGACGGGTTCGTGTGGGGACGGGTCTCTGACCCGTCCAGGCCGAGCGCAGCTCGGCGGTGCAGTCTGCCTTCTGACTGCCTGTGGCCGTGTTGGAGTCATCCCGAGCAGAGCCGTTTTTCAGGCGGAGCGAGGGATCTCGCGTGTGGCGCCACGTCAATAAAAGCAGAATGATTCTCTACTACAGAAGCTCCTCGGCTGTTTGCTGAATCCCGCGCCCGTCTTTTAGAATCTAAAGATTCGCATTGAGGTCCAAAACAAACATGAAACCAGCTATTCATCCCGCTTATAACGAAATCCGCGTCATGTGCGCCTGCGGCAACAGCTTTACCACTCGCTCGACGCACAAGGGCGACATCCACGTAGAAATCTGCTCGAATTGCCATCCATTCTTTACCGGCAAACAAAAGCTTGTGGATACCGCCGGCCGCGTGGAGAGATTCCGCAGGAAGTACGCCAAGGCGGAAACTGCCAAGAAATAAGTTCGCCTCGGACCTACGCGGATCAGCACGGATTTTCAGCCCCCGCATGCAGCGGGGCTTTGTCTTGCTCGCTTGCGTAGAATAGGTTTGTGCGGAAATTCTGGGACAATTCGAGCGATGTAGGCGCGGGCGTCCCCGCCCGTGCTGAACACATGCCCGTCCCCCAATCCGTTCGCTTCGGCGCTGTGACCATCTCCCCCGCCACAGTTCTCGCCCCTATGGCGGGCGTGACCGACACCGTTTTCCGCCGCTTCATTCGCAATCTTGGCGGATGCGGCCTGATCATGACTGAGTTCACCTCGGCGGATGGCGTTCTCCGCGCCAAGGACAAAAAAGCTAAACGCTATCTGCATTTCTACGAAGACGAGCACCCGATCTCAGCGCAGCTTTTCGGCAGCGATCCGCAGGTCATGGCCGACGCCGCGCAAATTGTCGAAGACCTCGGGTTCGATCTGGTCGACTTGAACCTGGGCTGCCCCGCGAAGAAAGTAGTCAAATGCAATGGCGGTTCGGGACTTTTGCGCGATCTGCCCGCGATTGGCAAGATTTTCGAGGCTGTCCGCGCAGCGGTGAAAATCCCTTTCACCGTGAAATTCCGCGCCGGATGGAATGACGAAGAGATCATCTGCGTCGAGCTGGCCAAGATGGCCGAGAACTGTGGCCTGTGCGCTGTCGCGCTGCATGCCCGCACCCGTGAGCAGGGATACAGCGGCCAGGCACGCTGGGATTGGATTGCCGCCGTCAAGAATGCGGTTAAGATTCCGGTGATCGGGAACGGCGATATCCGCACGCCTGAAGACGCCTGCGCTATGGTAGCCCAGACCGGATGTGATGCGGTCATGATCGGCCGCACGGCACCCTCGAATCCGTGGATCTTCCGCCAGATCGAGCAGTACTGCGCACGAATCGCCACGAACCACGTAGGGCCGGGTACCCTCACCCGGCCAACCAGCAATAGCCACGTAGGGACAGCCGCCCCCGGCTGTCCGGTAGAGCGGAGCTCGACGGTGGGTATTGAAGGTGAAGCGGGAATGCTCTGGGACGAACACAACTTCACGACCTGGGAAGAAACTCCCATTGGCGTCGGTACTGGGAAGGGCACGACCTCGGTCGTGCCGATAAGTCTCGCTTCGACGACGGCTTTAGCCGCTGAGGGCGCTGGGTGTGGAGTGACGGATAAGTTTGCCACCTCAGGGGCAAGAGCCCCCTCCTCTCTCGCAGCGGTCGGCACGGCTAAGGCCGTGCCCTTCCCGATTGATTCGGAATTAGAAGCATCTCAGCATACGAAGCTTTATGATGAGCCGTCCGAAACCGATCGCTACGAAATGATCCGCACCTATTTCCGAATGCTGATCGAAGAAGAAATGCCCGGAGCGGAAGGCAAGATGAAGCAGTTCGCCTCCTGGTTCACGCATGGCGTGGCCGGAGGAGCAGCACTGCGCAAGGCGATCTACGAATCGAAAAGCGCGCCCGAGATCTTGTCTAAAGTCGAAGATTTCTTCGAATCTCGCCTCGAAATGTGTGGCGCGGGCGCCCTCGCCCGCGATAATTAGTGGGGCGGTCGCGTGAGATGCCCCAACTAGGAACACTGAAATG
>Ga0209375_1002938_pt1 | contig 11970 bp, 10 predicted proteins | sample GraSoiAngelo_131_FD_185888 | JGI IMG/M metagenome (GOLD analysis project Ga0209375, IMG submission 185888) | Grasslands soil microbial communities from the Angelo Coastal Reserve, California, USA - 14_0929_02_30cm (SPAdes) (version 2) | ecosystem: Environmental > Terrestrial > Soil > Grasslands ... | reverse complement strand
TGATGACGATTACCACTTGGAGGATGGCGACCACCCCCTGTTCGATCCCATCGATCAACACACGCTCGACGGAGTTCACGTCCTCAATCACGCGAGTCATCAGATCGCCCGTGGCGCGATTGTCGAACCAGCGCAACGGCAGCAGTTGAATGTGCGAATACAGATCGCTGCGCAAATCGAAGATCACCCTTTGCTCAAACGTATTGTTGAGCACGAGCCGCAGCGCGTTAAATCCGTGTTGAACAAGAAAGGCGACCGCCGCCAGCAAGATCAACGGCAGCAATTTGTCGGGCCGGTTGGCCCGCACCACGTCGTCAATGATCCACTTCGCTGCCGCAGGAAAAACGATCACCATTAGCGTGCTCAGGATCGCGCAAGTCAACGTTCCCGAGGCTATCCATGGATATCGCTTGAGATAGGAAAAAACGCGCCAGACCGTTTTCATTGTTCGCGTCACTCTACCACAGCACTCCCGCTGCATCACATGGCGCGCAAGATGTAACGTGACGGAAATTCGCGTTGTTGCCACCGGCTGGGCTGCTTTAACCTTCCCGGATGCCGAACGAACCAAACCCGCACCTCGATCGGATTCACATCGAGCAACTCGAAATTTCCACACGTATCGGAGTCCCGGAACAAGAGCGCGCCGCTCCACAACGATTAACCGTCAGTATTTCCTTCTGGCCGGATCAGCAGACGCGCGATGTGGCCGACAACATTCACAAAGCCGTGAACTATTCAGCGGTGGCCGAGGAAACGAAGAGTTTCGTGCGCGATCAATCGGTCAGCCTTGTCGAGACCTTAGCCGATCGGCTGGCAGCGCATTTACTGAGAACTTTTGCAATACAGAAAGTAACGGTTGAATTGCGCAAGTTTCCTCTCCAGGACGCAAAATACGTGTCTGCGACGGTAACACGCACTGCCTCCGTCGGTTGAAAGCCGCCCTCAAGCGGCAGCCGAAGCATTAACCACGAATAGACACGAAAGGACACGAATGACGAGAAACTGCTGTCCAGAGAGGAAGTTTTTCAAATCGTTAGTTGTGCAATCGAGGTTCTGAACACCCTTGGTCACGGATTGGTTGAGAAGCCATACGAAAATGCATTGGTCGTAGAACTTGGACTTGCGAAAGATTCCGTTCCGTCAGCAGTCTGCACTCGACGTACTCTACAAGGGACAGAAAGTCGGTCTGTTCATCCCCGATCTCATCGGCCTTCGATCCTATCGTCGTGGACACGAAAGTAATTGACCGGATTACCGATCACGAGCGGGGCTTGATGGTGAATTATCTGCGGATTACCGGCTTGCGGGTCGGACTGATCCTTAATTTTAAACACCGCAAGCTGGGGTGGGAGCGGATTGTCTTATGAATTCGTGTTCATTCGTGTCCATTCGTAGTTAGAAATGATGCGCAAAGGACGATTCAAAAAGCCGGTTTCCGGGATTGCGCAGCGCTACGGCGAATCTGTCTCGTTTGATTGGCGCTTTATCGCTACGATATCGCCGGATCAATAGCGCACGCCGCAGCGCTCGCCCGGGCAGGAATCGTTTCCGCTGATGGCTTTCAAAAAATTCAAACTGATCTGCGCGCGATCGAGAAGGAAATCGAGTCCGGCAAATTCGGGTGGGATCACTCCCTTGAAGACGTCCACATGAATGTTGAAACCGCACTGACGAAACGGATCGGCGACGCAGGCGCGAAGCTTCACACCGCGCGCAGCCGTAACGACCAGGCTGCGCTCGATCTGCGGCTTTACGTGAAAGCGGAAATCGCGGAAATCTCATCGCGTTTGCGAGATTTGCAGAGGGCGCTGCTCCATCTCGCCGAAAAACATCTCGATGTTGTAATGCCCGGTTACACGCATTTACAGCGCGTCCAGCCGATCACTTTTTCACATTACTTGCTTGCGCAGATCCAGGCGTTTGAGTGCGACGCGAATCGCCTTCGGGATTCCCTGACTCGTACGGATGTGCTTCCACTTGGGTCTGGCGCACTGGCGGGGTCAACTATCGTTCTGGATCGCGAGCGCATCGCGCGCGACCTCGGTTTTTCGGGCGCGAGTCAGAATAGCATCGATGCCGTAAGCGATCGCGATTTTGTGTGCGAATTCATTTTTTGTCTCGCGATGAACGGCCTGCATCTCTCGCGTTTGAGCGAAGACTTGATTATCTGGAGTACGAGCGAATTCGGCTTTCTGGAATTCAGCGACGCATTTTCCACCGGTTCCAGTTTGATGCCGCAGAAGAAAACTCCTGACATGGCCGAGCTGACTCGCGGCAAGACCGGCCGGCTTTACGGGAATTTGATGTCGATCTTGACGACGATGAAAGCGCTTCCATCCTCCTACAATCGCGACATGCAGGAAGATAAGGAAACGCTGTTTGATTCCGTCGATGCAGTTAAAAACGCGTTGGAAATCTCCGCGGCAATGCTGCCGGAGTTGAAAATAAATCGCGAACGCATGCAAGCCGCCGCAACCGATCCGAACCTTCTCGCGACCGACCTGGCTGAATATCTTGTGAACAAAGGTACGCCTTTCCGCGAGGCGCACGAAGTTGTCGGCAAAATCGTCGCGCGGTCTGCAGCGAAAGACATTCCGCTCAATCACGTTCCGCTTGCCGAACTCAGAAAATTTTCGCGTTTCTTCGATAGTGACGTAGCGAAAATTTTTGACGTTCGCAATGCGCTGGCAAACAGGGGTGCGATCGGTGCGCCCTCAGCTGAAAACATCGCGGCGCAGATTAAGCGGTGGCGCTCGCAGCTGGGGACTTAAAGATGGATCCCCTTGAGAATACAGTGGCGTTTGGTGCGCCGGGGATCGAGCCACGCTGGACTTCTAGCGCAAAAGAAGGCGTCGGCACGGCCTACCATACAAGTTGCCGTGTCTGGTTTACGCTCAGTCACGGAATCCTCAACGAGATTTACTACCCACATGTCGATCAACCAAACACCCGCGACTTTCAGTTTCTCATCAGCGACGGCGAAACGTTTTGCCACGAAGAAAAACGCGATCTCAATCATCTTATCGAATACCCGGCGCGCGATTGCCTCTTCTATCGTCTCACGAATTCGGAGCCACGCGGCCGCTATCGTATGGTAAAACACGTCCTGACGGATCCACACGGGTCGGTGTTGCTTGTGCACACAAAACTGGAGGTATTCGATGAATCGCTACGAGGGAAGTTGCGCCTTTACGCGTTGCTGGCTCCTCACATAGCCGGACGCGGCGCGGGCAACTCCGGGTGGTGTTCTGAAATCGGCGCCGTCAAACTCATCCACGCTCAGCGCGAAAACGTTCACCTGATCATGGCATGCAGCACCGGTTTCTCTCGCCGGTCCGTCGGTTACGTCGGCTTCAGTGATGGTTGGCAGGACTTGATGCACAATTTCAAAATGAAGTGGGAGTTTCAGGCAGCCGAGAACGGCAACATCGCATCTACGGGCGAAGTCAATCTCTCAAATAGCGGCGAGTTCACAATTGCTGTCGCGTTCGGTCGAAGCTATCAGAGTGCAGCCACGAAGTTGTTCCAATCGCTGGCCGAGCCGTTCGAGTCACATCGCCACGGCTATGTCCGGCAATGGCAACGCGCGGTGGTGAATCCCGAATTCGACTTCAGCACTGATACATCTGACGGCGGCGGGATGTATCGGTTGAGCCGTTGCGTGTTACTGGCACATGAAGACAAAGTTTTTCAAGGCGCACTCGTGGCGTCGATGAGCATCCCTTGGGGTGAAATCAAGAGCGATAACGATCTTGGTGGTTACCATCTCGTGTGGACCCGCGATCTCGTGCAGAGTGCGAGTGCGCTCCTTGCCACGGGTCAGACGAGCACGCCGCTGCGCGCTTTAATTTGGCTGGCTGCCATTCAGCGGCCCGACGGCAGTTTTCCGCAAAACAGCTGGATCGACGGCACCGCTTATTGGTCGGGACTGCAGCTCGACCAGGTTGCGCTGCCAATCTTGCTGGCGTGGCGATTGCACAAGCACGATGCGCTCGGTTTGTTTAATCCCCGTGTAATGATAGTGCGTGCTGCGGCGCACCTGATGCTCCAAGGTCCAGTCACAACTCAGGACCGCTGGGAAGAAAACGCCGGTTATTCGCCCTCGACTCTCGCCACTGTGATTGCCGCTCTCGCCTGCGCCGCGGAATGGGCCAAAGAATTCGGCAAAATGGATGTTGCAGATTTCATTTTCGCCTACGCCGACTGGTTGGCAGCGCACGTCGAAGAATGGACGGTCACAACTCAGGGCGAGTTGGTCGAGGGTTTTCCTCGTCATTACGTCCGCATCACTCCGACTGATCCTAACGCGCCTGACCCGCACGCTGATCCCAACGCCGCGATGATTCAGATCGCCAACGGTGGTGGCCTACATCCGGCGCGCAATGTCGTGGGCGGGGACTTTCTTCTCCTGGTGCGATTTGGTATTCGCGACGCGAACGACCCGCTCGTGCGCGACTCGATCGAAGTGATAGATCGCGTGCTGAAATATGATCTGCCGCAAGGCCCCGGCTGGCGTCGCTACAATCACGATGGCTATGGGCAAAAGGACGACGGCAGCGCCTTCGACGGAACGGGCGTCGGCCGTTGCTGGCCGCTTTTGACCGGAGAACGCGGCCATTACGAGCTTGCTGCCGGGCGTGATCCAAAACCCTTCATCAATGCGATGGAAGATTTTGCGAACGAGGGTGGGATGATCACGGAACAAATATGGGACGGGCCTGACTTGCCGGATCGCCATATGAAACGTGGTTGCCCAACCGGAGCGGCGATGCCTCTTTGCTGGTCGCACTCCGAATACGTTTCACTTGTGCGTAGCCGCCATGACGGTGTTTGCTTCGCCCGCGTCGAGCCGGCGTTTCAACGGTACGTAGTAAATCCGGTGCAAAGCGATTACGAGATTTGGAGTCTGCGCCATCCTCTGCGGAGTGTATCGCACGGAAAAATTTTGCGGATCATTCTTGCCGCGGAAGCCACCATTGTCTGGTCGACTGACGACTGGGCGCGGAGGAACGAATCGCACACGACTCACCGGGACGAGCTGAATCTTTGGTTTGCAGATTTTCCGACTGCAGACTTGCCAAGCGGTTCAGTGTTTTCATTTACATTCTTTTGGCAGCGCGACCATCGTTGGGAAGGTCGCAACTGGCAGGTCAAGGTTTTGTGAGGCAAGTGTGCGAAGCGACATGAAGAGGCGCGCGCGAGCGGATCGCAGGCCTGACAGCAAGGATGGCTGTGTTTCTCATGGCCGGTTATTGCTATTTTCGCTGACTTACATTCTTGAAGCCATCTTATCCGTAGCCACTGGTAACAATTGTTGTCTGATCTGGCGGATACGCCTTCGGAGGATAAGGCGATTTGAACACCGCGAATGCGTGAGATACAAAGAACAGCAAGCAGAGCACGAATGCGATAATAGCCGGTTTACTTGTTTTCATACTCAAACCGTATCCACTCCATTTCTTTGCTGCTAGGGCGCGTCCGTTGGATTTTCGTGTGCCACGCAAGAAAGGATTTTCATTCCCCCTTTTGGTCGATCCCGAAGAGGTAGCGGCTCTGATCTTTATCTCGAACGATGGAATACGCGTAACCTCGCGAGAGGTACGCGAGAATCTAGCGAACGCCAGCTAGCATTGCTGTCTTGAGCGCACTTATCCTGAACCATGAAAATAATCGAGTCTTCAAAACCATTCCCGCTGCGCACGTTGATGGTTTGTTTCACAATTTGGCTTATTGCCACCGAGATCCTCTTCTTCGATCAGGTAAGATTTGACGCCAATGCCGAGTTGCTCCGGCAAGCTGCGCGGGCGCTTCGCGGACCAGAGGTTGTCGTCCCAACCCAACGGCCAGCCCACTCCCCGAGCGATGTAAGAATGCAGCAGCTGTGAAAGCAACACGCCGTGGCGGATGACGATTCCCCCCGTGCTGGAGGCTTGAAGACGTCATCAGTTCTGCAAAGAAAGCAGTTGGCAACCAAGCAGTTTGTCACAAGCTCGACCTCGCCGATAAGTAACCAGTCATGGGAAGTGAGATTTTTCCCGTACTTTATACCGCGCGTCACGGCGAGACCGCCTGGAGCGCTACGGGTCAGCATACTGGGCTTACGGATTTGCCGCTGACCGAGCGCGGCGAACGCAACGCCAAAAGGGTGAGAGAGCGGCTGGCCGGATTGCGTTTCGCCAAGGTTTTAACGAGTCCCTTGCAGCGCGCCTTTCGAACCTGTGAGCTAGCGGGCTTCGGGGCGGTAGCTGAAGTCGATCCCGATTTGGTCGAATGGAACTATGGCGATTATGAAGGTCTTCGAACCGCAGAGATTCATGCGGTGCGACCCGGTTGGGAATTATTTCGCGACGGTTCCGCGAATGGGGAATCGCCGCAAGACGTCGGGGCGCGGGCTGATCGTGTTGTCAGTCGCGTGCGCGCGTTCAAAGGCGATGTGTTGATTTTTTCAAGCGGACATTTCCTGCGAGTGTTAGCCGCCCGCTGGCTCGGTCTCGAACCATTCGCCGGGAAGTTTTTCATGTTGGACACAGCAAGTCTTAGCGCGCTCAGCTATGAACATGACCTCTCCTCCCCAGCGATCCGGTTTTGGAATGACACTCGCTGCGCAGGCGACTAAGCGGAGAGAAATTTAAAAATCGGGGCTACCTGAGCATTCGCTTTTCTGCGCCACATTCATAATCTTCCCGCGTGAAAGAGGAAAACTGGGAGACCATCTCGAGCGAGCGGCATTTTGCCAACGCGCATCTCGAGGTCGTGACCGATCACGTCCGAACGCCATCGCGAAGCCAGCCCTGCACGTGGACAATTGTGCATCGGAAAGCAGCCGTCATTGTCGCGCCGATGACGCGCGACGGCAGAATTGTTCTCATTCGCCAGGAACGCATCCCGATCCGGCGGGCGATCTGGGAAATGCCGTCTGGTCAAATCGACACTGTAGCCGGGGTGGGCGCGTCCGCCGTAGTCTCGGCAAAGGCGGATGACACCAGCGCCGCGTCGGAAACAATGGAACAAGTTGCGTTGCGTGAACTTCGCGAGGAGGCCGGTTACGAGCTGGCCAAAGACGGCGAGCTGGTTCCGCTCGGCCATTATTTTTCATCGCCAGGATTCACGGATGAGCGAGGCTACTTTTTTCTGGCGCGTCCAGTTCAGCCGTGTAAAGAGGGTTCGGCGCGTGACGAAGGAGAATCGATCCTCGATTGCCGCGAATTTACTGTGGAGGAAATTCGCCAAATGATCGCGGAGAACGAAGTTCGCGACGCAAACACGCTGGGTATTTGCGCCACGCTCGCAGCGCGCGGTGTTCTGGCGCTCGTGCCGCGCTGATTCTTCCATCCAATGGTGCTGCGAGATATTTTCAAATTTCGCGATCTTCCAGAGAGCGAAACCTCCAAGCCGTTTCTCGAACATCTCGAAGACCTGCGGTGGACGATTGTGAAGATTGCAATCACGCTGGCGATCGCGATGATCGTTTGCTTCACATTTCGCTCGACACTTGTGCGGATATTGCAGGCGCCGTTGCGCGACGTCGGATCACAAATCGGAACGCTTAAAGCGCTCGGCATCACCGATTCAATCGTGATTTCGTTTCATCTGGCGTTTTACGCTGGGATCGTTCTCTCCTTTCCGCTGCTGCTTTATTTCCTGGCAGAATTTGTCCTGCCTGCGCTCACCGCCGTAGAAAAGCGATTTTTGTTTCCGGCTATTCTAATCAGCTTCGCTCTATTTCTTCTTGGTGTGTTCGTCTGTTATTTTTGGTTGCTGCCCAAAACGATCCTCTTTTTCTTCCGCGACACCGAGTCGCTTGGCTGGGCGCCGACTTGGACTGTGCAACAGTATTATTCTTTTGTGACGCGATTCACGATCGGCTTCGGGCTGGCTTTCGAGTTACCCGTGGTGGTACTGGCGCTGGTTCGATTTGGATTGATTACTTACAGGTTCATGGCACGCACTCGGCCCTACGCGGTGGTGATGATCTTTATTCTGGCGACGATCATCACGCCCACGCCAGACATCTTGACCCTGGTCGCGATGGCGCTGCCGATGTGTCTGCTTTACGAGAGCTGCATCTGGATTGCGTGGCTCATGGAGCGTCGTCGCCTGAAACGGATTGCCGGCTAACGCGTGCACCAGCCGATTTACAAATTCCTCTTCGGAGCGTTCGCGTTTGTGATTGGCGCTACGGTCGGCTCATTTCTGAACGTCTGCATTTACCGGTGGCCTGTTGATCTCTCGATTAACCGGCCTCGCCGGTCTTTTTGCCCGAACTGCAAGCAACCCATTCCGTGGCATCAGAATTTGCCGTTGATCAGTTGGACTGTGCTTCGCGGCAGCTGCGCAAATTGCGGCGCCAAAATTTCCTTACGCTATTTCGCAGTGGAACTAGTTACCGCGGTACTTTTCCTCGCAATCTGGGAAAGCTTTCCATGGCAGGTGGCGATCGCGTACTGGATCTTTATTTCGTTCCTGATTATAGGAACATTTATCGATTTTGAGCATTTCATTATTCCGGACCGGGTAACAATCGGCGGAATAATTGCGGGCGTCGTTTGCAGTGTCGCGGTCCCCGCTTTGATGCAGACGGATTCCCGGCTTGCGGCAGGCGTTCGTTCTTTGCTCGCGGCTGCCCTCGGTTACGTGATCCTTTTGATCGTTTTGGAAGCGGGCAAAATCGCTTTTGGTAGAAAGCGGATTCGATTCGATGCGCCCACGTCGTTCACGTGGATAAAACGCGGGGATGACGCTGATTTTGTCGTAGGCACCGAAGAAAGTCTGTGGAGCGACTATTTTGCACGGGAAAGAGATCGACTCTTGCTCACGTGTGACGAGGCCAGGATCGACCACCACACGTATGGGAATATAATGCTGGACTTTCGCTATGATCGCGTCATCGCCGAAGGCCACGCGATGATGCTGGATGATGTGGTGCAGATTTCCGGCGTGGCTCGTGAATTGGTGATTCCGCGAGAGGCCATGGGGCGCGGCGACTTAAAATTCCTGGCTGCGATTGGCGCGTTTCTAGGCTGGCGGGCGGTTCTGTTTAGTCTCTTCGCCGGATCGCTTCTCGGCTCGATCGTCGGATTGGTCACGCTAGTCGTGGGAAAGCCTGTTTGGTCCGCCAAACTGCCCTTTGGACCTTATCTGGCGTTTGGCGCGGTTACCTGGATGTTTCTTGGCAACATGTTTCTGCGCTGGTATGGAACGCTGCTCAGCCCGTAGCACTGGCGGCGCCGCCGCCGCCGCGGCGAGCAGGCTTGGCCGCGCCCCTACCATGCTTCGGTTGCAACGGTTGCTGAAGTCCGGTTTGCCGGCATTGCTGCGCGCCCACGTAACATCAATCCCAAATTGATCAGCTCACATTTCCACCAGCGTAGAAGACCACGCCGAATCTGTTTGCGAATTCGGATGTCCGGAACGAATCCATCATAAAGTTCGCGCCAGCAGGCGTTTCTTTTTCCATAGTAGCCAGTCGCCCATCTGCGATTGGCCAGGGCAACAAGACGTCGACCGTAAAACCTCATCGTGTTTCGGGCGAATCTGCCGGGGAAACCTGTGAAGGGCAGGTTTAGAAATCCACATTCCGGATCGCGATAAACACCGCGGACCAAACCGAGGTAGTAACTGCTTACATCGAGAAGAAGCGCGGCCGACATCAGATCCGCGTCGCCCATGTAATAGTATTTGTCCTTGTACAGGCTTTCGAACCAGTAGCGATAGGTGGTGGGGTACTGCTCGTTATAATAACGAAGCTGGTCGGTGACATCTCCACCGCCCACGCTGCGTGCCAGCAAATCGGCCACGTAGTAGGACGTGTAGGAACAGAAATCCAAACCCGAACTGTAAAGTGGATCGATGAAACCGGCGGCGTCGCCGACGGCGGCCCAGCCCTGGCCGCAAACTTTTTCGCTGTGATATGGCAACATTGATAAAGCGTGCACGTCACCTTCGATCACGCGTGCAGCCCCGAAAATCTCGCGACCAACGGGATTGCTGAGAATGTGCGTGTGCAATCGCTGGCCTAAACTCGGTCCTTGAGGGATCTTGAAGATGCGACTGTCATAAACGATGCCGGCGCTGACATCGCCACCCTGCAACGGAATGATCCAGACCCACCAGCCGCGCCCGAAGAGATGGTTCGTGGCCCATTCACGCGCGGTGACGCAATCATTTGCATAGTCCGGAAAACGTTGTCGCCATTCATAGCTGTCCCACTCTTTAACGCCATTGAACCGCGCCCAGACAGCGTTGATGGGGTGCTCCGTGTTCGGGCGAAGATGTCCGAGTTTTCGCGCGAGCATCGTAGCGCGCCCGGTAGCATCGACGACCCAACGCGTGTGAAGGGTGCACTCGCCGAGATCGCGAGCGGCGCTGACTCTTTGATCATTCCCATCCTTTAGCTCGATGTTTAGTACTTTCGCCGGACGCCACAGCTCGCAACCCGCTTGCACTGCGAGATCGAGCATGTGCGAATCAAGCTTTGCCCGGTCCACTTGAAATCCCGGCAGCCGGCTCTGATAACGTGTGCCCACCTCGACACAATCATCAAAACGTTGGTCATGCCGATTCGAAAACCACAGACGCAATCCCTGCTTTGCGAGCTGATGATGGCCGAGGTAATGGGTAAGACCCAGAATCCGGGTCATGTAACAACTGCTCACTTCTGTGGTGGATTCGCCGACCTTGCGATCGAACTCGGTTGTCTTTTCGATGATCAGGACGCGCGCTTTGGGTCGTTTGCGTTTGAGCATAAGCGCCGTCGCCGCGCCGGAAAACGCGCCACCGATGATCACGACGTCGTAGTCTGCATCCATCCTCCCAAGAGGATGGACTTTACTGTGTCCAAACGCAATTGGCTTCCTTTGGCATTGAAGGTTGAGCATTCAAGACTGAGCGTTAGGCGAACATGATTTTTACGAATCCACGTTTGATTTTTCCCAATGAAATTCGCGACGGGCTTGAACTCGTTGCTCGCGAAGGAAAAATCATCGCGATTCGTGAGCAAACCCGCCTTCGGTCGCCGCGGCGACCTACGGCGCGGCAAGCGCAGGCGCCCCGGGAGGAGATTGTTGATCTTGCCCGAAATTATCTCGCGCCCGGTTTCATCGATCTTCATGTGCATGGTGCGCTCGGCCGCGACACCATGGAAAGCTCTGCCGAATCATTTCGCGCAATTTGCGATTTCCATGCCAACGGCGGTACCACGTCGCTCCTCCTTACCACAGCCAGCGCACCGCTGGAGAAGATTGTCGATGTCTTGAATGCCGTGCGTGATTTTACTCAGCGGCGCGCCCGGCGGTCGCGCCCTACCAGCGCGATTGCAGGCGTTCATGTGGAAGGCCCCTTCATCTCGAAAGCAAAATGCGGCGCGCAACGTGAGGAATTCATTCAGAAGCCGTCACTGGCTCGTGTGGAGCAGTTGCTCGACCACGCTGATGTGATCAAGCGCATCACGATCGCCCCCGAATTGCCGGGGGCACTCGAGGCGATCGAAAATTTCCACGCGCACGGAATCAGCGTAAGTGGAGGACATAGCGACGCGTTTGACGAAGACACACGCGCCGCATTCGAACGCGGCATGCGCAGTGTCACGCACACGTTCAACTGCATGTCGAGCGCGCGCCGTCGTGGGGTCTATCGTGTCGGCGGCTTGCTTGAGTTTGCGTTAAGTGAGCCGCAGATCAGTTGCGAACTCATCGCCGACGGGCATCACGTTTCGCCGACATTAACGAAGATGTTGTATCGCGCTAAAGGCTGCGGCGGAATCTGTCTTGTAACCGATGCAACCGCCGGCGCCGGACTGCCGGATGGCTCGCAGTTTTCACTTTTCGGCAATGACTGCGTTGTGGAAGCGGGCGTCTGCGTGCTGGCTGACCGCTCCGCGCTTGCGGGCAGTGCTGCGCAGATGATCCACCTCGTGCGGACGATGGTGAGTAAGGTCAACGTTCCGTTGCATGAAGCCGTCGCAATGGC
>Ga0209375_1002934_pt1 | contig 11980 bp, 10 predicted proteins | sample GraSoiAngelo_131_FD_185888 | JGI IMG/M metagenome (GOLD analysis project Ga0209375, IMG submission 185888) | Grasslands soil microbial communities from the Angelo Coastal Reserve, California, USA - 14_0929_02_30cm (SPAdes) (version 2) | ecosystem: Environmental > Terrestrial > Soil > Grasslands ... | reverse complement strand
GCCCATATCGCGGCCGTACTTGTCGTCACGATCGGATTGCTCGATCTTGACCTGCTTCCAATCGACGTCGAACTCGTCCGCGACGATCATGGGCAGCGAGTTCCGGATACCCTGTCCGGTTTCCGGATTCTTCGCCATGATCGTAAACGTGTTGTCCGGATGAACCTTGATATACGTGTTGGGATTGATCGGCGTGGCAGGCGCCGGAGCTGGCGCGCCTCGCTCTTGGGCAAAGAAGTCGGAGTCGGTGTAGAGGCCGATCACGATTCCCCCGCCGGCCAGCGCGCCGACTTTAATAAAGGAGCGACGATTGAGCTGTTTGGTTGTCGTTTGCATGGCGCCCTCCTATGCCTTCCTCCCGCCGTTGGCGGCGAGATGAATGGCTTCGCGGATTCGCAAATAGGTTCCGCAGCGACATACGTTACCGGTCATGGCTTGATCGATTTCGGTGTCGGTTGGCTTCGGTGTCCTGGCCAACAGTGCCGCGGCCGACATGAGTTGTCCGGCCTGGCAGTATCCGCATTGCGGTACATCCAGTTCCAACCAGGCTTTCTGTAGCGGATGCGATCCGTCTGGCGACAAACCTTCGATGGTCATAACAGGCGCGTTGACCGCCGAGATTTGCGTCTGGCAGGCCCTTCGGGCTTGCCCGCCGATGTGGACCGTGCAGGCACCGCATTGCCCGATACCACATCCGAACTTCGTTCCCTTCATGTTGAGAACGTCTCTGAGAACCCAGAGAAGGGGCATGTCTGGCGGTACGTCGACCGTCTTCGACTGCCCGTTCACCGTCAATTTATAGGGCATATATCAATCTCCTCATCAAAAGGATTGAACGCCGGTCCGGCAGGCTTGCGACCAGACACCCCGCCGGAAGTTGCTAGCAGGGGAGCGTATCATCGTTCGGTGCGAGGGATCAATGTTTGGGAGAGAGGAATTTTGAAATCGGACGATTCCAGCATCTCAGATCCGAAATTTCGAAATATCGTATTGGACCTCTCGGTTGGCAGTCCGATTTGCGATTTCTGATTTCGGATTTGAGATGCAGGAATCGTCCGATTTCAGATAGGATTTCTCGCAATATCCGTTATCGGGAGGAGCGCACCATGATCACGCGGCGTCAGTTGCTTCAGTTTTCAGCAGCCACTGCTGCAGCAGCGGCTGTAAAACAGGCTACCCGAGCGGAGGCGCAGACAGCGGACGCGCCGCTGTTTCCCGGGTTCAAGACCGCGAAAATCAAGACGTCGGGCGCGACCCTCAATCTCGTCTCAGGCGGCAAGGGCTCGCCGGTGTTGCTGATGCATGGGTACCCGCAGACGCATGTGCTCTGGCACAAGATTGCGCCCAAGCTCGCGGAAAAATTCGCCGTTGTCGCCGCCGATTTGCGGGGCTACGGCGACAGCAGCAAGCCTGAAGGCGGCGAGAAGCACGAGAATTATTCCAAGCGCGCCATGGCGCTGGACATGGTGGAAGCGATGCACCAGTTAGGCTTCGAAAAATTCGCCGTTGTCGGCCACGACCGTGGGGGCCGGGTGGCGCACCGGCTTGCGCTCGATCACGCGGACAAGGTGACCAAGGTCAGTTTTCTCGACATTGTGCCGACTTATGACATGTTCCAGCATGTGGACAAGGCCTTCGCGACCTCGAACTATCACTGGTTCTTCTTTCCTTTGATCCAGCCCTCGCCCTTGCCGGAAACGCTCATTGGCAACAGCGCCGAGTTCTTCCTGCGCGGCCGCTTCGGCGGATTGATTCCGCAGGCCGTCACGCCGGAAGCCTATGCTGAATATCTGCGCTGCTTCAAAAATCCGGGCACTATCCACGCCACTTGTGAGGATTACCGCGCCGGCGCTTCCATCGATCTCGAGCACGACACAGCGGACCGCGCCCGCAAGATTGCTTGTCCTGTGCTGGCGCTGTGGGCCGAGGGCGGAAACACCGCGCGGATGTTCGACGTCATCGCGACCTGGCAGGCGCGCGCTGCCATGAAAGTGACCGGCAAGGCACTCCCCGGCCGGCATTTCCTTCCGGAGGAAGCGCCCGAACATACGCTGGCAGCGTTGCAGGCTTTCCTGAACGCATGAGCGACCGCCACGAGCGTATACCCCTCCTCTGCAGCGGCGGTCTATGACCGCCGGCGATCTCGCAAATTGTCGCATTGTCGGCGGTCATAGACCGCCGCTACAGTGCAATCGCAAAAAAATTCCTCGGATACCCATACTTTCGGCATCTGGTACCTCCACTTAACTGAACGAATCGGGGCAAACATAAATTATTGCCCATCTCAGAACCGAAACCAGTTTTGGATCCAAGGAGACGACTATGCAAGAAGTAATGAATCAGAACGAAATGACAATTGAGATCGAAGAACTCGAAGCAAAGATTGCTCCTAGCAGCTCCAGCGGGTTTTTGGACTAGCCCTTCCCATCGAAGTTCTCGAGCGTACGAATTCCGTCGCGGGCCGGCGGAGGCCGGCCCGCAGGTGAAGTCACTCGTCAAAAATGTCCGTGTGCGGATTACTGTAAGGCTTTTAGAAGGTTGATGCGTCCCGTTCCCAATTTGCCGATGTAAGCGGGATTGAGAGCATCGATGTTGTCCACGCCGGCCGCAATCGAGTTCTTCCAGCCGGAGGTTTTCAGCGATCGCAACAAAGCTGCTTCGGCAGCAACCATTGGTGCGGAGAAGGACGTGCCCGACAATTCCGCATAATAACCGCCCGGAAAGGCGGAGATGATGTTTGATCCTGGCGCGCTAACGAAAATCGTTGAGCCATAGTCCGAGAAAGACGTCTTGGTGTCGTTCAGCTTCGTCGCCGAAACGCCAAGCACGCCCGGATACGCAGCGGGATACTGCGGGATCGAGGTGTTACCGTTGCCCGCGGACGCGACCACCGTCACTCCAGCTTTGACGGCCTCTTCGATCGTCTTCTTCAACGTTTGCGTTTGTCCCGAGATACCAAAACTCATGTTAATGACCTGAGCTCCATGCGAGACTGCGTATTTGACCGCTTTAGCAATGTTGTAAGTTGTCCCACAGCCCTTATCGTCAAACGCCCGCAGCGGCATGATCATCGCATCCGGCGCCATGACTGCCAGAATCCCTGCGACCATTGTTCCATGGCCGTGAGCAGGACTCATCCTGTCCAGAGATGAAGCTGTCAATGGATCCAAAAAGGACGCCGTGGACTCACTCAAGAACGTCGTGTATTGATCCAGAAATCCGCCCGCCGATTGGTCGAGAAAGCCACCTGCTGATTGATCGAGGAAACCACCTGCTGATTGATCGAGGAAACCGCCTGCTGATTGGTTTAAGCTCGATCGACTAACGCAAGTACCCTGCAGAAACTCCGCACCGGCTGTGAGATGTCCCACCAGGGCAGGGTGGCGGACATCCACCATTGCGTTAATGTCGGCGATTACGATGCTGCGGCCCGTGGCACGCGGCAAAGCGCTTTGCAGATTGACGCGTTTCATGGCGGGCTGATTACGGTAGAAGTTGGCTGCCGTCGTCGGGCTGACACTAAAAACAGCGCCATGTCCGCCAGGCGACAGCTGCACGCTGTCCGGCTCGATGTACTTAATGCCGGCGGGATAGCTGATCGGTAAGCTGGATAGCGATAGCAGGTAGACGTTTCCACCCATCGAATCCAGAACGGTTCCGCCTAGAGCCGCTGCAATTGAGCGGATGTCGGCGTTCGGTGTCGTCTCAACAATGACCGAATATGATTGGGCGGATACTGCCGGAGTAAATCCTGTTACTACCAGCAGCGTGATTAGAAGATATTTGGCTGTTTTGTTTCTCACAGTGGATTCCTTTCCTCTGTCGGTCGAGCCTTGCCAGGAGAGCCTCTTTCCAAATTTCTCTAGAAATCGTCCGGAACATCGTGTTCCGGTTGAGGTATCGGCAGTAGCGCAGGGCTGCTTTAGTCGTCTCTGCAGCTATTCCGGTTTTGGTAGGCGTTGAAATCAATTGGTAAAAAAGAACGGATGGCCGCTTCTCCCTCCTGTAGAAGCTGTAGGGCCTGATTCGGCCGAGGCATCCGAACACACATGAGGCAAATGTGGGGCCAGTTCGGCGGGCCGGCTAATGTACTGAATCCCTTCTAGTTCGCCGTCCCGCCGGGCCCTTTTTTACAAAGACATGACATAGTTAAATAAGAAGTGACAAAAAATTGTATTTTTGCGACGCTTTTGGCGGTCTTATGTTTAGAGAGGTAAAAATCAACCGTCCCTTTTTGAGCAGGCAAACCGGTTAGCCGCCCATTTTAGCGTGTCCGTGGGGAGGACCTGTTCATTAAGGCCACCCGCCCGATGGCGGGATACTTCGGAGCCATCGCATCTCTCCAGCCGGGCTGCACTGAGGCTACCCGCCTTTCGCAGCCCGTTTTCATTTTGGGCAGAAATTTCGAAGGAAGATTTCGTGTGAAAGCCGAACCTCGAGAAGTACTGGAACAATTGGTCCGGTCTGTCGTGGCGAAGGCCATTGCCGGCAGCCTTCGGGACGAGTGCATGGAGGCATTGGATGAACGCAGTACGTCCCTGCCGCAGTTAGTACCCGACTCTGCCGCCCGTGACATCCCTGAAGTCTCCTTTACTGATGAGCTTCGCGACTGGAAGCGACAACACGAAGTTAACGACAGGTTCATAAGCGAATTAATGACGGCTGTGCGCAGCCTGCTGGATTCTGGCAAATTCGATTCGGCTAACCGGCTGTCCGATTGGTGTCTGGAGTTAGCTGACACTCTGGGTGACGCAATGGTCCGCGCACGAGCGGCTGTTACGAAGGGCATTACTCTCGCCAGAACAAGTGAAAACGCGAAGGCGTTGTCTTACTTTGACGAGGCAATTCGCCTGTACGACGAAGCCGGCGATGAATTATCCTCGGCGAAAGTCCGGCTGAATCGCATCGAGTGTTATCGCCAACTCACGCGCTATGACGAAGCGCTACAGGATGGGAAAATCACGTGTCAGGTATTCACGCGTCTTGGCCAAAAACAACTGCTCGCGAGGAGTCTGAATAATCTGGGCGCGGTGTTTTTCCAACTCGACAGGTTCCGAGAGTGGCTCAACGCACTGCAAGAGGGGGGCAAACTCCTCCAAGAAGTCGGTGATGACAAGTCGCTTTCGATGGTGTACTGGAATCAGGCCGTCGCACTTACAAGCCTGAACCGAGGTCCTGAAGCTGTTGGATACTACAAACTTTCGAGAAAGCTCGCGTTAGAGACCGGACAAACATGGTTAGCAGCAACGAGCAACTACAACCTCGGCTATCACCATTACACGCAATGCGAGTACACGCGAGCGCTTGATATTTTGGCTGAAACGCGGACGGCGCTCTCGCTTGATCACTGGCATCTTTCCCTCTGCAATCTGACACAGAGCGAAATCTATCTTGAGATCAACATGTGTCGCGATGCGATTCGGTTCGCAGAAGCCGCCTACAAAGGGTTTGAATCGATTCAAAAACCTTTCGAGGTGGCAAAAGCGGTTGGCGTTATGGCCATCGCACATAGCCAGATTCGTGAATACAAGGAAGCCGGGCGGCTGTTTGAGAAGGCCAGAAGCATGTTCAAAGAGCAGGGGAACGCGGTGCGTGCGGCGGCGATGGATTTACATCGCGGGGTCATGTGGCTGCAAATGGGCCGGTATACGGACACGCGGGCGGTTGCCGAGGAAGCCTACAACGCTTTCATGAAAGAAAGCATTAAGCCGAAGGCCGCTTACGCGCGGATCGTTTCGGCGCGAGCGAGCTTGAGGCTAGGGGAGTTGGAATGCGCTTCGAACAATGCCGCCGATGCGAACAGGCTGCATGGCGAATCACCTTTGCCCTGGGTCGGACACCAACTGCACGCCGTTCTCGGAGAGATCCATTCGGCTCAAGGTGATCTGCCCGCTGCCCGGGGGGAGTTTCGCCAGGCGATCCAGGAACTCGAGGAAGTGCGATCGAACATCGCAGCCGACGAACTGCGTTTGAACTATCTCAAGGACAAGGTACCCGTCTACGAGATGTTGATGACGACCGATCTGCGATTGGGCGATCCCGCAATGCTGGAGGAAGCATTCGAAACCGCAGAACGAGCCAAGTCACGCACTCTCGTTGATCTTCTCGCCGGAAGCGTCGAGGCGTTGAAGCAGGCGAATTCGTCCTCACTGGAAGACGTCAGGCAAGCGCTCGCTCCGAACGCTGTGCTCATCGAATACATTATGACCGGCGACAACGTGAGCGCATTTTGTGTATCCCGAGCGCGGTTTGTTGTCGCTCAGAATATTTGTTCAAGAGCCGAGCTGAGAAAACGGTTCGGTTTCCTGCAATATCATCTAACGACGTTTGCTGGCAACCCTGCGGCGGCACAGGCCCGTGCGTCGCTGGCTTTGGCCAACATCGAGGATCACTTTCAAAAGCTCTACGAAATGCTGATCCGGCCAGTCGAGGCATTTCTGGTGGATGCGGCATCGCTCGTCTTCGTGCCATTCGATTTTTTGCACTATGTTCCTTTCCACGCGCTCTTCGACGGAACCGCTTATCTGGCGGACCGCTTTATCATCAGCTACGCTCCGACGGCGACAATCCACCGGCTATTCACCAGGCGGGAACGGGGGAGCAACGACGGAGCTGCTTTGTTAATTGGAGTTCCGGATGAGTCGGCGCCGCTCATCGCGGAAGAAATCGAAAGCATCCAATCCGTGTTACCCGAGGCGAGAAGTTTCGTCGGTGCCGGGGCAACAAAGGAGTGCCTGACCCGCGAAATCCAAACTGCAGGCATCATCCACATTGCGAGCCACGCGACGTTTCGTCCGGATAATCCGATGTTCAGTTCGCTCCAACTCCACGATGCCGCAATCAATTTTTTCGATATCTATAGTCTTCGGACATCGGCGAGTCTGGTGACGTTGAGCGGATGCGGTACCGGTTTAAGTAACGTCGTGGCCGGTGACGAGCTGCTGGGTCTGATTCGCGGCTTTCTCTACGCAGGAGCAACTTCGGTTGTTCTTAGCCTGTGGGATGTCAATGACCGGACGACCGCGGATCTCATGAAATCCTTCTATAGCTATTTGGCCGCCGGCGGAACTAAGGGCCAAAGCCTGCGATCTGCCATGTTGTGCGTTCGCGATGAGCATCCCCACCCGTATTACTGGGCGCCGTTCCTGCTGATGGGCAACCCCAATTGAATTGCGCTGGCGTTTCGCCGGCATTAAAATCCAGATGTTCCCACTGAGCCATCCTGGAGGACTGCATGACCCTCGCGCGTATCTTTCTTGTCGCGATAACGGCTTATGCCGGCACATCGACCACCTATGCTCAATGGCCGCAAGTCAAAACGCCGGGGATCCCGCGTCTGCCCAACGGAAAGGCCGACCTCTCCGCGCCTGCCCCGCGCGCGGTTGATGGTCATCCCGATCTTTCCGGCGTCTGGGACGTGGGCAACATGATCTACTTCCACGATCTGGCCAACGGCCTCAAGCCTGGCGATGTGCAATTGACGCCGTGGGCGGCTGCGGTCCAGAAACAGCGCCGGGACCGTAATCATGTCGATGATCCCTACGGCTATTGCTTGCCGCTGGGTGTGCCGCGTATCGACACACGCAGCCCGTTCAAGATCCTTCAGACGCCGACGCTCACGGCGTTTCTGCATGAATCGTTCGTAGGGATGATGTTCCGTCAGGTCTTTACGGATGGCCGCCCGCTGCCGAAAGCAAGCGAAGTGGACCCGACTTGGCTGGGTTATTCGGTCGGCAGATGGGAAGCCGACATGTTCGTGGTCGAAAGCACAGGATTCCGCGATCGCGGCTGGCTCAGCGCCAACATGGCCTATCCAAACAGCGACGCACTTCACGTTATCGAACGATTTAAGCGGACCAGTGTGGGTCACATGGACCTTGTTATTACAATCGACGACCCGAAGGCTTTCGTAAAGCCGTGGACAAATACAATCCCGCTGACGCTCGTTCCGGATGGAGAACTTATCGAAGCCTTTTGCGATAATCAAATGTTCCGGCTCCAGCACTGGAATATACCCCCAATGCCGCCGGAGCCCCCGAGTCCTCAGCTTCCAACCGAGAAGCACTGATAAGCCCGCGTAAAAACGTCTGCCCTAAAAAAGAACCCGGCTCCTTCCGCCAAGGAAGCCGGGTTGTGAAGTTACTCGCGACCAGAGAGCCGGGGTGGAACTGCTTGCCCCGGCTCATCGATCATCTGAAAAAGGAGAAAAGTCCCCCTTCCACTGCCTGGCAGCCGCTTGCGGACGACAACGCAGGGTGAAACTAAGCGATTCTCGTATGCGGATGAGTATCCGCCAATGGTGCTTTGGTAAAGGTCGGTCAATCGGATTTTAGTAGTAGGCGTTTGGTGGTACTTTCGTGGATTTATCCGGGTTTTACCGATCCGAGTCAGTACACTTCCGCACTAGGCCGAAAGTGGGGAATTCAATCGGTTCCCAGCCGAAAATGTGAATGGCAGGTTATGAGCAAACCGGGCTTGTGAAGTGTAAGGTTTTAAAATTCCAGATCAGCCGGTGACTTGCACACCCTTCCAAAACGCGACGTGTCCTTTGATTTCGTTGGCCGCGTCGCTCGGATCCGGGTAGTACCAGGCGGCATCTTTATTCACCTTCCCATTCACGACGATGTCGTAATAACTGGCTTCGCCTTTCCAGTGACAGGTCGTGTGGGTCTCGCTTTTGCGAAAGTACTCGGTCTTAAGAGATGCCGGAGGAAAGTAGTGGTTGCCTTCGACCACCACAGTGTGGCCGCTTTCGGCCACAACGGTCTCGTTCCATATCGCTTTCATGACAATGCTCCAGTCCCAAAATCTCAAATTTCCAATCGTGAAGTCTGGATTTTAGATAATTTCAAATTGTCGGTTCCAACATTCGAGCTGGAATCAACCGAAGACTTGTTGTTCGCTGGAACGGCTGGTTCGCGAAGCAGGCACCAGACGCGGCATCCTCGCATTCGGCCACCAGAAAACGCGCGTGCGGCCGCCCAGCATAGAGATGTACCAGATCCGGCCGATTTTCTTGAGGAACTTTCTGCCGGCTTTCAGACTGACGGTATTTTCCGCGAATATCGTCGCCAGGACGGTTGTAATTCCGCTGGTTCGATACAGAAGATCGTAGGTGTACTGGCGGGTGAACGAATCTATACCGCGCCGGCGGTATCCCGGTGCGGTATAGAGGCCGTAAATGAATGCTTCGCCGGGTTTGGGCACGATCTTGTGTTCAAGCTCGGGAATCAGCTCCCAGGCTGTTGTAGCCCATCGGCAGTTGACGATCTTTCCGGTACTGCTATCGATGCCCACAAACCAACGGTCGCCGCGCTTAAACCGCTCGATGGTATTGCGGTTCTTCTTGGGGTCATCTCGGATTCCATCGATCAGGCTGATGTCTTCGACAAATGCCTCGCGCGCAATAATTCCGGAAACCGGCTCCACGGCCGGTAAACCCACGCGTAAATCGCACTCCATCAAATAAACGCTGCCGACGCGTGCGACCGGCGAGATGAGTTTCTTCAGAGCCAGGCCAATCGTGGCTCTTAAACCGAATTTCCGGTGGAGCTCTTGGGCTCTTAAAACCGGTCTCAATAACCATTGCATGCCGTTAGATACGAAGCAAGCCACCGGCCATCTGATAGGGACAAATTCGGACGAAAAGAGAATCCGGATTCCACGGCCCGCTTCGTCAAAACTTCGTTGCGTTACAATCTGCCGAAATATTCCCCTCCTCCGCGAGGGGAATGGGTCCCCGGGGGAGAGGACAGAGTATGGCATTACGAACAGTCGAGCAGTATAAGGAGAGTCTGCGTGATGGACGTGTCGTGTACTTCCGCGGCCATCGTGTGGAAGATGTGACGGAGCACCCGGTCATCGGCATCGCCGTGAACCATGCGGCAATCGACTATGCAATGACCCATCAACCAGAGCACCGCGATTTGGCCGTCTATCGGGATCCCGGATCGGGCGGTGAATATAGCAGATACTTCAAGATCCCCAGAGTTTCCGAAGATCTTCTCAAACGCAGCGATTTGATCGAGACCTCGACGCGCCTCGGACGCACATTGGTTGTCTTGGTTAAAGAAATCGGCACCGATTGCCTCTTCGCGCTGCATCTGATTGCGAAGCAGATGGACGAAAAGCTCGGGACCGAATACCTTCCGCGCGTGCGCGCGCTTTATGAGCATTGCCGGGAAAATGATTTGGCTATGGCGGTCGCGCAGACCGATGTCAAAGGCGACCGCAGCCGCGGACCATCCGAACAGGATCATCCGGATTACTATGTCCGCGTCGTGGACCGGAAGCCCGGAGGCATTGTGGTCAGGGGTGCGAAAGTTCACACGTCGGTTACCCCCAATGCGAATGAGTTGTTCGTCATTCCGACCCGTAATTTGACAGAAGCCGACAAGGATTACGCTGTTTCCTTTTGCATACCGTTGAACACGGCCGGTCTCAAACAGATCGCGAGCCCTTACGGCGCGGGTCACGACAACCGATTCACTCACCCCATCAGCTCTCGCCATAAGATGATGGAGACCCTGACGATTTTTGACGACGTCTTCGTTCCAAACGATCGTGTCTTCATGGATGGTGAGTGGCAGTTTGCCGGAGCTTTAGCCAAAACGTTTGTAGAATTTCACAGGTTCACGGCAGTCTCTTACAAGCTGCCGCTGCTGGATCTGCTGGCCGGCAGCAGTCTGTTGATCGCCGAGCAAAACGGGATCGAACGCGCCGGCCACGTTCGCGAAAAGCTCACGTGGTTGATCAGCTATGCCGAGACGGTCCGCATGTTGACGAAAATGTCGGCAATCCGCTGCACGTTAAGAGATGGAATAGCGGTTCCGGACACAGCCGCGGTAAACATCGCGAAACTGCATTTCGCTTCCAATTACCATCAAGCACTAATGCACGTGCAGGATTTGACCGGCGGGTTGTTGGTCACGGGACCCGGCGAGGAGGATCTAAAGAATCCGGAAACGGGTAAATACATTGGCCGCTACCTCGGCGGAGCCGCTGGTGCTTCAGGCGAGTACCGATTACGCATGATCAACCTGATTTCGGATCTCACGACCGGTGACTTCGGCGGCTATCAGGCCACTCTCGCGATCCATGCTGAGGGATCGCTGGAGGCCGAGAAGCTGACAATTCTGCGGGAATACGATCGGGAACGCGTCAAGAGTTATGCGCGGTGGGCAGCGGGAGTGTAGCGGCTGCAATTCTATGGATGTACTGCCTCAATTTTCGCTGAAAGGAAAAGTTGCCATCGTGACCGGCAGCAGCCGCGGTCTCGGCCGCGCTATCGCCGAAGGCTTGGCCGGCGCGGGCGCGGCCGTAACGGTGAACGGCCGTAATCTGGAAACAACACAAACGACAGCCTCCGCGATTGTGGCGGCCGGCGGCAAGAGTCTCGCCGTAGTCGCCGACGTCAGCGACGCCACGGAGGTCGACCGTCTCGTCGACACGACTGTCGCCAGCTTCGGGCGTCTCGACATTCTGGTTAACAACGCCGGCATATCGCCTTACTTCAAGCCCGCCGAAACCATGGCCGAAGCCGAGTGGGATGAGATCATGAAAGTGAATTTGAAGGGTGTCTATCTGTGCTGCCGTGCCGCGGGCCGAATGATGATTCCTCAGAAATCAGGGCGGGTCATCAATATCAGCTCGATTGGCGGAAGCGTGGCTCTTCCGCGGCTCATCGCATATTGTTCGGCAAAGGGTGCTATCCATCAACTGACCCGCGTGCTCGCCGTGGAATGGGCGCCATATCACATTCTGGTCAATGCGATCGCGCCGGGGTTCTTCGAGACCGATCTGACGAAGGGTCTGCGCGAAAGTCCAAGGCGCCTGGAGTCTCTAATTCGGCAAGTGCCGCTCGGACGCCTTGGCCACCCTGCGGAAATAGTAGGTGCTGCCATCTATCTCGCCTCTGATGCAGCATCCTATGTGACGGGCCAGATGCTGCACGTCGACGGGGGCTGGCTGGCGCTTTAGC
>Ga0209375_1002921_pt1 | contig 12012 bp, 10 predicted proteins | sample GraSoiAngelo_131_FD_185888 | JGI IMG/M metagenome (GOLD analysis project Ga0209375, IMG submission 185888) | Grasslands soil microbial communities from the Angelo Coastal Reserve, California, USA - 14_0929_02_30cm (SPAdes) (version 2) | ecosystem: Environmental > Terrestrial > Soil > Grasslands ... | reverse complement strand
ACTTTTTCATGAACGAGAGCCAGAGATCTCCGGGCGGCGGGAGAATGAAGGCCGGAATTTTGATTAGCTCGACCAGGATTTCCCAGAGTATCAAAAGTCCCGCGAAAAAAAGCAGCGGCTCGACAACGGTGCGCACGGGTAACTTCACGCGTTTGACTCCGCACCAAACGTTAAAGGAAAGCCCCCCAGGTGTCAAGGAAATGGAGCGCGCAGCATGCAATTAGGGTTCTTGGTATTCCGGTTTGAGTTGGCTGCGATCGAGCAACAATTCCCGTTTTTGCTGGACCAGCTCTCTTTCCTGCTGCAGGTAGCGCTGCACGGCCCGGCGAAACTTACCGTCAACGACGTAATGGGCGCTCACTGTCGTGCGCGGGTCGAGCCCGCGCAATTGTTTGAAACTCCCGCCGGCGCCGGCTTCAAAGCGTCCCAAGCCCAAACGAATGCAATGCTCGATGGCCGAGTAGTAACAGACGTTAAAATGGAGAAAGGGTAGATCCTCGAAAGCGCCCCAATACCGTCCATACATCGCTTTATCGTCACGCACATTGAAGGTTCCCGCAATGACCTTACCATCGCGTTCCGCCAGCATAAGGCAAACATGCTGGGGTAAGCGGCGGTGTACTTCGTCGAAAAAATCCTGGGTCAGGTACTGCCGCCCGTAATAGAGTCGATCCACGTGGGTCTTGTAGAGCCGATACATCGTCCGTAACTGCTTCTGCGTCAGCTCCTCTCCTTCGACGGCGCGAATGACGATTCCCCTTTGAAAGACCTCGCGCCGCTCGCGCTTGATTTTGTTTCTGCGATCGCTGCGAAAACTCCCCAGGTAGTCGTCGAATGAGTTGAATCCGCCGTTCTGCCATTGAAACTGGAGACCGGATCGCGGCATGAAGCCGACTTCCTCCAGCGCCTCCCGTTCCTCTTCCACGCAAAAATTCACATGCACAGACGAAATCTTGTTGTCGGCGGCAACTTTTGCGAGCGCTTGTCCCATAAGTCGGATCAGTTGCCGCCGATCAGTGCCGTTTGCGGTAAGAAAACGGTGTCCCGTGACGGGAGTAAAAGGTACGCCCACGAGCATCTTCGGATAATATTGAAGGCCCAGACGATGCGCTGCATCCGCCCATTCATAATCGAAGACGAATTCGCCCATGCTGTGAAGCTTGAGATACATGGGACAAGCCGCGATAAGCCGGTTATGCCGTTCGACAATGAGATGGTGCGGCAACCAGCCCGTTTCCTCGTTCACACAGCGGCTTTTCTCCAGGCTGTCCAGCCAATCCCATTTCATGAACGGCGAGCCATCCCCTAGTAGGCTATCCCAATCGGGCTGCGACACAGCAGAAATCTCGCGAATGATTCTGATGGCAATGTTGTCCGGCATAGAAAGCCAATTTTACCATGAGCGGTTCGTCAAACATACCGGAAAGACGAGAGTTTTTTGCGTTAGAGGCGCAGGATGTCGCCCGATGCTACCCCGCTGGCTCAACCGCTGGACCGACGCGACTCTTGACAACCCGCGGAATCGACCTTATTGATTCACCCATGGTTGTCTACGACCTCATCTGCAAGAAACAACACCGTTTCGAAGCCTGGTTCCCAAACTACGAAGAATACCAAAAGCAGGCCGATAAAAAGCTGATTTCATGTCCGACCTGCGGCAGTACTGGAATTGAGAAGTTGCCCCACGCCTGCGCCGTTCATGTCAAAAAGGAGCAGCCGGCACCCGTTCCAAAAAAGACCGAGAAAGCTCCTCCAGGACCACCGTCACCGGCTGAGTTCAAAGAGATGCTGCTTCGAGTCCATCACTACATCAAGGAAAACTTCGAAGATGTAGGTTCGCGTTTCGCCGAGGAAGCGCGGCAGATCCACTGCGGCAAGACTGAAGAGCGCCCGATTCACGGCACTGCCACACCGGAGGAGAGAGCGGAGCTAACCGAAGAGGGTATTCCGTACGCCATTCTGCCAAAACCCGAACTGGATAGTTAGTTTTCGCTTTCGGATAAGCCAGTCCTTTTTAACCATCCACCGCGCGGTCACCAACGATGGCTTGTTGAATTCGTTTTCGTAATGCGAGTGGTTATCATGACTCGTTTCAAGTGCAACTCTTCTCATTGCAATCCTTTCAGTAAGGAATAAGAATACTCAGATGGATTAAAGAACGTGACTAGCGTGACAAGAACACCGGTATTGACCAGTGATGAAGCGATCGCCCGTTTGCAGGACGCCGTTCACGCCAAAGCGTCGAATTTTTACGCGATGTATTCGAGCGCGCTCGGCGGCATTGTCACGGATCCGGCCCTCATGGTGCTACCCCTGGACGATCACATGGTGCATCGTGGTCACAGCGTGTTCGACACCGCAACACTGACCGGTGGCATGTTGTATCAGTTGGACCCGCATTTGGATCGGCTGCTACGCTCCGCCGAACTCGCGCGCGTCCCGCTGCCGTTTCCGAGAGAAGAGTTGCGCCAGATCATTCTAGATACGGCAGCCGCCAGCCGCCAACGCGAAGGTTCGGTCCGTTACTGGCTATCCGCAGGGCCAGGGGGCTTTGGCCTCGGGCCGGCCGAATGCGTTGGCAGCAGCTTTTATGTGATCGTGTTCAACCAGGAACTTTATCCGGCCAGCTACTACACCGACGGCATGAAAGTCATTACCAGTAACATCCCCATCAAACCGCCGCTTTTCGCTCGCATTAAATCGACCAATTACTTGCCGAACGTGTTGGTCGTGCTTGAGGCGAAGGATCGAAGCGCGGACAACGGCATTTTTATCGATCAACGCGGTATGGTAGCGGAAAGCTCGAATATGAATGTCGCCTTCGTTACCAAGGATCGCGTATTTCGCCATCCCGTCTTCGACGCGATACTTTCCGGCATTACGATTCAAAGAGTGCTGCAGTTTGCTGAACGGTTGGTGCAACAGGGAGATTTAAAAGAGATTCGGCTGGCTGATGTGTCCGTGAGCGAAGGAAGGGAAGCCGCCGAAATGATGCTGATCGGCAGTTCCATCAAGATCGCGCCTGTGGTCGAATGGGACGGCCGACCGATCGGTGACGGGAAACCCGGCCCGATCGCGAAAATGCTACTCCAACTCTGGGAAGAGGATGTGCGCTCGGCGGCCGATCAACTCGTCCGTGTTCCCTATCCTGAATTATAATTGACCGCTGCAGCTCACTTGCGAGCGGGATCGTACCCCAGAACGGGCGCAAGCCAGCGTTCCACATCGGCAACCGTCATGCGCTTTCTTGCAGCGTAAGACTCCACCTGATCTTTGCCGATAGCGCTCACAGCAAAGTAGTGCGCTTCCTTGTGAGCGAAATAGAGCCCGCAAACCGACGCGGCGGGAAACATGGCGTAATTCTCCGTCAGCGTGACGTCGGTCGCCTCCTTCACTCCGAGCAGATTGAAAAGGATCGCTTTCTCCGTATGATCTGGGCAGGCGGGATAACCCGGGGCGGGCCGAATACCGCGGTACTTCTCGGCAATCAGATCATCGATGGTCAGGGTTTCCTCTTTGCCATATCCCCATTCAGCGCGGACCCGCTTGTGCAAATACTCGGCGAAGGCTTCCGCCAGTCGATCCGCCAGCGCCTTGGTCATGATGGAATTGTACTGATCGTTATCCTTCTCGAATTTCTCCGCCAACTCTTGCGCGCCATGGCCCGCGGTGACAGCAAAAGCGCCGATGGTATCCACCAGCCCGCTGGATCGGGGAGCAATGAAATCAGCGAGCGCCATTTGCGGCTTGCCTCTTTGGCTCTCCTTCTGTTGGCGCAATGTGTGAAACCGGGTCAGTTCTTGAATGCCGGACGCGTCCGTGTAAAGGACAATATCATCGCCGTCGCCGCTGGCCGGATAGAAGCCATAAACCGCCTGGGCTTTGAGAAGTTTCTTTTCGACAATTTCTCGGAGCAGATCTCGAGCGTTGGCGAACAATTCGCGTGCCGCCGGTCCTCGGCTCGGATCATTGAGCAGATCGGGGTAGCGGCCGCGAATCTCCCAGGTATGGAAAAAAGGCGACCAATCGATGTACGGCACCAGTTCCGCGATCGGAAAATCCGTCAGCACCCGCCGTCCGATGAAATCCGGTAGGCAGATATGGCGTTCGTCCCAGTCGGTGTGCAGCTTTCTTCTGATGGCTTCTTCATAGGTGAGGAGTTGCGTCCCCACGCGGCTCTCAAATTGTACCCGCATCTCTTGTTGCTCGGCGCGATTTTGTTCGTCAAGCGCCTTGCGACTCTGCGGCCGGCTCAAGGCGCCCACGACTGGCACCGCCCGCGAAGCGTCTATAACATGGATGGTTTCATTCCGGTAAGCAGGCGCAATCTTCACGGCCGTATGGCGTTTGCTCGTGGTCGCACCGCCGATCAAAAGTGGAATCTTCAAACCGCGACGATCCATCTCGGCCGCGACGTGGACCATTTCATCCAGCGACGGAGTAATCAGGCCGCTGAGGCCGATGATGTCAGCCCTTTCTTGGATCGCCGTTTCGATGATCTTGTCCGCCGGCACCATCACGCCCAGATCAATGACCTCGTAGTTGTTGCAACCCAAGACCACGCCGACGATGTTCTTGCCGATGTCGTGGACATCGCCCTTGACCGTCGCGAAAACCAGTTTAGTTCGACGCTCCACCCGCTGCGCGGCCTGCTTCTCCGCTTCCATCAGCGGCGTCAGGTAGGCCACCGCTTTTTTCATCACCCGGGCGCTTTTTACCACTTGGGGCAGAAACATCTTTCCTTCGCCAAAAAGATCGCCGACAACGTTCATCCCGTCCATGAGCGGGCCTTCAATGATTTTGAGCGCGCGATCATATTTTTTCAGCGCTTCTTCCAGATCCGCCTCGATGTAATCGACGATTCCCTTAATCAGCGCATGGGAGAGACGCTGTTCCACGCTCTCCTTGCGCCAGTTCTCTTCCTCCGCCGCATCTTTCTTCGCGCCTTTGACCTGTTCGGCAAACTCAACGAGGCGCTCCGTAGCGTCCGGTCTGCGATTGAAGAGCACATCCTCCACCCGTTCCAGCAGATCGGCCGGAATCTCTTCGTACACGGCCAGCTGGCTGGCGTTGACGATGCCCATATCCATTCCTGCCTGAATCGCGTGGTAGAGAAAAGCCGCGTGCATCGCCTCGCGCATCGGGTCGTTGCCGCGGAACGAAAACGAGATGTTGCTAACACCTCCCGAAACGTGACAGCGCGGGAAGAGTTCCTTGATTTGTCTCGTCGCTTCGATGAAGTTGATGGCGTAGTCGTTGTGCTCTTCGATCCCGGTCGCAACCGTTAGTATGTTCGGATCGAAAATGATATCCGCCTCATCGAAACCGATCTCTTCGGTAAGGATCCGGTGCGCCCGCTTGGCGATATTGACCTTGTGCTCTATGGTCGTGGCCTGCTGCACTTCATCGAATGCCATCACGATCACCGCCGCGCCGTAGCGTTTGATCAAACGCGCGCGCCGCTTGAATTCTTCCTCACCTTCCTTAAGCGAAATCGAGTTCACGACTCCCTTCCCCTGCACGCATTGAAGCCCCGGTTCGATGACATCGAAGTTGGAGCTGTCGATCATGATGGGGAGCTTGGCGATGTCGGGTTCGGAAGCGACATAGTTCAAAAATTGAGTCATTGCCTTCGCGGAATCGAGCATGCCCTCGTCCATATTGACGTCGACAATATTTGCGCCGCCTTCAACCTGTTCGCGGGCAACCGACAAGGCATCTTCGTATTTCTCCTCCCGAATCAGGCGGGCGAATTTGCGCGAGCCGGCGACGTTGGTGCGCTCGCCGACCATGATGAAATTGGATTCCGGTCGAATCGTGAGACTCTCGAGACCGCTGAGGTGCGTGAAACCGTCCGGCTTCGGAGGCACGCGGGGACGGCTTCCGCGAACGGCATCGGCAATGGCAGCAATATGCTCCGGGGTCGTACCGCAACAGCCGCCGACTAAATTGAGCCAGCCATCTCGAGCCCACGCCCCCAAAGCCGTCGCCAGCTCCTGAGGTCCCATATCGTAGCCGCCGAATTCGTTGGGCAAGCCGGCATTGGGATAGGAGAAGACGAAATGAGGACAAAGCCGCGCGAGTTCGCCTACGAACGGCGCCATCTGATGAGGCCCGAAGGCGCAGTTGATGCCTACTCCCAGCAGCGGCGCGTGAGAGATCGAAGCCAGAAAGGCATCGAGTGTTTGCCCGGAAAGCGTCCGCCCGCTGCGATCCGTGATGGTTACGGACACGAACACCGGCAGTCGTACGCTCCTCTCCTCGAAAAGCTTCTCGATGGCGAACAGGCAGGTTTTCAAGTTCAAGGTATCGAAAGTCGTCTCAGGCAGTAGGAGGTCGACACCACCGTCCATGAGCCCCCGAACCTGATCGTAATAAGCCTGAACGAGTTCCGTGAAAGTGACGGCCCTGTACGCCGGGCTATTCACGTCGGGCGAGAGCGACGCTGTTCTATTCGTCGGACCGATGGCGCCCGCTATGAATCGGGGTTTGTCCGATGCGTGACGATTGACAGCCTCGACGGCTCGGCGCGCCAACTTCGCGGCCGCAACGTTTATCGCATAGGCCTCCGCCTCCAGCCCATAATCGGCGAGAGATACAGCGTTGGAATTGAAAGTGTTGGTCTCTACGATGTCAGCCCCGGCCTCGATGTAGGCCGCGTGAATCTGAGCGATAGCATCGGGCTGCGTGATGCACAGCAAATCGTTGCAACCTTTTAACAGGCGACGATGGTTGGCGAAGCGCTCACCACGGAAGTCGTTTTCTTCCAGCTCGAGGCGCTGGATCATCGTTCCCATGGCGCCGTCGAATAAAAGAATTCGTTCCGCCAAAAGTCGTCGCAACTGGTTTTCGACGTGGCTCATTTTATCGCTTTCGTAATCCGCCGCGCGTTTCGTCTCGTGGGCATGACGGCCCGCGCGACGAAGATTTCTACCGGGCGATTTCCGTTCCGAACCATTTTCTCGCCGGCGTAAGCGCCGGTGAGTTCATAATGCACTTCAGAGGCTCCGGTTTCTCCGAACCACGATTCAATCGATGCTCGCTTAAAACCCAACCAGCGGTGCGCCATTTGGTCGCGCATCCAGTCCTGGTTGTGTTCCACCAGGTCGACGATGATGACGGAGCCGCCGCCGCGCGTGATCCGGCAAAGCTCTGCCATAGCGAGCTTTGGATCGGGCAGAAAATGCAGCACCATGACGCAAAATGCCGCGTCGACGCTATGAGATTCCACGGGTAGCTTGAGGGCGTCACCCCGGCGGAACTCGACGTTCCGAAGCTCTCTCTCTTTAGCGACTTCTCTCGCCCGCCGTAACATTTCCTGGGAGAGGTCCACGCCGATGACTTTTCGGGCGAAGCGCGCGAGCTCGAACGTCAAACTCCCGGTTCCACAGCCGATGTCGGCAAGAATCAGATCCTTGGGCAGGAGCTTCTCGATCGCTAGAGAAGCGACCCGATCATCAAAATAACTCTTGCGAATTCGCTCCCAATCACCGGCTACGGACTCGAAATAGCTCTGTGACCGGTGCAGCCGGCGGCGCCGGCAGTCTTCGAGACGCGCCTGGTCGCCCTTGGCTTCCGGCAATTCTCCTAACCGCGCCTGCAGCGACTTGAACAACTCGCGCGCCGGCTCGGGCATATCCTCACGGACGGAAAAGTAAACATTCGTGCCTTCCTTTCGGTCCCGCACGAACCCGGCATCGCGGAGAATCGCGAGGTTGCGCGACACCGAAGACTGAACCGACGCCACCACTTCTTGGACTTCTCCGACCGTCAGTTCTTCCTCAGAAACGGCGGCCAGGACCCGCAACCGCAACGGATCCGCCAAGGCTTTCAAAGTGCGGACAAACTCCATATTAGATCCATCACAATATATAGATATTTCGATGGACATGCAAGCTGCTAAGGTTGGATGGGCGAAGGTTTGACACCCTCACGGAGGTGGGCCGGCCATCTGAGATCCTGTCGTGGAATATCATGCGGCGGATGCCGTTTGGTTACGGACTTCCGGTAATTCCGCGCTGCTGGAGCTCGACTAGCTTCTGGCAGCGATTTCCCTCATTAGGTCCAGTTGAATCTGCTGGACTTCCAGCAGCTTGTGCCATTGGTGTTTGAGAAGCACGTCGAGTTTTTCGTGCAGTTGGCGGATTTCCAGTTCTGCTTTCAGGTTTACCTGATAATCGTGTTCTGACCGCAGTCGGTCCCTCGCCTCCAAGCGGTTTTGGCTCATCATGATGATGGGTGCCTGAAGGGCGGCCAGACAGGAGAGCACGAGGTTTAGCAGAATAAAAGGGTAGGGATCGAACGGCTTGGCCAAAAAGAATGTGGAATTGACGGCCATCCATAAAACAAGAATAACGAAGAAAAAGATAATGAAAATCCAACTGCCGCCGAACGCCGCCACCCGGTCCGCAATGTACTGGCCTGTGGTCAAATCCTTTTCGAAGGCAAGATTGAGATTTTCGGTGACGGTTTCTTGCTCTTTAAGACTCTGGAGCACCTCTCGATCCAGGCGTGAGAGCTCGCCTTTCTCATCCTCCAGGGCATCTTCGACGTACTCTGACCTGAACAGATGCAAACAATCGGGGCAGAGCATTTTTTCCGGCGTCCAATCAGGCAGCCGTTTCAGGATGAGCTCTGCGACCGGAGGACGAATGAGCTCCCCTGAGATCATCGTTTCAAGGGGAAAGAGCCGTTTGCAATTAAAGCATTCGATTCGTTGTTTCGATTCTTTAACCATCGGAGCCTCCTCTAATGATTGACGTGAAACTCGGTTGGGTACGATTCGCTACAATATACTTGGAGGGCGCGAGGTAAGGAGCGGCGGGTCATGAGAGTGAGATAAGAGAAACCCGGTCGGGCGGTTGTTTTCTGTCAATTCAATCTCGAGCACCTCGGAAAGAAATCGCCTGTAAACGTTTTTCCAAGTAATAACGCTCACATGATCGAAATCCTCGGTCGCGACGCCGAAACTGTTGAGCGCGATAACGTGGGCGTCGGCGTCTTCTTCTTCGTCGAAGGAGTCTCCGTTGACGACAGCTGGGTATCATACCACTCAGCGTTGATTTGAGCCTCAATCTTGGTGCAAGAGAAAAAGCTAGCGGCTGAGAGTATCCTATCTGGCGGGCAAATTCTAATCGATGAGCTGTTTGTGAAAGAAGGAGGGCGCGTTCGGTTTTTGCTGATATGCAAAACCGCTGGCCGAAATGCTATTGGACGACGATAGCTTCGCCTCTGTTGATCGTGAGTTCGCGGATTTTCACGGGCAGATCAAAAGGCGAGTCCAAATCGAATCCTCCCGGATGCTCAGGCGTGCGCGAGAAGAAGGTGACGAGTTCCTGGACGATGGGCTTGGGCAACGGGACGCCGAGAATTTCGGCCGATCCAAGCTTGAATTGGCCCCTGCCGTTGCTCGTGCTGAGAATGCCCCGGGCCGTCACGGGCACCCGGCCGGAAACGTAATTTAACGGGTCCATGAAGCCGGCGTTTTGGTGTTGACGCTTGAATTCATCGAGATCGACATAGACACGCCCCGCCAACCCGCCATCGCCCAGCATGTTGACCAAGGGGTTGGTCAGGCCGCGAGGAATTTTTTCTCTCAAGTTGAACGCCAGATAGGAGTTAAGCTCGCTTTCTGTAACGGGAGTCTTTCTCGGCGCGACCCGAGAGGCTGAGCCATTCTTTGTTATCTCGTCAATCTTGCGTTGCAATTGATCCCCTTCCTGTTTGGAGAGCGCGACCGCAAACGTAGCAAAACCGGTTAGGCTGAAACTCAGCAGGATCGCGAGCAGGTTCGTCGCGAAATTTCGCCTGGCCATGACAAACAGGATACGATCCGGGAGGAGAGGCTTCAATATGATCGAGATGCGCAGGCGGGAGTTATCTCAGTTCGAATTCAAACGTGCTCACCACGCGAATTTTTTTCACCGGCGCGCTTGTAGGACTATAGGGTCCGGACTCGTCGTTGCCGTCGCTCCCGAAGATCTGGATCATGCCTTGATTGGCGGAATGAATCTTACCGACCTGAGCCCCCGAGTCGGCGGCGAACTGCTGGGCGATGCTGCGCGCGTTTTTCGTCGCCTCGGCGAGCAACTCCGGCCTCAATTCATTGAACTTGGAAACTACGTAGCGCGGGTTTGCGGCCCCGCCTTCGCGCTCGCCGTCGAGAACGACGCCGGTCTTTACGAGTTCTTCGGTTGATCCCAGCGCCTTCTGGACGAGATCGATGTTGTTGGAACGGATGGTAATCGAACTCGTCACCACGTATCGAAGACGGTCGGAAACCGGTTGCGGGCCATAGTCGCGCGCGAATCTATCAATGGTTCGCGTCGGCTGGCGTGTGATCGCGGTTTCGCCAAATCCATAGTTCTTTAGAAACGCGAGAACCGCATTGCGGTCGGCGCTGATCTTCGCATTCGCGTCCTTCAAATCCTCGCCGGCCCGGCGAAGGTTAATCGTCCAAATCGCCTCGTCAGCCTTGACTTCTCGCTCCACGAGGCCCTTGACCGTGACGGTCCGCACCTCGGACTTGAATCGGGCCGTGCCCCGGCCGATGAAATAGCCCGCCGTGATGAGTCCTATCAGCAAACAGAGGCCCACAATGAGCGCTGCTATTGTCGCTTGGTCGTTGTTGTCGTTCGCCATGACCACTCACTCCCTCACCCTTGCAAATAGCCCAACTACTTCAGGCGCAATGTTCCTTCAACGCAGGTCACGGCGTATCCGCCAATTTTGATCTTCTCGCCGTCCACGCTCACAGCGACCTGACCGTCCCGTCCCACTTGCATTCCCTGGCGCCCATAGTATCGGGCGCCGTATTGTTTGATTAGATCATAATGCTTCAAAAAAGCCGCCACGCTCGCGTTGCCGCTGCCGCAGACGGGATCTTCGGGAACGCCCTGCGCCGGGGCAAAGGAGCGCACGTGAACTGCCGAAGCCTGATCATCGGACCGGCCGAAAACCGTGACGCCGGTCACCTGCGCGGCGTTGCTAATCGTGACCAACGCCTCCATGTCCGGCCGGAGAGCCGCCACCGCGTTCGCCTTTTCCATATTCACCAGCAGCCACACAACGCCGACATCCACACGCAACGGAGGCGTATTCATCATCAACGGTGTGCCCAAGGCGCTTATGAGAAGCGGAAGAAGTTCGTCGCTGATGCGAACCGCTGTCGCCGCCGGCGCCTGTACCATTATTTTTGCCCCGGTTTCGGTAATCTCGACCGACAGATCCAGGATCCCGGCTAAGCACTCTTGACGGAGCTTTCCTTCTCGCGGCGAAGCGAAACCGCTCTCAATCACGGCGTGCGCGCTGCCGATGGTCGGATGTCCGGCAAAAGGCAGCTCTTGTTTCGGTGAAAAAATTCTCAGGCGGTAGTCGGCGTTGGCAGACGATGGCCGGAGAACAAAGGTTGTCTCCGACAGGTTTGTCCATGCCGCGATCCGCTGCATCTCTGCCGGCTCAACGCATTCTGCTCCGATAACCACAGCGACCGGATTTCCCCAGAAGGGTTTCTGCGTGAAAACGTCAACTTGTTTGAAAGGAAGAATTTGCAAGTGCCGCTCCCTTATAAGGAGTGCGCCTGGCGCGACTGGTTTTGAAACTGACCAGATTTAAGACCGATGCCGAAGCCGGAGAGATCCGATCGAGTATTCGTTTCTCCGCACCACAGGAGATTATTTGTTTGTAGTCTGCCTATAGAAACCTTCTTTCGCGAGTTCTTTCAGAAAGCGCGTGTTGACGAAATCTTCGGGCTTTTTGCTCTTTGCCGCAGCAACGCGTTGGACCACCTCTTCGATCGCGTTACGCTACCACGAATTTCTGATTATAGTCCGAATCTCAACCGATTGGCCAATGTCTCACCCTAGCCGATATTCGTCGGATTGGTGGGATGTAAAGGCTCGGCGATCGAGTTGGTGACCCAATAAATCCGTTGACCACGGAATGTGGTCGCTGTCTACTGTGACCGTGAAGCTCAGGGATCATCCGCTGCTTACCTATTATGGGTCTTCTCCC
>Ga0209375_1002920_pt1 | contig 12012 bp, 9 predicted proteins | sample GraSoiAngelo_131_FD_185888 | JGI IMG/M metagenome (GOLD analysis project Ga0209375, IMG submission 185888) | Grasslands soil microbial communities from the Angelo Coastal Reserve, California, USA - 14_0929_02_30cm (SPAdes) (version 2) | ecosystem: Environmental > Terrestrial > Soil > Grasslands ... | reverse complement strand
CGTACTGGAAAACAATGCGACCGGCAGGCACTTGCGCGACGGCACGACGAATCTGCTGATCGATCTTAAGAAGCGTCAGCTTCTTAACGAGGAAAAATTGAATTATGAGCTGAAAATTGGCGCGCGAAAATTCAAATGTACGACGATCCCCATCAAACGAAAGGAATTTGGAATCGTTGGCGCGATCTGTATCAACATCGACGCCAATTACATCACCGAGGAAGTGTTGCAAGATCGACAACGAATTGAGACGTGGTTCCAAAACTTTCTTCGGACCGACATGCAGCTCGATGAGAATATCCTGAGCAAGGACGAATACGCGAAGGCGCTGAAAGGCAAGCGCCATTTTAAGGACGAATGGTTTTGATCAAAAATTGTCATCTCGAGCGAACTCGAGAGGTCTCTGGATCCTCCAGATAGCACCAAGCAGACAATCAGAGATTCCTCGACTTCGCTCGGAATGACAAAACACTGTAGCGCGACTCGCGCGAGCCATTCACATCGGCGCCACGCTTCGCGCAGCGAAGCGGCTACAGTTATTTCGCCGAGGCTTGTAGCGCCGCCTGATATTCGGGTTTGTTGTGGTATTCGACCAAACGAAATCCCCAGCCGATCAGCGTAGAAAGATCCTTGGTCTTCGCCTTCTTTTCGTTTAGGAAGTTCTCGATTTTCGCTTTTAGCTCCGGCTGTTGATCTGTCGTATCGAGGATCTCGAAAATTTCCATCGACAACAACCAGTCTTCAGGATGTTCGGCCTGTTGTGTTTCCCAAATTTCGCCAAGCCGTTCGTAACCCGTTTCGCCTTCGCGAATCTTGCGCACCTGGGCGTAGAGATTCTCAAGCCGTTTCCGTTTTGCGTCGGAGGGCACTTTGATTGTTCGCTCCTTCGGCACGAGCGCTACTTGATTGTAGGCGTCCTTATCTGCCGCGCCGTTAAAGACCGAACTGATCCGCTCGCCGACGGCCATGTCATAAGTACCCCAATCGGGTTCGAACAAAATGCGGTCGCCATATTTGGCCGTGCAGTTTGAGAACGTGATAAGCAGCAATTTGCCGTCGCGCCGCAAAATTCTCTCGACCTTGCCGGAAACTACGACCCCGCTGACAAACTCAATCTTTGCTTTCCTACCCTCGACAATGCCGAGCGCATGCAACTGATCGTTCGTGAGCAACTCGGGCGATGCCGGTGTTTGTCTCCATTTCCCGATCGGCGAACCGAAGCCTTCCTTGTGATAATCGATGCCGTGGCCTTCGAGTTCCTTGTTCTGGAAGGCTAGCGCGGTCTTGCCGATCGTCCGCAGATAAATTGGAGAATTGGTATCGTCGGTGATGACTTCGTTGAATATGCCACTCACTTGCAAGCCGGATGAATATTCGCAGGTCGCGGTGTTGTTGCATTCGATTGCCTTATTGATGCCTGCGAGTCCGCCAACCTGATACGCCATCTTGCTCGCAAATTCCTCGAGCACGTCCCTTAAGTGCTCAAAATCGCGGCAGACGAAAAGCTGCGGCTGTTTCGTAGTGATATCGAACGCGCAATTCTGCGCATCGATAGAGTAGGGGATCTTCTTCACCTCCGGCTCGAGACATGAAACCGATTCCCCAATCGAGGAAAGCAACCCCGCGCCGTAGATTTTTGGATTCTCAAGTGTGCCAATCAATCCATATTCGACTGTCCACCAATGTAGCCGCGAGAGCAGCGCCATTTCGGAAGGCTCGCCCAAAGTTTTCTGTCGATGTTCAACAAGCTTGGTTGCTTCCGCGACTTCTTTCGGGTTCGCGTTCGGACGCTCCTTCAAGATCGATAAATGGCGGATCGCTTGATACAGCTCAAAATCTTTCTTGGACGACATCGCTTTTGCGCCTACTTCACCGAAACGCTGTAGATATTTCGAGTATTCGCGATCGACGATAATGGGCGCGTGACCCGCGGCCTCGTGCACAATGTCCGGGGCAGGCGTGTATTCGATGTGATGGATCTGGCGCATGTCGCACGCGATCACCAATACCTTGTAAGCCTGAAATTCCATGAACGCCGCCGGCGGAATGAACCCGTCCACGGCCACTGCGCCCCACTCGATTTTTGAAAGAATATCGTTCATCTCCTGGATACGCGGGATTCGCTCGAATGAGATCCCGGTGTTGAGCAGCCCCTTGAAATAAACTTTGTGCGCGTATTCCTTCAGAAAAAAGATGTTCTGGCGCATTATGAACCGCCAGACCGCGTGATCCACCGGTGTGTATTCGTCGTAACGCTGATCGACTGCGAATTGGAGCAAATGTTTGGGACAACTGGCAACCGCTGCATTGTCATAGCTGATACCGCTTTCAGATTTCATCGGCAACCTCCAGAAAATAAAATATGACTCGACTTAGAGTAGCGCAAGCCTCCCGGCTTGCTAATCGTCCCTGAGCAAGCGGGACGCTCGCGCTACTTTCGTGCGCGAATTACGCGTTTCGTAATCCAGATTATTGCGACAATTGCCAGCACCCACGGCGTTAGAAATGCCACCGCCACGCCGATCATACGCAAGCTCCACATGATGGCCCCGGCGCTTTGCGCCAGCGTGCGTCGGAGCGTGGCGAGCAAACCACTCTCGTGCGCAATGATGTTGCCTGGGCTGTAAACCTCAATCGAGACGTCAGCCGGTGCGTTGGCTTCATCAATCTGGGCGTCCGTGCGGTTCTGGCGTTGCACACTCACGTTTTCAACTTTGCCGAGCGAGTTGAGCGATTGCATGAGTGAAAAGTAATTCTTCATCGGCACGCGCAGCCAAACGTTTGCCAGTTCGCGTCCGTCGGGATCGCGATTAAAGGTCGAATTCCGAACGCGTCCACCTTGCTTCTCGGCCAAAGCGCGAAGCTCCTTTGCCTTTTCGTCCACCGACGAGGTGCGAATGCGAAGACTGGTTTGTTGCAAAGCTTGCTCTTGTTCGTCCCGAGAGACGGTGATATTTAGTTCCACCTTGTCGCGCTTGGTCTTGGCATTTTCGGAAATGCCGCTGCCGCCTTGTGCAATGCGCTGCGTTTGCATTTGAAAATTCTCTACGCGCCCGAAACCTTTTACGCGCCCGATTACAGCGTCGCTTTCTTCCGGCGCGATTAACATGCTCATTGTCGCGGAGACCCGTCCTGAATAATCGCGGTTCAGTTGCGCATTCGTGATCTGTACCTTTGGCGACGCGAGCGCTTTGATCTGGTTATAAATCTTCTCTACATCTGGCGCGTAAAGTGAGAGTTGAGCGCGTTCCTTGAGCAGAAACGCCGCCGGTTCTTCCATGTCTTTCTCGGCGAGGGAAATGGTCACGGTGGCGAACTGCACCTGTGAATCCCAATATTTCAATTCACCCTGCATCTTCTCGATCTCCTCGCGCACGCGACCGAGCTCCTTCTCTACCTGAAGCAAATCGGAAACTTTGCCGGCCTTGGTATTTAGCATGTCGATCAGACGTTGCTCCATCACATGAGCGTTCTTCAGCCGCGCGTCAGTGTCGAGATACGCTTTCGTCACGTCCTCGGTGCCGAGCGTCTGGTTCTTTAAATCGCCAAGCGCGCGAATTTTCTGCAGAAACCGGTCTAGATTTTCCGGCAAAAGCTTTACGACGACTTGGCCGCGCAATTTTCCGTTTCCCTGTTTTTGGGAATTTGTCGTCGCGACATAACCGCGTTCCTCGCTCGCAAACGCTGTGATCTTCTGGACAGCATCATCGAAAGTGGCGATCTCAAGTTCGACAGTTGCATTCCGAATCAGTTTGCGATTGGCCAGCTCTGGAGCAGGCGTTTCCGCCGGCTTTTGCTCAGCTACTTTCGCCCGGGCAAGATTGTCCGGACTTGTGGCGAATGCCTCCGTCGCAGTGGCTTCTGGCTGCGCTACCTCGGCTGGCTCAACCATATTGGACGCTATCTTGGCGTTTTCTTTAAAGTCCGGTCGATTTGCGGGTAACGAAGAGGGCGGTGCCTTGAGCGCCAAGTCTTTTGATTGTCCTGCAGCGAGTTCGTCTGATTTATCTAAACCAACGGCTCGACCTAGTCCCGAGGCGGCCGCCTGGGATGCTTGTTGCCGGAACAATTCTTCGTTTGCGTAGCCCTCACGACTGCGCGGCATAGTTGCGCGTTCGCTGGTGACCATGCGTCCCAGTTGAACTAGTGCCAGAAGGATGGCAGCGACGGCGGTAATCTGTACAGGACGCAAACGCATCAGATCGATAATCGACTTTACAAGTCCGCTTCTTTGCGGGATGCGATTGCGAAAACCAAAGAGCATGCGCTGTTCGAATGCTGGATCTGGTTTTTCCTGAGCGAGAGTTTCTTCAAGAATTTTGTTCATGGTTTTGGTTTCCTGATGAGTTTTTCGGCAAGTAGCGCAATCGACCAGGTGTGCGTGAAGCACGCTTCGTTCGTTCTCAGAAAGCTCGCCGTACAGATCGGCGGCGAGCCAGTTGTCGATTTCGTCGTGAATGGTTGCCATACGGTTAATCCATTGAAGCGAGAGCGGGACGAAGTTCTTTGCGCATTGAAGCAAGGGCGCGGCCGAGAATTCCGCGCAACGCGCCATTAGTCAGACCCAGGGCGTTTTCGATGGCGCGATAATCCATCTCTTCGACGTAACGCAGAGTAAGCGCTGCGCGATGAAGCTCGGGCAGTGCGGCCAGCGCTGAGTGTAACTGCTGGTCCATCGCCGTCGCATCAACCGTTTCCGTTTCGCTTGTTCCGATTGTTTCGTGGGGAAAAGGAACGGGTCGCCGTTTCCGAATCATGTCGTGCGCGCGATGACGCGCGATCGTGCAAAGCCAGGCGAGAAACTTTTCCGGATCCCGCACGCGCCAGCGGGTTTTCCAAGCTTTAACGAGCGAATCCTGCACAACGTCTTCGGCTTCCTCGCGGTTTTGCAGGATGCCGTAAGCGATCGCGAAAAGCGTCCGGCTATGTGTGCGAATAATCATTTCAAAAGCATCTCGATCGCCGTGAATGGCCGCCCGGTATTGTTCACGTTCACTGGTATCCATGCTGTTGCGATCTAAAGCGTAGACGCTTGAGGGCGCGATTCCGCGCGAAAAATCTTCGGGAAATTTTCAGGGTAGATCGGCTTCTCCCAAGACGATGGCAGACGGGGCGCCGAAAGCGCGAATACCAGGCGGCAAGCCGCATTGTTTTGGCAACGCGTTGAGGACAACGCGTTCCACCTAAAAAATAATTACTGTATTGCCCACGCTTACCAGATCCTTCACCCGCGCGGCGTCCCAGTTTGCAAGGCGAATGCAACCGTGACTTGCGGCGCGGCCAATTGTCTCAGGATTGTTGGTGCCGTGAATGCCGATGCCAGGTTTGTTTAAGCCCATCCAGAGAATGCCGACTAGGTTGTTCGGGCCCGGGGGGAGATTGTAATAGCTTTCCGTGCGCACTCCGTAGTTGAGCATGCCTTCGTCGTAGCGGAACCACGGCCAAATAGTTGCGCCTAGAATTTTCCAAGTGCCGACCGGCGCTGGAAGCGTTTTCGATCCCGGCGTGATCGGAAAGACGCAGACCAACTGGTCGTGGTCGAAGACCTCGAGCAAATGCTCGTAGGTATCCACAAAAACCTTTCGAGACGCGAACGCAGGATTCTCGGGAACTTTTCCCTCCGTGAATTTTTCTACTTCAAAGGGCAAGACATTCGGCACTTTGAGAGTCTCGCCGGGCTGCAAATGTTCCCAGTTTTTGCCGGGATTAAGTTTCTGAATGTAAGACTCAGCGGAATGATAGCGCTCAGCGACGAATTCCAGCAGCGATGTGTAAGGTAGCCATTTCAGCTTGGCTTGCTCGGTGTGACCGCTTGGAACATCGCCGACCAACTTCAGGTCTTCATCTCTGATTATATAGGTTGTGTAGGTCACTGGCACTTGATCAAGCATCCATTGATCAACCGCACCAGTCTTTGGCATTGCGTTTGCGTGCTTGTACGAAATGAGCGCCTTCCGGAAGAATTCGCCCATTCTGCCGTCGATCTTCCCCGGCCCGAAATCGCAGTTGTCCAAAAAAATCTGCAGCCGCGTGGCGGTCTCCTCGTCGTAATTTGGCAGTGCGACAGGATAAATCCTGGGTGGCGGAGTAGATATTTCCTGCGCGAGCGCGAACATCGATAGCACGCTAAGCAGCAGAATTGAAAAGCCGAATCTCATCGGCGGAAGTTATGCGCTGTGAACGCGGCGCGTGCAAATGCGTTGCGAGCGGTACGCCCTCAAGGAACGACGGCTACAAGCCGTCATCCCCCGCGTTCCAGCCGCAACGCGACAGCAGATTCGGCTGGTAGAATCCACTGCTCCTGAGTCGCGAGTGCAATAGAACCCGCGCCGCCGTAGCGCGGCGAGTCGCTTGTCCAGAGTGTTTCCCACTTATGACCGGAAGGCGGCGCGAGCAATGGTTCGGAAACAGGATGCAAGACCTGGCTCTCTCCGAAGTTCACGAGCAAAAGCCGATCGTCGTTTGCCTGCGAGAAATACCTGAGAACGAAGCTCAACCGTCCTAGCACCCCACCATCAATTCCACCAGAACTCTGCTGGCGGAAGCGCGAATCTTCGCGTCGCAATTTCAGGAGATCGATGTGCACATCGTAAAGTTCACGATTTCTTTTGCGCTCAGAAAAATCCAATTTGCACCTGGCAAACACGTCCGGATCATCCGGCGCAGGCAAGATTTTCCATGTCTCCTCCTCGGTCAGTGATAGAAATGGCGCCAGCAATTTGACGCGACCTCTGCGAGTCCCATCGCGCACGGACGAATCGCCTGCGTCCGCGAAGAACAAAAACGTACCGGACGCGCCGAATTCCTGACCTTGAAACAGCAATGGTGTCCACGGCCCGAGCAGGAGAAGTCCGGTCATCGCGCGATAGCGGCTGGGCGACGTTTGAAAACGCAGCCGTTGGCCGGGACCGGTGTTCGCGATTTGGTCGTGGTTTTCAATGAAACAAACGAAAACCTCTGGAGCAATGCCGAAGGTCGATGTTCCACGCAACGCTTTGCGCCATGAGCGCGCCTGGCCCTGATAAAGAAAACCGTATTTCGCAGCGGAAATAAATTCCTGCGGCGCGCCAAGGTAATCACTGAAATAGGCTTCATTGCGATCGGTCAACGCCACCACGGCGCTGTGATGAAAATCGTCGTTCCAGAGCCCGTCCAAATCGTCGCCGCCTTCGCTGCGCGGTCGTGCCATCTTGGCTTCCTGGAGATCGTTCTCGGCGACGAGGATGATCGAGCGTGAGCCGGCTCCTTCCCGCGCAGCGCGTCCCACTGCGCCGATGATGTATTCACGCGATCGATCCCGGATGGCGTGTGTCGCGTCGAAGCGGAACCCGTCGAAATGAAATTCCTCAATCCAATAACGCCCATTCGTGATGAAAAACTCGCGAACCGGTTCTGAATTTGGGCCGTCGAAATTGATCGCGTTTCCCCATTCATTTTCCTTTTCGCGAATCAGATAATCGTCGGAGAAGATTGCGAGATAATTTCCATCAGGCCCGAAATGGTTGTAAACGACGTCGAGAACCACAGCCACGCCTAAGGAATGCGCGCGGTCGATGAATGCACGTAAATCGTCCGGTGTTCCGTACAAATGCGAGGGTGCGAAAAGATTCACCCCGTCGTAACCCCATCCGAATTTCCCGGGGAAATCCGCGATCGGCATCATCTCGACCACTGTGATTCCGATCCGCGCCAACTCCGCCAATTGCTCTGTGGCGGCCCGCCAAGTGCCTTCCTTGGTAAATGTGCCGATGTGCATTTCGTAGATGATCTGGCCTTTCAGCCCAGTGGCTGCAGGGCCTGGCCATTGCGAATCGGTCCATTGGAACTGGATTGGATCAATGATGCATGAGGGCCCGTGCGGGCCTTCTGGTTGAAAGCGCGACGCAGGATCGGGATAAAATTTTTCTCCGCTGTTTACTCGAAACCAATACCGAGCGTCGACCCCCACATCGAGAGCGCCGGCATAATATCCACCTTGTTCCGGGCTAAGTGGGTGAAACGTTCGCTGTGAGTTCTGCCCGTACTCGACTACGACGTCAAGTTCGCGCGCCTTCGGCGCCCAAACCCGAACATGGGTTTGGTTTTCGCCGATCCATTCTGCGCCAATGGGGTAGCGACGCTTTGTTTCGCGAATTTGTTGTTCCCCGCTCGGCATCGGCCACCAAGATGCGAGCGTGCGCTAACGAAGCAACCAAGGAACGACGGCTGCCCAAGCCGTCGTTCCTTGGCACATCGCGCTTGATCGGCTTGGTCAAAACGCCTCAGAATGCCGCGCATGAATGGAAGCAAGCCGACAATCGAAATTTTCAGGCCTTTCGGTGAAGCGTTCGAGTTGATGAAGAAGATCCTGTTTCAGCCGTTCGATTTGAAAAAATGGCTCGTCATTGGCTTTGCCGCGTGGCTCGCGAATCTCTGTGGCGGTGCCGGCGGTTTCAATTACCGCTATAACCGCCGTGAAGAGATGCAAAAGGTGAATGAGGCCCTCGGCCAAATTCCGCATTCGCTTCTCGTCACAGGTATCTGCGTTCTGGTTTGCTTCGTACTCGTTCTCATTGTGCTGTTTGCCTGGCTGCGAGCGCGAGGTTGCTTCATGTTTATCGACTGCATCGGGAAGAACCGTGGCGCAATTGCAGAACCTTGGCGTGACTTCCGAAACGAGGGGAACAGCTATTTCCTTTTCTCACTCCTGGTCGGCTTTGCCTTCCTAATCTTCGCGGCCGTGCTCTCGTTCCCGTTCACGCTTCCGATTATCAGAGGCGTTACTTCTCTGCACATTCACGATGTCTCTTTGATATCCACGATCGCCGCGTGGGCATTCGTGGTAAGCCTTCTTGTTCTGGCATGGTCATTGATCGCGAATTTCATGGTACCTGTCATGTATCGGCAGCGATGCCGCGCACTCAAAGCCTTCGGTATCGTTGTTAGATTAATTGCAGCGTATCCCGGTGAAATTCTTTTGTATTGCTTGTTTTTGATTGTTCTGGCTTTGGCCACGGCGATCGTGGCGTGCGTCGCGACTTGCGCAACTTGCTGCATCGCTGCGATTCCTTATGTCGGGACCGTGATTTTGCTGCCGGTCTTTGTCTTGCTTCGTTCGTTTTCGCTTTTGTTTCTGCGGCAATTCGGCTCGGATTACGATGTGTGGGCGACCTTCATGCCACCTGAATTTTTGCCGACCTTGTCGAAGATGCCCATGCCGCCGCCATCGACATCGTCACTGAATCCGCCCCCTGAACCGCCTTCGTCTCCGGCCGCCTGAAAGCCTGAAGTCAAAGCGCTCGACGAATCTTTTGCGATGAAGTTAGAATCACTTGTATGAAATTGACTCTCGCTATGAAGACGAAAATTTGTTTCGGGATCGTGGGGATGGCACTTGCGTTGGCATTGATCGGGCGGGCGGACAATCCTCGCGCAGAGGTGAGTTCAAACGCGCCAGAGGTCAAGAATCTGTCGGAAGCTAAATGGGACAAAATTTTGCCGGATCTGGGCGAAAATTCTCCCGAGATTTGTATTCTGCGTATTGATCCAAAGACGCACGCGACCAGTTTGCTTATACGCACGCCAAAAGCGATTCATGTGCGCAAGCACTGGCACACCGCCAATGAAACACATACAATTATCAAAGGCACGGCTACGTTCGCGTGCGACGGCAAGAAGTTCGACTTGGGCGAGGGTGGTTTCAATTTCATGCCTGCGAAGATGGTTCACGAGGCCTGGTTACCGGAAAATTCGCTGACGTTCATCACCATCGATGGCGCATGGGACGTCAATTGGGCAGAAGGACAACCGACTGCGGCAGATCTTATCAAGTGATCGCTCCGCTAGACCCGCGCCACAGCGGGAGCTTGGCGATCGTCAAATTGCACATCAGCGATGCGAAAAATCTCGACCAATGTCCAGTCGTCGAATAAGAGACAGTCATGAAAAAACAATTCGTTCTCTGTTATATTGCCTTCGTTGCGATAGCTCCTCTTTGCTTCGGCCAGGCGAGCCCGGCGAAATCGGGCAAATCCGCTGCAAATGACGCGACAATTACTAATTTGGAAAAGTCGGCGTGGGAGGCGTTCAAGAACAAACAGACTGAGGCGTTCAAGGCGCTACTCTCGAAAGACTTCTATGCCGTTTATTCAGACGGAATTAAGACCCTGGATGCCGAGGTTGCAGATATGGCGAAAATCGACCTGCGCGACTACTCATTCGCCGACGTGAAGGTGGTGTCTCCACACCCGAAAGTCGCCGTCATTACATATAAAGCAACGCAACAGGCGACTTCCGGCGGTCAGGACATGTCCGGTAATTACAATTGTGGAAGCGTTTGGGTTCAACACAGTGGGAAATGGGTCGGCGTCTTCCATACCGAAACCAAGGTTCAGTAGAAGCAGGCGTTACTTGCAGACACTGTCAGATCCAGCTTTTGTCTGGTCTGCGGTAACGTCATGTTACCGTCAGTCCAGGATGCGAACCTTAACGCTCGTTCTTCAGTGTGTTCTCGCAGTCGCATTCGCAGTCACGCCGTTTGCCCAAAGCGCCGAGCCAACAATGAAAGCGATTGTCATTCACGAGTATGACGGCCCAGAGGTTTTAAAATACGAGGATGTCCCGCGACCAGAACCGAAGGACGATCAGTTGCTCGTCCGTGTCATAGCGGCGGGTGTAAACCCCGTCGATGGACTTATCCGAGCGGGAATGTTCGCCAATGAAAACCGTACCTTCCCCATAATTCTGGGCGGCGACATCGCCGGCGTAGTTGAAAAAGTTGGAAACAAGGTCACGAAATTCAAAGCCGGCGATCCTGTGTTCGCGTACGTCAGCTTGAACAGCAGCGGCGGCTACGCGCAATATGCGTTGGTGCCGGAACGCGAAGCAGCACCCAAGCCGAGATCGGTCACTTATGTCCAGGCTGCGGCTGTGCCGATTGTTGCTATGACGGCCTGGCAGGCGTTAATCGACACCGCCAAACTCGGCTCAGGCCAAACGGTTCTCATTCACGGCGGCTCAGGTGGAGTGGGATCGTTTGCGATTCAAATCGCCAAGGCGCGCGGCGCGAAGGTGATTGCGACCGCTTCGGCTGCAAATCAGGACCTGCTGAAGCAACTCGGAGCAGATGTGGCGATTGATTACACGAAGCAGAACTTCGAGGATACTGCCAAAGATGTCGATGTTGTGCTCGATTCGGTTGGGAAGGACACGCTCGCACGTTCCTACGGCGTCGTGAAGAGGGGCGGAATCATTGTTTCACTTGTTGCACGCCCGGACCAAGGAGAACTGGAGAAGCACGGCATTCGCGGCGTGGCTCTCAGTGTTGATCCGAATGCAGATGAGCTGACAAAGATCGGGAAACTCATCGATGAGAACAAAATCAGAGTAATTGTCTCACAAACATTCCCGCTGTCGGAAGCCGCAAAAGCGCAAGAACAAGTCGCCAGCGGCCACACGCGCGGGAAAATTGTTCTGAAGGTCGCCGACGAACCGAAGTAAGCGCAATTCGATAAATGGCGCTGTCATGTTGAGCGAAGCGAAACATCTCTGATCATTCCCGTTGGCAGATCGCTCGAAAAAGATCAGAGATTCTTCGCTTCGCCCAGAATGACACGTATGAAGCTGCCTCTACCAATCTGCGATTTGCCTGTAGCATAACGAGTGATGAACTGGGACGCGATTAGTGCAATCTCGCAACTGATCGGCTCCGTAGCTGTCGTTTTGTCGGTGTTATATCTTGCGCTGCAGGTGCATCGGAGCACGCGCGTGGCCAAGCTGGCCACACAAGATGCGGCTGCCACGGCCCTGCGCGATGTGACCAAACCTTTCATGGAAAACGCAGACTTGGAACGCATCTGGCGGGTAGGTTTGGAAGATCTCGGCGCGCTGTCCGCTGAAGAGCGGGCGCGTTTTTTTCACGCTGCTTACCAATGGTTAAAAGCGTTCGAGACAATTCATTTTCATTATGTCTATGGGCTGATGGACAGGCAGCTATGGGAAGGATGGCGTGGACTCCTCCAGCATTACATCGCT
>Ga0209375_1002917_pt1 | contig 12023 bp, 10 predicted proteins | sample GraSoiAngelo_131_FD_185888 | JGI IMG/M metagenome (GOLD analysis project Ga0209375, IMG submission 185888) | Grasslands soil microbial communities from the Angelo Coastal Reserve, California, USA - 14_0929_02_30cm (SPAdes) (version 2) | ecosystem: Environmental > Terrestrial > Soil > Grasslands ... | reverse complement strand
GTTTCGGCGTCCGTAGTGGTCGCCGAGCGAACCACCGACGAGGAGGAGCGCGGAGAGCAGGAGGGAATAAGCTTCGATGACCCATTGCACGTCTACAGCGGTCGCCTTGAGATTTGTTTGCAGTGCCGGCAGCGCAACGTTTACGACCGTACCGTCGATGAACGCCATGCTCGATGCGAGAATGGTGGCGGCAAGGACCCAGCGGCCCCGTGATTTTTCACATGGCGCCTGAGCGACACCCGAGCGAACTACATTTTCATCGCAGGGATCTCGAAAAAGGGCCCACATTTGTGCGAATTCAGTATTCGCCAAATGCGTTGTCAGGAAAGCAATACAACCAGCGTTCGCCGGGTTGCGCTGAAGCGACGACCGGATGACCCGTGACGTGCGCATGTTTGCTGGCGTGACGATTTCGCGACGTGTCGCAGCACAATGTCACGCCGCATTGCTGGCAAGTGCGGAGATGAACCCACGAGTCGCCGATCTTCACACACTCCGCGCATTCGCGAACTTCCGGCTGCTTCACGGAGGTGATGGCTTCGATGTGCGGGCAAACGGGCATTGGTTCCTTACTCGCGCTCGATGTTTTCTAACTGTGCTCAGCCGCAGCGGCGAGGGCCATTTGCACGCCGGCGACCGCCATGCCGCCTTCGCCCACGGCTGCGGCACAACGTTTCACCGACCCCGAGCGGACGTCGCCCGCAGCAAAAATGGCAGGCAGACTGGTCTCTAGTGGGCTGGGCGGCCGTTTGTTCTCTTTCCAAGCGGGCGCGTTCGCAACGAGCGTACCCGTTTTGATAAATCCTTTTTCGTCGCGCTCGATCTCGAGTGGCAGCCACTCAGTGCATGGAGTGGCGCCGATCATGGAAAAAATCGCCGGTGTTCGCACAACGCGCCGCTCGCCTGTTTTTGTATCTTCGAGCTCGGCTTCTTCGAGCATTCTGCCGCCAGCCATTTTTCGGATTTGGGTGTGAAAGAGAATCTCGATGTTCTCTTGCGCTTCCACCCGCCGCGAAAGATAACTCGACATTTTAGAGAGATCGTCGCCACGGATTACGAGCAACACTTTGCCGGCGCCATCGGAAAGGAACATCGCAGCCTGGCCGGCCGAATTGCCACTGCCCGCGACGATGACGGTTTGTCCCCGACAAATCTGACCTTCCAGCGCCGTCGCCGCGTAATAAACGCCCATATTTTCAAATTGTTCGCGTCCTTCCGCGTTGAGTCGGCGGTAATCGGCTCCAGTCGCGATCAGAACGCTTTTTGCCCGGAGCACGGCGCCGCAACCTTCGACTTGGAGACAGGCGCGATATTCGTTACCACCATCATAACTAAGAGAGAGTGCTTGAGCCGGCGTTGAAAATTTTGCGCCGAACCGATAGGCCTGAAGCTGCGCCAGCCAGGTCAAATCGCCACCACTAATCCCCGTCGGAAAACCAAAAAAGTTTTCGATCAAAGAGGAGGACCCAGCTTGCCCGCCGGGAGCGTAACTTTCCAACACGACTGTTTTCAATCCTTCGGAGGCGGCGTAAACGGCCGCGGCGAGACCGGCCGGACCTGCACCGACGATCGCCAGGTCCGACATAATCTCGCTTTCATTCTCGAACGCGAGTGGACGAAGCAGACCGACCACTTGCGCGACTTCGCGTAACGAAGGTCTGCGCAAAGGAGCGCCGGCCGGCGTTATCAATACCGGCAAATCGCGATTGGTCAGGTGCAGACGTTTGCCCAGCGCTTGTCCTTGTTCGCTCTCAAATTCAATGAGCCGATGCGGGATACGATTTTTGTCGAGAAAATCATCGAGCTGATGTCCTTCGCGAGCGCCGCTTGTCGCGAGAACACGCAATCCGGCAAACTCCCGATCGCGCCGGAGCCGTCGGCGGCGCATGATCAGCGCATTCACGATGGTCGTGCTGACACCGGGCAATTCGGCAAACGCGCGCCGGAGCTCGGCCGCGGGCACGTAAAGTATCTCCGCGTCCGGTGAGGTCACGCGTGCGCTGGCCAGGGCTGATGTGCCCTGTAACATGGCGACGTCGCCCATGAAGTCGCGCTCGCGTGCGGTGGCGAGAATCTGTTCGGTTCCGTCGCGCTGCTCGAAAGCTTCGATCTCGCCCCGCAAAACAACGGTCAGGCCAAGATCGCGCTGTCCGGCTTTGTAAACCAGCTCGCCACGCTTTACGACGCGTCGTTCCGCCAGCGGCTCGAGCAGAGAAAGCTGGCGATCGTCCAGTTTCGGGAAGGCGACGCTTTCCGTGTCGCGATAGAACTGTTCGTCTCCCTGTTCGTCGGGTGTCATTTTAAAACCTTACGTCCGACATTGCGTCCGGCGACCAGATATCGAGAGAAAGTGATTGGATCGGATGATCTGTTTTTTGGATTTCGCCGCCTTTAATCATTTCAATATCCTCAGCCACTCTCGCGCAACATCGACATCCTCGGGTGTGAGCTCATGCCCTCCTTTGAAAAACCGAATCGTGACGTCCGCTCCTGCGTCCCGCAAAAGTTCCGAGAGCTGTTTTGTCTCGGACGCGGGAACGATCGGATCGATTGATCCCGCGCCGATCCATACCCGCACCGAGGAAAGGTCTGGTTGAGTCTCAGGCACTAGCGGTACCATCGCTCGAAAAAGAACTGCAGCAGGAAATATTTCCGGCAGAAGTAAAAGCGTGCTGGCGGCGATGTTGGCGCCGTTAGAGTAACCAACCGCCACCATGTTTTTCACGTCGATCTTGTAGTGCTTTGCAGCTGCGATCACAAAGTCGGCCAGTTCGTGAGTCCGTTTTTTCAAATCTTCCAAATCGAACACGCCCTCGGCCAGACGCCGAAAGAATCGCGGCATCCCATTCTCCAGGACTTTGCCGCGCGGGCTAAGCAACGACGCGCTCGAATCGAGCTCGCGTCCGAGCGAGATCAGATCGCGTTCGTTCCCTCCAGTGCCATGCAAAAGCAACAGTGTGCGATTGGAGGCGCCGGGAACGAATTCGTGAATGAAATCCGGCTGTGGCCTCATCTTTTATCGGAATTGTTCCGCGTCGCTTAGCCCGGGCGGGCTGGTTCCGGCCGGAATCGAATCGCGGCGACGAAACCGAGCACGACAAACAAACCCAAGACCGAAAGCTGAGTCAGTTTAAAGGGCTGCTCGGTCTGTGTCGGGGCCATCGCGTTTAATGCCGGGATTTTTTCAAACGACTGCACGATGCCGACGAAGACATTGAAATACAGACTCAGCACGGCGCCGACGGCATAGATCCAGCGCCACGCTCCGGCGAGATGCTTTGCATAACGCGCGAAGATAGTCACCAAGAGGACGACTGACGAAATGATACCGAGCTTGATGGCGGGCGTGATTCCGTGAAACGGAAAGAAAAAACCCGTCACCGTGGTCGCGACTGCGGTGATCAGAAACCATTTGGTCCAGGCATCGAGGCGATTGCCGACGAGCAATCCGAACAGGACGACAAAGCCGGTAAAGATCGCGACCAGGCTGAGCAGTGTGTGAATGATCGTGTAGATGTGCAGTATCATTTTGTTACTCCTCCTGTTGCCATCGTTAACCGGTAGCTGGCTGCTCAGTTAGCGGCGGCGTGGATTGCGTTGACGCAGCCGCCCGCCTTTGGTCGCGTCGTTCTTTGAACCACATGATAACAACGTAAAAGACGGGCGTGAGGAATAGACCGAAGCCGGTGACTCCGAGCATTCCAAAGAAAACGGCTGTCCCGAGCGCTTGGCGCATTTCGGCGCCGGCACCTGAACTAACAACAAGCGGAAGAACGCCGAAGATGAACGCGAATGAAGTCATCAAGATCGGACGCAAACGGAGACGACACGCTTCGACCGCGGCGGTGAAACGGTCTTTTTGGTCGCGGTCCTGAATCTGTTTCGCGAATTCGACGATGAGGATGGCGTTCTTGCAAGCGAGTCCGACGAGCACAATGAAGCCGATCTGCGTGAAGATGTTGTTTTCCATCGAGCGGAGCCAGACACCGTAGATCGAGCTGAACAAACACATCGGGACAATGAGAATGATTGCGAGGGGCAACGACCAGCTTTCGTAAAGGGCCGAGAGCAGAAGAAAAACGAACAGTACACAGAGAGGGAAAATATAAATCGCGCTGTTGCCGGCGAGCGTTTGCTGGAGCGCGATCTCCGTCCATTCGGTGGTGAAACTGCTGGGCAAAATTTGTTTGGCGATACGCTCGACGGCGGCGAGCGCGTCACCGGTGCTCGCACCGGGCGCAGGCTGGCCGCTGAGGTCAGCCGCAGTGAACATGTTGTAGCGTGTGATCTTGTCGGCGCCGCTCACCTCCTGCACGGTTGCAACCGAACCGAGCGGAACAATTCCGCCTGAATTGTTGCGCGTCTTAAGTAAGCGAATGTCGTCGGGTTTCAGACGGAACTCAGAGTCGGCCTGCGCGGTGACGCGATAAGTTCGGCCAAAGAGGGTGAGATCATTCACGTATGTCGATCCAAGATAAGTTTGGAGCGTGCCGAAAATGTTGCTCAAGGGCACGTTCATGCTCTTCGCTTTGACGCGGTCGACGTCGAGCCAAAGCTGCGGAACGTTCGCGCGAAATGTGGTCAGGTTGTTCGCCAAGCCAGGCGTTTGATTTGCTTTAATCATCATCGCGAAAGCTTGGGTTTGCAGTTCGTCGAGTCCGGCGTTGCCGCGATCCTGAATGAAAAGTTTGTAGCCACCGGCGTTACCGATGCCGGCTACCGGCGGTGGCGGAAAGGCAATGACAAGAGCTTCCGGAATTTCGGCGCGAACGCGCGCGTTCACCTTTGCCAGAATCGCAGGCAACCCTTGGTCACGCGTTTTTCGCTCGGAGAATTCTTTGAACGGCAGAAACACGGCGGCTGTGTTGGTCTGATTGCCGCCGAAAAGATTGAATCCGGCGAATTCAACCGTGTTAAGTATCCCGGGAGTCTCGTGCGCAATCTTCGAAATCTTGTCGACGACAGCTTGGGTACGATCGAGCGATGATGCGTCTGGCAATTGCGCAAACACGATGGCGTAGCCGCGATCCTGCGTCGGGAGAAAGCCGCCCGGCACGATTTTGAAACCGAGGCCGGTCAGGCCAAGTAAACCTGCGTAGATAAATAGAATGATGACGGCCAATCGGACGAGGCGCCCGACGGAGTTGCCATAAGCGTTCGAAGCCCAGGCAAATGTTTTGTTGAACCCTTTGAACAACCATCCCAACAGGCCGTCGAGTATGCGTTGAAATGAATCCTTCTCCGCCCCGCGCGGTTTAAGCAGGAGCGCGGCGAGCGCCGGCGAAAGTGTAAGTGAGTTAAGCGCAGATATTGCGGTCGAGACTGCGATGGTCAGCGCAAATTGGCGAAAGAATGTGCCAGTGATCCCGCTGATGAACGCGGTCGGGATGAAGACCGAACAAAGCACCAGCGCGATCGCAACCAATGCTCCGCCGACTTCAGTCATGGCTTTGCGGGCTGCGTCACGCGGGCTGAGACCGTCTTCAATGTGATGCTCGATTGCTTCCACCACCACGATCGCGTCATCGACCACGATGCCGATGGCCAGGACGATGCCGAAGAGCGAGAGGTTGTTGATCGAGAATCCGAAGCCTTTCATCGCCGCAAACGTGCCGATCAATGAAACCGGAATCGCGATCAGTGGAATGATCGCGGCGCGCCAGGTCTGAAGAAAGATCAAGACGACGAGAACGACCAGCGCGATCGCTTCGAAGAGCGTCTTTTGAACTTCGTGGATCGATTCGCGGACGGAAACGGTCGGATCGTAAACGATCGTGTAGTCGAGCCCGGTCGGGAAACGTTGTTTGAGTTCGGCCATTTTCTTCCGCACCGCATCAGAAGTCGCGAGCGCGTTCGAGCCGGGCAATTGATAGATGGCAATCGCGGTCGCCGGTTTCCCGCCGAGTCCGCTGTTAACCGTGTAATCGCGCGCCGCAAGTTCAACCCGCGCGATATCGCGCACGCGGGTGACTTGTCCATTGGACCCGGTCTTAACGATGATATCGCCGAACTGTTTTTCGTCCGTCAGTCGGCCTTGCGTACTGACGGTGTATTGAAATGCGGTCGCGCCTTTTGGAACCGGTGGTGCGCCGATAATTCCAGCTGCGACCTGGACATTCTGTTCCTGGATCGCCCCCACTACGTCCTGTGCCGTCAATCCACGCGCCGAAAGTTGGTGAGGATCGAGCCAGAGGCGCATCGAATATTCGCGCGCGCCAAAGACATTGATGTCGCCCACCCCATCGACGCGCGCGAGCTCGTCGCGGATCTGGAGGAGCGCATAATTGCTGGTGAAGAGCGAATCGAGCGATCCGTCGGGCGACACCAGATGCACCACCATGGTGATATCGGGCGATTGCTTTTTCGTTGTCACGCCGATCCGTTGCACATCGGGCGGAAGTACGGGAATGGCGATGGCGACGCGATTTTGCACCAGCACCTGCGCGGTATCGAGATTAGTGCCGAGCTTGAATGTGATGCTCAGCGTCATGTTGCCGTCGCTCGTGCTTTGCGAGGACATGTAGAGCATGTTCTCCACGCCGTTGACCTGCTGCTCGATTGGCGTAGCCACCGTTTCCGACACCACCTTCGCATTCGCGCCGGGATAGTTGGTCGTGACCTGAATGGTTGGCGGCGCGATTTCGGGATATTGCGCGATCGGGAGCGTCGAAAGCGCGATGACACCGACGAGCGTGATGACGATGCTAATCACGCCGGCGAAAATTGGCCGGTCGATAAAAAAGTGCGGAAAGTTCATGCCGACCGCCGTTGCCGCTCCGCCGTCATTTTTCGTTCTTCGATTGAGGGGCGCTTTTCTTTGTGTCCGCGCCGCCAGCGGGCGCCTCCTCGGGAATGGGCTGCACTTTCATTCCCGCTTGCAACAATTGCAGACGCGTAGAGACAACTTTGTCTCCATCTTTCAGTCCGCTTTTCACAATCCGCTTGCCTTCGAAAAGGCTGCCGGTCTCGAGGCTACGCCGTTCGATAGTACCGTCGGGTTTCACCACAAACGCGTACTTTAAGCCCTGCTGTGAGCTGATCACTCTGTCCGCAACCAGCGCGGCCCGATAAGGCGTCGCGCCGGCGACCCGAACGCGAACAAAAAAGCCCGGCGTGATGAAGTTAGGGCTTCCAATTTTTCAATACGATGCGAGCGCGAATCGTTCCCGTTCCAGTATCGAGTCGGTTATCGACGAAGTCGACGTAACCTTCGTGCGGGAAATCGGTTTCGTTGCCGAGCTCGATCCACGCTGGAATCTTGGCCGTGCGCGCGCTCACGCGTTTCCCTTCCTCGCTCAGCTTTACGTATTTGAGGATCGCGTTCTCGTCCGCATCGACCTTCGCATAAATCGGATCGACCGAGATCACGGTGGTCAGAACGCTTTCCGGCCCGGCGCCGGGCTGGACCAGGTTACCCACGGTGATGCGCTGGTCGCTCACCCGGCCATCAACGGGCGATTTGATTTGGGTAAATTCCAAATTTAGCGCGGCGGCATTCTTGGCCGCTTCGGCTGAGCTTTTGGCGGCGGCGGCACCTTGGAAAGTTGCAGCTTTCTGGTCGAACTCGCTCGCCGAGATCGTATTTTTGTCACGCAGCTCCTTCGCACGGTTGAGTTCGATCTGGGCGAGCTTGAGTTGCGCGTCCATTCGATCGACTTCGGCTTTCGCGCGATCGAAATCTGCCTGGTAGGGGCGCGGGTCGATCACGTAAAGCAGGTCGCCTTTTTTAACGATCGCGCCGGCTTCAAAACGAATCTCTGTAATGTATCCCGACACGCGCGGTCGAATCTCGACCGATTCAACCGGATCCAGTCGCCCGGTAAATTCGTCCCATTCGTTTACTTCCTTCTCGATGACGGTAACGACGTTGACCGGTAACGCCGCTTGCTGCGGCGCGGCCTTCTTTTTGCATCCACCCGCCGCCAGGAAGATCGACAATATCCCAACGGTAATAAAAAAGTTTTTCATCGCTGCCGGTTCTCAATCAACTGTTTGAAATTCAAAAGATCTTCATGCGCACTCCGACTGGAGACTGAAGGATCGGCAGACACAATACAACTTTAGAGGGATTTCTGTGGGCAAGTTTCTCTACAGCCCCAATTGAATCTGTCTTACCCGGTAGTGGTAACGGCTAATGCCTATGCTTTGATGAACGCGAGCAGGTCGGCGTTGATCGTGTCTGCCTGCGTGGTGGGCATGCCATGCGGGAAACCTTTGTAGGTCTTGAGCGTCCCGTTCTTTAGCAGCTTGGCTGACAATGGCCCGGCGTCGGCGTAGGGAACAATCTGATCGTCGTCGCCATGCATCACCAGTACCGGCACGGTGATCTTTTTCAGATCTTCGGTGAAATCGGTCTGTGAGAAGGCGACGATGCCATCGTAATGCGCCTTCGCGCCGCCCATCATGCCTTGCCGCCACCAGTTCTGAATGATCGCCTCCGAAGCTTTCACGCCCGGCCGGTTGAAGCCATAAAACGGTCCCTCCGGCAGATCGCGATAGAATTGCGAACGATTGGCCGCGAGCTGCGCCTGCAATCCATCGAACACTTCTTTGGGAAGGCCCCCGGGATTTTTCTCCGTCTTCACCATCAGCGGCGGCACCGCGCTGATCAGCGCAGCCTTCGCCACCCGGCTTTCGCCATGCCGTCCCAGATAATGCGCCACCTCGCCGCCGCCGGTGGAATGGCCGACGTGCACGGCGTTCTTTAGATCGAGGTGTTTGGTTAAAGCCGCCAAGTCATCGGCGTAGTGATCCATGTCGTGCCCGCCACCGGTCTGGGTCGAGCGTCCATGTCCGCGTCGGTCATGCGCGATGACGCGATAGCCCTGTTTGAGGAAGAACAGCATCTGCGTGTCCCAGTCATCGGCCGACAGCGGCCAACCGTGGCTGAAAACGATGGGCTGTCCTTTGCCCCAGTCTTTATAAAAGATGTCGATGTTCGCTCCATTTTCTTTTCCGACGGTGATGTATGGCATCGTAATTCTCCTTTTCTGTAATGGTTCAATTCCGGCCGCGCTTTATCTCCGATAGGAACCAGGTCCGGCGCTCGGTTTCGTCGATCCAAACTTCGATCAGACTCGCCGTGGCAACGTCACGGTGTTCGTCGCACACGTTGTGCGCTTCGCGCAGACGCGCGGTCATCGTTTTGTTGTCATCGGCCAGCTCCGCGATCATGTCCAAGGGTTCGACGTATTCGGCATCGTTATCGAGCACTCGCTGAATGCGGGAAATGTGGCCGATCGATCTCAGTGTAAGTCCGCCGATCTTTCGAATCCGCTCTGCGATGGGATCCGTCATCGCGAAAAGCTGGTCAGCCTGTTCGTCGAGGAGCAGATGGTAATCGCGGAAGTAAGGGCCACTCATGTGCCAGTGGAAATTTTTTGTTTTGAGATAAAGCGAAAACACGTCCGCGAGTATGGCGTTCATCGCTCCCGAGATGTCTTTGCTAGCCGAACGTGTCAGATCGGTCGGCGTTGCCAGCGGAGCCTCGCGCCTGCGCTCAAGTTCCGATTTGTTTGTCGAATTCGACTTTTTCATAAGGCGGTCCTTGGTTGAACAGCGCGACACGTAACGAGCGCGCCCCTCACTTAATTCCACGCCTTGGGATCAGCATTGTCACGTTTCATTTATGTTACTTTTTCAGTCGCCCCCGAATGACGCCCGGACATCGAGGCTTAGATTGCTATCGCGATTCGCCGGGAATTTTTTGTGGTGCGGGCGTGACTCCCCCATGCTCGCTCGGACTTTCGTTCGCAGCCCGGAAGGTTGTCCGGCCAGACTCCGACTTGTAAGCCTCAGGCGAACCGAACCATCGACAGGCCGCGAGCGAAAACATGGCAGTGATGGCAAGCGCGGCAAAAATCTTCACGTTGGTTAGCGCTTTTTGGCGCTCACCGACAAACTTTGCAAAAGGGACAAGGCTCGCGCGAGATCTTTTTCGTCGGTGAGATCGAGCCGAAGCGGGGTGATGGAGATCCAGTTGTGCTTTTCTCGCGAATAATTCTTGGCGATTTCTTTAAGAAACGTTTGAGTCGGTGAAATGCGCCGATCTCATCACGTCTCATCGCGCGAGATCGAAAGGAAATTTTTGATCAAGCGACTGCCGGTCAAAATCCTGCGCTCGCGCCATTTTCCGATCGCGCAAGGTTATCTCGCGAACGAGCCGGGTGGCCGGCATGTTCGATTGCGGAAAAAAGCCAAAGCAGCTTCGCTCACCTTTAAGGTTGGCCGCGGTCCTGCGCGCGAAGAGCGCGAGATCCGATTGAGTCCGCAACAATTCGCCATGTTATGGCCAGCGACGCGCGGCCGTCGATTGCGCAAGACCCGTTACGAGATTCCGTGGAAAAATCTCAAGATCGAAGTCGACATCTATCACGGTCGCAACCATGGTTTGGTGGTGGCGGAAGTGGAATTTCCAAACCACGCGAGCCGCCGCCGTTTTAAACCCCCGCGTTGGTTTGGGCGCGAAATCACCGGTGAAAAGCGATACAGCAATGTGAGACTGGCCCGCGAATAGGATGAGCTACGAATTGAAACATGGTCAGACCCTCGGCGATAATCTGCGCCGGATTTGCCGCAAACAGATCGAAGGCGCGATTGCGATCACGACCGGCGAGAAGAAGACCAGCGATACGCTGGTCCACGAAGTGCGCAAACATTTGAAGAAAGCGCGGGCGGCTCTGCGGCTGGTTCGCAAGGAAATCGGACATGGTTTATTCCGGGAACAAGACCGTTGCCTGCGCGACGTGGCAAGACTCACCTCCGAGATCCGCGATGCCGAGGTGCGCTTGCAAACTGTGCGCCAACTTCAGGGGATTACTCAACGCCGGGCTCGCGGTGGTTATACAAAACTCGAAGGCATGCTGATCTTGGAGTTGGAAAATTTCATGGCGGCGTTTGCCGAGTGGCAAACTCAGGCCGTTCCAATGCTGGAGCGCGCGCACGCCAACGTCGATTGCTGGCCGCTCGACCAATTTAATTGCAAGCAACTTCGCTGCGCCGTGCAAAGAAGCTACAAGGGCGCAAGGAAAGCTCTTGCGAGAGCCGAAGCCGCGCCCACGACCGAAAATTTTCATCGGTTCCGCACGCGCGCAAAGAGGCTTTGGTACGAATTGCGAATCTTGCGACCGATCAATCCGGTCGTGCTCAAAAATCTGAGCGACGATCTGCGTGCGATGGCCAATTTGCTCGGGCGCGCGCATGATTTGAGTTTTCTGGGAGACCGGCTTCGCGGCGGGAACGAAAAATCGGAATGGGAACGCGAGGGGCACAAACTTCTGGCCGTAATCGAAGTGAGTCAGGGCGACCTGCAGCGCGGCGCGGCAGAACTGGCCGAGCATTTTTTTGCCGAGCGTCCGCGCGATTTCGGAGATCGAATTGCCAGCTGGCTGAAAGATTGGGAGAACCAGACCGCACCTTCGCTGGCTGAAGCGCTGGTCAGGTAACTCGCGCGTCTATTTCTTGGCGATTTTCGGCGGGAACAGCCAAAGCAAGCGGCCATTTCGCCACGAGCGATCGAGCTCCACTAAAGCGACGCCGGCCTTCGAAAGTTTGAGCGACGCGCCGGTCAATTGCGAGATCGTCTGAGTAAAATCCGGCTCGTGACCGACAATCATCAAGCTCTCGGCCGGATATTTTTTGAGCAATCGCTCCAATTCCTGCCGGCCAAAACCGGGCGCCAGCAATTTGTCTTCGCGGCATTTTACTTTCAGATGTTCCGCCGCAATTTCGGCGGTTTGTGATGCGCGTGGGAGCGGACTGGTCACAACCAAGTCGGGCCGCGCTTTGACCCGTTTCAAAAACGCCGCCACTTCGTGCATTTCCTTTTTACCCCGCTTCGTGAGCGGCCGCGCGTCATCAGATTTTTCCCAGTCCGGCCAATCAGCCTCGCCATGTCTAAGAAAATAGAGGTCCATTTGCCGATCCTAACTTTTCCTCTTCCTCTTAATCTTAATCTTCGCCCGCATGGTCAGAGCACACGCCACTTCGGCCGGCGTGTGCTCTGATCAGTTTGCCAGAGGCGG
>Ga0209375_1002914_pt1 | contig 12024 bp, 8 predicted proteins | sample GraSoiAngelo_131_FD_185888 | JGI IMG/M metagenome (GOLD analysis project Ga0209375, IMG submission 185888) | Grasslands soil microbial communities from the Angelo Coastal Reserve, California, USA - 14_0929_02_30cm (SPAdes) (version 2) | ecosystem: Environmental > Terrestrial > Soil > Grasslands ... | reverse complement strand
CCAATTTATTCATCGTGCCACTTCGACCAACGCACGCCAGTTCGAACCTGGCCAGGCCCACCATTTCGAATCTACGATGCCAACGGTCAGCGCGTCCGCAAGACCACCGGCAGCACGTGCATGGACTACCTCTACGATCTCGCCAGCCACGAGATTGCTGAGGTCGCATCTTCCGGTTCCTGGAACCGCGCCGAAATCTACTCCGGGGGTCGCCACGTCGCAACCTACAGCGGCGGTGTCTCGGGCACAACGTATTTCACGCACCCGGACTGGCTCGGGACAGAGCGCGCCAGGACAAATACCTCCGGCAGTCTCTACGAAGCCTGCACCAGCCTTCCGTTTGGCGATTGGCTGACGTGTTCTGGCACTGACCCCAGCCCCATGCATTTCACCGGCAAAGAACGCGACCCCGAATCCAGCCTCGACTACTTCGGCGCCCGCTTCTACGCTTCCAATGCCGGTCGATTTGTCACGCCCGACCCCATCCAGCACCCAAGCCAATCGAGCTGGGGTATGGAGACACTCTTGAACGCACCACAGCGATTGAACCAGTACGCTTATGTCCTAAACAATCCCCTAAGCCACACGGATCCCACAGGAGACGAAATTCCCGTCTGGGAATCGTGCGAGTACTCAAGGCAAGGATGTTCGGCCGCAGACCGTGAATCGCAGCGCTCATCGGCGAAGTTTATCATTGGAGCTTCACTCACATTAGGAACTGCAGGCGTCGCGGGGGAGACGGGCCTATTCGCGCGCGCAGCAGTTTATGGTAGAGGCCTAATCACCGCAGCAATCGCCTACCTCCTCACACCCCGAGGACAGCAAAATGTCGTAAACCTCACACAAGCGATCGGTGACTACGTCACAGGATCGGTAAGCCCCGTGTCAGCAGCTGAGGTCGGTGCGGCCCGCGAAGCGGCAGTAGCCGCTAGCGTTCGAGGAAAAATTGTCAACATGAAAGTGTTCGGAGCCAGCACATCTACCGAGGTCGATGTCCTCGGTAAGGCCGGCGAGTACATCGGTGTTGGCGGTCCAGCAAAAGGGCGCAGTTTGGCTGACTTCGGCCAAAAGTTGAGTGCTCTCAAGGATGCGGCGAAGCAGGTGGGCACTACAGCCAAGTATTATCTCGAACTGGGCACCTCACAAGCGGCTATCGATTTGGCCAAAAAATCCTGGGTGACAATAACGTGGTAATCTTCAAGGTAGTCAAAATTAACTAATAAGATTTTGCCATGCGGCATGGTTGGGTCTATCTCTACGAATCTCCCCCCGCTCCGATACGTTTCGAGGAGCTGGTCGATCAGCTTCGGCACAACGGTATCTCTCTGGCCGACCCCGGCACAGGCAGGGTGATAAGACTGTCAACCACCGGAGAGCAGATCTTGTCTTCGAGAGAGGACATTATTGGAGAGCTTGCGAATGCCACAGAGGTCAGTTTCAATCTTTACTTCGCTCCGTCCGACAACGTATTTTGCTCAATCCGCAAGCTGAACGATGAAACCTTACGTGAGGGCTATAGCCTTGACGGCAAGACCGAGGAAGAATCACAGCACATAATCGAGAACCTGACGCGCCTTTTCTGCAAAAGGGCGGAGAACGGGGCCGCGTTCGGCTTTGTGGTCGACAAATACGCGGAACTGCACCGAGAATTTCACTGGGACGATTTCTTCCTTTGGGATACTAACTCGCCCCCGGAGTGGCCCATGCTAATAGGGTGCTCAGTGGCTTTCCACAAACTAAGTAACATACCTGCCCAGTTGTATATCCGCGAGACAGTGGGCAATTGCATCCTCTTTAGAGGAACCGGGTGATCTGCCCCCTGGCTCCGCGCATGGAATCATACGACACTCGAATCGCCTAACTCGCGCTTGTCCTCGCCCGATTCGCGCCGTGTTTCGGTTCCAGTGATGGCCGTGGCCCTCCCAAGGAATTAGTACGGGTGATTCCAGGTTAGTGGCAGTTCCCGTTCTTGAACCCAAAGCCAGATGAAGCGAAATTCTTCTCCGCCAATCTCTTCGATAGGATCAATTTGAATTCCCGCGAAGGTTGTTCTATCACGTCGCAAGATCAGGAAGATTGTAATAAGCACGATCGCAAACAATGCACGGCCTGAAAGGCACCAATAATGGGCGCCACCTCCGAGCAAGATCGCGGCCGCGACTGCAATCAGAAAGTGAGTTATGTACCCGCCGACGCATCTATCCTTTGACCGATTCTCGCGCGGCATGACTGGCAGTCTTTTTATATTCCATGACGGCCCTATCATTTGTTTAGAGCGAACACCGATCAAAAAAAACAGGCGGGAACTTTGGAATCTAAATCCCTTTAGAATCAACACTTGTAGCGATGCCCTGTAACTGTTGATTCTAAACCACTTACTCATAACTCTAGGCCCCTTAGATGCAACATTTACAAAAAACCGGGGGATAGGTCAATCGCACATTCCGCCCATACCAAAAAGATCGGAGCAGCGGGGATCTCTATGCGCTGGCCAGCTCTTGCAGCAACGCCTTACCCTTGCGGAACCAGGGCCGCTCACGCCTCTGCATGTACCGCGGCAGCGTGCGCTTCTTCGCCTCCAGCTTCTGCAGCCATTCGCGCGCCTCTCCTCCGCGGTTCGCCGTTTTGAGAAAACTTGCGTAGTTGTACAACGTCTCCGGGGTCGTCGAAATCTGGGTGACCTCCGCGAAAAGCTGGTCCGCGCGGTCCAGTTGTCCGGTTCGAGCGTATGCATCCGCCAGCAGTCCCGCCGCCCGGTAATAATCGAATTTTCGGTCCGCGATAACCACGTGCTCCAGGTCTGGAATCGCGCCGGCCAAATCGTTCAGCCCCAGCGAGCACAGCGCTCTTGAATAAAATGTGTACGGGGAGGCTCCCCGTGCATCGATCGCGTGAGCGAACGCCTCGCGTGCTTTCGCAAATTCTCGTTGGTCCTTGTAGAGTTCGCCCAGCTCCTCGTAATTCGCGGGGGAAGGATTATCGATGATATCCGTTTCGACTTTTTGAATGCGCGACCGGCGCCCAAATCCCTGAAAGAATCCGCGAAGAAGTCCCAGGTCCGGCAGCACTTCCGCGAGAATGTACACAGCGGCGCCAGGCGGTCCGAGAAAAAAGATCACGTAAAACCAATAGTTCTCCGGCCGCCGCCTGATGAAATGCACAATCGCCAGGCCCTGCACGAGAAAACCCCAGGGATAGAAAAGATGGCCCAGCCCAAACATGGATGACCGCCTTGCCAACAGGATCGCTTTCCTTCACTTGCCGGTCAAACGGAAACTCCATTTGCTGCGTGCGAAAGTTACTGCCTGATGGGACGATTTTCCCTTGCTATGATAGTGCCAAATGAATCCTATCGAAACGCTCGGCCTTGCGCTGGGCGCCGGGTTTTCTTCCGGCCTCAATCTTTACGCCACAGTCGCGACTCTGGGGCTGCTTCAGCATTTCGGTGTGCTCCATCTTCCGCCGGGATTGCAGCCTCTGGCTCATCCCTGGGTCCTCGGAATCGCCATCGCGCTCTATCTGCTGGAATTCGTCGCGGACAAGATTCCTTATTTTGACACCGTCTGGGACGCCGTCCACACCTTCATTCGTCCGCCCGCTGCGGCGCTTCTGGCCTACGCGGCAGCCGGCGGAGCCGCGCCCGAGTGGCGGTGGGGCGCGGCCCTCATCGCCGGCGGAGTCGCTCTCACTTCGCACGGCACCAAAGCCAGCGCGCGCGCCGCGGTGAATGCGAGTCCCGAGCCATTCAGCAATTGGGCGCTAAGTTTTGGCGAAGATGTCCTCGCCGTTTGGCTTACCTGGATGGCCACGGCTCATCCCTTTGCCGCAACCATCATCGTTGCCGCACTCGTCGCGCTCTCAGCCTTCCTGCTTTACCATCTTTTTCGTTTCGCGAGCCGCGCTCTCCGGCGCTTGCTTGCTTCTTAACGTCTTTGTAAGGGCGCGGCAATGCTGCGCCATCTCTGGCCAACTCGATCCGTTACTTAACGTACGTCGCCAGCCAATCCAAGAATGTCTTGTACCAGAATTGCGCGTTCTGCGGCTTCAGGACCCAGTGGCCTTCGTCGGGAAAAACCACCAGCTTCGACGGCACTCCCTGCCGCTGCAGCGCGTTGAAAAACTCGAGCGATTGCGTGTACGGCACGCGGTAATCCATTTCGCCGGCGATCACCAGCGTCGGCGTCTTGAACCTTCCGAGCTCGCCCGCGTACGTCACCGGCGCCCATTTCTTGTAGCTTTCCGGATTCGACCACGGCGTGCCCTGCATGTCGTGTTCTTCAAACCAGAGTTCTTCCGTCGCGTACATTGCTACTTTGTCGTAGACGCTCGCGTGGCTGATGATTGCCTTGAAGCGTCCCGTATGCGTGGCGATCCAGTCCGCCATATATCCGCCGTAAGAGCCGCCCGCGGCTGCCATGCGCGAGCCATCGACGAACGGATATATCTTCAGTGTGTAGTCCACGCCGTTCATCACGTCGACGTAAGCTTTGCCGCCCCAGTCATTCGTGATTTCATCGGTGAATTTTTGTCCGTACCCGGTCGAGCCGCGCCGGTTGATCATCAGCGTCACGTAACCGGCGGCCGAAAAAACCTGCGCGTTCCACCGGTAGCCCCACGCATTCGACCACATCGTCTGCGGCCCGCCGTGCAGCAACACGAGCAAAGGATATTTCTTCGTGGCGTCAAATTTTGGCGGACGAATCAGCATCGCCTGCACCTTCGTTCCTGCTGCGCCCTCGAACCAGAATGTTTCCGGGGCATTCATCTCCAGCCCTGCGAGAATCGATTCATTCTGATGCGTCAATTGCCGAACGTTGGAGCCGTCACTCGACGCCACGAAAATTTCTGCTGGCAAAGTAAGGCTCATCCGCTCAAAAACCATCGTTTTTCCGTCCGCGCTGAAGGAAATCGCCGTATTGTAAGTGTCTGCGATGACCTTTTTCGGTTCCGCTCCCGCGCGCGCTGCCATCACGTATACGGGTTTTTGCGTTTCCTTTTCCGCGGTGAAATAAATGGTCTTGCTGTCCGGCGACCACGCCAGTTCGTCCGCGCTGCGGTCAAAACCTTCGGAAAGATTCTCGTTTTTGCCGCTCTGCCGGTCGTAGAGCATCACGCGCCAGCGATCCGCTTCATACTCCGCGGTAAGCTGCGCGTGGTACGTAATGTATTTTCCGTCCGGCGAATAGACCGGATTCCCGTCAAATCCCGGCTGCGTAGTGATGCGTTTCGCCTCCCCGCCGGCCACCGGAACGATGAACAAATCACCGTTCGTGCTGATCGCTTCCATCTTGTCGGTAACGGCTGTAAAGCAAATCTCTTTCCCATCCGGCGAAAAATTGATATCGCCGGGTCCGCTGCGCTCATCCGGTGGAATGTCATAGTCCGCTCCAGCAGTCAGATCGCGCGGCCCAGCGCTGCCATCGGCTGGAACGACAAACAGATGGCTGCGCTTGCCTTCGTTCCAGTGCGTCCAGTGGCGGTACAGGAGATGCTCGGCCACATGGGCTTTCACTTTATTTTTTCCTTTCTCTTCATCGTGCTTCTTGTTGCAATCATCATCGTTGTTCAGGGCAGCCGCCGAGCGGCTGGCGCAGTCGGGATAAACGGAAGAAGTAAACGCAATCGTCTTTCCGTCCGGCGACCACTTCACCATGTCCGCGCCGGTTGAGAGTTTCGTCAGCGCGTGCGCTTCGCCGCCCTCCATGGAAAGCAAATAGATCTGCGATTCGCCTGCGCGTGAAGACAGAAATGCCAGCGTCTTCCCGTCCGGTGACCATACGGCCGAAGAATCATGTCCGCTCTGCGTCAATTGCATCGCGGCACCGCCCACCGCAGGCACGATCCAGATGTTGCTCACTCCGCGGTTTGCGTCCATGTCCGGAGTAGACACCGTGTACGCCACCCACTTTCCATCTGGCGAAATTTGCGGCTCGGCGATGCGATGCATCTTGATCATGTCGTCAAAAGTGATGGCGTGTTTCGACGATTCCTGCGCACAAATGGCGTGCCCGGATCCCAGCAGCATCGCGCTCGCGAAAAGACACTTAAAAATAACGCTTTTCATTTTGCTTCTTCTCCTCTGAAAACCAATGAGTCGCAATGGTGCAAGCAGAATCGTGCCATGCAGAATCACACAATGCAGGACCACGGATGATGTCACGTTTCTCTTCCGAATCCAATAGCTCCGAGCGCGGAGGCACGGTTGAAAGACTTATCCTGATGGCCTGATGCCGCACTCGAGTCTGCTACAATCCTTGCCCGGACATCTCATGCCGACCAGCAGCGGACTTTTCCCCCGCAATTTCAAAAAGACGTTTCCGATCGCCACTCGCGGGGAAGGTTGCTGGATTATCGCCGACGATGGCCGCCGGTTCCTGGATGCTTCCGGGCAGGCCGCGGTCGTCAGCATCGGTCACGGCGTGCCGGAAATAGGGCGGGCGATGGCGGGACAATCTTCGCAGATCGCCTTTGCGCACACCTCACAATTTCACACAACCGCGGCAGAAACACTTGCGTCGCGGCTGCTTGCGATGGCTCCGCCGAATTTTCGCAATGGCGGGCGCGTCTATTTTACTTCCGGAGGCTCGGAAGCGACCGAAACCGCGATTAAACTTGCGCGGCAGTTTCACTTGGAATGCGGCCAGAAGGATCGTTACCGCGTTCTTTCGCGCCGCCAAAGCTATCACGGCAGCACTCTCGGGGCGATGACCGTCAGCGGAAACGTCGCTCGCCGCGCTCCGTACGAACCACTTATCTCCGAATGGGGACACATTGCTCCCTGTTTCTGCTATCACTGCCCGTTTGACAAAACCTTTCCGCAATGTGAGCTCGCGTGCGCCGACGATCTCCAAGCCCATTTAGGCGGGCAGGCGAGAGATCAAGCTGCGGCGTTTATCTTCGAGCCGGTTGTTGGCGCGACGCTTGGCAGCGCTGTGCCTCCTGAGGGCTACGCCGCGCGCATCACAGAAATCTGCCGCAAGAACGGAATTTTGCTGATCGCCGACGAAATAATGACGGGCATGGGCCGCACGGGGAAACCGTTCGCCGTGCAGCACTGGAGCGTTGAGCCGGATATGATTCTGGTAGGCAAAGGAATCGCCAGCGGTTACGCTCCGCTCGGCGCTGTCCTTGCTTCCGCTCGCGTCGTCGAAGCCTTCGAGCGCGGCTCCGGCGGTTTCCTGCACGGCTTCACGTATCAGGCTCATCCAGTGTCCACAGCTGCGGGCAACGCCGTGCTCGATTATCTCGAAGCGCACAAACTTTTTGATCGCGTGAATGCCGCCGGGCAAGAACTCCGATGCGCGCTTCCTCTCTTGCAATCCCATCCGAACGTCGGCGAGGTGCGCGGTCTCGGACTGCTTCTTGGCGTCGAGTTCGTCAAGAACAAAGCTACGCGCCAGCCTTTCCCGAGAGAACAAAACATCGCGGAGAAAATTCGACAGGCTTGCCTGGAAGAAGGCGTTCTTACCTATCCGACGCAAGGCTGCGTTGACGGGTTGCGCGGCGACCACATTCTTCTCGCTCCGCCGTTCACGATCTCAACCGCGGAATGTTCGCTGATTGCTCGCGCACTGCTGGCTGCGGCGGCAAGGGTGTTTTCAAGTTGATTTACCGTCTGGCCATACCTGTTGCAACTGGATTGCTGTTCTTCTGGAGAGCAAAATAAAAATGCGGCTCCCCTCGCGCACTCTTACGGTCTCATTTATTTTTCTTACGACCCTTGCCTTTGTGCTTTCGGCCCAGGACAAGCAGGAAACCGCGCCTTCTGCTCCGATTCTCGGATTTTCTGCACCGCACGCGGCCACCGAACACCAACTCGAATCCAAGTTTCAGTCGATTCCCTCACCCGAAAAGGCTCGCGAATGGCATCGCACGTTCACCGCCGAACCGCATCCGGCCGCTTCCGAACGCAATACTCAGCTCGCGGACTTCATTGCGGACGAGTGGCGCAAACAGGGCTGGGAAGAGGTCGCGCTTCGCCGCTACGATGTTTTGCACTCTCGCCCACGCAGCGTCTCTCTTGAAATGACGCAGCCGATCCACTTCACTGCGTCTTTGCGCGAAGATGCTGATGATGTCGATCCGGACACAAAAAATCCCGCCGTCTCCGGCTCCTACTTTGGTTATTCCGCATCCGGCGACGTCACTGCCGAAGTCGTCTACGCGCACAGCGGCAATCTGGAAGACTATGACCTGCTGCGAAAAAACGGCGTCAGCGTAAAAGGCAAGATTGTGCTGGTGCGCTACTCGAATCCGTACAGCTATCGCGGCTTCAAAGCGCTCACCGCGGAGCGCGAAGGCGCAGCTGCCTTGCTCATTTATTCCGATCCCGCAGAAGATGGTTCCGCGCGCGGCAAGGTTTTTCCCGACGGCCCGTGGGGTCCTGAGAGTCACATTCAACGCGGCGCAATCACGTACGATTACATCGTTCCCGGCGATCCTACTACGCCCGGGTGGGCTTCGGTCCCCGGCGCAAAACACATTGCTCCGAAAGAAGCGCGCTCGCTGCCGAAAATTCCCGCGCTCCCGCTGTCGTGGCGCGATGCCAAACCTCTTCTCGAAAACATGAACGGCCCCGAAGTGCCGCAGGATTGGCAGGGCGCTTTGCCCATCACGTATCGCTTCGCCGGTGCGGTGAAAGTTCACCTAAAAGTGGACATGGACACCAGCATACAGCCCTACACAGTCGTCGAAGCGCGCATTCGCGGCAGAGAGTTGCCCGACGAGTGGGTGCTGCTCGGCAATCATCGCGACGCATGGGTGTATGGCGGGGTCGATCCTTCGAGCGGCACCGCCTCGATGATGGAGCTCACGCGATCTTTGGGCGAACTCAAACAAGGCGGCGTTCGGCCCCGGCGCACGATTGTGGTTTGCAGTTGGGATGGCGAAGAGTACGCGCTTACGGGCTCGACCGAATGGGGCGAGCAGTTTGCCGACGACCTGAAGAGAAAACTTGTCGCCTATCTCAATGTGGACGAATCGGTTGCGGGAGCCGCCACCACAGCGGGTCCCGAGGGCCTGAGCTTTTCGCCGGCCGCCGTCGCTTCGCTTGCGCCGATGCTGGTGGAGGCTTCAAAGGATGTTCGTGCGCCGTCCGGCAAATCTCTCTACGACGCGTGGCGCGCTACTTCGATGCGCGATGCGAAGGCTAGCGCTCCGCCGCTCGACAGCGCACTTGTGGAAACGCGCATCGGCAGCGGCTCCGATCACACCGTATTCCTCAATCATCTCGGCCGGCCGGTGATCAACCTCGATTTTACGGGCGACTACGGTGTGTATCACTCGATGTACGACGATCATTACTGGATGGAGCATATCGGCGATCCCACGTTTGAATACCACGTCGCCCTGACGCGCATCTGGGGCCTCGTCACGCTGCGTCTCGCCAACGCGGACGTTCTCCCGTTTGACTTTGGCTTCAACGCCTCAGCACTGGAACAATTTCTGGGCGAGCTCGAGCATAAGAACAAAAGTGAGCTAAAGCACCTTTCCTTGAAACGCCTGCACGCCCGCATTGCTGAGTTCGAGAAAGCGGGCGACCTTCTGCGGGACGCCACGGCGCGCGACCTTTTGTCAGGCTCGGCCGCGCCTGAGAAAATTCAGCGCCTCAACGAGCAGCTTCTTCAGGTCGAATCCAACTGGCTTGATCCCGCTGGCATTCCCGGCCGGCCGTGGTTCCAGCATCTTCTCTATTCTTCGCGGTACACCTACGCGCATTTGGAATTTCCTGGGCTTACCGAAGCGGTGGAAAATCGCGATTGGAAACTGGCGGCGCAGCAGGCCGGCTTGCTGGAAAAAGCGTTGAAGAAAAACACGGAATTATTGCGTTTGGCTCGATCCTCCTGGGAGAAAAAATAATAGATGATTCGTCCATTTTCGTTCAGCTGCGTTCCCGTACTCTTTTGGTCGCTGGCAATTTCGTCGTTGGCCTTGGCGCAGAACAATTCGCCTACCAAGCCGAAGCCGCGCGCCCGCGATCTCGGCGTTCCCTTCGATGGCCCGCCCGGTCCGCTCAACGCCATCACTGATGTTTCCGGCGTCACCGTCGGACATACCACGCTCATCTTCGGCGAAGGAAGGTTGCAAGTTGGCAAGGGCCCGGTCCGAACCGGAGTCACCGCCGTGCTTCCGCGTGGAAAAGATTCCATGACCAATCCTGTTTTCGCGGGCTGGTGGTCGCTCAATGGTAATGGCGAAATGACCGGCACGACTTGGGTGGAAGAATCCGGCTTCCTCGAAGGCCCCGTCATGATCACCAACACACACAGCGTGGGAGTGGTTCGCGATGCCGTCATTCAATGGCGCGTGAATCATGGGCAACCGGATCCAACGGGTTACTGGTGGTCGCTGCCGATCGTCGCAGAAACCTGGGACGGCTGGCTCAATGACATCAACGGTTTCCACGTGAAGCCGGAGCACGCTTTGCACGCCATCGATTCCGCAGCGTCCGGCCCCCTGGAAGAAGGTAATGTCGGCGGCGGGACGGGAATGGTCTGCAATGGCTTCAAAGGAGGAATCGGCACGGCTTCCCGCAAGCTGGACGCAAAAGACGGCGGCTACACGGTTGGAATTCTTGTGCAATGCAACTACGGCCGGCGCCCCGATCTTCGCATCGCGGGCGTGCCCGTCGGCAGGGAGATTCCCGATGATGTTCCTTACGCCGGCACTTCCTTCGCGAACGATGACCACGGCTCGATCATCGTCGTAGTTGCGACGGACACGCCGCTCGTCGCGCATCAGCTCAAGCGGCTCGCCCGCCGCGTTTCGCTGGGTCTCGGCCGCAACGGCAGTATTTCCGGAAATGGTTCCGGCGACATCTTCATCGCGTTCTCCACGGCAAATTCGGGCGCCGCCGCTGTCGACCACGTCGTCGACCTGAAAATGTTGCCCAACGACAAGCTGGGTCCGGTCTTCGCCGCCACCGTTCAGGCTACTGAAGAGGCCATCATCAACGCCATGATTGCCGCCGAAACAATGACCGGCATCGAGAATCACAAAGTCATCGCACTGCCCCATGACAAACTTCGCGAAGTGCTCAAAAAATACAACCGCCTCGCACCATGAGGACTAGCGCGAATCGCATGCGAATCGATTACGAGCGAATTCCCTTTCCAAGTATGCGTGAGGGTCGCGGTCTGACGCCCGCGCTTTTCGCACTGACCATCATCACGCTGCTTTCCTCCTGTTCGAGGCCCACCAATCCTGCCCTCGCTATCACCCACGTTACTGTGATTGATGCCACCGGCTCTCCCCCAAAACCAGATATGACATTGCTGATCGCGGGTGAGCGGATCGCCACGCTCGGACCATCGGGTTCGACCGCGATTCCTCGCGGCGCTCGAAGTCTCGATGCCACAGGGAAATTCCTGATCCCCGGGCTCGCTGACATGCACGTTCACCTCACCGGCGCCGGCGAGCCATCCGGAAGCCGCCAATTTATTCTGTCGCTGCTCCTTGCAAACGGCGTCACTACGGTCCGCGACATGGGCGGAAACGTCGAGGACGTGCTTCGCTTGCGCAACGAGGTCACAAGTGGCATTCGTCCGGGACCACAGATTTTTTTCACTGGGCCTTATCTGGATGGTGATCCGCCCGCTTACCAACCCTCCATCGTCGTTAAGTCCGCATCCGAAGCGCGTGCCGCCGTCGATCGCCTAGCCATCGAGGGTGTGGACTTCATCAAAACGCAGTCACGACTTAGCCGCGAGGCTTATTTCGCGATCGCCCAAGAAAGTAAGCAGCTGCACATTCGTTTTGTCGGCCACGTTCCTGATCGCATCTCCGCGACGGAAGCCTCTCAAGCGGGCCAGGCCGGCATGGAGCATCTCACTGGCATTCTGCTCGCTTGTTCGTCAAAGGAAGAGGATCTTCGCCGCGCCCGTTTTGCGCCCGACCCTGGGAACGAAACGCAGGCTCAAGCTCACGCACGCGACGGCGCCTGGCGTCGTGAACTCCTGGACACTTATTCGCCGCAAAAAGCGGACGCTCTTTTCCACGCATTCGTCACCAACGGCACCTGGCAAG
>Ga0209375_1002913_pt1 | contig 12024 bp, 10 predicted proteins | sample GraSoiAngelo_131_FD_185888 | JGI IMG/M metagenome (GOLD analysis project Ga0209375, IMG submission 185888) | Grasslands soil microbial communities from the Angelo Coastal Reserve, California, USA - 14_0929_02_30cm (SPAdes) (version 2) | ecosystem: Environmental > Terrestrial > Soil > Grasslands ... | reverse complement strand
GACGTACGAACGCCCGCCGGGGATCGCTTGGGACGATCACACCTACACGGGCGACGCCTACGGGGCATTCGCCTGGGCCGCCTACATCGCCGAGGTCGAGGTAGACCTGCGCACGTACACGACGCGCGTCACCGACTTCGTCGCGGTCCAGGAGATCGGCAAAGTCCTCCACGAGACGTTCGCGCGCGGGCAGGTGCAGGGCGGCGTAGCACAGGGTATCGGTTGGGCGCTGCTCGAGGACTGCAAGTGGCAGGATGGCGCCATGGCCAACGCCCAACTGACCAACTACCTGATCCCCACCACCGAGGACCTGCCGCCGATCCGCGTCGCGTTCCTCGAGAACCCCTACCCCCACGGCGCGCAGGGCGCGAAGGGTTTGGGCGAGCTGCCGATCGACGGCCCCGCGCCCGCGGTGCTCAACGCCGTCGCGGATGCGCTCGGAGTCGAGCCGACGACGATCCCACTGACACCAGAACGACTCATGGAGATCGCGGAGCGCGGAGCGCGGAACGCGGAACAGCGCCGCCAGTGATTACACTCGCGTTCACGCTCAACGGCGCGCCCGCGACCGTCGAGATAGATCCCGCCGATCGCCTGCTCGACGTGCTGCGCGAGCGGCTCGGCTTGACGGGCACGAAGGAAGGGTGCGGCGAAGGTGAGTGCGGCGCCTGCACGGTGTGGCTCGACGGGCTGCCGGTGAACTCGTGTCTCGTACCCGCCTACCAGGTTCGCGGCGCGCGGGTGCACACCGTCGAGTCACTCGACCCCGCCGCGCTCGAGCCCCTGCTGGTCCATGGCGCGACTCAATGCGGCGCGTGCACCCCCGGCGTCGCGATGACGGCGTGCTGGATCGTCGGGCACCCGGAGATCCTCGCCAGCCACAGCCTCCGCGAGCTGCTCGCCGGCAATCTGTGCCGCTGCACCGGCTACGACGGCATCGTCGCTGGCGTCCAGGCCGCGCTCGACGCGGGCGCGCGGGCGTGACCGTCCACCAGCCGGGAACGCTGCGCGAAGCGCTGGACCTCATCGCCGGGAAACCGGAGGCCGTACCGGTCGCGGGCGCGACCGATCTCCTCGTCCACTGGCCGGCCCGCGTCGCCGAGCACGATCGTGACTACGTGGACCTGTCGCGGATCGCCGAGCTCAAAGCCATCGCCTTCAGGAACGGCGAGCTGATGCTGGGCGCGCTCGCGACTTACTGGGACGTGATCCACGCCGGGCGGATGAAGGAGGGGTTTCCGCTGCTCGTCGCCGCCGCGCGCCAGGTCGGGGCGGTCCAGATCCAGGCGCGCGGCACCTGGGCCGGCAACATCGTCAATGCTTCGCCCGCCGCCGACGGTGTCCCCGTGCTGATGGCGTACGACGCGGTCGTCGTGCTCGCCTCCCGGGCCGGGCAGGAAGAGGTCCCGCTCGACCGCTTCTACACCGGCTACAAGCAGACGCGGCGGCGGCCCGACCAGCTCGTCGTCGCGATCCGCATCCCGTGGCGCGCCCACGATGTCGCCGTCTTCGAGAAGGTGGGAGGCCGGCGCGCGCAGGCGATCGCCAAGGTGGGGCTGGCGATCGCGCATTCGGCGGCGGGGTGGCGCGTCGTGGCGGCGAGTGTGGCGCCGACGGTGCGTCGCTGCACCGCCATCGAGCGGCTGTTGACCGACGGCACCCCCGTGCGCGGGCCCGACGACCTGCACCCCGCGATCGAGCGCGACGTGACGCCGATCGACGACCTCCGCTCCACCGCCGCGTACCGGAAGACGGTCATGGCGCGACTCCTCTACGACGACCTCCGGGGCGTGTGCCCGGCGTTCTCGTGACGGCACGCAAGCTGGCCACTTCGCCTGCCCGCCAGGCCGTGCACACGGTGTACGGTGGCGCCCACCTGTTCCGCGCCGACTCGGCGCGCAAGCTCGGCGACCTCGCGCTGCGCTCCCTCGACGAGTATGCACCGGATGCCAAGACCTTCGCTGCCGCCGTCGGTCTCGCGCCGGGGCCGGCGGCCACGATCTACGACCGGATTCGAGAGAAACTGCGCCGCGAGCCGGTGGAAGACTTCCGCATTGATTTCGAGGACGGGTACGGCAACCGCCCCGACGCCGAGGAGGACGCCACCGCGCGCTCCGCCGCCGCCGAGGTGGCGGCGGGGATGGTGTCGGGCGCATTGCCGCCGTTCATCGGCATCCGCATCAAGTCGCTGAGTCAGGACCTGTCCAAGCGGGCACTGCGCACGCTGGAGCTGTTCCTCGGGGCGTTGCTCGAGCGAACGCACGGTCGGCTGCCCGCGAACTTCGCCGTCACGCTGCCGAAGATCGTCGTCACGGAGCAGGTGGCGGCCTTGGTGTCGGCCTTCGAGGCGTTGGAGCGGCGGCACAAGCTCGCGCGCGGGACGCTGCGCCTCGAGCTGATGGTCGAAACGCCGCAATCGATCATGGATGCCGCCGGCCGCTGCCCGCTGGGCGATTTCGTCGACGCGGCGCGGGGACGCTGCGTCGCCGCGCACTTCGGCGTGTACGACTACACCGCGGCGCTCGACATCACCGCGGCCGAGCAGCGGATGCAGCATCCGGCGTGCGATCACGCGCGACAGGTGATGCAGGTGGCCCTCGCCGGCACCGGCGTCTGGCTCTCCGACGGCGCCACGACGCTCATGCCGGTGCCGCGACACCGCGCCCCGGCGGGAGGATCGCTTACCGCCGAACAGATCGCGGAGAACCGGGAGAGTGTGTTCCGCGGCTGGCGACTGCATTACGACGACGTGTGCCACTCGCTCGCGGCCGCCTACTACCAGGGCTGGGATCTCCACGCCGCGCAACTGCCCACCCGCTACGCGGCGGTGTACGGTTTCTTCCTCGAGGGGCTGGAGGCGGCCTCGCTGCGCCTGCGCCGGTTCGTGGAGCAGGCGGCCCAGGCGACGCTCGTCGGCGACGTGTTCGACGACGCGGCGACGGGGCAGGGGCTACTCAACTTCTTTCTGCGCGGGCTGAACTGCGGGGGGATCACGGAAGCGGAAGCGCAGGCGACGGGCCTGACGCTCGCGGAGCTGCGTAGCCGATCGTTGCTCCGAATCCTTGAAGGGAGGCGGCGCTCAGGGTAACCCAGGCTGTAAGGCTGGGATCGGCAGGCACTACTCTAAAGAGAACGCGGTTCGCTTCAGCGTTGTGATGGCCGAGCCCACTCTTCAGAGTGGGGACACGGCCGCTAGCGCAGCCGCGCCCCCTCCCGGATCCAGCGCCCCAACAGCTCCCGCTCCTCGACCGTCATCCCCGTCACGTTCCCCAGCGGCATCGTCTGCGCGGCGACCGCGACCGTCTGAATGCGCGGCGCCTGGCTGCGGATCTGCTCCGGCGTGTCGAGGAGCACGCCCGCGGGCGCGGCGGCGAACCCCGCCATCGTCGGCGTCGCCGAGTGGCAGGCGGCGCAGCGCCGCGCCACCACCACGCGCACGTCGGTGAAGGCGACGCCGGCGCTAATCCCGGCGGGCGGGGCGGGCGGGGCGGGCAGGCGCTGGGGCTGGCTCACGAAGGCGAGCAGCACCATGCCGAGCGTCGCGGCGGGGAGGATCCACACGGCGCGCCGGCCCTGGTTGCGCAGGTTGAACCAGTGCCGGGTCAGGGCGCCGAGCACCGAGAGTCCGAGGAGGATCTCCCAGTTGAGCCGGCTGCCGTACGTCGCGGGGTAGTGGTTGCTCACCATGACGAACAGCACCGGCAGCGTCAGATAGTTGTTGTGCAGCGAGCGCAGCGCCGCCTGCCGGCCGCGCGCCGCGTCCGGGGACCGGCCCTGCGCCATCACCGCCACCATGTCCCGCTGGGACGGGATGATCACCATCAGCACGTTCGCCGCCATGATGGTGCCGAGCGCGGCGCCGACGTGGAGGTAGGCGGCCCGCGCGCTCATCACCTGCGTCAGCCCCCAGGCGAGGGCGGTCACGAGGACAAACCCGAGCACCGCGAGCAGAGCCGGCCGGCCGCCGAGCGGCGAGCGGCACAGGACCTCGTACACGACCCAGGGTGCGACCAGCGCGCCCACGCCGATGGCGATCACGACGCCGGGCGCGAGGCCCCGGCCCGGCGCGACCAGAAAGGCGTCGGCTTGCAGATAATAGATGAGGGCCAGAAGCGAGACGCCGGTCAGCCACGTCGCGTAGGCCTCCCACTTGAACCAGTGGAGGGTACCCGGCAGCTGTGCCGGTGCACCGGCGTACTTCACCATGCGATAGAACCCGCCGCCGTGCACCGACCACAGCTCCCCCGCGACGCCCGGCTCCGCGCGCCCGGCCGGCGGCGGGGCGACCCGGCTGTTCAGCCAGTTGAAGTAGAACGACGTCCCGATCCACGCGATCCCGGTGATCACGTGCCCCCAGCGCAACGCGAGGTTCAGCCAGGCGAGCGCGTGATCAGCTGCCACGATACGTCGAGTAGCCGAACGGACTGAGGATCAGCGGCACGTGGTGGTGGCGGTCGTCGCGCACGGTGAACACGACGTCCACGTACGGAAAGAACGTCGTCCCGACCTCGAAGTGCAGCCGGTAGGTCGCGCCGCGCTCCAGGGCGCCGTCCTCGAGGAGCGCGGCGACCCGGCCGTCGGCGTCAGTCTTCGCTCTGGCCACCTCCTGCCAGCTATTGGCCTTCTGGATCGCTAGCGTCACCGCCACGCCCGCGGCGGGGCGGCCCAGGGCGGTGTCCAGCACGTGTGTCGAGAGACCGCTCATGGCTCCACCAATCGATCGAGTCGAAGTCGGGTGATCTTCGCCTGCTCGGCCGCCGCGAGGCGCAGCTCCTCGGCGGGCTCGTTCTGCAGACGGCGGCGCAGCTCGCCCAGCATCTCGGCGGCGCTGCGGCCCGAGGCACAGATCAGGAACAGGTAGCCGAACCGCTCCTCATACGCGCGATTGCCCACCTCCAGCGCCCGCCGCGTCGCCTGAGCGGCGGTCCGCATGCCCGCCTGCTCTCGATCGGACCACTCCTCCGGCGGCCGCTCGCCGATCCGCGGATGCGCGGCGAACGCCTGCAACCACTCGTCCCGCGACAGCTCCCACCACGTCCACTCGGCCACGGTGTGGACCGCCGCATCGTCCCTGAACGGCCGGGCGGCGAGCATGCGGTCCACCCAGCGGGGCGCGCCGCAGCACCTCCCCAGCACCGCCCGGGCCTGGGCCTCGGGCAGGTCGTTGAGATGGACGGCCACGCCACTCTTCATCCGGCCGGCCTCACTCGACGGGCACCGGCCGGCCCCACAGCCGCAGCCGGGCCACGCCGCCATCCGGGAAAATGCTGAGCCGCACGTGCGTCACCGGACGGCGCGCAGCGGTCGGGACGGGAAAGCGGTGGCGCCGGTTCGGCCCCAGCCGTGTCCGCGCCACGAGCTCGCGCCACGTCGCGTCGTCCGGCACCGCGAGACTCTCGGCGCCCTCAAGGCGGCAGCTCTCCGGATAGTTGCCCTTGAAATGCGTCGTGTCCACCTCCGCGGTCTCGATCACGCCCCGGTGCCCGAGTTTGAGCACCACCCAGTCGAATCCCGGCCCGCGCCGCCGCCGCGTCTCCCAGCCGTCGCCCATGTTCGCCGGACGGCCTGGGAGCAGCAGGTTGAGCGGCTCGCTGAAAAACTGGTCGCTCGCCATGAGGGGCACGCCCCCGAGCGTCGCGGCGACGAGGTCGATGGGTCCCTTCCCGGCGCGCAACCGCGTCCAATCGGGCCGCGGTTCTCCCCACACGCGCAGCCGCGCCACGCCGCCGTCGGGGTAGATGTTGAGGCGCACGCGCGTCGCGCGCAGCTCCGTCGTGATCGGGAACACGTTTTCCGCATGGCCCGCGAGCGGCGCCCTCGGCAGGACCTCGACCCACGCGTCGGCGGATCCCGACGCGGCCTCGAGCGAGGCCGCCTCCGGATGATTGCCGCGGAAGTGGTTGGTGTCCACGGTGACTTTGCGGATCACGCCGGGGGCGCCGAGGCGGATGATGCACCAGTCGTGGTCGGGGGGTCCGCGCCGCCGCCGGGTTTCCCACCCGTCCATCCACTTGCCCCGCGTCGTGTACTTCTCTTCAATGAACACGCCGCGACCGGGCTGGATCAGGTTCGCCTTGGGCGCGAAGAACTCGTCGCTCGCCTTGACGGCGCGGCCGCCCAGGCGCGCGGAGGCGAGATCGATCAGCGTCTGAGCCATCGTCCCACCGGCGGAGAGGGGAAGCGTCCGTTCTCGTACACGCGCACGCCGCGCACGAACGTTTCCCGCACCACGCCCCAGAGCGTCATCCCGGCGTACGGCGTCACGGGGTGCCGCTGATGCAGGCGAGCGGGGTCGACCGTGAAGGTCGCCTCAGGGTCCCAGATCGCGAGATCGGCGTCGAGCCCCGGCGCGAGGCGGCCTTTGCGACCCTCGAGGCCGGCGCGCCGGGCCGGCGCCGCGGCGAGCCACCGCGCTACCTCGACGAGTGACGCGCCGCGCGCGCGCGCCCCGGTCCACACGGCGGCGAGAGCCAGCTCCAGCGACGCGACCCCGCCCCACGCGGCGACGAAATCCCCGCTGTCGAGACACTTGAGGACGGGAGGGGCGGGGGAGTGGTCGCTGGCGACGAAGTCGAGATCGCCGGAGCGGAGCCCGGACCACAGCTGCTCGCGATTGTCGCGCTCCCGGATCGGCGGGGCGCACTTGAAGGCCGTCGCGCCATCGGGAATCTCCTCGGCCGCGAAGGAGAGATAGTGCGGACACGTCTCGACGGTCACCGCCGTCCCCGCCGCGCGGGCCGCGGCGAGCGGCTCGACCCCGCGCGCCGCCGACAGGTGCACCACATGCACGGCGCATCCGGTCTTGCCCGCGAGCCGCAGCAGCAGGTGGATCGCTTCGAGCTCGGCTTCGGGAGGCCGCGCCGCCAGCCAGGTCGCGTAGCGGCGGGGATCGCCGCCGTTCCGCGCCGCGCGCGCGATCGGCCCCGGCAGCTCCGCGTGCGCCAGCAGCACCGTATCGAGCGCGGCGAGGCGATCCATCACCTGCTCGAGGTCGGCGACGGAGACGGCCGGAAACTCGTCGATCCCCGAGGGCACGAGGAACGCCTTGAAGCCGAGCACCCCCGCGTCCGCGAGGGGCTGGAGGTCCCGGAGGTTGCCCGGGATGGCGCCGCCCCAGAACCCGAAGTCCACGAGCGCAGTCCCTCCCGCGGCGTCCGCCTTGGCCCGCAGCCCCCTGACCGTTGTCGTTACGGGGACGCTGTTCAGGGGCATGTCGACGATCGTCGTCACCCCCCCGGCCGCAGCGGCCCGCGTCGCGGTCTGGAACCCTTCCCACTCGGTGCGTCCCGGCTCGTTCACGTGGACGTGGGTGTCCACCACACCGGCCATCACGACCGAATTCCCCACGTCGAGCCGGTGGCGGGCGTCGGGCGCCCGGCCCGGCGCCTCGAGGGCGGTGATCGTGCCGTCCGTGATCGCCAGCGCCGCGGGGGCGACGCCGTCGTCGGTCACGACGCGCGAGCTCGTGATCACGAGATCCGCTGTAGGCATGGCGGGAGACGATACGTAGGGGGTGGGGGCGTCGCCAGAGAAGACCCCCCGGGAACCTTTTCGGGCCGAAAACGCATTCTAGGTCATGACGTCCACCAAACGACGCGACTTCTCCCCGTGGATCACGCAGGGCGCCCTCGCCGCCGTAGCCGCGCTGGGAGTCGCCCTCGCCGGAACGGACGATCCGGTCGCGCTCGAGGTGCTCGCCGGAGCCAGCTTTGGCGCGCTCGTCGCCAGCGGCGTCGGCCTCGTGATCTGCGCGGCGGACGAGGAGGAGAGCGAGCAACGCGAACCTCGCGTATCCTTGAGCAACGTTCACCGAGGAGGACGGGATGGAAACGCTCGCGTCCCTGCATCACCTGAGCGACTGGGCGCTGCTGGCCTTACGGCTGGGGGTCGGGGTCATCTTCCTGGTCCACGGACGGCAGAAGCTGCGGATGTGGAAGATGCAGCCCTCGGCGCAGATGCCGGCCGGCCTCCTCTCGCTGCTGCGGGTGCTCTCGATCGCTGAGCCGCTCGGTGGGGTGGCGGTGATCACGGGCCTGCTCACCCAGGTTGCCGCCGCCGGATTTGTCCTCGTGATGCTCGGCGCCGTCCGGCTCAAGATCACGCAGATGCACAAAGGATTCAGCGGGGCTGACGGTTGGGAGTTCGAGTATGTGATACTGGCAGCGGCGCTTACGTTGGTGTTCACCGGAGCGGGCCGCATCGCTCTCGACCGGGTGCTCCTGCACCTCTAGCCAGGCAGCCCGGGGGCCCAGGGCTGAATCAACCCTAGGGCCCTTTCCGTTATCTAACCCCGGAGACCGTCCCCCGGGGTCGCTATGCTGCTGATTCCGTTGTTCGCCGCCGTCACTTTCGCCAGCCAGAGGCCCGAAAGCGGGCCCCCCCGGATGGCGCCGCCACCCACCGCCTCTCGCGCCACGGCGGTCCTGGCGGTGCGCGCCCCGGTCATCGACGGACGGGATGACGACGACGTGTGGCGACAGGCCGCCCCGATCACGGAGTTCCGCGAGTGGCAGCCGGTCGAGGACGGCCCCGCGCGATTCCCCACGATGGCCAAAGCGGCGTACGACGCCCGCGCCCTCTACATCTTCGTCCGCTGTTTCGACCCGCATCCCGACAGCCTCATCAAACTCCTGGCTCGACGCGACGCGTGGCCCCCGTCGGACCGCGTGATCGTTCTGATCGATTCCTACCACGACAAGCGCACGGGCTACGAGTTCGGGGTGACCGCGGCGGGCGTGAAGTTTGACGCCAGCATCTCCAACGACGGCAACGAAGACGACGCATGGGACGGCGTGTGGGATGCCGCGACCACGGTTGATTCTCTCGGCTGGACGGCCGAGTTCCGCATTCCGCTCTCGCAGCTGCGCTACCCCAGGACGGCCACCCACACCTTCGGCCTGGCGATCTCGCGCGACATCTACCGCTACACCGAGCGCGTCGCCTGGCCGGTGTTCCACGTGTCGAAGGCTGGGCTCTCCTCGCAGCTCGGCGACCTGACGGGGCTCGACGGTCTGGGGTCGCCGCGGCGGCTCGAGGTGACGCCCTACTCGGTGACGAAGAATGTTTCGGTGCCGACGGCGACGGGCTTCGGCCGCAATCAGGACGCCACCGCCGGCGCCGACTTCAAGTACGGCGTGACCTCGAACCTCACGGTGGACGGGACGATCAACCCCGACTTCGGCCAGGTGGAAGCGGACCCCAGTGTGCTCAACCTTTCGGCGTTCGAGCCGTTCTTCCAGGAGCGGCGGCCGTTCTTCATCGAGGGGTCGGGGATCTTCCGCTTCGACGTCGACTGCAGCGCGGTGAACTGCAATGGCGAGGGGCTGTTCTATTCGCGGCGCATCGGCCGCCGTCCACAGCTCGGCGGCCTGTACGGCGACGCGGGCTCGCCCACGGCCTCGAGGATTCTCGGGGCCGGCAAGCTGACGGGCCGGCTGGCGGGCGGGCTGTCGGTCGGCGTGCTCGAAGCGTTCACCCAACGCGCCGCGGGCCGGGCCGACACCACGATCGAGCCGCGGACGAACTACACGGTCGTGCGGCTGCAGCAGGACCTGCGCGGCGGCCAGAGCGGCGTCGGCGTGCTCTTCACCGGCGTCAATCGCGGGCTCGACGCGGCGTCGGCGCCGTTCCTGCGGCGGGAAGCGTACGCCGGCGCGGTGGACGCGCGGCATCGCTTCGCGCACGCGACCTACGAGGTCGGGGGGTCGATCGACGTGAGCCGGGTGGCCGGCTCGCCCCAGGCGATCGCCGCCACGCAGCGCAGCTCCGTGCACTACTATCAGCGTCCTGACGGCGGACTCCCCTACGATACCACGCGCACCGCCCTCACGGGGGACGCTGAGGAGCTCCGCTTCGGCAAGATCGCCGGCAAGTACACCAACTTCGAGACCAGCTACCTGCGCCGTTCGGCGGGGTTCGAGATCAACGACCTCGGGTTCCTGCAGCGGGCGGATCAGCAGAGCTGGAACAACTGGTTCGGTCTGCACTTCAATCACCCGACGCGCATCTACCAACGCGCCCAGTGGAACTTCAACTGGTGGCAGTACTGGTCGGCCCGGGGCCTCCCGCAGGAGCGCGCGGCGAACACGAACGCGCACATTCAGCTGGCCAACCGCTGGTGGGTGCATTTCGGCAGCACGATCGGCCAGCTGGGCACCACCTACTGCGACCGCTGCGCGCGCGGCGGGCCGGCGGTGCGGCAGGACCCGTACATCGCGCCGTGGTTCGGGTTCGGAGGGGACGACCGGCACGCGCTGGTGCCGAACGTGTTCTTCAACTACTCCCGCAGCGACGTGGGGCGCTCCACGTACTTCAACACCAACGGCTCGCTGACGCTGCACGCCTCGTCCCGGGTGCAACCGTCGCTCGGGTTCAGCTACAGCCACAACCGCAACGACACCCAGCCGTACGGCAAGTTCGGGACGTCCCCGATCCACTACACGTTCGCCCATCTCGAGCAGCGGCAGCTGTCCCTGACCGCCCGGCTCGACTACACGATCCGCACCACGTTGACGCTGCAGGTGTACGCGCAGCCGTTCGTGAGCAAGGGCACCTACAGCAACGTGCGCGAGCTCGCCGCTCCACGCGCCGCCGACTACGACGCCCGCTACACGCCGTATGCCGGCGCTACGCCCGGAGGCTTCAACTTCAAGCAATTCAACTCGAACATGGTGCTGCGGTGGGAGTACCGGCCGGGGTCCGCGCTGTTCGTGGTGTGGCAGCAGGGCCGGCAGCCCGACGTCCAGCCGGCGATGGGCACGCAAGGCTTTTGGAAGGACATCGGGGATCTGTTCGACGCCCATCCCAACAACACGTTCCTCGTCAAGGCGTCGTACTGGCTCAACTGGTGAGCCTTAGGTCTCGTCCAGGACCTCGCGCAGCTTCTTGGTCAGGACCGAGGGCGTGAACGGCTTCTTGATGAACGCGGTCCCCGTCTCGAACACGCCGTGCTGGGCGATGTCTTCGTCCGAGTAGCCCGACATGTAGAGCACCTTCAGGTCGGGATGGCGCTGGGTGAGCCGGCGCGTGAGCGTGCGGCCGTTCATCTCCGGCATCACCACATCGGTCATGAGCAGATCGATCGGGCCGTCGTGGCCCTCCGCCGCGGCGAGGGCTTCCTTGCCCCCGGCGGCGACGAGGACCCGATAGCCGGCCTGCTCCAGCGCCTTGCGGGCGAGGGCGCGTACCCGCTCGTCGTCCTCGACCACCAGCACGGTCTCCGCGCCCCGGGCCGGTGCCGCCGCCGTGGACGCGGCGCCCTGTTCCGCGACGTCCTCCACGCGGGGGAGGTAGATCCGGAACGTCGTGCCCGCCCCAGGCATGCTCTCGACCTCGATGTGGCCTCCGCTCTGCCGCACGATGCCGTACACCGTCGCCAGGCCCAGACCCGATCCCTTGCCGCGCGGCTTCGTCGTGAAGAACGGCTCGAACGCCCGCTCCACCGTCGCCGCGTCCATCCCGGTCCCCGTGTCGGTCACGCGCAGGACGACGTAGCGGCCCGGCGGCACGGGGACCGCGCCTGCGGCGACCGCCAGGTTACTGGTCGCGATGGTGAGGCGCCCGCCTTGCGGCATCGCGTCGCGCGCGTTCACCACGAGATTCACGAGCACCTGCTCGAGCTGGCCGGGGTCGGCGCACACCGAGTCGACGTCCGGGGCCGGCTCGGTCGTGAGCTCGATATTCTCGCCGATCAGCCGGCGCAGCATCTTGCCGACGTTCTTCACCAGGTGGTTCACGTCGAGGACCACGGGCTTCAAGGCCTGTCGCGAGCTGAAGGCGAGCAGCTGGCGGATGAGGTCCTGAGCGTGCGTCGCCGCTTCCCGGATGATCTCGAGCTCCTCGCGCTTGGCGGCGCCGGGGGGCGTATCCAGAAGCAGCAGCTCGGTTGAGCCGAGAACGGCCGTGAGCACGTTGTTGAAGTCGTGGGCCACGCCCCCGGCGAGCCGTCCCACGGCCTCGAGACGTTGCGAAGCGAGCAGCTGCTGCTCGAGCCGGCGGCGGTCGTGCCGCACCGCGGCCTCCTCG
>Ga0209375_1002912_pt1 | contig 12029 bp, 7 predicted proteins | sample GraSoiAngelo_131_FD_185888 | JGI IMG/M metagenome (GOLD analysis project Ga0209375, IMG submission 185888) | Grasslands soil microbial communities from the Angelo Coastal Reserve, California, USA - 14_0929_02_30cm (SPAdes) (version 2) | ecosystem: Environmental > Terrestrial > Soil > Grasslands ... | reverse complement strand
CCGCGGCCGTCGTGGGACCCACCGCCTCGAGCCGCCCCCGCACTAGCTCGCGCACCGCGTCCTCGCGCGTCCACGCCTTGGCGCGATCGCGCTCGGGCACGCTCAGCGCGGGCTCGCATCGAACACCCGGGAACACCGCCTCCAGCATCGGCAGCCGCTCGGCGGCGATCCAGAGTCGAGGCTCGCGCAGCAGTGTCGTCGCGCGCCCCGCCCGCGCCAGCTCATCGAACCATCCTTGCCATTCCGCATTCCGCGTTCCGCATTCCGCACTCGCCAGGGCACCGGTGACGAGTAACGCGTCGTGAAGCTCGTCGGCGGAACTGATGTCGGGCCAGGCCTCTTCGCGCACTCGATCGATCGCCGCCTGATCGAGCTTCCCGAGCTCCTCCGCAGTCTTGACGTCGAGCCCGCGCCGGGTGATCACCGCCTGAGTGCGGCGCTCTTCCAGCGGCGCGTCGTCGAGGAAGGCGTACGGCTTGGCGTTGATCACCTCGTGCGCGAGCGGGGACGGCTCCGTCGTGTCGCGCGCCACGAGCGTGAACTGCCCCGCCGCCATTCCTTCGAGCACGCCTTTCAGGCCCGGGAAGTCCATCGCCTCGAGCAGACAATCCGCGATGGTCTGTTGCACCAGCGGGTGATCGGGAATCTCGCGGTCCCCCACGAGGTTTTCGGGGCACGCGAGCTGGTCGGGGAACACGGCGGCGACCAAGTCCTCCGCATCCATGCGCTGGAGCGGCGTGGGAACCTTCTTCCCGCCGCGCGCGCGCAGCACGGCCAGCGCCCGGGTCGCGTTCCAGCGCCAGCGCGAGCCGAACATCGGCGCGTCGAGCATCGCCTGCACCAACAGATGTTCCGCGGTCTCGGGCTTCAGATACTGGAACACGTCCTCGAGGGGGAAGCTGTGCTGGGGTCCGAGCGACAGGAGGATCGCGTCCTCGGTGGCGGCGGCCTGGAGCTCGAAGTTGAAGCTGCGGCAGAACCGCTTGCGGAGGGCGAGTCCCCAGGCGCGGTTCACCCGACTCCCGAACGGCGCGTGCAGCACGAGCTGCATCCCGCCCGCCTCGTCGAAGAAGCGCTCCAGCACGAGGGTCTCCTGCGTCGGGATGACTCCCAGGATCTTCTTCGAGGCGGCGAGATACTCGATCATCTGACGGGCGGCGGGCTCGGGGACGCCGGTGATCTCGCCCGCAAGCCAGGTGGTGGCCTCGCCCGGATCCACCAGTCGGCCGTCGACGTCCCGGCGCAGCCGCGACACTTCCTGTGACAGCTCCGGCGTGCGACCCGGCGCCTCGCCCAGCCAGAAGGGGATCGATGGAGGCTGGCCTTGGGCGTCGACGACGCGCACCTGGCCCGACTCGATCTTCTGGATCAGATACGACCGGTTGCCCAGCTGGAAGATGTCGCCCGGCATGCTCTCGATGGCGAAATCTTCGTTGAGCGTTCCGACAAAGGTCTCGGTCGGCTCGAGGATCACGCGGTAGTCGCCGATGTCCGGTATGGCCCCGCCCGATGTGAGCGCGGCGAGCCGGGCGCCGCGCCGCGCGCGCAGCCGGCGATTCACGCCATCGTAATGGACGTACGCGCCACGCCGCCCTCGCCGCGTGGTGAATCCCTCGGCCAGCATCTGCACCACGGCGTCGAAATCCTTGCGCGACACGTCGCGGTACGGGTACGCCCCCCGCACCAGCTCAAACAGCGCATCCTCCTGCCACTCCTCGCACGCCACCGCCGCCACGATCTGCTGCGCCAGGATGTCGAGGGGATGCGTCGGGATGATCAGCCGGTCGAGCGTGCGCTCCCGGGCGGCCCGCACCAGCGCCGCACACTCGATCAGCTCGTCGCGCGACAGCGGGAAAAGCCGGCCTTTCGGCACGGCGGCCAGGTGATGTCCCGATCTCCCCACGCGCTGCAGCAGCGTCGCGATCGAGCGCGTCGAGCCGATCTGACACACCAGGTCCACGGCGCCGATGTCGATCCCCAGCTCGAGCGACGCGGTCGCGACCAGCGCCTTGAGCTTCCCCTCCTTGAGTCGCGTCTCAGCGTCGAGGCGCTTTTCCTTGGAAAGGCTGCCGTGGTGCGACGTCACCTGGTCCGCGCCCAGCCGCTCGGAGAGATGCAGCGTCAGCCGCTCCGCCAGCCGGCGCGTGTTGACGAAGACCAGCGTGGTGCGATGCTCGAGGATCAGCTGCACCAGGCGCTCGTAGATCTCCTCCCACACCTCGGCCGCCATGACCGCCTCGAGCGGCGAGGAGGGAATCTCGATCGCCAGATCGAGCGTGCGCGCGTGGCCGGAGTCGATGATGCAGGTGCCAGGTGTTGGGTGGCGGGTGCCAGACAGAAAGGCGGCGATGTCCTCGATCGGCTTCTGGGTAGCCGACAGGCCGATCCGCTGCAAACGCCGGCCGGCGAGGTGCTCGAGCCGTTCGAGCGACAGCGCCAGGTGGCTCCCCCGCTTGTCGCGCGCCACGGCGTGGATCTCGTCCACGATCACGGTGCGTACGCCGCGCAGCATCTCGCGGGCGCGCTCCGATGTGAGGATGAGATAGAGGGACTCGGGCGTGGTGACGAGAATATGCGGGGGCCGCCGCACCATCTCCTGGCGCTCCGCGCCCGGCGTGTCGCCGGTCCGCACCAGCGTGCGGATCTCCACATCCGGCAGGCACAACGCTTCGAGCGTACGGCGGATCTCGGCGAGCGGCTCCGCCAGATTCTTCTGGACGTCGTTGGAGAGCGCCTTGAGCGGCGAGACGTACACGACCTGCGTGCCGTTCGTGAGCGTGCCCTCGAGGCCCTGACGCAAGAGTGAGTCGATGGCGGCGAGGAAGGCCGCGAACGTCTTGCCCGAGCCCGTGGGGGCCGCGATCAGGGCGTTCCCGCCCGCCTGAATGAGCGGCCAGGCGCGCTGCTGCGGCTCGGTCGGCTCGCGGAAACGGGACTCGAACCAGCGCTCGACGGCAGGATGAAAACCGGGCAAAGACATACCCGAAATATGGCGAAGATTTACCGAAGCAGCGACAGGCCCCGTGTCGCCGCGATACGTTCGACCGTTTCCCCGATCTTGTTGTTGGGCGTCGAGGCGCCCGCCGTGACCCCCACCGTCAGCGGGCCCGCGGGGAGCCACCCGGTCACCAGGCGCTCCTCCTTGGCCCCCACCGGACGGAAGCGGATCGACCCTGCCTCTGGGTCGACGCAGCTCGCATCCTCGATGTGGTAGGTCGGCGCCTTATCGTGGCAGATGGCGGCGAGGTGCGTGGTGTTGCTCGAGTTGTATCCCCCGATCACGACCATCAGGTCGAGCGGGTCGGCGATGAGCTTCAGCACCGCATCCTGCCGGTCCTGGGTGGCCGAGCAGATCGTGTCGAAGGTACGGAAGTGCTCGGGCAGCGCCGTTTCGCCATAGCGCTTCGCCATGCTCTTCCGGAGCTCGGCCGCGATGGCGAGCGACTCCCCAGAGAGCATCGTGGTCTGATTCGCCACGCCGACGCGTACCAAGTCCTGTTCGGGATCGAAGCCAGGCGACATCGTGCCGGCGAAGCGCTGCAGGAACTGCTCCCCGCTCCCCGCTCCCTCGATGTACACGCACACTTCGCGCGCGTCCGCCATGTCGCGCACCACGAGATAGCGACCGGCCGGATACTTCGTGACCTGACTGGACGTCGCCTTCGTCTCCTCGTGGTAGTACTTGCCGTGGATCACGGCCGTGAATCCGTCCTTCGCGTACGAGTCCACGCGCTTCCAGACGTTGAGCACGGATCCGCACGTCGTGTCCACGAGCACGCACCCGACCGCGCGCAACCGCTCGAAATCCCTTACGGTAACCCCGAAGGCCGGAAGAATCACGACGTCCGCCGGCGTGACCCCGTTGAATTCAAAGTCACCGCCGTCCGGCCGGTGCAGGAATTCGACGCCCATACCCTGCAGTTTCTTGTTGACGTGCGGATTGTGGATGATCTCGCCTACCAGGAACACCCGGCGCTCGGGGAACTTGGTGCGGGTTTCGTAGGCGTATTCGACGGCGCGGTCCACGCCGTAGCAGAACCCAAACTCACGCGCGAGCCTGAACGTCAGCTCGCCGACCGCGAGAACGTACCCATGGGCGCGGATGCGATCCACCACCTGGCTGTGATAGTCGGCCGCGAGCGCGCCCTCGATGTCGCCCTTGAGCCCGAAGCCGCGGCGGAAGTAGGTCTGCTCCACGAGGTCAATCTAACCGAGCGCCCCGCCCGTCGCGTACGGCGGCCATCACGCGCTGCACCACGAGGACATCCTGGAACGGTGCCGGACCCACGCGGTGCGTCACGGCCGCGGCCGGCAGGAAACCGTGTCCGTCTCGAGCGGCACCGCGTCGAACGAGGCCTCGAGTCCGACGCGCCCGGCAGCGGTCACGTCAAGCCCCGTACCGCGCGCGACGACCGTGAGGACGCCATCTGCCTTCCGCACCTCCACCGCGCCGCTATCGAGCGGCAGGCCGTGCGGCACATCGCCCATCATGTAGCGAACGCCCACGGTCGCGCCGCGCGGCGACACCGTGTCGCCCCGCTGCAGAAGCGGCCACGCGCCACCCGCCTGCGAGTCCGCTCGACTCCCGCCCTCGCGTAGCCACACCACCACGCCGTTCCCCTCGCTCGACCCTTGCAGCAGCAGCGCGCCGTTCCCGGTACCCCCGTGACAGCGCCGAGCGCGCGCGGGGGCTTCGAATCGGATGGTGTCCTTGGGCGGTCGGATCACGCGCGCGTGCACTCGGCCCGCCTGCTCGGATGCGCTGCCACAGGCGGCGCCCAACAGAGCAAGCACGAAAGCGGCGATCCGGGGCGCGCTCAGGGAGTCTCTCGCGCGCCCGGTGGGACCGTGATGCCGAGGACCACGCGCGCGGCGGCGGGCGTCAGCGTGTGCGGAGCGAGCGCCTCGACCAGCCCTGAAGGCAGAGGGCGCGGTTTTAGCCCCTTCCGGTCGACGCATACCAGCACCATCCACCCCGCGGCACCGAGCCTCGACGGATCGTCGCGCAACACATCGAAGTTGAGTGTCATAGACTTGGTGCCGACGCGGCCGACGTACGTCGCGACACGCAGCCGGTCGTCCAGCCGAGCGGGGTAATAGAACTCGCTATGAACCGCCTTGCGCGGCAGAAAGATGTCGTAACGATCGAAGACCCGGGCGTAGGCGAGGCCGCACGCACGGAACAGCTCCGTCTCGGCGATCTCGAAGAAACGAACGTAGGACCCATAGAAAATGATGCCGGCGAAGTCCACGTCGGACCACCGGACATATTCTTCGATGATGTACGGCTTGGCGGGCATCGCTTCCCGAACGGTGGAGCCCGAGCGGGAAGCTAGGGGGCGTCAATCCTCGACGCCAGCACGACAGAGGGCGTTTTAGACGCGCGTCCCCGCGCCCGCGCCGCGGTGTCCGTTGGGCCGGAGCCCATAGGCACGCAACCGGCGCCACAAGGTGGTGCGGCTGATGCCAAGCCGTCGCGCGGTCTCGGCAAGCTTCCCGTGCGTCACCTCGAGGGTGTCGAGGATGGCCTGGCGCTCTCGCTCGGCCAGCGTCGGGCTGTCGCCGCCGTCCGGCAGGAACACGACTTCGCCGAGCTCGAGCGAGCCCTGCTTCAGGGTGCGGGCCCGGCCACCGAACGCAATGAGCCGCTCGCGCACGTTCTCGCCCCGATGCGACACCCCGTCCCCGAGGGCGTCCAGGGTACGCCGCCCCCGCTGGTTCGCGTACACCATCCGGCCGTAGGGGTCGAAGACGATCACGCCCTCGCTGAATGTCTCCATGACGGCCTGCCCTAGAGGGGCGAAGCTCAGTGGAGCTGGAAGACCAGGGTTCTTTTCTCTCGCAGCCATACGTCCTTGCTTAGCCCAATGGGCAGGTCAAAGTTCCAGATGGCACCACCATAAGCTAGACCCGCGGAGCGTCCGGAGGTCACGGCGCGCGGCCATGGGTTTCTAGCGACGCCGGCCCCGCCTCCCGCCCCGCGCCAAGCGCTGCCGTTCCCCCCGGGATAGACCGCTCAGCTGGCGGCGCAGGTCCTCCAACGAATCCGACCGCACGGCCTCGCGCTTGCCCCGGATGACCGTAAAGCGGACCGGTCGGTCGAGCGGGGGCAGATCCCGCGGTTGCAAGCGTCGCGCCTGGCCCTCTTTGAGGCGCAGCCGCACGACGCCGACCCCCTGCTCCACCTCGTAATCCACCGGCACGCGATCACCGTAGAGGTGGACGGACGCCGGGAGTGCCTCCAGGGCACTGCGCTCCGACTCGGGCACTATCTCGTCTACGTCGAGGACCAGCCGCGCGTTGATGAACTCATCCCACGAGCCGATCCGGGCGAGCTGGGCCGCCAGTCGGGCACTCACGCGCTCCGTGGCCGCCTCGGTCAGTCGTCCCCCCGAGCGGCGCCAGTAGAAGCCGAGCCGCTCGAGCGCGCGCCGCACGCGTGCCTGGTCGGGATGCGGCGTATGACCGGCGAGGACGGCCTCGACCAGCGCCGCCCGCGCGGCGTCCGCGAGCTCCTGGGGAAACGGGCTCGGGAGCGGCTCGACGTCGCGCTCGAGCAGGAAGCCGAAATAGCTCACCGTCTGGACCCGCATCAGGCCCTCGTGCCGGCGTTGCCGCTCGAACACGACCGTAGGCGCGCCGCGCCGCGCGTAGCGGCGGATCGCGCGCTCGGGCAGCTGCGTTCCCTCGATGCTGGCGCGCGGCACGCCGAAGCGGTCCGCGAAGTAGCGCAGCGTGCCGGCGACGGCACCCCAGCTCGAGCACACCGATCCGCGGCTCACCCGGGCCTCGCGGCCGTCCGCCGTTTCCTCGTCGATGACCAGGTCGAACGGCTGGATCTTGGCCACGAGGTCCGCGAACGCCGCCAGGTTCTTCTCGCCCGCGTGGGGCAGCCGCTCGGGCAGTGGCAGCTCGAGCTGGCGGTACACCGAGGCCATCCCCAGCGCCACGTCCTCGATCGCCTTGACGAGCACGCCGCGGCCTTCGGCCCAATCATCGACGCCTTCGCGGAACAGGTGGCGTGACAGACCGTACACCTCCCCCAGATAGCCGTGCTTGTTGACCGCCTCGGCGTAGACGTTGTACGCCGTGAGATGATCACTTCCGGTCACGATCAGACCCCGGAGGTCCCGCTCCTCGCGCGTCATGCGGTGCAGCGACTCCCCACTCGCTGCGACGGCCACCATCGGCACGAGATCGGGATCGGCGTGGTACAGCAACTCGCCCCAGGGACGCTCGACCGGCATCGCTTCCACATCTCGGCCATAGCGGGTCAGCCGCCCGCGCTCGATCAGGCCGCGCTCGGTGAGCAGCTCGACGGCGTCGCGGTACGCCTTGCGGTCGAGCGGCACCGGTAAATCGAGCTCGCCCGCATCGACGCCAAGCGCCGCGCACGTGATCGCCACGCGCTCCGCGTCTCCGGCGAGCTGGAACTCCGGTGGCGTCGGCTTGAGCTGGTCGAACACGAGCTCGCGGTCGCTCAGGATGTAGACCTCGCCGCCTTCCACGCGCCCGTGCACCCGCCCCGCCATCTGGAGGATCTCGTTCGCGCCGAGGTAGAGCCGGGTCAGGACGTTCCGACCTCGCTCGACGACATTGGCGTAGCGCGCGTCGTAGATCACCACGGTGTCGAGGCCGCGGATGTTGAGGGCGGACTGGCCCGCCGCCGTCATCGCCAGCAGAAACGGCCGGCGCACCTGCCCGTCGAGGAACGGCCGGATGACCCTGATAGGCTCACCCCCGTGGTAGAACGCCGTGGGCACTCCCTCCCAGCGGTCGCCGAGCTCCTTCGCGATCTGCTCGACTTCGGCCCGGGTGGGCACGAACACCGCCACGCCACGCCGCTCACGCAGGACGCCCTTCATGAAGCGATCGTTCAGGAACTCGAGCGGCTGCTGCGGCAGGATGCGCACATCGGCCGCGCGCGCGGGATCGAACGCTCGGGTCTCGAGTACCTCGACCGACTCGAGGTAGCGGGCATAGAAGGCCGGATCTACAGTGGCGGAGAGCCAGATGAAGCGGCAACCGGCTCGCTTGCCGAGGGCCAGGCACAGCTCGAGCTCCGCAGACGTCTGGTGGATCTCGTCCACCACCAGGGTGTCCCGCGCGGTAATGAGGCCGTCCTCGAACCAGCGACGCGCGATCCCGGTCGTGACGATCACGACGTTCCAGGTCGGCGTTTCGGGCGTGGCTTCGCGCTCGCGGTTCACAACCCCGACCTTGAGCGGGGCCTGCAGGATGGTCGTCGCCATCGATCGGATCGCGAGCGTCTTACCGGTGCCCGTCCCCGCGACGATGCCGAACCCCCGCCCGGACGCCGCGAGGCGCCGGATGTCGTCGCCGTGCTCTCGGGCAAGCAGGGTGTCGATATCGAGGCTCATCGCCAGCTCGATGGTTTCGCAAGCGGCGCGCGTCGGGGCGATCACCACGACCCGCCCGGTGGCGGGTTCCGCGGCGAGGAAGGCGTCGGGATCAGGGGGGAGGAAATGGTCGCGGGAAATTCGCACGGTCGCAATATAGATTAGCGGAGGAGGAGAGATGGTCTATCGACCGCTAACGTACTTGCTGGTCATCCTCTCGCTTGCGGTCGCACCGCTCGTCGCACTGGCGCAGCGGCTCGAACGCACTTCCGAGAAACCCACGCGGGAGCAAATCGAAGCCCGGCTCCGGTATCGGACCGGCCGGGTCACCCTACGCAGCGGTCTCGCGACCCTCGACCTGCCCGCGGACTTCCGATACCTCGACGCCCAGGAGACAGAAGTCGTGCTGCGCGCGTGGGGCAACCCGGCCGGCCACGAGACCCTCGGGATGCTCGTGCCCGCCGGCGTCCGCGTGCTGGCGCCCGAGGGCTGGGGCGTCATCATCACCTTCAGCGAGGACGGTTACGTCAAGGACGACGACGCAGCCAAGATCGACTACCGCAAGCTCCTCACGACCATGCAGCAAGCGACGCGCGACGCGAATCCCGAGCGCGCGAAGGCCGGGTACGCGACCGTCGAGCTCGTCGGATGGGCCGAGCCCCCGCACTACGACAGTCTGGCCCACAAGCTGTACTGGGCGAAGGATCTCAAGTTCACGGACGATTCGGCGCACACGCTCAACTACAGCGTCCGCGTCCTGGGCAGGCGCGGCGTCCTGGTGCTCAACGCCGTCTCATCGATGGACCAGCTCGAGCCTGTCCGGCGGGACATGGCGAAGGTGATCGACTTTGTCGAGTTCAGCGGGGGGCATCGCTACACCGACTTCATTCCCGGCACGGACAAGGTGGCGGAGTATGGCATTGCAGCCCTGATCGCGGGTGGTCTCGCGGCGAAGGCAGGGCTGTTCAAGGTGTTGCTCGGTGCGCTCATCGCTCTGAAGAAGGCCATCGCGTTGGGACTGGTCGCGGCCGCGGCGTTCCTCCGCAAGCTGTTCCGCCGCAAGCCCGCCGACGCCGCGGCGAAGCTCTGATCATCTCAATTAGGACCGGTCCGGGCGAGGCTTCATCGCGACGGTGGGGGGGCGATCGCCCGGATCAGTCGTACGACTTCTCCGGGCTCGGCGTGGCGTCCCAGCGCCTTTTTCGAGAAGATGCGGCGACCGTCGACCTCCACTTCAAACACACCGCCCGACGATTGGATCAACTTCACGTCGGCGTGGGGGTAGGTCTTGCGGATTTCGGCCGCCAGACCGGCGGCTCGCGGCTCGTAGTTTCAGACGACGCAGTATTCGATCGTGACGCGCATGCGTAAACGATAGTCGCGCTTGACAGGCCACGCCAAGGGGCCGACTTTGCTCCGAGCTTGCCCATGAGTGCCCTCTCCCGCCTCAAAGCGTCGCCGGGCCTCCTGGTACGGGGGCTCGTCGCGCTCGGTGCCGTGGCGGCCATTGCCGCAGGCCTGGCGGCGTTTGCATCTCGACGTGTGCCGCTCGGCGCGGATGAGGCGAGAGAAATCGTGATGCTTGTCGTGGTCGGCGCGCTGACCCGCCGCTATGGCATCGCTCTCCCGGGCAACGGCTTCGCCTCCTACATCCTCGGCGTCACGGCGTATGCGATCCTCGATCGTGGCTGGCCGTTCGGCGTCGTGGTCGCGCCACTGGCGATGGTCGCTGGCGACCTCGCGTTGCGCCGCCTGCCGGTGACGGCGGCGCTCGACAACGCGGCGCACCTCACCACGGGCGCAGCCCTCGCGGGGCTCGCCTATGAGCGGCTCGGCGGAGCTACGGGCGCCCAGGCGCTCGCCGCGGGCAATCTCGTGCCCCTCGTTGCATTCCTCGCTCTCCTTCCCTGCGTCGTGAACGGCACCTTCTACATCGAACTGGCGCTGGGACGTACACTCGCCTGGGTGGACGCCGCCCTCACCGCGCGGTGGGAGGCCGTCGTATACGCCTGCTCCGCGGGCCTCGCCCTCGGGTGCCTCGGGCTCGCGCACGCGAGCCTCGACATGATCGGGTTCCTCGTGATCGGCGCCGTGCTGGTGAGCGCCGCGGTCGCGAGCCTGTCGGTCATCCGGCGCGGCGTCCATGCCGACGAGCTCGCGCTCATTCAAAGCTTGTCACAGGCGATCGCACGGGACATCAGCCTGGCGAAGAGCTTCCCACGAATTCAGGAGCTCGCCCGACGATTGGTTCCGTGGGAGCACATGGGCTTCGCGCGCTACGACGCAGGGAAGAACGAAATGGAGCTCGTCGCGGACACGGCGATTAGTGATCGCCGGGGGAGCCTGTTCCGCTTCGACGCGAATGCCGGGCTCTCCGGCGAGGCCGTTCGGCTGCGGCGGCCGGTTGTCGCCCGCGCGCTCTCCCCCGAGCAGGTGGTCGTGCCTGAGCGGGAAACACCTGGCTCGGAATTGCTGCTCCCGCTGTACCACGCCGGACAGCTGGTGGGCCTGTGGAGCGTGCGGCACTCGGATCCCGCCATGTACCACGACGCCGACGCCGACATGCTGGCTTTGGTGGCGCCGCAGCTCGCGCTGATGCTCGCGATCGAGGGCTCGGTTCAGCCGGTCGTCGGCGCGTCGGATCGCACCAGCGCCTACCTCCAGATACTGACCGCTACGGCCGAGCAGATCCACGCCTCGAGCCAGGAAGTGGCGGCCGCCGCGCGTCGCGCCAGCCAGGGGGCTGCCCAAGCCGCGAGCCTCGTGAGCGCGCTGTCCCGCGACTCGGAGCAGTTGGCCCAGCACGCCGGCGAGGTAGCCGCCGCCGGGGCCGAGACCCGCGACTCGGGCGCGCAGATGGAACAGACCACCGAGAAGGTCCGCCTCGCGACCGAGACCGCCGTCCATCGCCTCACCGATCTCGGCGTGACCACCGAAGAAAGTGCCCGCGAGGTGCGGCGCCTGCGCGACGTGGCGGAGCAGGTCGAGAAGTTCTCGGAAACGATCGGCTTCATTGCGAACCAGACGAACCTGCTCGCGCTCAACGCCACGATCGAAGCAGCGCGCGCCGGCGTGCACGGCCGCGGTTTCGCGGTCGTCGCAGACGAGGTCCACAAGCTCGCCGAGGCGAGCGGTCGCGAGGCCCGCAACGTCGGCAAGTCCGCCCAGGAGACCCGCCGGGCGCTCGACCGAGCCGCGCATTTGCTGGAGCGCGTCCGAACCGACCTCGGCGACGTCGTGCGCGGCTCAACCGACTGGGTACACGACCTCACCCGAATCGCGGAGGCGGCGGGCGGCACGGCACGCGCGGGTAAGCGGGTGGCGGATCTGGCGCGCGGCATCAGCGAGCGAGCAGGCAGGATCAGCCAGTCGCTCGAGCAAGCCAAGGGGAGCGCCCACTCCTCCAGTCAGGAAGCCGAAGCAGTCGCCGCCGCCGCGGAGCAGCTGCACGCCATCGAGGGTCTGGCGGACGGCGCCACCGAGCTGGCGGCGCTCGCCGACAGCCTCGCCAGGGCCGTCCGGTTCGTGCGCGGCGAGAACGGGCGCCAGTAGCCACGTGACCCACGTCACCAGCGCCGGCCGCCGGGGTTTCTAACCGGCCCTCGAGTTATTACCGTAGGGCCAGCCCTAGAGGAGACGCCGGTCCGTGCGAACACTCGCCGTCCTGGG
>Ga0209375_1002904_pt1 | contig 12063 bp, 10 predicted proteins | sample GraSoiAngelo_131_FD_185888 | JGI IMG/M metagenome (GOLD analysis project Ga0209375, IMG submission 185888) | Grasslands soil microbial communities from the Angelo Coastal Reserve, California, USA - 14_0929_02_30cm (SPAdes) (version 2) | ecosystem: Environmental > Terrestrial > Soil > Grasslands ... | reverse complement strand
ATTGTTAACCGCACGTTCGATCGGTTCCGGGATTGGTATGGCGCACATCTCGATCGCACGCTCGCCGCGCGGCCGGCTGTCTATGTCGTGTGGGCCGGCATCTCGGCCCTCGCCGTTATCATGGCTCTACTGATACCAACATTCGCGTCGAAAGAATTGGCGCCGACCGAGGATCAAGGCGTCATTTTTGGTATCGTCACGGCGCCAGCCAATGCGACGATCGACGACACAATTCGTTATGCGGATGCCGCGGGGAAAGTCTTCCAGGATATTCCGGACACGCGGTTCACATTTCAAATTACGAATCCCGACCAAGGGTTCGGCGGAATGGTGTTAAAACCATGGGGCACGCGCAAAACGCCGACAAAAAATTATCTACCGATGGTGCAACAGCAGCTGGGCGCTATTCCGGGAATTCAGATGTTCCCAGTCATGCCGTCGGCTCTTCCGGGCAGCGACAGCTTTCCCGTGAGTTTCGTGATCACTTCCACAGCCGACCCGGAACGGATCCTTGAATTCGCGCAACAGCTTCAAATGAAGGCGATGCAGGCTGGCGTTTTTCGGTTTGCAGATATCGACACCAAAATTGACCAGCCCCAATCCGAGATTGTTTTCGATCACGACAAAGTCGCGTCCCTTGGTCTCGATATGCAGCAGGTTGGTACTGACATGTCGGCCGCGATCGGCGGCAATTTTGTTAATCGCTTCAATATTGCCGGCCGTAGTTACAAGGTCATTCCGCAGGTCAAACGCGTCGATCGTTTGAATCCGGAACAGCTTGAAAACATTTACGTTACCGGTCCGAACAATCAGCTTGTGCCGCTGAGCACGGTGGCATCAATGCGACCCAAAACGGTCGCGCGTTCGCTCAATCGCATGCAACAGCTGAATGCCGTAACCATCAGCGGGGTTCCGACACGGTCACTCGATGCTGCTCTAAAATTTCTCGAAGACGAAGCGCGCAAGATTTTACCAAAAGGGTATGTGCTTGATTATACCGGAGAATCGCGCCAGTTGCGCACCGAGGGAGACAAGTTCACAGCAGTCTTCGCCCTGGCGATCATCCTGATCTTTCTCGTCCTCGCCGCGCAATTCAACAGCTTCCGCGATCCGTTCATTATTCTGCTTGGCTCCGTTCCGCTCGCCATGTTCGGCGCGCTTCTTTTCACTTTTCTGAAGATGCCGTTCGGAAAATTCTTTACTGACGGCTGGACGACGACGCTGAACATTTATTCGCAAGTTGGTCTGGTCACACTGGTCGGGCTGGTTTCGAAAAACGGAATTCTGATCGTTCAATTCGCCAACCAACTGCAGCGGCAGGGTTTGGCCAAACTCGCGGCCGTCGCGCAAGCGGCGCGCATTCGTTTGCGTCCCATCATGATGACAAGCGTCGCGACGGTTGCCGGCCACTTTCCGCTGACGCTGGTGAGCGGCGCGGGCGCGGCAGCGCGAAATTCCATCGGTCTTGTCCTCGTCGGCGGGATGACAATTGGAACCATCTTCACCCTCTTCATCGTTCCGTCGCTCTACATGCTGATCGCGAAAGAACATCACGAAAAATCCTTGGCAGAAGCTGAAGAGGAATCTGTCGCAGAAGATGTAGATCTCACGCCCGAGTACGCGCCTGCGCTCGCGCCAGATGGGAACGGCTGGAAGCAAGCCTGAACGGACGGTGTAGAGGCAGCTGTGTCAGCCGCTTGGAACATTTCGACCTGACCAAGAAACAAAAAGCCCCGGTGAGTTTCCCCACCGAGGCTTTTGCTTTCTTGCTTTAGCCGATCTATTTGCCGCCAGTCGCCCCGCGCGTGGTAAACATGCGGGGCACGCTATTTCAGCCTTTAGGCGGCTCGCTGTTGGCGAGAGGGTTGTGGTACAGCGCTAAACTCAAGAACATCCTCGGAGATTTTGGTAATCGCCCAGGGTTCTGGAGTAGTCTGCATGAGCACATTGGCTTCCACAATCTTGCGACCGACTGGCCGCAATGATTTAATGGAGAAGCCTTCCGCTGCCGTCACAATGTAGCCTTGGCCACCTTGCTGGCAAAAGAATGTGCCGCTCTCTCCGCGCAACGCCTCTGCCAAGTCCGGATGTTGAATTGTCCCATTTAGTGGTAGTTTCGTTTGCATGTGTAAAGCGTCGCGCAATACTGGATAATCGCCAGGTAACTTAAGTTGCCTTTTTAATCTCCCGATTATTGAACGTGGCGGGAATGAGCGCAGCCTTCGGCTGGGGCGAAAGAACGGTGGCTGCGCGAGGATGAGGCGCAGGGACAGGCAAATGAGGCGGACCTCTAGGGTTGGCATGAAGCGCGAGGCGGTGATCGATCCGTCACTGGAAAAGACTTTGCTCAGTCTGCACGCCGCCATGAATCTTGGTTCCTTCTGGAAAGCCGTCCAGCAGTTGCTCGCCGCCGCGATCCCACATCGCTTGATAGGCCTCATGCTTCAACCCAATCCAATTTTGCCGCTGATCGCGAGATGGACCCTGCCCATGGCTGATGGCTTCTTCGCCGCTGATCCGCTCAAAAGTTATGTCGCAGGGCGACCGCGTGAAAAGTTTGTGCGGATTTGCGACGTCTTCTCGAATCGAAGCAGCTTGATGAGATCGGCCTTGTACCGCCGTTACATGGCGCCTCAACGCTGCCGACACGGCGTGGTCCTGTTTTTTTGGAGGAGCCAGCGCCTCATTTGTGTGATTGCAATCCTGCGCACTGCGACGCAGGGCGATCTATCCCCGGCGGAGATGAAGTTGCTCCAGCATCTTTACCCACAGTTTCTGACCGCGCTTGATCGGCTCCGGTCGCTCGAGCGCGAGCATCTGGCGCGGATGGCGTTTGAGGAATTTTTGAGCCGCCTGCCTTTGCCGACGATGCTGTTGCGCTGGAACTTAAAGTTAATTTATCAAAACCGGGCCGCGCGTGACTTCTGTGCGATATGGGAAAAAGGGCCGGAGGAGGCGCAACTGATGAAAGCGACCTCACCGGTCCCGGCCGAGATTTTGGATCGCTGCCGTCTGCTCAAGCAACAATGGACACATGCGCAACACCCTATTGCAGAGCAAACAGACTTCAAAGAAGAACGTGTGCATCATCCGCGATCCCCGCATTTGCGCGCGACGCTGCATCTGAAACAGCTCAGTTCAATCGGCGTGGCGCGACCGCATTTCCTTATCGAGTGCGAAGATTTGCGCCGTCAGGTCGCTCCGCACGCGGGGTCGGCGAGCTCGCATTTGCCGCATTTGGCTCAACTTACGAGCCGCGAACAGGAAGTTGCCCGGCTTGTCTGCGAAGGGCGGAGTAATCAGGAGATTGCTGATGACGCCTGCTTGACTTTGCCGACGGTGAAAAAGCATCTTCATGCAATCTTCCGCAAGCTCGAAGTCCCAAGCCGCAGCCGACTGATTACGCTGATGCGATAAAGCATCGTGTCTCGCGTTCCATCCGGTGCGCGACAATCGCGTGTGCCCGCGCACAGATTCGGGTTCGCCGTCACATGCAGGGCGCAAGGATTGTCAGCGTGGTGGCTTTTCGATTTCCTTTCGTTCGATGCGCACAGCGTACTTGTCTGGTTCGAGCTGTGCTCCGAATTCACTGGCATAAACCTGAGTAAACTCAGCGCCGAAGAGCAAAATCTGCGACGAATAATAAGCCCAGAGGAGCAGCGTGACTAGCGAACTGGCCGCGCCATAAGCTGACGCAGCCGTACCGCTACCAAGATATAAGCCGAGCCCCCACTTGCCGATCACAAAGAAAACGGCCGTCATGATCGCGCCCACCCAGACATCCCGCCATCGCGTCTTCACGTCCGGCAGAATCTTGAAGATCATGCCGAAAAGTGCGACGACCACCGCGAAATCAAAGATTAAGTAAACGCTGACAGCAATAGCCAGGCCGCCGGGCAATGCTGCTTGAATATAATGGCTAAACGCTTTCAGCAGCGCTTCGATCACGAGCGAAACAAGTAGTAAGAAACAAACGCCGGCGACCATCGCAAAAGATAAAAAGCGAGCCCGCAAGAATCTCCAGATGCCTAAGCCAGGTTTGGCTTTTACGCCCCAGATCGTGTTTAACGCATCCTGCAACTGACCGAACACTCCGGTTGCGCCGAATAAGGCGAGAGCAATCCCGATGACCGTGGCGAGCGTACTTTTCCCAGGAGTCGAAGCTATTCGTGCAATGTCCTGCACCACTTGGATCGCACTTTTATCGAGAAAATAGCTCATTTGCTCGGTGAATTTCGTCCATGCACCAGCGGGATCATGCCGGAAAATCACACCGATAATTGCGAGCAAAATCAGGACGAGTGGCGCGAGCGAGAGGACGGTGTAATACGCCAGCGCCGCGCCCAACTGTGGCACTTTATCATCCAGCCATTTCTCCGCTGTCAGCTTCAACAGTTCCAAGGCGGTGCCGAAGATTGACTTACGCGCCGAATTGTTGCTCATATGCGCGTCCCTCCACTATAGGAATCGCTTCGGATGCGAAGCCAAGATGGACAATGTTTCAGCCGTTCAAATCGGCGTTGGCCGATCCGCAATCTGACATCTGGATTTTTCCTTCACCCTTCTTACTTTTGCCTGTCTTGCCGTAGCCGTAGTTGCCCGCCAGGTGACACAAATCTTCGGCCTCGCGAGGACAAGATCAACGTGAGCGAGCCTGCAGATTCTTTGACGTGAAGTGTCGATGACCAGCCAAGCGCCGACTGTCGATCCGCTTGTCACACCGGAACTGATGGCAACAACACAGCCTTTCACCTGCCAGGTGAGATGGCGCGATATGTGAGCATCGACGGCAGGCGCGTCGAATTCATTTTATTCGATAGCGAGAAATAACGAAGATCGCGCTGGTTTGGCTAGAAAATCCGGAGAACGAGACAAGATAAGCGCTGGTTTCCCACCTGAGGGAAGCTTCGCACCTTGATAAGTCGGGCCAAGACTGTTTTGTGAAAAAAAGAGCCGCACGATGAATTTCACCGTGCGGCTCACGGAATGCATTGTCGGTCTTATGTTAGACCAAGGGTCGAGACCGTTGTTTGATCGATTGCCGCGGTAACGGCCAATCCGTGATCGGCCTGAAAGGCGGCAATTGAATGTCGCGTCATCGGTCCGAGCACGCCATCGATTGGTCCGGCGTAATAACCGTCCCGTTGCAATTGCAGTTGCACGTTCACCACCACCTGATCCGGCGTTAGACCGTTGTAGCCGTAGATCGGACCGTCATATGGATAATACGCTCCGGGGAAATAGCCCCACGCCGGAAACCAAAAACCGGCGTCAAAGAAGAAAGCGTTGTTATTGATTATGACGACCTGGAAGTGCCGTCTCCACCAGTCACGGTTATGAAATTCGTGACGATGCAGGCTCACCGCCTGGGAAAAACTTATGCGATTCCGCAGGTTAGCGTTCTGATTGACGGTCACGTTTCGCTCACGCTCATTAAGAGCGCGAACGCGATTCGTCGGCATATTGTTCCTGTTAACAGTCGCGCGCGTACTCGTTTGCGGCGTCACGGAACTGCGCTGATGAAAGCGCGTGCCAGCCACGTTCCCGCGCGATCGCGCGCTGCTCACCGCCGCGCGTGTATTTGCCGGTGTCGTCGCGTGCACATTCGATGTGTGCCGCGCCTTCGCTTTTACGCGGGCATTCGCACCGCCCTTGACTTCTTCGCCCTGCGCCGTCAGCGCCAAAGCGAGACTGCCAATGCATATTGAATATAGAATCCCTTTCATATTTGCGATTCCTCTCCTTTCAAGGTTAGACATGGCCCTCCATGCCCTCTGTTTAATCCCTTTAACCAATTAAACGCCCGTTGACATAAGGGGGTTGCGCATTATTCCAATCAATTTTGGCCCCGTTGCCTACTGCTTCGAGAGCACTAGGTTACGCGTGAATAGTAGAAAATCATCGCCGATCACCTCAGCAACGCTGGTTGGACATGGGGCTGTTCATCTCACATTGATTCGATTGCTCGCGCACTTTTCTCTACAGACGCGCAAAAAACATTGAGTGAGATCCCGTGCTTCCTCTGCCACAAAGCGACGAACCAGTCCCTGATTGTATAACGACTTGTGATGCTGCTTGCTATAATCGATCAAGCCTGGCAGCTGAATCCTGAGCGTCAATATTTCGGCCGGTCCCATCCGCTTGGTGGTAGTTCCCGATGCGCAATAGGCATACCCGCCCCAGTACGTCACCTCTCCGGCATTCCGAATCGTCAATATAACAACCCAGCCGTCTTTCGTCTTTTTACAAGATATCGCTTTGCAAGACTGCTGCGGATCCAGATTCTGGTTCACGTGGTGTGAAACCACAGCTTCAGTTTTTTTGGCCCAGTTTTCATCGTGCTGCATGACGGTACCGTCATCCGAAACGCCCACCGCGAGAAATGTTGTAGGTTGATCAAGTTTATTGGCGAACGCGCTGATTTTGTCGCCATGATCCTGTGCCCATTTTCCCTTTAGCTCGAGATTAAGATGGAGATACTCTCGGCTGTTGCCCGTTTCGATTACAGCAACCACATCGTCACTCGTCTTTAGTATCGGTAAACTCCCCATTTCCTTACTACGTCTACCGTAAAAGAACTGGGGACCGTACGAGGTGCAAGCTTAATCTTTAGCTCCAGGGGCTCTGCACTGGATACAGGCACAAGAACCCCTTTTTGACATTGCCCAAAGAAGGTGTAGCCAAAAAATCTAGGTGGGAACAGTTCTTAAGTTAAAAACCTCGTTTGCATCATGCATCATGCAAATGTGCCTCTAACGCGAGTAACTTACAGGATTGTGCGTCCGCATACGACGATGGCGCGGCAAACTTCCGCCCCGCGAGGAGAAGCAATTGAACCAATTCGTCGGTCGTCGTCTCTTTGAGCGACGCTCTACAAATGACGGCTTTCGTCTTGTTCTCTGGCAGCACGAGTCCTACCCATGGCTGCGGTGCGAATCGGGAGAAAACCACCAGTGGCTTGCACCAACCGTGAAACTCCGCATAGCGACCTTTGTTGCCAGCTCCCGACGCATGGAGAAAACCGCCAAAAATCCACGGCCCGTACGTTGGTGACGATTGTGTGCGAATCGCAGCGACGGTGCGACGAAGAAGCTCGACTACATCTTCTGCCACCTCCAGAATCGGCGATACATAGCGATGCTCGGCTTTGTTTCGCTTCTCAATCGCGCGCTCCAGCACGCGAGAGGTTAGCTCGTCGATCACGCCGCGCGTGATCAGGAATCTCACCTTCTGCTTTGTAGTCCGCGGCGCATTCTTGCAGCGCGTTGCAAGGTCTCGCTCAAGATACCAGTCCACGAGGCAAGCCAGACCACGGCGAGCATGTAGAACCGCATCCACGCAATAATGCTTCTTGTCCTCCTCGGATCCAGACTGCATCGCGTTGTTGACCTCCTGAAGCGCGCAGTTTAGAAGCCTGTCAGGGCCATCACCCGGTGGATCAACGAGGACACCTTGTCCAGATCGTCCTTCCAAGGTCTCCAACCCATCGAGAATGATCGCGGGCGTCGCGGGTTCGATTTTGACCACTGGATGTAAACGTTCGGATGGCATATACCGGTCACCCTTACCGACAACGAGACATATACAGCATGTTACAAACTATTTCGGCCACCCCTTATTCACGCGGGGTAAATGGCCGCACGTGCATTGGGGTGAGTTTGAGAAATAGCTGTGTTAATTATCCCCGGCGGGAATCGAACCCACATTTAAGGTTTAGGAAACCTCCGTTCTGTCCGTTGAACTACGGGGACGCTTCAGAAAGTCAGAAGGAAGAAGTTAGAAGGATGAAAGGCAAAAATCCAGAGATCAGATTTTCGATTGTCGATTTCAGTGTAGCAGATTTTCCGCGCAAACTAGTGCGGGAATCGCGACACAAAATTTCCTGTTCAAGCCTGGGTCAGAAAGTCTAACTCTTTCAGGATGGCGGAAGATCAAATGCAACCTGAGAAGAGGGTGCGCGGATCGCGTCGGTTTCGTTATTTGATCGACATCATTGTGCTGGTGATCGCCAGCATCGTTTTGCCGATCGGTTTCGGCGCTGTTTACACCCCGCAAAGCCTGCAATCTCAATTTGTGTTCGCGGCAGTTGCCCAATTTGCCGCTGTCGCAGTCGCATGGCTATTGGTTCGCCTGCGCGGGGAAAGGCTCGCAGACATCGGGCTGAAACGACCCGAGAACTGGTGGCGGACGGTGATGATCAGCCTTTTCGCCGCCGCTCTTGTTTTCGCGGCGATGTATTTTTCCGAAAAAGCAGGATTCCGCCGCGATCTGAGCCGGTTCAAGGCGGTCCAGGGGAATCTCGAACTGACTGTGTATGGCGTTTTCTATGCGCTAATCGGAGCCGGCTTTTACGAGGAATTCATGTTTCGAGGATTTCTCTTTCAAGGGCTGGCCATGCTTTTTGACGCGAGTCGCGGCGCGTGGATCGCTGCCTGCGTCGTCCAGGGCGCGCTTTTCGGAGCAGGGCATTCCTACCAAAATCCTCTTGGCATGTTGATCACCGGCACGCTCGGGATCTTAATTGGCTTCCTAGTCCTCGCTTCCGGCCGCAATCTTTGGCCGGCGATCATCGGCCATGGCGTTTACGATGCAAGCCGATTCGTACTATTTTATTTCCAAGGTCCGCCACTTGGCTGGGCGGCATTTTGATCCATCCTATTCGCTTTGCTAGCTCATGACAAGTTTTTAGATTTTCGATTGCCGATTTAAGGCAAAGGCAGTAGCAGCCGATTCTCAGCGGACGTTGATCAGCGGCCGTGGAGGCGTGGATCGAACGCGAAATCGATCGGCCGGTGAATGCGGATGCGTCGAAAATTTGGGTGTTCGGGATTTAACAGGAAATTTGTGTCGGCGGGACTGATGGCACTCGGCAGAGCCAATACGGCCGAACGCCGCTCTTGAACCCAGCGGTCGCCAATTTCCTTCGTTTCTGCCGGTGGCGGCGTAACGCGCCAGTTCGCAGGCAATTTCTTTACCGGAAAAATTTCCGCGAGATTGTCCGACCATTCCAAACGAAATGCTTTGTATTTTTCATTGGGAGAAAACGGTTTGTTATGAGTGAAAACTTCCAACGCAGCGGTCGATTGATGTTCGCTGACGTATATGACCCGGACATTTCGGGAGTTCCAGCGTCCGCCGTAGCGCCACGCTCCTTCTCCAGAGAAAGCGGCAGCCGCTTCGCTTTCCAGAACAATACGCCAAGCCGAAGCCATCGGGTCTTAGGAATAGACCCCGTACTTCATTCGACCCAACAAGTTCTCAACTTCGCGCGCGCCGATCTCTGTTTCCGCATAGTCCAAAGGAACGGCGCCGCCGAGACCGTATTGCGGATGTTTCAGCCAGGCCCGCCCCTTATCAATGTCGCCGAAAAGGTCTGCGGCTTGGCGAAGCAGTCGCGAAAAACGCAGCACTTTGTCCGATTCATCCGGCGACAACCGCCCGGCCGCTCTGCGCCGCTGCAAAGTGGATCGCGAGATGGAAAGCTTTGCTGCGAGCTGCTCAAAGGGCATGTCGATGCTGCCCTGCAAAACTTTCAGATCGGAGAAGGGTAATCCCTTCTGAATCTGTCGGATCAGTTCGGTGGCATGCTTTGCTTTCGCGCTAGCCGTTTTCTTCTCGAGCGTCGCCGTTTTCATAAAATGAGTGTCTGATTCAATTGATACAATCTAATGAATCAATTGAGCGAAGTCAATGAAAACTTTCGTTCCACCCGTTGAACGGCGGAGCATAAGAATTCGCAATCGATTCAACGTTGCTCAGGACAAGTTTTCAGATTTGCGATTCCCAATTTTATCGCAAGCCGCGAGCAGGACCGCGCGCGTGCGCTCAGGGGCGACGTTACGAAATTGTAACAAAAAAGACCGTGATATCGACTTGACCATTCCGATAACCTCCATTAACAGGCGAAGATTTGTAGCGGCCCGCCAAAAGTAACAACGGTGTTACTTTTCCCGTGTGGCATCGGGCAGATCGTTCCATCAGAATCCATACACAAAGAGAAAATCTCCTAACAAACCTATGAAAAAAACGACAACTTCACAATCAGCCTTCTTTAATCTGCGTGTCTTAATCGGCCTGCTTACAGTCCTGGTCGGCGTCTTTCTGGCGCTGGTGGGCTTTGGCGCTTTCTCCGCACAAGCGCAGCAGAAACCGCGCATTATCATCAATTCCACGGATCCCCTCGTCCCTAATGGATTCGACTGTTCCCGCATTCACGAGCTGGGCATCGACAGGCAAGACAATATGGCGGCCGGAGCAATCATGATTGCCTGCGGCGAGTCGCAGGGAGGTGCACCTTCCGTTCTCGAGACCGTTTCCCAGGCTATCCAAAGAACGCTAGCACCCGCGGCGTATGGCGGTACCGACGTTAACCTGATCACCGGCACTGAGACCTTTCCCAACATTACCCAGTCGGAGACATTCTCCTGGACTAACCCAGATGACCCCAACCAGATTGTCGTCGCCTACAACGACTCACGAGGCCGCAACCAAAACCCCATCAATATCTCCGGCGCATCGGTCTCTACCGACGGCGGCACGACTTTCACCCGTCTTACTCGCGCCAACGGCCAAAGCCCCTTCTCCAATACCCTGGGCGACCCCGTTGCTCTGTTCAACAAGCCAACTCAGACTTGGTTTGCTATCTTCCTTGACTTTGGCTGCGGCGGTGGCGTTACCGGGGGCGTGGGCGGATACAAGTCCACCAATCCCTCGGACCCAAATAGCTGGACCCACTTTTGTGTTCACACCAACACCTTCGACGATCGGGAGTCTGGCTGGGCCGACAACAACACATCCTCTCCCTTCTTCGGGCGGATGTACGTCTCGTACAACGACTTCAATGTTGGGGGAGGGGCCCTCTTCGTCCGCGTCTCCACTGACAACGGTCTCACTTGGACCCAGCACCAGTTGACGAACAGCTTCATCCGCGACGTCCAGGTCACCGGCGATTTGGTCACAGGTGACGTGTACGTTGCTGCCATGAACGAAGAGGGCGGCGGTCTCACAACCCGCGCCAATCTCTTTTTCAGGTCCACCGACGGTGGCACCACTTGGACCAACACCTTCACCGGTTCTACCTTTCCAGCGCCGGGTGTCGTCGCTTGCAGCGGCAATACCTTTTTCGCCTGTATGTTTCCAGATAACGGCGGCTACTGGCGGCACCAGGGCTGGGGTGAGCCTGCCGCCATCAATGGCGTAGTTCACTATGTCTACGACTCGCGGAACACAGGCAACGGGGACCCGGCTAACGTCTTCTACATCCGTTCCACCGATAAGGGGCAGACCTTTAGCGCGCCAATTCAATTGAACACCGATAGCACTACCCGCCCTCAGTGGCAGCCCAACATCTCGGTCAGTTCGGGTAACACTCTCTTCGCGATATGGTATGACGCGCGCGAGAGTACCAGTTGCCAGAAGGGCAATCCGGCCGTTCCGTGCTACAGGATGTTCGGGCGCAAGTCCACCGACAACGGTGTTACCTGGTTGGCTGACATGGCGTTCAGCGACGTAGTCACGCCCCTGCCTGGCCAACCTGATCCAGGTATCATCAGCTTCTATGCGGGCGACTACGACTACGCCTCTGCGTTGGCCACTGACCACCTCTCTGCATGGGCGGACGGGCGCGTGACTATCAGTAGCCAATCCCAGCAGGATGCCTTCTTCGACAAGGAGCCAGCCGCGGCCGCTGCAAATATCACGCTCACCGCCCGGGGGCGCAAGGTGGGGGGAATAAATACATCGCGTCTCACTTGGACCGGGGCGATCTCAACCAACATCGACGTCTACCGCGATGGAGTTGTGATCGCGACAACGCCGAACGATGGTTCGTATACCGATTCCACCGGCACCACCGGCCGGGCTAGGTTCACGTACAAGGTGTGTGAGGCTGGAACCCAGACCTGCTCCAACGAAGTGACAGTGAGGTTCCGGCCTTAAGGGAACAACCAAGCCACTTCTCTATCAACGCGGCGTCCGGCAGCTGCCGAACGCCGCGTTTGCTTTTAGCGCCACACATGGCGCTCCTGGCGGAGTGTGACATATTTTTCGCTCGCGAGTCCTGGC